>SMTZ1_10003775_pt1 | contig 15572 bp, 14 predicted proteins | sample DeeMarSWOR136_30_FD_25667 | JGI IMG/M metagenome (IMG submission 25667)
GCTTCGGCGTCGTCCAGGGCTGGGACCTCGCGCGGGTGGTGGAGTTCGCCAGCGCCGTCGCCGCCCTCAAGTGCCGGCGCCTCGGGGGCCGGGCAGGGATCCCCACCCGCGCCGAGGTCGACGCGTACCTGCACGACAACGTCGACGCGATCCGGTGAGTAGCGGCGTCCCGCGGCAAAGTGAATAAAAAAACTACTGCAGTTCTTTGACAGCGTCGTCGACGGTGGCGTTTTCGTGGATGATCTTCGCGATGGCGCGCACCATTCCCGTGACGTTCGGGACCTTCCACACGTTTCGACCCATCGTGATTCCGGCGCCTCCGCCGTCGATGGCGCCCTTGATGACCTCTAGGGCGTCCCGTTCATTCTCGATTTTGGCTCCGCCCAAAATGGTTACGGGGGCTGGACACGCCGTTACGACTTCTCTGAAGGACGCGGGGCTGCCGGTGTATGCGACCTTCAGGATATCCGCGCCTAGCTCAAAGCACATTCGGGCCACGCGAGCCACCGTTTCAGCGTCGGTGATGAACACTCCGCCCTCCCACGGACTCTTCGTCATGGGCACTGGTTCGGTCATAAGAGGCATCCCCCACTCATGACATTCGATGGCGATGTCCCGCCACGCCATATACTTTGTCCGATCAAACGGTCCGAAATACGAGACTTTTACGCCGTCGACGCCCAATTTGATGGCCTGCTTGATGTAGGGAATGGCCGTTCTGTCAGAGGGAATGGTCAATAAAACCGCATGTAATTGGGAGAGCTGGTCGGCATACTTGTTGATCACCCCCATGTTGGTCAAGATGGCATCGGGTTTGCCCGCTATCACTTTCGCGATGGTGTCCCCCGGATCGATCAGTCCGGGTTGTGGACCACCCAGTCCGTGATCCATGGCGACGATGAAGGTTTTTCCATCCTCACGGAAGATCTTTCCCATTCTTAACTTGTGACCGGTTAACATATCAAATCCCTTGGCGCCATCATAGCGTCCTAGAATATTTAAAGTTATGCGTGACCCCGCAAGCTTGTTGCCCGCGGGTCAGAGGCGTATGGACCGAGGTAGGGATCCACAATAACGTAAAGATTAAGAATAAGCGGCTTTCATGGTGTATAGGCGGTGGATATCGGTTGGATGTGGAAAACATTAAGGTCATTCTTGCGACGGATTGTGGCAGTACAACAAGTAAAGCCCGGTTCTTCATGAAGATAGGCGACGAGTTCAGGTACGTGATCAGTGGAGAGGCGCCTACGACGGTCGAAGCGCCGTATGCAGATGTAACCCTAGGGGTTCGGAACGCTGTGAGAGAAGTGGAGGAACTTACAGGGCACAAACTTCTGTCCCCTCAAGGCATTATCATATCCAAGCAGAGCAACAAGGTGGGCGTCGATCTCTACGTGACCACCAGTAGTGCAGGAGGAGGTCTGCAGATGATGGTGACCGGCGTCGCCAGCACGCTGACCGCGGAGACGGCGGAAAGAACGGCGCTTGGCGCCGGCGCCATCGTCATGGACGTGATGGCTGCAGATGATGGACGCAAACTCTACGAGAAGATCGAAAAGATGCGTTCTCTTCGACCGGACATGATTCTTCTCGCGGGCGGAACAGACGGCGGCAACATTTCCCACCTCGTTGAGATGGCAGAGTCGGTGGTGGCCGCCGATCCTCAGCCACGGTTTGGATTGGAGTACCAGTTACCCATCGTGTATGCCGGAAACATCAACGCGCGGGACGCAATTTCAAAGATCTTGGGAGAAAAATACGTTGTCAAGATCGTGGACAATGTTCGCCCGACGATGAATATCGAGAACACCGAGCCGGCGCGGAACGCGGTCCACGAATTATTCATGGAGCACGTGATGTCCCATGCGCCGGGCTATGACAAGCTGATGACGTGGACGTCAATCCCCATTATGCCGACTCCCGCGGGAGAGGGAATGATGTTTCGAGTTGCGGCCGAGCTGTATGACAAGACCGTTATTGGGGTCGGTCTAGGGGGCGCCACGACCAACATATATTCCGTCTATGAGGGCAAATTCGTTCGAAGCGTGAGCGCGAACCTAGGAATGAGCTACAGCATTTGTAATGTGTTGAACTCCGCGGGGGTGGCGAATGTCACGCGCTGGATCCCGTTTGAAATCGATGTTCGTGATCGGTTGGGGAATAAGATGATTCGCCCGACGACCATTCCGCAGACCATCGACGATTTAGTCATTGAGCATGCTGTCGCGAGGGAGGCGCTGCGGCTGGGCTTTCAACACCATAAGCTCCTGGCGAGGCCGCTCCTTGGCGTCACACGCTCACAGGAAGAGATGTTTCAACGCATGCTGGACCGAGAGGAATACGGTAAAACCTACATCGATATGATGAACATCGATTGGATTGGCGGAACCGGAGGCCTCCTGTCGCATGCACCTGATAGGGTGCAGTCTGCCCTCATCCTCATCGACGGGTTCCAGCCTGAAGGCGTGACCATGCTCGCGCAGGACAGCGTGTTCATGATGCCGCATCTGGGCGTGCTCTCGACGGTGCATCCGAAGGCCGCCATGGAAATCTTCGATAAGGATTGCGTCGTACACCTCGGAACCTGCATCGCATTCCGAGGCACCCTTTCCCCCATCAAGGAGCAGAAAATAGCCGATGTCCAATTAGAGATGGCGGATGGCCAGGTAATGGACCACGAAGCCATGTTCAACACCATGACACGGATCCCGCTGGGCGTGGGCGAATCAGCCCACGTCACCATACATCCCGTACGCGGCTTCGATGTGGGTTCCGGGTCGGGCAAGAGCTGGAGTGGAGAAATCACGGGAGGTGTCGCAGGAGTTATCATCGATGCACGCGGGCGACCCCTAGAACTTCCCACCGAGAGCCTGGACCGGCGAAGACTGCTTCTTGAGTGGTTAACGGCGTTACAAGTCTATCCACCCGAGTACTTAGACCATCTTTCGAAGGAGGCACAGTAATGTCTCAAGCCTTTACGCCCGGCCTTAAGCGGAAAACCCTTGAACGCATCGTGAAGACACGATTTCTCCCCATCGAAGGCGAGGTGCTGGTGGAGAAAGGAGCGCGAGTTGACGCCACACAGTCAGTAGCCCGAACCCTCGTCCCGGGAAAGGTCTATTCCTATCCCCTCGCGCCACTCCTCGGTCTGCAACCGATGGAGAGCCTCGAAGGCCAAGTGAGGGTGCCGTATCAGCTGGAACGCTATCTCCGGAAGAAGCCCGGTGAGGCAGTTAAAGAAGGCGAAGTGATAGCGCTGAACCAATACTTCTTCGGCTTATTCAAAAAGACATTTGAGTCCCCCATCAACGGATTAATTGACACCTATTCCAACTACTCTGGCAGTATTTTTCTACGGGAGAAGCCCGAGCCCCTTGAACTCTCTGCGTACATTCCCGGCATCGTAACCGAAGTCTTTCCGTCCGAAGGCGTGACTGTCGAGACCTTAGCAGCAATTATCCAAGGAATATTAGGCGTGGGCGGCGAGGCACACGGGGAGATTAAGGTCGTGGTCAGCGGCCCGGATGAGTTAGTGACGGCTGATCAGATCGATGCTGAGTGTAAAGGGAAAGTCTTGGTGGGTGGCATCGGGATGACGGAGGACGCGCTTCAAAAGGCGGTTGAGGTGGGGGCGAGTGCAGCGGTGGTCGGAGGTATGCCTCGAGCGGTTTTAGGCGCCTTCATGGGATACGAGATTGGCGTGGCAATTACAGGGCACGAGGAGGTGGGATTAACCCTCATCATCACGGAAGGCTTTGGCCACATCCGGATGTCCGAGAACACCTTCAAGTTACTGAAGCGGTTTGAAGGAAAATTAGCATGCGTCAACGGCGCCACCCAAATCCGGGCAGGCGTGGTTAGACCCGAGATCATCATTCCCCGACTTGAGCTTGACATCGAGACGACACAGATCGATGACGAAGCGGATCTTCTCGTCTCAGGCCTAGTACGGGGGACGCTGGTACGGGTGATTAGAGAACCATACTTTGGAATGCTGGGAAAAATAACGCGACTGCCCGTTGATCCCCAGACTGTGGAGACCGGCTCCTACGTGAGGGTACTAGAAGTAGAGCTCGAAACTGGCGAACAAGTGATCGTGCCCAGAGCGAACGTAGAGATCATTGAAGAGTGATCTTCTCGTCTACGTCAGACGCCCCACCCCACTCCTCGTTTATTGTGATCTAGCCGAGAACCGATACCCGTAGCGGTTGAACTTCCATGGTTCACGTAACGCATACAACCATGTTATTTAAGAAGGGACAGCGACGTTATTATGGTGAAGTCTTCGGGCAGCTTACAGCACACGAAAGGATAGGTAGTGTATGATGACGATGATCTCGTCCAACGTAGAAAGCCTGGGCTCGAAGGAGACGAAAGCATGTCATGACGCACTATGATGTACTCTTCTTGCATCCGCCCCGAGTCTTCAAGGGTTTCTGGAGAAAACTGCGTGAGAAGCCTGAGCAAAAGCTGCGGCCTCAATTCTGTTTCGTGCCCATGGGCCTCTTTAGCTTGGCTGCAGACTTGGATGAACGGGGATACGCGGTCAGCATCGTAAACCTCGGGATTGAGCAGGACCTTAACCGCTTTTTCAACGTGAAACGCTATATCCAGTCCGTTCAAGCAAAGATATTTGCTATTGATCTTCAGTGGGTGCTAAGCAGTTCGGGCGCCATGGCCCTTGCGCGGGTCTGTAAACAGTATCATCCCAACAGCTTGGTCGTGCTGGGAGGAATGACAGCGACGTGGTTCCACGAAGAGATTCTGAGAACCCATCCCTTCGTTGACGTCGTCCTGCGTGGCGAAGCGGATTATTCCCTTCCCCAAGTGGTCGAGGCTGCGTTTAAGAGCCAGGGATTGACGGAGGTGGCGGGGATATCCTATCGTCAGGGAAAGCACATAAAGCAGACTCATACGGGCAGCATACTTCGAAATTTGGACAGCATCGACCCGACGCGCCTCGAACTGCTTGCAAACTACGAGAAGTACGTCTATGCGGGTGTTTATCAGTGTGGGAGAACGGGATCAAAAGACGGCGTGTCGTCAGAGAGCGCTTTATGGTATCCCGTGCTTCGTGGCTGCTCGTATAATTGTGCTCATTGCGGAGGAGGACAGCGCGCTTATCGCGTGTTAACGGGTCGGGACGAGATTGCTCTTCGCTCGCCTAGGAAGGTAGCTGATGATTTACAAATCCTTGCGGATAAGGGCGTCCAACGTATAAAGTTCAGTCACGATCTTGAGATCGGGGGCGAGAAATACTACCTGACCCTGCTTCAGGAAGTGAGAGAACGAAACCTCGACATCGGAGCGTACGTTGAAGTCTTTCGGTTACCCACGCAGAAATTTGCCAGCGAGATGGCTCGAACGTTCCACAGTCCTGCCTTTGCCCTCTCACCGGAATCACCCCACGAGCAGGTCAGAAGATTGATTGGGCGTGGCTTCTCCAATCACGAGTTTTTTAAGGCCTTAGACGGTCTAAAAAAAGAAGGAATCGCGGCGCGAGTCTTTTTCACCGTGGGTCTCCCGGGCGAGGTCCCGCATCCGGATCCAGGATGGGGGAGGTGGCTTACGCGTTTCAAGAAGTTCTTGGAGGATGTTATGGCCCATGGCGGGCTTCCGCTTCCTCCGACGGTATACACCATTGACCCTAATTGTCTCATGGCGGTCAACCGTGATAAGTATGGGATTAACCTGTTGTTGAAGACGTTTGCGGATTACGAGAGAGTGAGTGCGTCCGAGAGCGATCTGGACTGGATCGGTCATGAAACCAAGACGCTGTCGCAGGTTGATATTGGGGTTCTCACCAGTGTTTCAGCCCTGACGGTGCATTCCGACTTGATGAGAATGAACGTCCAGAACGCGTAACGTAAAAAAAAGGCGGGAAAGAGGTTAAGGATTCGTTATCAAACCTCTACGCCCGCGACGGGTTTTTGGAGTCCGAGTATCTTTCGCCAGCCAACCAATGCGTCCACCGCGATTAATAAGGCAACGACGATCATGGGTATCCAGCCCGCGTATTGTGGGTACGTCGTGAAGTCCATGTACCAGCCTATGAGGACGGCGATTCGTTGGATATAGAGCGTGCCACACATGAATCCGATAGCCATCGCTGAGCCCCACGTGGCTATCTTCCGTAATCCTCGCGTTTGAGGCTCATACTTTCTCAGGTTCAGAAAGTAAAACGCGGTGATAAACGTCGTGCCTAAGGTCACTAGATATGAGAGATCTGTCACAGAGAACCGCATATAGTTGAGTAGACTAGCGATGTTACTCATCCACGTTGTGCCCTCACGTATTCCCAACACAATGGCTAACAGGAAGCCATTGACGATTCGATAGACCGTAATATAATTGGGCGAGAAGAAGGTGTAGCTCAGCAAGCCCAGGATGAGGGGCACGATCAGCAAGATGTTTGTGGCGGGATCTGTGTTAAGGGGTATGAGGATTCCACGATTGATGGTGTCGAAGGCTACGAGAAGCCCGTGCGCAGTCATGAAGCCCAGCGTAATGTTCTCGAGGAAGCCATAGAAGGGATGCATCTTATAGAGATAGCTCCATATCCCGAGTACTACAAAGGTCACAACGAGGTTTCGCCAGACTTCGGGAAGAATGGTCTGTTCTACCAATCCAGTTAACATTCTATGTTTTCCTCCTTCGCAGGTGGTACTGAATGTTTCGGGCTAGCATTCCGACGATTAGAAAGAGACAGCCCATACTCATAGCAAACATCACACTCATGTTTGTACCTGTGTATCCTGACAAGAGTTCAAACTCTGCACCGCCTCGGTTTCCGCCCAATAATCCATGCACCAGATCCGCCATATATTGAGGTATATAGCTTCTGAGTTCCATAGCATTCAATTCAGCGATGTACCGTTTGTTGTATGTTAGGACATAGCTTTGGACATGAGTGGTCAGACCTCGGGAGCAAAGGGTTATCGTGAGCTTAATTCGTGGATCATTGAGCGTTAAGACGTCACTTATTATGGGGATGTCAGTTAAGGGTGTGCCCGCGTAGTCAACAGACATAATGTGTAGATTCGCGCAGAAGGCTAGTTCTGAATCCACCGAGGCACCCTGGGGCTTTGCACCGGGTATTGCGCCTAAATAGACAAAGTTTTCACCATATTCTGGACTATCGGCTAACCCTCCGTACTCGTTTGAAAGAAATTCCGCGGCTAAGGGTAACGCGTCGGGCTCCGTGACGAAGTAGATGACTTTGTAATTCCTGTCATGCATGTATTTGATGATAAGTTCTTCCGATGGACCGGTTTCCGTGACTTCCGATGCAATGATTTTGGCATCACAGAGTACGAGGTCCCCTGCCTCTAGACCTGAAATCTCATCCCAGAAGCCTTGCGTGTAGGGAGCGATCGGTAAGGGCATTGCGACAGGGACGTAGAGAGAAACTATCATGACGATGGTGAGAGCTAAGGCGATGATCCGTGGGTCGTCAATACTCAGCCCGTAGGTCTCTTGCGCACTTTCCGGCGTGAAACGTCCGCCGCGATCGCGTTCTTCGTTTGACATCTTACATCGCCGCCCTCAGTCTTTCTCTGCCTAGGAATATCCGAATCATCATCATGGTCGCAGCAGCAGTAGCAGCAATGGTCCAACCGGTCTGTAGACCGCCCTGTGCATACATTGACCACCAGTCGCCAAAGATCTTGGTGGGGGGAAGGAATATCTCTCCCAACGGACTGGCGCCAAGGATGGAGATAATGAGAAACGTCAGAATGATTCCCGAGACGAAGCTTCGCGCCACGTACGCTCGGATGAACGCGGACGCAAAGTTGTATCCAACCACAGCCAGCATCGCAGCATAAGCCGCGTTCGGAATCATATCATTGACATCCAAGTAGTAGGGATCGTACAGTCCAACGACTATCCCTGCGATGAGGGTGAGTACGAAGGCCGCGAAGAAGCTCATGGTGTTAAATCGATCAAAACCACGGTTTCTTTTCAGCCGATCATATTGCCCCCGAAGCAGGGTGATCACCGATATTGGCAAGATGACGGGAAGCGCTAAGGTGTTCCAACTATTGATCTGCGACACGTAGGGTAGTCCCCCTACGACGAATTGGCTGACAATGCAGTAGATGAGAAGCAGGGTTGTGAGAGCGGTAAAGATCTTCATGGGTGTTGAAAGCCGTATCTCTTCGAAGGTTGTTGTCACTTTACCTCAACTCCATATGCCAATCCAAAAGAAGATTGTGCCCACAATATATAGCGCCTGATAGACCCAGCGAATGTAGTCCTCACACGCAAGAGAAACCCGCTCCGTGCGAGAGCCCCCCACATACGTGGCCATCTGCCGCGTCTCGGGACCGATGACCCAGTAGTCGGCGGTGGCTGCACCGAGGTTCTGCTCCCAGCCCCCGAGGGCAGAGAACTGAAGCGCGCCCACCCGATAAGCCATATCCGACAGAATCATCCCTGCTGCCGAGTGAAGCCACCCATAGAGAGCTAAGCCTCCGCAATTGAGCTTGGAGATCAGCGAAGTCGTTCCTGCAACGTAGCCACCCAAGCCCTCCATGTAAATCGCGTCGTCGGCGTTGTACAGCTCGGGGTGACCGCCCTCAACGTATCCCTGCCGGATGAAGTCGGAGCAGAGGGTGACATATGCGGGAACCATCCCTGTGACGATCAGTCGGACTTTCAGGGGTCCGCCAATTTTCGCGCAGTGCTTGAGAAGCTGAGCAGCGCATATAACGTATATCAGACTCCAGTCCTGACTCTGTCCAATGGTGTGGAGAAAAGGTCTGTTGGTTTCTGCGCAGACCCGCACCATCTCTTCCATCCCGTCGAGTTGTGGCAGTCGTCTCAGCTCCGGGGTCTTTTTGGTCATCTCATAGTAGAGAAAGGTGAGTATGCCGACTCCGTAAAGCAGTAAGCCATACCATAAGCCATTGATGTTACCGACAAATTCTATTTGACCAACATCGAACATGTTCGCACCAACCTTTTTTCAACACTATTATCTGCTACTGACAATATAAGCCTTACTAAAAACATGTAATTACGGAGAAAAAACATGACCTCAGCTAACAACACACGGAATTTCCATATTTTTATGGAAAAGCGGGAAACTCCTTCTTACTCCGCATCACTGCAATAGGCTGCGAGTGCTGTTCCGTACGTCTTCCGCTTGTTCGTCAATAAGCTTTGAGACGGCGTCGAAGCTGATGGCGGTCGTGGTTCCGACGCCAGTCACACACACGGCGCCTACAGCTTGCCCAAACAGCATCATCTCCCGCAACTCGGTGAGAGACAATTCCTTTAGATTTATTCCCCGCTCCTTCTCCAACCGAGTATAGAGAGAGTAGAGTATCCCCGAGCAGAAAGCGTCTCCGGGACCCGTCGGATCGATCATGCTAACATTGAACGCTTGTTGACGTAATCCAAGCCTCCTCGTTCGTACAAGTGCTCCTCCCTCGCCAAAAGTAATGAAGGCCATTTGGACTCCTTGCTGCATAAACAAATCGCTGGCGGCGGTTACATCATTTGTTCCTGTATACTGCGAGGCTTCAAGATCGTTGAGGTGAAGAATGTCTGTGTACGTCAGAATGTCGCGGGCTTTTTTTCGTGAGGGGAGCGGTGTATCCAAAAAAGTGAGGCAGCCCAGTTGTTGGGCTTCATGAAGTACAACATCGATCTTCTCGTTGAGGTGTCCACCCAGGGCGCCCGCATAAAACAGCGAGGGTTTAACTTCACGCAATAAGTCACTGACCGCTTCAAGATCTAAATAATGGCTGGCGCCTGGGGCGAAGTGGTTTCGTCGTTTTTCGCCTTTTACGACTAAAATCACGTTTTTAGACGTATCGATTCGCCCAATTTTTTGCAGGTTTAAGTTGATCTTGAATTTCCGAAGTTCTGCCTCAATAAATTGGCCGAACACATCGTGTCCGATGGCAGCTGCAAGATAAATATTGGGTGGAGGCAGACCTAGTTTCACGAGGTCCCTTGAAATGTTTGTCGGGTGCCCGCCGACATGTAGCTGTATGCCTTCAGACGGCTGAGCGCTTTGACCTGGATCCGCTACCTTGGGTAGTCCCGCTGCGATGATGTCGGCCACAGCGCCTCCGATGAGAAGGACCTTGATCTTCGTCTTATTCATAGAATCCTCGAAGACATACTAAGTAATCAGATTTAAATTTTACCTACATGGGGACGTCGAAGACGTCGCCCATCATAGCTGGGTCGCCTATGTATCCCGTCCAGTGACGGCTGGAAGACGCCTTGTTTGCCTCTCGTATACCTCGGACCCCTCTTCAGGCGCTAGGTTGGTATGAGGTCCCATATGGTTTGCTGTATCAGCCGTTTAACATCGCCCTTCGGCGCCATGTCCTTCAGCTTCTCATAGACTTCGCGGCTGAAGCGCACAGGAACCAGATGCCACTTCAGTGGCTTCCCGAGGATGTCTCTAACCCGTTTCCTCGTCTCTTTCTCCGTCAACGGGTCTTCACGAATTTCTTCGAGCACCATGAGTTGCTGTTCCGGCCTCAGTCTCAGCAATGTTTGGGCGTGGCTTACGGTTATGGTTCGGCGCCGAACGGCTTCCCTCACCTTCGGGTGAAGTTTGAGAAGTCGCATCCTCTTCGAAACGTAGGGTCGGCTCTTGCCCACCCGTCTCGCGATGGCTGAGATCGTTATTCGCATCGCCTTCAGCGCCGCGTACGCCTCCGCCTCGTCAAGGGGGTCTAAGCCTTCGCGTTGTAGGTTCTCCACCAGCCTCGTCTCCAACGCTTCATCTGGCTTCAGTGCCTTCTCAAGAATCTGGGCAGGAACCGTGTTCAGCCCGGCCTTCCGAGCCGCCTTCGTGCGTCGCTCGCCTATGAGAAGCCGATAATACCCTTCCTCTGCCACTGGCTCGACTGTGATTGGCTGGAGGACGCCGTGTCTCGCTATTGAGGCGGTGAGTTCATCGAGGCTATTATCGTCACCAAGGGTCTTCCGTAATCCCTCTTCAACAAGGATGGACTCAAGGCCTATGTACGCGAACTTTGCCATTATATATCACATAGTATTATGCTTCATGAACAGTATATAATTATTACTAATTAATCTAAATATACAAACCTGAATATTTAATAAACATTATATCATGCGTCCTATGCAGCATCTGAATAGCTTGTTTATTCCTTGTTTCTGGAAAAAAAGGCATTGTTTTTCCATTGGGGCGTCTACGTGGTGTTACAAGCCGTGAGAGACCTATAGTCGCGACGGGATACGTGTATGTGAGGGAATATCACGCACGAGATCGGATAGAATATCAAAAGAGAGCCTCATGGTTCCCCACCCTTGAAGAGGAACATCTACAGACAGCGATACTGCTTTAAAAACGATCAGCCAGACCAGATACGAGAAGGCCTCTTGAAGAGCATCGTAGGTCCCTGAAGCCTCATTAGCGTTATTGGAATCCTTGTTGTTGGTGAAGGCAATATAACGACGTGGAAGGTCAACCTAACTAGTTTGGAAGATATGGGACCTGATCGTCACCATCCACCATAAGGGATATATCGAACACGACACCATGTTGCCTCAAAGTTCTTTACTGTAAAGTGATCCAGTTACAGGCCTTACCTGTAATCCCTCTAGGGTGGTGGACATAGAGGGATAACTGAAAAGGTTTATAGAGAAACAACCTATTAGAGAACGGGACTGCGTTGACGCGCGATCTTGAAGTACCGTTGAAAAAGCTCAACCTCGATATCTTCTTATACCCTGAGAAGTATAGCAGGCCACTGCCCATTGAGAAGATCGTCGCCGACACGAAGGTTGACGCTGAGGGAGTGAAGCGGTATAAAGAACAGCTTGCTGCGGGAAAGCAGCTGCGGCCCATTGTGGTGGTGAAGCATCCTCGCAAGAACGTGTATGCAGTGGTGGATGGGCATCACCGCTTTTTCGCCCAATTAGAGTATGGGACGAAAGAAGTCGCGTGCGCCGTAATCGATGACTTGACGGGCTTCATGTTTCGGTTAACTAAAGACGGATGGCTTCAACCCCACCCACGACTCACCAAGCACGTCCGCGTACCGATACTGGAATTCCATCAAAAGCTTGACCAAAGCATTAATCGCGAACTCCGTCACAACATGAAGACGTTTCTGACCGACTTTCACAGAAACACTGAGAAGCTTATCGAGGCCTTCAGAGAATTTATGGACAAATCGCTCCAGGCCAATAGGGGCAGCTAGCTCAAGATACCCTTTGAGCACTTATGATTAGGGTATCGTATTCGATGGGGTAGTGACGCAAAGACGGGAGGAAGCCTCCCCCTCTATACTGAAAGGAAGCGGGGTACATGTACTCATCACAATACACAAGGGAGCAGATCAAGGGAGGGGAATCGGATGCTGTCTGAGATGCGAGATATGTAAGTGTTACAGAGTACGTCAAGCACAGCCTACAGGCAAATGGTTGCCGTGGGACGTAGAAGGGAAGCAACAGGTACCCAAGCTGAAAACTTAGCGGTTCGAAGCCGGTTCTCCGATTCTGCACCCATTAACTTTAATAATGTATTTTCGATTTACGGGGTACGAGGAGAGAAAACGTTGCCAATCAATTTGGATGCGTTGGTGATCAACATCGTTGTGTCCACCATCATTGTTTCTCCCGCTCTTTGGCTGTCCGGCCGATTAGTCGTTGGTAAAGAACAGGCCAAATTCGGTGACGCTGTACTTACGGTCGTCGTTGGAACGGTGATTGGCGGAATCTTTGGCGCCTTCTTCACCGGCGTAATCGCCTCTATCGTCCAGCTGGTAATCTGGCTCGGGTTGGTGAGGCACTACTTTGAGTGCGGATGGATCGCAGCGCTCGGCATCTCCATATTAGCGGTCATTCTGTTCATCATCGTAGCGGTGGCGTTAGGCTTGGTCGGAATCACCCTCTTCACCGTCTTCTTTTAACGCTCAGAGGCGGTATCGACACGTTGACGATAGCGATGCCCCGGGGATGCTGACCGCCGAAATCAGATGGAAACAGAGCATGGTGGAGAAACAAAGTGTCTAGAAGGGCCTTAAGCCGTACCTCCTATTGAGTTTCTTTTTCTTCCAAACTACTTCGGTCGGTGGCGATGGCGATCTATGCGAGGTTACGTCGTAGAGTAACGATCGTATTGTTCTACGGCTAGCTATGGTGTTATGTTGTAGCTTGCTTGTGGGAAGCCTGCTCCCATTATTCCTTGAAAAAGGTTTAAAAACGAAACGAAGAATATACATTCAGATGGAGAATCGTGTGCCATGGTTTATTGTTCTAATTGTGGCAAACAGAATGAGGAGGGCGCGGAGTTTTGCGTCGATTGTGGGGCGGCCCTCAGTGCTGTGACGGGCGAGAAGCGATGGGATGAACGGGGACGACGACGGGAAGCCGAGTGCTTCGGGCTTCCCCGAGGCGGCGCAGTCTTCGGTCTGTTTATCGGCGTAATGATCCTTTTGCTTGGCCTTCAGCAGGTGTTAGGATTTAACCTTGATCTGGGTCCCTTTGTAATCATCGTTGTCGGACTGCTCTTTGTCGCAGGCGCCCTCTACGGTCTAGTTCGCCGAAGAAGCTGACAAGCCCCTTCTCCGACCAGTAAAGGTGCTTGCGGGCCCAAGGAGCCGTTAATCTTCAGGTAACTTCATAAAGAGTGGGTTTCAGAGCCCACGCTTCGAGTACATTTTTAAAAGACCCTTAGCAACATGCTCTTCGTGGACTGGTAGTACCCGCAATGAAAGTTCTTTTTGTTGAGCCTCCGAAGGACATATGGTTCGTGATGGGCGAATACTTGCCTCCGCCTTATGGCATTATCCAACTTGCAGCATACGTGGAAAGAGAAGTTGACGGGATTGAGATAGAGGTATTGGACTGTAACGCGGAACAGGTAGACTGGAAAGGGTTAGAAGAACGCGTGGAAGCCTTTAGTCCCGATATTGTGGCATCAAGCGCGTTGGCCACGTGTAATACGTACGTGGTCGTCCGAACCCTTGAAGTCGTGAAAGCCGTCGATCCTTCCATCTTAACGGTCACGGGCGGCCAGCATTTTACCGCAACAGCCGAAGAGAGCCTTGAACAATATCCTGAAATCGACGTCATCGTTCGAGGTGAAGGTGAACTAACGCTCACCGAACTGATAAAGGCGGCGCGTCGGCGGCGGTCTTTTGCTCAGATAAAGGGCGTATCATTCAGAAACAACGAGAAAACCATTCACACCCCTCCGAGACCCCTGATAGACAACCTAGACCAGCTCCCCTTTCCCGGCTACCATTTCGTTGAAGACGTCGTTCATAAGTATCACTTTAAGGCGATGGTTGGGATTAACGCGCCTTATGCCTTGATCGAGGGGTCGAGGGGCTGTCAGCATCGGTGCACGTTTTGTTCTCAGTGGTGCCATTGGAGGGGAACGTGGAGGACCAAGTCCCCGAAACGCATTGCCGAGGAAATGGTGTTCTGCTACCAAAAGTATGGAAGCCGATTTATCTGGTTGACCGATGACAACTTCGGCTTGGGTAACCGAGCGAGCAAGCTCGCCGATGAACTCATACGAAGCGGGATTTCGGACGACTTGATGTGGTTCACTCAAGCAAGATGCGACGATGTTGTAAAACATAAGGCCATCCTACCCAAGCTCCGAAGGGCAGGTCTCCGCTGGATCCTTCTAGGCGTGGAAAACGCCAAGCCATCAACCCTTCAAGCCTTTGAGAAGAATATAACGCCTGAAGACGCTCATGAAGCGGTGAAGCTCTTGAAGAAAAACGACGTTTTTGCCCAAGCCATGTTCATCATTGGAGAACGCAAGGACACATCCCAATCAATTGAAGAGTTACGGGCCTTTGCCAACGCGTTAGACCCCGACTTCGCCATCTTTGCCCTTCTTACGCCCTTTCCCGGCACCCAACTGTTTGATGAAGCAAAACGGAAGGGTTGGATAGAAGACGTGAACTGGTCCCACTACGACATGGTGCACGCAGTAATGCCTACCGAAACGTTATCAACGAGGGAACTACAGGAAGAACTCTACCTCTGCTATCGAAGCTTTTATGGCTCGTGGGGAAGAAGACTGCAAGGAATCTTTTCCCGAAACGAACTGAAGAGACGAATTCACTGGTACATGGCGGGCAGAGGCATCGTAAACCAGTTTAAGACGCTTTTTTCGTAAGTCAGCGAAGGAGTTCTAACGATAACAGGAAGACGCACAACCCTAAGCCACCCACACACCTCGATGTTCTAGTTGAGAACGCGTATGCCCCCGGGTTATTAGGTGAAGGATGCTTGACAACCCTGCATCAAAGTGTCGCAAGATCGTGAATGACGGATATTCCATGCATCGTCTTCTCCCAATAGTGCGGTCGGGTAATCAACTGTATGATTCCTTTCCAAGCCCCGATGCTCGCGAGGACCCAGTAAAGAGGCATGGTTAAGGCTACAGGTAGGAGAGAAAACCGTTTTTCTACAAGAACTGTTCTCACGTAGAGCGAGATGTGAATTAGGTTGCCTGCCATCAGGTTAAAGGCGTTGATGAAGATGATCCAAGGTGCATAGGACAAGAAACTGAACAGCTCCGGAGACAGAAGGGTCAGTATTGTTATCGTCCA
>SMTZ1_10004297_pt1 | contig 15571 bp, 14 predicted proteins | sample DeeMarSWOR136_30_FD_25667 | JGI IMG/M metagenome (IMG submission 25667)
ATAGAAGAAGCCATCCTTTTTCGCACGGTAAGCCAAAAATCGCCCAACGACGACATCGAAATACCCTCCTTTCCCATAGCGGTAATGATGGTAGCTGCGACAGCCGATTCACTCATCAAAAGTAGATACGCGCTAGCCGAAGCAAAACGAGCTTCGGAACTACTTAAAGATGAAAGAAAAGAGAAGGTAATGGAAATCGCAAAAACCTTCAACTGGAAACTCAGAATAGTCGACGGCGACATCAACACTCCGTCTTGCGACTTTGCGCTCAGCTTTCCAGATTTCCTGAAAAACGCAACGGGCTTTCATGATGAGAAATGGAAACTTGTCAACCGCCTTCTGTTCGATGGAGAAGTTTGCCTGACAAAACGTGAGGTAAGTCGCCTCCTAGAAGAGGAGGTGCGAAGGTACATTGAAGGAAAACTCGACACAAAAGTGAGATCATTACCCCAGAACATCATGGATCGCATGAACCAGTTGAAGCAACTGGCCATAGCGAAACGAGGAGAAATTCGGAGAGAAGAAATTCCAAAAGACGTGATCATCGCCGCTTTCCCTCCATGCATAAAGGGATTATACGACACCATGGCATCAGGCCGCCCCGTCTCCCACATAGGCCGCTTCGCCCTAACCTCCTTTCTAGTAAACATAGGCATGACCGTGGAAAATGTTATCAATTTTTTCCGCTCAGTCTCCGACTTCGACGAAAGGATGACACGCTATCAGGTTGAACACATAGCCGGAGTGAGAGGATCCAGAACAAAGTACATTCCTCCAAGATGCGACACACTACGCACCCACGGAATCTGCCACACAACAGACGAAATATGCAAAAAAATACGACATCCCCTAGCTTGTTACCGAAGAAAACTAAAGACCATAGAAGTAAAACGACCATCAGAATCTATGGAACGGTAATACGAACGACCCTAAAGTTAACGCTCAAAAGAAGTCTTACTTTGATGTTTTCTGTGGGTCTTTAACGTTTTAACACAAGTGCACAAGAGCATTTCGCATGATTGCGTAATTCTTATTAACAAATCTCCATGAATTAACAAGCTAAAGCGAAGGTGTGTTTAGTGTTTTCATGGAGCGAGTTGGCTTCCATCAAGCAAAGGGCTATGCGCAAAGGAGTATGGTTTAGGGTTCTAGGTAAGGTTGAGCGGGCCATCATCGACCTTACCATCAAGTGCGTTCAGAAAGTTCGCAGCTCTAAATTAACAAAGATCGTAGCGACTATCGTCAACAAACTCACAGATGCTTCAAAAAGCAGGTTGAAGAAGCTAATGGATGAAGTTGGACGTTCACTCGCCCAGAAACTGATTCAAATCGCCCAAAAATGGGGCAACAAATCCGCCGTCCAATGGGCGGGAGATTACGGTTTCATTCAGTATTTGGTCGTAACTCACGTAGGTTCGCTCAAAGATTTAGGGCGCCATCGAGGACGCAATTGATATTCACGAGGGTAGGAGAGTTTAAAATGGGGAAACTGTATCTTTCCGTCTTTTTGGTAGCCGTTTCTATTTTCCTGCTTTACCTCTTGGGGGCCTTTGCCTTTCTGCTACTCTCGCTTGACGCGACTTTTAACGCTAATTTGGTTCAGGAACCATTAGACAGCATGTTAAATGGACTTGTGAACACGACTACATTTTTTGTTTTGGTCTTCCCTGTAGCCGGAGTTGCGATACTCATCGGTTTGGTGTTCTTTTCTAATCGTCCATACGAGGATCAACTAGAATCTCTGCAACTCACCAAGTTGAATCCTGAGGTCTGTGTCGTGTTAACGGCCTACAATGATGAGCTTTCCATCGGTGATGTAGTGTCTGATTTCATATCCCAAGATAACGTTGCACAAGTTATTGTTGTTGACAACAATAGCATCGACGCCACCGAATCGAAGGCTATTGGAGCTGGTGCGACGGTGACAAAGGAAAGTAAACAGGGCTATGGTAATGCCTGTATAAAGGGCCTGAGGGAGGCGCTTCGCACAAACGCTAGTATCGTTATTTTAGCGGAAGGTGATGGAACGTTTAGTGGCTCCGACATGAGGAAGTTAATTCCTTATCTGGATAATACCCATATGGTTATTGGCACTAGAACGATGAAGGAGCTTGTCAGTAAGAAATCTCAGTTGGACTGGTTCTATCTTTGGGGCAACTTGTTTTTGGCGAAATTGGTTCAGATAAAGTTTTTCGATGCGAGGCACTTTGGAAGGGTCAGATTAACGGATGTGGGCTGTACAATGAGAGCAATAAGGACAGCGGCTCTACGTAAGATTATAGACAAACTTACGGTCGGTGGACATCACTTTTCTCCACATATGATAATGGTCGGCATTAAACAAGGATTAAAGATGGTTGAGGTCCCGATAACGTTTAGGCAAAGGATAGGAATTTCGAAGGGAGCTGGAAAAGATAAATGGACTGCAACCAAAGTTGGCCTAAAAATGCTTTGGCACATCCTCACATATTAGGAAGGCAAGTGCAATAATACCAAAAACTTTAAGCTTGTTTAGACCCAATTTTCGAGATAAATTTCCCTTAATTCTCATCGTAGTCTTAGCACTAGTTACACGTCTATGTGTTATGTTGTATTTACCTATAGATGGAGATGAAGGGCAATTCGTGTACCAAGCGCAACAGGTTTTAGACGGAAAAATACCTCTGAAGGAGATTCTATCCTATACTCCGTTGTTCACTTATTTAGAGGCGTTGTTTGTTAAAGTCTTTGGTTACAATGTGCTCAGCGGTAGAATCCTCACGGTAACCATGAATACATTGGCGGTAGTATTTACCTACGCAATTGCCAAGGAGTTATATAACAAGAAAGTGGGATTGATTTCAGCGTTCATATATGCTTTGAGTCCAGCCGCCCTCATATACAATACGGTAGGAAACTACAGGGAAGTTGCATTCCCTCTCGAAGCCCTTGGTATTTTGGCTCTTGTTTTGGCTCTAAAGGATGAAAGACCAATCTATTTTGCCCTATTTGGGGCTATAATCGGCTTTGCAACATGGGTTTACAGGGCGTCAGCAATATTTCTTTTAACAGTCCCATTTTTACTTTTATATGTTAACCATTTTAGGATCAGAGACTCGATTAAAAAATACGCTTTTGTTATAGTCGGTGCGATGGTTACATTTGTACCGATTTTTCTCTATTTTGCATATAACTCTAGCTTGGAATGGGTAAACCTAATCTGGGGATTTGGCGGAGGAAAAGGTTCTGTTACAGATTACCTCTCTAGTCAGGCTGTGACTGGGAGTGCGGTAAGTCCAGTAAGTATCCTTTACGAGAGGGTAATATTCCTAGGCGAATATCTAAATTTTATTAGCAGAGTCGCTTATGTAGTAACTTTTCAATGGGTGTATGTGATAATACCTTCCCTGATTTTTCTGGTTCTCGTGTTGAAAGGGAAGATAAAAGAAAGAAGGCATCTCCTTCTATCTACGTCGTGTCTTCTTGCGATCCTCTTTGTGGTTATGCTTGTGCGGGGGGAAATGCTGCCCCCAAGGGGCCCCTGGGGAACAACACCGGCAGCGTGGATATATGAAACTACCTTTTTCATGTCATTTCTTTTCATGGTACCTCTTGCACTGACCGTGGCGATAGATTCAAACGAAACTGGAAAGCGTTTACGTTTTGCCGACGCGCTAATACTGTTTTGGATAACAAACATTGTGATGGTGTTGCTGTCATTCTACAGAGTTCATGTTTTTTATTTCGACCACATTGCTTCGCCACTGACCATTGCAACTGCAATAGCTCTATGTGCTATTCTTGATTTTCAAGGTAGAACATCAACGTTCATAAAAAAGAAAAGTTTGCGTCGGTTGTCCCGATTATCTTTAGATATTGCTGGTAGAAACTTTCTGCGTTTGGTTTTGTTGGCTCTCTTGATTATATCTTCCCTTAACACTGCCTTGATGTTTGCGAGCACTCCGGTCGGAGAGCGTGCTGTCACGCGAGAAATGGCTGCGGCGATAGGCGGCTATATCCAAAGACACACTTCAGTTGATGACGAGATTTTCACAGGAAACGTCATATTCGCAGTGTACGCCAACAGAAAAAACGTCCTTGACATCTCGTCACCATGGCCGCTACTTCATCCTTTAAACCCGTTTCCATACGATCCGTATGGCGCCGCAGCAAGTGCGGAGGACGTTCTTGAAGAACTAGAGAAGGGTAAAGCAAGGTATGTTACTTTGGAGGACTATACAATAAATATCCTAAACAGCCACCCAATTTTGGATCACTTTATCAGTACCCACTATACGGTAGAGACCACCATTTACGATGTTCCTATTCTCAAGTGGATGGGCACGGCACAAACGGGTGAGAACCTTTTATCCAACGGCGATTTTAAATCTGAATCTTACGGATGGACATTAGCGAACACTCTTTCCAACAACGTCACCACAGCGTACAGCCACAGTGGCAACGCTTCTCTACAAGTGACCCGTGAAAACATAGAATATAACGTTTTTTCCGAGCTGATTAGCGTTGAGGGGAACACCACTTACTTTGTAGGAGGCTGGATCAAATACCTTTGCGGAAACTCCGGTTTCAAGATCGCCGTTGAGTTTCTCGATGAAAATAAGAGCCACATAGCCCACGTTGCAGATTGGAATAAATGGGTTTATGCTGGTTCCTCAAGCAATTGGACCTACGTCTACAACTTGGTTACTACGTCACCTAACGTTTCGTTTGTTTCCGTCATAATTGGAGTTGGAACGGAAACCACGGTCTTATTTGATGACATAATGTTTTCAAAGGTAATCTATTGGTCAGAACAGGATTGAACCTTTGATGATGCACAACACCTTCTTATACCTTTCCGGTTTTCTAAGAAGAGGGAACGATGCTGAGTATCGTTAAGGTGCATCATCACGTTTGAGCCAAAAAAGAGCGTCATTGAAAGATATAAATTTGATCCGTCTCCTCATTTTCCCAATGTGAAGATTATCAATTATGTTGGCATGAACAAGAAAGTATTGGATGTAGGTTGTGCATCAGGTTATTTGGCTGAGCGTCTGAAGAAAAATGAATGTTATGTCGTGGGCATAGAAATCGATGAGGCAGCTACGAAGACAGCCAAACAATTTTGCGACAATATTATTGTCGGCGACGTGGAGCAGTTAAACGAACTGCCCTATCCGAGTAAATTCTTTGATGTGATAGTATACAGCGATATTCTGGAGCACCTCAAAAGGCCTGACCTAGTTCTCATTAAATTTAAAAAGTACTTAGCTCCAAAGGGCTGTGTTATCGCATCCATACCTAACGTAGCACGGTTTGAGGTTAGGTTAAAACTACTCTTGGGTAAATTTGACTACACAGACACAGGTCATCTTGATGTTACACATCTACGATTCTTCACAATTAAAACAGCCAAACAACTATTAGAAAGTACGGGATACAAGGTCGAAAAAGTTGATTACACAGGGCTTGCATCTAGAATTAGCGTTCTTAAATTATTTCCGACATTATTTGCAAATCAAATTATCCTAATCGCTAAGTCCATAGAGTCTGAAACACAATAATGAAGTCAATTTGATAGGTGTAAAAAACGGCTGACAAACACCATATGAACCCGCAAGTTTCAGTGATCGTTGTAAATTACAACGGAAAAATTCATCTAGAACGCTGTCTCAGATCTGTCCTCAGAACCGATTATAATAATCTCGAGATAATTTTCGTTGACAATGGCTCTACAGATTCAAGTGTAAAATTTGTGCAAGAGCGATTCGGTAAAGATTCAAGAATGAAGATTATCAGAAACCAATGCAATCTAGGTTTCTCGGGGGGCAATAACACTGGTATTAAAAAGTCGAAGGGTAAGTACGTTGTCTTTTTGAACAACGATACAGAAGTGACACACAGATGGCTCAAGGAGTTAGTATCTGTAGCCGAGTCTGACCCTTCTGTTGGAGCCTGCCAAAGCAAACTCCTCGTGCTAGGTTCAACCGATGTCTTGGATAGCGCTGGTGATTTCGTCACCGTCCATGGACTTTCATCCCCAAGAGGCTACTTAGATAAAGATAGGTACACTAAAGTTGAGGAAGTTTTTTCAGGGAGAGGGGCGGCTCTCTTAGTAAGACGTGACATCTTGAACGAAATAGGCTTCTTTGACGAATCGTATTTTAATGGTTACGAGGATGTTGACTTATGCTGGAGAATACGTTTGAGAGGATACAAGGTAATGTTTGTTTCTGGGTCAGTTGTATTTCATGCTGGAAGAGCTTCAACTAGAAAAAGCGGTTCAAAGGAGCTTTTCCATAAACACAAAAACTTCCTTACAACATTCCTGAAAAATTATAGCTTCAAAAACATGATAAAGTATTTTCCCTCAGCCGTTCTGCTGCGACTGATAATAAGTTTTTCACCGTTTAAGGATATACGAGAAATATACGAACCCAGTACAGGCACTGCTCTTAAGTCTTTCATGTGGGTTCTTCTGCATTTTGGGAATATTTGGAAGAAAAGACTAATAGTTCAGTACCACATAAGGAAAACAACGGACTCCGAAATTTTGAATATGATGCCTCATAGCGATTTTGAAGTTCAGATGTTGAAATGGTTTCTCTTCAGCAGGTCTCGCCTATGGGAATACCTACATAGGCTGACGACCGAATACTATAACCTGAAAAACATGAATAGCGTGTAGTCACATGAACATCGCAATTCTATCAAGCATAGATTTTTTCAGTCTCGATCAAGGAGCTGCTCGTAGAATCTATCACTTAGGAGATAATTTGGCACGTTGCGGCAACAAAGTAACCATGATTTGTCTACTTGATCGGCATAGTAAGCGTGGGCGAATCGGCAAAACGAAAAACAACGCAAAAATGATAGGTATTCCCTCAAGTCGCTTGCCAATACTGCTTTTTTCTATACTGAAATATTTAATACATACCGACATAATCCAAATAGAGCTTCCACATCTCGCCTTCCTAATTCCCCTTCTCAAAATACTTCGAAAACCTATTGTACTTGACGAACACGGTGTTGAAGCATATGCGATACAAGAAATTCGGCGAGCGCAAGAAAGACGCGTAGGCATTGTTGAATACTTCGGAATATTTCTCTTGGAGTGGTTGGCGGTCAAAGCATCTTCGCTTATTTTCACATGCTCTGATCACGATGCAAAAATGTTAATAGAAAAGTACAAAGTATCTAACAACAGAGTTGTAACCATTCCAAACGGTGTCGATGACGATTTTTTTGAATATGTAAATTCATATAGTTACAATAAACCAGCAATCGTATTCGTAGGCAATTTTAACCATGCTCCCAACGTTTACGCCGCCAAGGCAATCTTAAACAAATTTACGCCAAATGTGTATAGGAGAAATGATAATCTTTCATTCGTTCTTGTTGGGCGAAACCCTCCTCGATGGTTAGTCGACAATGGACCCAAGAACTGCATAAAAGTTTTTGGCAATGTTAAAGACGTTCGCCCCTATCTTGCGGGAGCTGACATTGCCATTGCTCCCATTTATCATGGCTCGGGAACCCGCATAAAAATCCTAGAATATATGGCTCTCGGCAAACCAGTTATTTCAACGTCCAAGGGTGTTGAAGGTTTAGATGTGGAAAACGGAAAACATGTGTTGCTGAGAGATAATCCTACGGAGTTCGCAGAGACAATTATCGAACTTCTTTTGAATAAGAACCTTGCTGTAAGAATGGGGAAAAACAGTCATAAGCTCGTGAAGGAGAAGTATCACTGGAAAAACATAGTGACGATGGCTATCAAAGCTTATAACCAATTGCTACCGCATGAATGATGTGCTTATTGTCCTAGAAAAATATTATGAGATGCCACAAGAGTCTAGACGCATCGGAGTCAAAACTCTTCCAGATAGACTGCTGATCAAAGAAGGAATGAATGATAAAGCGTGAAGCCCCCTCCAGCGTAGCTTAGCACCTTCAGAACGTTACCTTGCATAACAATTATAAATAAACTCGTCAAATAATGAAAGCCATTGGGAGCAGGTTTGGAGAGTTCCCCCTCTGTGAATAGAAATGACGAAACGTTCACATTGACTAATTCAGTTGAAGAGGTTCGAACTGGTCGATTTATGAACAGGGGTTCTGAAAAAGAAGCAGCCGTTGCTGTTGTGCTTCCTACCTATTGCGAGGCTGAAAACATTGAGAGCTTGATTCGAAGGATTCAGGGATTAGGGCTAGACCTCATAATTGTCGTGATCGATGATTCTAGTCCTGATGGAACGGCTAAGATAGTAAAAAAACTTCAAAAAGAAGAGTTTGACAACATTATTTTGTTTGTTAGACCCACAAAACTTGGATTGGGAACAGCTATTACCACCGGCTTTCAATTGATCCTGTCTTTAAAAAACCAGCCCGATTATATAATCACTATGGATGCGGATTACTCCCATAATCCGCGAGACATACCTAAGTTGTTAGGCATGGCTAAACGTGGCTACGATCTAGTGATTGGGAGCAGGTACTGTCCAGGAGGCAAGATTTCAGGATGGCATCGTGTACGATGGTTAATAAGTCGCGTCGCCAATCTCATTGCTTCGATGAGTATTGGAATGAGGATACATGATTGTACAAGCGGCTTGAGATGCTATTCAAAAAGGTATGTCAAATCGGTGCTGAATGATCTCCACAGTCAGACCTACGAAATTCAAATTGAAACCGTCAGGCAAGCTCAGTTGCAAGGATTTAGAGTAAAAGAAATTCCCATAACCTTTGTCAACCGGGAGCGAGGGAAGTCGAAGCTGACGAGAACCGAGATTGAAGGATTTCTGTCTTACATCATAAGAACAGGACTTGGGATGACCAGTTTTGTTTCTGGGTTAGGTTCGAAGAGCCACGTTGAAAAGGACTGTTAAAGAAGAGAATACCTGAATGTAAAGATATTGTACATACTCGTTTTGGAAGATTTGTACAGGACATAAGATAACCCTTAGCGTCTACTTTTCAAAACTCTGATTTATTATTGCTTGACCTTTCTTATCGCGTCCAACATTTTTCTAAATACATGCAGACGAAACGTCTTTGGGTGTAGTAACCCTACGGTAATTAATGCTAAGGTCATTGATGGCAAACCTAGTGCCAGCAAAGCATGAATTTTGCTGGGGTTGCCTATGGGAAAATCTTCAATCACTACTTTCGCCCAATCAATTGAGCACGGTCCTCCGAGAAAGAGGAAAGACAAAGTTTTTGGATTCTTTTCGCCTTTAAAATTATGGTCAAAAAAGATGAAACGTCCGCTGATGTTGTACTCCATTTTAAAAACGTGCCAATGATCATCCGATGGAGCGATGGTTAAGCAACTATTGTCAGTGTCGTCAAAGTAGTATACAAAATTAGTTAATGAGTTCTCTGTTGTCGCTCCAAACCAGCCGCCATCGGTTTTGGCTACCACTATGTTTTGTACTTTGTCAGCTAAATCGTTCAATCTAAACCTAATTTCAACAGTGCCTGAACTGGAATTAAAAAAGCCGGATGAACTAGTGCTCCGACCACGATAAATAGAGGTGTTGTCCTTTGAGGTTCCATCGACATCTAAGAAAATGTACGAGGGATTCGAGTCGAAATGCAGAGTGTATATCCCATTGCTCATAACTGACCATTGAGAGTTGAGCGTGGAGCTATTGAAATCGTCAAAAAATGTTAAAGTTAAAGGGGCTACCTCCGGCTTAGATTTCATAGGTTCAAAAGGGATGATTTTGGGAAAAATTAGCAAAGGTAACACTAGGATTACTAGAGACGAAAGGGCTAGGTCTTTGTTTTTCTTAAGGGTATGGAAGAGAGTTAAACTCGTGAAGTGATAACCTTTGTGCACAGTACTTACTTTGGGCAACTTCAGAATCTTACAGATGTAGTATATTATGATTGCTATGTTCATGAAGCCGATGACCGGTGTGGCTATTTGAAGGAAAGGTAGAATCTGAAATGGGACGATTTTCTGCCTTAACCAGTGATAGGTCCAGAAGAAAATTCCTGCGCTGCCCTCCACGTGATTGTATTGACCGTTAAAAATTAGTGCGTGAATTATCGATGGAATAGTGATGAAGGGGAGCAGCCGAGAGTCTTGAAATTCTTTAACGTTCTTATCAGCGCGAAGTAATATTATGAATGGGATTATCCACAAAAAATAGTTAGTGGAAAAAAGTCCGCCGAAGGCTAAGTACAACACAAAAAAAGAAAGAGTTACGTTTACAATAATGGATGTGTTCTTAAGGTAAGCGACAATGAACAGTGTCATTATGGAAAGGAGAAAGAAGATTTGTACGATCGGTAGGTGTCCCAAGAAAAAAATAGGGGAAAGCGGATGCACACCTTCAGCGTGGTGTGCTAACACTATGTTAATATAGGATTCAGAATCCCATAACAAGAAAGGGGCGCTGAAAACGGTTAATGGTAAGCAAGCGAAAATGACGAAGATTATGGCTTCTTTAGAGCGTTTCAACTTTGCTATGAACGCTGGGAGGATAAAAATAGGGTAAAGCTTAAACGCGATTCCCCAACCTAGGAAGAGGGCTGAAGTGGCGAGTCCGGTTGTTGATACCGCATTCAAAAAGAAGTAGAGTGATGTGACTGTGAACATTACTGGAATGGGGTCTGTGATACCCCAGATTGCTGAGACAAGTATGGTTATTGGATTAAAAGCATAGAGTAGCGTAAGTTTTCCAGCTTTTTTAACATTACCACTAAGGATCATTAACGTTTTGTGAAGGAAAAAAATCGTGATTAAGTCAGCGACAACCAGCGGCATTTTTATTAGATAAAGGAAAACGATTTCGTTTCCTACATGTGTGTAAATGAATTGGGCTGGAGCTGTGAAAATGAGGAACGGGGGAGGATATCTCCAAGGATTAATCCAGTACAGTGTGGGGTCACGATACAAAATAGTCCAAGGATTAAACCCTTCCATGGAATAGCCAGTAAAAACTCTGAATGCCCAAAAGTTAAATTCATCGCTGAAGAATGGAATGAGAATGACACGCACCACAAAAGCTAGAAAAAGGATATTTTTGAGACTCAGCAAAGACGGCGTGCCACCCCTCACTTTGAGGTTTTCAACGAACTGAGCTGGCACTGCTTCGGGCATTTCAAATTCCTCTTGTCAACGTAATGCAACTTTTATTGCTAATAATAATCTAGGATTGGGTGCTTCAATTTTCCAAGCCCAAGCAAAAGTTCGAAGCTTCGTTTAAACATGTGTTTTTGTATTTCCGCATCAGGTAATCTTCTTGAAGTTTGAATCTGAACCCTTTTCCTCCAAGTGCCTCTAAGATTGAGCAAATTCCATAAAATAGCATGTATAAAAGCGAATCTTTCACTCGACTTCACGTGCGTGATCAACCACAATGTTTTCAGAGCTTTCAACGCCAAGTATTTGGGCATTATTTTAATTAAAGTTTTCAAACCGTAGTTTTTGAGGATTGTCGAAAGCCAGTGCTTCTCAAGCAGAGTGACCATTGATCCTCCAGACCCACGCCAACGATGATATACTTTTGCGTGTGGAACGTAGATGATTTTGTATCCCTTTAGTCTTGCTCGCCAGCACCAATCCAAGTCTTCTCCATACATGAAATAACGTTCATCGAATGAGCCTATTTCACGCCAAACCCGTTTTTTTATGAGCAACGCCCCGCCGTTACCGTAAAATACTTCCTGAACTACGTCGTATTGTTTCATGTCAACTTCACCATTCCCTCTATTAAATCCAACACCATAGATGTCACAGCTTCCTCCCGCAGCATTTATCAATGTTTTATTATGAAGGAACTTCATTTTCGGAGCTACAGCAGCCACACCATCGTTCTTGACGTATGCCATGAGTTCCTTGAGCCAATCTGGTTTCACTAAAATATCGTTGTTAAGCAACACTATATACTCATCTTTTAGAGTGTCTATGACAAAGTTGTATCCGATAGCATATCCGTAATTCTGGCGATGCTTTATTACTTTGACATTTGGGTAGTTAGACTTTAGAAGTTCTGCGGATCCATCCGTCGATCCGTTGTCTATTACAACTACATTGAAGCGGGAGTAATTGGTTGCAAGTAGAGAGTCGAGGCATTTTTTCAAATGTGCTTTACCATTGAAGTTTAATACCAGTAATGTGACAGGACTGGTATCTGCTTCCACTCTCTTTCCCTTTCATGCCTATGACAGACTCTTAAATATTAAATTATTCATATCTAATTAAGCAGCTTTGAGGCATAACAAAAGCGGAAGAATGAGAATGCTTCCATTCCCATCGCATTTTATTCGAGACAAGTTTGCTGAGTACTATGAGAAGCATTCTTCTTCCATTCAGCCTCCAGCTTCTATTGAAAGACGTGAGTTTGGTTTTCTTTTGTTTAAGGAGAGAATTATGCTTAGACACAAGGGTTTCAGAGGCGTGGACGACCTCAGATCTTCCTTGAAAACAATTGTTCCTTTAGACGTTTATTATTCAAGCGCCTATTATGAGAGGCCTGAGGAAGAGATGCGATGGAAGGGTTGGTTGGGGGCGGACTTGATTTTTGACATTGATGCGGACCATATTCCAACTCCTTGCGGCAAGGTTCATGACGTTTGGGTTTGCAGTAATTGTGGTACCGTTGGTAGGGGCGTGTCGCCTAAGAAGTGCCCCACTTGTGGGGAACAGAAATTCAATGAAAAAACTTGGCCTTGCGAAGTTTGTTTGGAATCAGCGAAGGTTGAAGCGATAAAGCTTATAGACATCTTGACGAAAGATTTCGGTTTTTCCTCGAGAGAGTTAAAAGTGGGATTTTCTGGTCACCGCGGATACCACGTTCACGTGGAAAGCGAAGAGGTTCGAGCGTTGGATTCCATGGCTCGCAAAGAAATTGTTGACTACGTCCTGGGGATAGGTTTGGAGGCCGAATTTCACGGTTTAGGGGAAAGGGGTGGAAAGGGGTCGCGCGTGCTTGCCGGTCCAGACTTGTATGATTTGGGATGGAGGGGAAGAATAGCTCGGGGAACCTACGACCTTCTCCTCACAGCGTCTCCAGAAGAATTGGAAAAAATTGGGTTAAAGAAAAGAGCTGTTGATACTATAACCCAGCATAAAGAGGCGCTTTTGGAGAGTTGGAAAGAAAAGGGACCTTGGGGAATCACAAAGGGCATAGGCACGGAAAGCTGGCGAAAAATAGCTCAATATGGCGTGGAAAAGCAGTCGGTAAAAATCGACACCGTCGTTACCACAGACATCCATCGCCTGATAAGGCTCACCAATACGCTACACGGAAAAACCGGTCTGAAAAAAATCGAAGTGCCTATCACAGGCATCGAGCACTTTGATCCCCTCAAAAGCGCCGTTACCTTTAAGAAGGGCACGGTAACGGTCCTTGTTTCAGACGCTCCTAAATTCAGACTGGGGGACGAAACCTACGGTCCATATAAAGAACAGAAAATTGAACTCCCCACAGCGGCGGCGTTGATGCTTCTGTGCAAAGGAGCAGCACAGGTGGTGGAATAAAAATGTACGATAAACTCTATGAGGCTTGGAAAAAGGAAAAGGAAAATGTGGAAATTCAAAGGCTCCAGAAGAACTTCTATGCTAAAATTGCTGAATACGTGAAAAAAATACGCGAAGAAAGTCGAATGCTAGACAAAAAAACAACAAAGGCTAAGCTATTGAACCGCGAGTTCAAAAGTGTCAAGAACATGGCTGAGGAACTTGTTCGACTTCGCTACGATAAAGCTCTGAAGAAATCTTTGGCTAGAGAAACCGTGCCTAGCGGGGTCTTGATCGAAGAGGAAGAAAAGCTGTATGGAGAAATTTTGCCTCTAGCCGAGGCTTACCAAACCTTCTTAAAAGGTGTTCTTCGGGGGCGCCTATCTCGTATTGAAAGAGAAGAGAAACCGAAGAAGACACTATTACGCTTCGTTCAGGAGATTCCAGCAATAGTTGGATCTGATATGAAGACATACGGTCCGTTTGAGCCAGAGGACATAGCGACTTTACCTTCGGAAAACGCTCGAATCCTTGTTAAACAAGGGGTAGCCGTGGAAGTGGAAGCAAAATAACGCGGCCATGGATTTGCACGTAAGGTTGGCGTTATCTGAAATGAGGATTCTTTTTGTCTGCACCGGCAACTCCTATAGAAGTCCAGTAGCAGGTGCTCTTCTGAAAAAATTCGGGAAGATCTAGCGGTTGAATCAGCTGGAACGCATCCGGCGGGCATGATCGCCTCAAACGCAAAGCAACTCTTGGAAAAAAAGAACGCGTTAAAAAACCTTAAAGGAGCGCCGGAGGGAATAGACCAGAAAAACTTGGAGGAATACGACTTCATAATAGCTATGAAGCAAAACCACAAAAACGAACTCTCTCTTAAAGAGATATCCGCAAATGGAAGATAGAATACAGGTTTGGGACATCGACGATCCCATTTATCTTCCCTATGGATCTGACAAGAAGATTTTTGAGGAAATAAAACGGAAAGTATTGGAACTGGCAGAATCCATAAAAAGATGAAAAAATGCGACTAGACATACATGTTTTTCAGTTTCTGCTGCTTTGTTGCCGTAAACAACAAATACTCGAGACTTCCGGGACTGCATGATATCTCAGTTCCACACCTCTTACATCTGATCGTAATTACTATCGGCGTTCTCTTCTCCATCGCATGGCTCAGTCCAAATACGGTTGGAGCTGCGTAGGACACCTCAATCAACCGTGTTTCCCCCAACTCAAAATTCCCAGACTTAAGATAGTCGAGATAGATTATTTTCTGTGCAAATCCGCAAGCTTTGCACACTACTTGGTGTGGAGTGGCGAGCAAAGGATTGCGATCAAATACTCCCTTCCTCGCCCTGTTTATAGTCTCCTGTTTAGGGTCACGCCGGAAAACACTAGGACTGGCCTTCTTTTTCATTTCAAATAATCTTTATTCTTTGTGCAAATATGCATTTTTCGATTTCGGCACCATGAATAAAAGTAGGGTAGCCACCTCCGTCCGTAGCTATTTTTTGGAATGCAGACATACCTACCCCTTTCCAATAACATTGTAAACCAGGCTTCGACACGTAAAACATGTCATGTCGCAAGTTCAGCAATTTTAAGCAGCTCATATGAAAGAAACATTAAATTCGAGTGGAGCTAAACCTAAGCGTGAGGGACATAATTTGGAGTTTGAGCATATCATTTATGAGAAGAACGATGGAGTCGTGTGGCTAACCCTTAACAGGCCAGAAGTTCTTAACGCCCTGAATCGAGCAATGTGGCGTGAGCTCAACCAAGCAATAGACCTAGCCGACAAAGACGACGAGGTGCGCGTTGTGATAATTACAGGAGCGGGTCGCGCATTTTGCGCAGGCGACGACATAAACGACTTGGCGACCATAAAGGACGCATTTGACGCCAAAGCCTACTTCAAAGAAATCGCTGGGGCAGTGAGAAAGGTTGAGGAATTCAGAAAGCCCATAATTGCGGCTGTGAATGGTATCGCCTACGGCGGGGGATGCGAGATAACCCTAGTTTGTGACATCGCAATCGCGTCAGAAAATGCACGATTCGCTCAACCTGAAGGCAAAATAGGAGCCTGGCCTCCCTTAGCGGCTGTTAGGCTGCCAT
>SMTZ1_10003592_pt1 | contig 15570 bp, 5 predicted proteins | sample DeeMarSWOR136_30_FD_25667 | JGI IMG/M metagenome (IMG submission 25667)
TAGGATCCACATCCACTGGAACCTGTGTATCGCTGCCCTCCAATTTCATTTTATTTCCAAAATTAGTGATGCTCATTCCGATCTTCATTCCATTGAACTGGGTGATAAACAGAGTACCTATGTCAAGTGCAAAACTGGATGCACTCATGTGCCAGAGTTCCTGGCGAATGTATTTCCCGGAAAGCCCGATTGAAAATCGATCAGTCAAATTTCTTGCATAGGACATACCAATGGCAAAATCACTGGCACCAAATTTTTCACCAGTCCCTTCCGGATAAAATAGCGTTCTAACTTTCATTTCATTCATAGATAAGGCACTGAAACTTAAACCTAATGCACCCAATGATCCCAACGGTAAAGCGATCCCAGCAAAATCAAAATTCACATCAGAAATCCAATCTGTATGGGTGAAAATCGCCTCTCCGTGAGGAAGCCGTGCCAGTCCTGCTGGATTCCAATACAAGCTGGTGATATCATCTGAAATAGCGACAAAAGCGCCTCCCATTCCAATCGCTCTGGCTCCGACCTCAATCGATAAGAACGGTGCCGCAGTCGTTCCAACTTTGGATACATTCTCATTATATTGGGCTTCTACGCTATTGCCCTCTGCCAAACAGAAATAACTTAATATCATCAATGTTAGTATTTTTTTCATCAGGTACAACCTCCTTGATATTTATCTTAAAAATATCCTAAGTTTCACACTATTGCACAAATAGGTTCTTCGAATTTTTTCTCGTTATTTAATTACAGCAAATTTCCCAATCCTTTTATCGCCAGATGGTGTAGAGACATGGTAAAAATAAACGCCATACGCGATTTCCATCCCATCTTTGGATACCAGATCCCAGGATTCTGAACCATCTGTTACATAACTATCATGTTCAATGGTATCCACGAGATAACCACGGAGGGTAAATATCTTGATGGTGCACCTGGGTGGCAGGTGAATAAAATCAATTTTTCTAATTCCGCGTCCTGAGGTGTAGAAATGCTTGGGTTCCCATGATGCTGTTACGACATACGGATTCGGTACGACAGCAACATCATCCAGTTCAGAACGATGCTCGACCTCTTCTTTACTCAAATAGAAATTATAAGAATTTGTATTGAATTCAAAAACATCATTGCTCGAAAATGGTTTATCCACAGCCATGTAGAAAATATCACCCGGTTTCGGAGCAATTTTTTCAACAAAGACAGTATCGACAATAATTCGCAAAGTGTCCCCGTCCTTAGTGACTGGCTCACCGGCAGCATCCAAAGAGTCCCGCGTAATAATAATATCTTCGGGTTGCCAAAATTTCACCTGCCAGGTTGGGGTTTTTCGATTATTAACCAGGGTTGTCGGGGAGATAACATCCTGATCATTTACCAAACTGTCCTTATTCACATCGAAAAACGCAAAATCTGCGGTATCGTCTGTTGTGATATTAAATATTCTAAAATTACAATACTTATTATTGGCTGATTTTGATACGATCGAATCATAAAACACAATGTGGAAATCATACGGCACTTTAATGCCATTACCCGGGTATCTCTGTACCTCAAATCGGAAATTTGGTGTTTTTTGATTTCGATCCGGAATCTGGTCATCCGGTCCAATAAGCCCATATTGTGCCATGTAATGCTGCAAAGAATCTCCCACAAGCCAATGGCTGCGTTGGCGGCTTACTTCAAGTTCATCATTGTGAACAAACAAACGTAATCCATCAAAGAATTCATTGGCGCCCTCACCATTTATATACGGACTATCTACAATTGGATAGAATTGGTAACTGACAGCCATATAATGAATGTTATCGCCATCCTGGTAAGGTAAACCTCCACCTTTGATTGCCCGGATATTCCCCAGCTCAAATCCAACTTCGTAATCCACATCGATTTGAAATATTTTCGACGGATCATCAAGCGATAGAACGGAAAGTGAAGAAGGAACGATATTCTTATGATTCAACAGCACAAAATTCGTATCCACAGCAACCGTATCCGTGTAAACTCGAAGATCCATAACATAAAATGTTGTGTCTGGTGGCTCGATGTGTGACGTATCATTAAAAGTGATTTGATACTTTCCATCAACAGGGATTCGCAGCGGGTCCATCGGTTCAACAACAATTTCACCTGTTGCAGTGCCGCTCAGACGCCTTACCATTTGATTTTCTACTTTTAGATTGGGAGGTTGAATGAAACCCGCGGCCGGGGCATTTGGCGTAACCATGACTGTGTTTACATCAAGAAATGTGACCACGCCTGTCGCATCAAATTGAATTCGTTTCGAACATATCGCTGGTGCATGAGGTAGCAAATTCTCAATCTCTGATAGGCCTCTTTCGTAAAAATCTTTATCATATCCTTTATCATAAGAACAGACTGCATAAAAATATAACTGACCATTTTCAATCGGTCCAGCCCACGTCTGTCCGGAATCGACAAATACATACTGCAATCCTTCATCATTACCCATATTGAATTGAACACCATCTAATCCGATGGGATGAGGTCCTTTTAGACCATCTACCAGATCGAATTGGGCAACAGGTTTATTAAAGGAAGGATTACCATAGGTATCTGTAATTATGTTATTTTCAATAAAACCAGGATCAGTCGCACGATAGATCACATATCCTTCGAAGTCATAGCCATAAATTGGATCGCGAGAGCGTTCGGCAAATTTATCCCAATACAGGGTAACTTTGCCATCACCAGCAACTGCCTTGACATTCGGTTTCAGAGGCGGGCGGGCAAAGTTATAATCTTTATCATAAATCTGCTGCATGGTTTTAGCATTTCGAATCAGGTCATCACGATCCATTCCCATGACCATACTTATAGCAAATTTTCGTCGAGAATTGGGATCCGGTCGTGGAGGAAGTTTGAAATAGGCAGAACCATAATGCATCACGATATCGACCAGTTGCTCGGGTTTCGTAAAAGTACCGGGTACAGTCTGTTGCCAGGTGAGTTCATCATCTGCAAGATAGATGGTTTGCAACTTCCAATCGACACTGGCAAAACTGGTCAAACCGATCTGGTCAGATTCATCATTGTCTGTGTATTCAAAATTGGGCTCACCAGGATCTGGCACACCATTGCCTTCTGTTCCATCATGATCTGGTCCTGGATACTCTGGATGCGACGGACCTTTGCCGTCTGTCCCGACGTCATCAATGGTGGGATCCCAGTCCATATCATTATCAATCCTATCTTCCTGACTTTCGTCCCAGGGATTACCATCTGCTCCTGGTAATCCATCACCATCGTTGTCTTCTCCATCCAATGGATCGCCAGGAGATTCTAAGAATTTCCATCCAAAATAGGCTGGTTTGAAGCCTCCATCGGCATTACTCCACAGATTGCTATCCCATTGATAAACAATATCATCGTCCTTATTAAATTCTGATAGATCATCACTATTATCTTGTTGTTCACCCACATCAGCATCGCCATACATGCCAAAAACGGTCCGCTCGTAGGTATATTTTCCAGTATTATTGACCCAATAGGTAAAAATGATGATATCCTCAGCAGCAGGATCGGCCCATTGATAACCGCGAACTTCAACTTCAATAGCCAAACCTCGTTTAGATGAATCATCCGGATCGGGCCAGAATTGAAACTCATCATTAAAGTAATCGTTCATGCGAAAATAAGACTCCTGATCTGCCCGTGAGTAGGCACCATATTGACCACTCCAGAAAGGTACTCCACTCCGTGGATCGATCCAGTCTGGCCGATCGGGCCAGACCCAGGGCCAACTATCTGGTTTGCCATCATCATCGCCGGAATTGGGAATCTTATCAGGGCCATCGTCATCCCGGGCATCACTCATCGCTATATAGTCCTGGTCTTCATCGGCATAGCCAGGAATCGGTTCAAATCCCCATTGGTAACCCTGTGGCGACATATCGGCTCTACCTACATCTCCTAAACCATCGCTGAAAATATGGCGAGTGATATTGTACCTATCTCTTACTTCAGCCCCAACAAACGGTGTAAATTCTGCAAAATAACTGTGTCCAGAGCCTTTTGGATAGATACCGGTCTGCAATCGATCGGCATCCCCCCACCAGTTACCAATATCACCGTAGTTAAAGAATATTGTTAAAACGTTGTTTCCGTCATGGATTCCTTCTTTTCGATGTTCACGACCGAGCGTTTTTCGTAATTTAATACTGGCATTTTCCTTCTTACTCCCTCCAGACCAGAGTTTATCAATTGGATACATAAATAGAATGAATCCGATCAACAGCAAGCCCATTGATTTCTTAACCCATATCATCTATAAAATTCCTCCACTAAAATATTCATCACTTCATTTGTGCACACTAAAAAGGTGGATTACCGATTCCATCGCTTACCTAAGTTATTGTTTTATAAAATGATTTGAACGTATTCTAATGATGGAATCGGTTATAAGAGTAGACATTCATAATTAGAAATTAACTGCCACACCTAACCGAACACTTCTCGGCGCGGAATAGTAATCGGGTCGAATAAAATAATCAGAAATCGAATTTGGACCCGGTCTGTCGGTTGTATAAGTTGGCGTCAGAGAATACGTTGCCCTCCCGGTATCTGAAAACACATAATCTTCATTTTTAATATCAAATAAGTTATAAACATTCATAAATAATGAAAACAATATATTATTGTAATAAATATCCCGATGCAATTTCAAATCGACATTAAACCTTGCTGGTTTTCTATTGCTGTTCTGGAATGTTGTACCTAATTGCTGAAATCCCTGCAAATTCTGACTCACTGGTGTATATGGAAGTCCACTTCCATATTGGGCAATGACACTTATCCCCCATTTTTTCGGCTTAGAGATAGAAATCCATAAATTTAAAGTATGAGGTTGATCCCAGTTTAGCGGAATCAGTTGTTTCTCAGGTTCACGTCCGGATTGCTGATCATAATATGTTTGATTCGGATCTGACGCATTTCCCTCAGCAACGGAATACGTGTAATCGAATGTTGCTGATACATAATTTGAATATCTTTTCTTTAATGCAAATGTAATGCCCCTTACATTTCCATAATCTCGATTGACATAACGGGCATACATATCTCCATTATACGTTTTAATAATCTCAGTCCCCAGCCAGTTTCGAATATCTTTATAGAATCCTGTTACATCTATAGCAATATCGTCTGCGAGTTGTTGTTGAAGTCCGATTTCGTAGCTCACAGTTTTTTGTGGTTCTAAATCTCCATTGCCCATCGTTGTATTGGCAGCGCCGCCACCAACTACCTCAAACTCGGGATTGGTAAAGAGATATGAATATTCTGGAACCTGTAAGAAATGACCATAGGAAAAATGGATCACGCCTGTTGCACTTATGGGATAAGCAATTCCAATTCGTGGACTAACTTGATATTTTGGACTTGCATCAGTAAACCAGCCGAGTGAGCCACGAACAATCGGCTCCCCGGTTAATGTATCGACAAGAACTGCATTGTTAATGTAGATCGGTTCGCCGGAGACTGCATCGGTGACTCTTAAATTATCAACTTGAGAACCAAGAGGATCGCCGGAATTGGGATCAATTACGGTTCTATCGCCGGTATTGGGATCGATTCGAATCGGAAGTTTTACACGCTTCGCATCTGTCTCCCTTACAGCATCTAAAATGGTATATTTGTTTGGTAACCATAAATTCGGATCTCTTTCATCAGTTAAAATATGATGATTCGGATCAAAATATTCAAACCTGATCCCAATATTCACGATCATATCCATTAATTCGATTTTATCCTGTAAATAAATTGAATAATCTCGAGGATAATTAGTGTACTTGTCATGCGGTAATTTGGTTACGTCTGGTATCTCTGGTTTCCAGTTCGTTGTATTATCCAGAAGAATCGTATAGCTATCAAGAAAAAGTTTATTCCAGCGATACTGTGCTCCTCCCTTTATCTGGTGTGTTTTGTTCACCTGGCTGGTCATTTCAGCTAAAATACTATTGGAGTCCGTGCTTCGATAATAATGTCCCATGCTGACTCCACCCATGTAATAATTATAGGTACCAGCACGATCGAATCGATCATCGCTTATATATCGTTCATCATAAGGATTTTCATAAGCATAAGATTTACCATAGTTATAAAAATATGAGGCTTTAAACGAGTAAAAAGTTTTTGGACTTAAGGTATGAGTCCAGTTAAGAATATGATTATAGGCTGTTCCATAACTTTTTGCTCGACCGTCTGGATTATACAAATATTTGTGGGAATAAGATTTCGAATTACTTTCCTCCGCAAAAATGTTATAAGTTAATTTCATAGTGGGCGTGAAACTGTAAGCAATTTTTGCCTGAATATTTCTTTTGATATAATCAGTCATTGGCACAAGCGCACCATCACCAGTTTCTTGAATAAGCCACTGTTGAGGATCGTCACCATTATAGCTGTTAGAATCAACCGGACTGTACCTTCGAATCCCTGTTAAGTAGCCCTTGGTATCATAGTATCGCCCGGAAGTAAAGAAAGTGAGTTTGTTATTTGTGAACGGTAGCGGCCCGCTAAAACTTCCCTGTAAGTCTTTTATGTTTAAGGGATTAATTTCATCAATGTTATAAAAAAGATCATTATGGGAACTGAAATAATCTCCAATATAGCCCCTGATTTCTCCAGTATATTTCGATCCACCTTCTTTCGTAACCATATTCACAATACCGGACATCGCCTGACCATATTCGGCATTGAAAGTACCACTAACCATTTCCAATTCCTGAATCGCATTATTTTCTACTGAAATTGCCATACTGGATGAATACGGATCGGTTACAGATATACCATCGACAAGGTAAAGGATTTCACTGGAACGTCCGCCTCGAACATGAATTTCACCGCCACTACCCTGAACAACACCTGCCTGAAGCTCAAGCACCTGGTAAAAATTCTCAACTGGCATTGCCTGGATTTGTTCAGTCGCTACTAAAGCGCGGCTGGAAGTGATATCTTTTAATATCAGAGGACGTTCTGCAACAATAGTAACTTCTTCCCCTACATCCAGCACCTTTGATCGAAGGTCAAAATTAACCGTGGTTGTTAAATCAACCGAAATTTTAACCTCTGTATATCGTTGTGCCGTATATCCCATCATGGATGCTTTGACAGTATAGATACCGGGTGGAATATTTAGTATGATATAATTACCATTCAAATCGGTTGCAGCGCCAATTGTCGTTCCCTCAATTATAATATTTACACCAGGTAACGGCTGACCTGATTCAGCATCCTTAACCGTGCCAGTGATTTTTCCAGTAGTCCCTGCAAATAATTGAACTGGCAAAATAAATAGTATAGCGATTAGAATACAGACAACCTTTTTCATCGACATTCTCCTCTATTTAGAAATTAAAACTAATCCCTCCGCGAACCAACAATCCCCCCAGATCAATTTCTTTTACATTTAGAAAATCCATCATCTGTTTTGCCATACCATAAACATAATATTGCATACGGGTGGAGTCATTCCATTCATCAATTTTGCCGTTCGCATAATGATAACTGACATCAAAATTCAGGGATAAAATTTTCCATCCCATACTGATTCCTGCGAGTGCATGAAATCCTAATGGATTTGTGTTTGCCTGAAAATTATTGGTTAATTGATAGTTATATGTGGTAACATTTGGTTCGGGCTCACCATAATCTCCATGGATTGTATTTTTAAGAGTCGAAAAATAGAATCCTAATCCACCACCGCCATATAATTTAATAAAACCGTTTCCCGAAATAATTGGCAGATCGTACAATACTGATAGAAGTAGAGGACGAATCGTTACGGATTGATCGATTCTCCATGCTGATGTTCGCCAGGTGGATTTATAAGGATAATATCGCTCTTCCCAGAATGTGGAAGATAACCTGGAAACTGCTCTGGTTTCAAACTGGGAAATTGAGAGTGAAAGTTTTAAATTTGGTGAGAAAAAATATGACAAACCGCCACCGAGCACCTGGTCACCTTTTAATTCTTCAAAACTTCCTTCATAGCCATTTTCTGGAAATTCTCCGATGACGACTTTATATGGGTAATTTTCATCTACTTCGCCAGCATAGCCAGTAAATCTCATTGTTTGGTTAAAGCTTTTTACCGCATCGTTCAATTGTTTCAAACTCGGTTGATAATACCCGGCATTAATAAAAAATTGAATTTTTGGATTCTCCAAAGACTGATTTAAACTCTGAGCCTGGTAAACATAATACCCAGCTTTCATACCAGCTATACTTGAAAATGGTAGGATGTATAGCAAAGCAATAGCCAATGCAATAAGGGCTATTTTATCTTTCATGGCACCTCCGATTTAGATTGAAACCAGTATCATTTCTTTTTAAAAATTTAAAATTCCGATAAATTAAAATTGAATAGATAACGAAAATCTTTGTACGTCATTCAATCTGCCGAATTCCGCATACGCATAATCTAACTTTAAAGTAGCGAAACCACCAAATGATAGATTTACGCCTGCTCCTAATGTCAATCCTTCTTCACTATCTGTTACAGGATCCATTATCCCAAATTTGGCACCGCTTGAAGGCATGGTAAATGCCACCGACTTTAAGCCAGCTCGCAAAAAAATCGTATTTCGTAAACAATACTCAGCTCCAATATTTAATCTTTCGGTATTATCATTAGGATGAAGCGCATCCAATGCCAGCGTGAGACGATTTTTGTCATTGTTTATTGGATCGATGGATACTCCAACCCTGAAAATAAGTGGCAAGGGCCAGCTATCCAATTGCAGGTGGGATGGAATTTTATCGTTACTCCCCTCTGCATCGGGATTGATATCGATGAATTGACGTGTATCTCTACCAGACATTTTCATATTCGTTCCAAAATTGCTGATGCTCATTCCAATTTTCATATCTTTAAATTGAGTGGTAAACAATGTTCCTACATCAATCGCAAAACCGCTGGACGACATGTGCCAGATTCGTTGGTGGATATATTTTGCATTAAAACCGATAGAAAATCGATCAGTTAAATTGCGGGAATAAGCAATGCTTCCGGCAATATCTCCAGCAGCGAAAAATTCCCCGGTACCCTCTGGCTGCAACTCAGTTCTAACTTTCATGTCAGCCATGCCTACCGATGTAATACTGGCGCCAATTGTCCCGGCATTGCCCAAATGGATTGCAATACCAGCATAATCAAAATTCACATCTGCCAGCCACTCTGTGTGGAGCAAAATTGCTTCGTTCCGATGGAGCCGGGCAATTCCAGCGGGATTCCAATACAATCCAGTCACATCGTTTGCCACTGCTACAAACGCTCCCCCCATTGCGATGGCTCTGGCACCAACTCCAATCTTCAAAAATTGAGCTGCAGTAGTTCCAACTTTAGTAACAGCAAAACCGATTGAACTAAAAGTAATTGAAATAAAAATTATCAGAACTATTCTGAAGATCATTTTCATCTCTATAACTCCTTATTATGCTTTATCATCACTAAATTGTCTCGTTAGCTTGAAAATTACTAAATGTTATCGAACGCGGATGACGCCGATTCATGCGGATTTTTATAATTGTGAAACATCAAACGTGAAATGTGAGTAGTCAAATACAATCATTGTTTTTTTACGTTTCAGGTCTGACGTCTGACGTTTCACGAAAAATTATCTGTGTAAATCTGCGTCATCCGCGTTCCTTTTCTATTATTTGATTACAGCGAACTTCCCGATCTGCTGCCCGACACCAGGGGCATCTACATGAAAAATGTAAATGCCATAAGCAATTTCCATTTGATCCTTGGAAAGAAGATCCCAGGCTTCGGAACCATCCTCCATGATTGAATCATGCTCCAGCGTTTGAACCAATTCGCCACTCAAAGTATAAACTCTAATGGTACACTTCTTTGGCAAATGGATAAAGTATAATAATCGATCGCCGCGTCCTGAGCGTAAATCAGGTTTGCGTTCCCATTCCGAAGCTGCCACATAAGGATTCGGAACGACAGCTACGGTATTGAGTTGTTCCCTGGCTTGCTCGTTGTCTATTATGCCTGCTTTTGAAGTATAAGTAACCACATCCTTACTGCTGAATGGCTTAAAGCTGCGAATCAGGAAAATATCACCCGGCTTTGGTGGTTTTGCAATCGAAATCGTTGCAATCGTATCTTTCACCGTAACAAAACCATTTTCCGTCAGATAAGTACTATCTCGCGTCACCACTGAATCCTGGGGCGCAAAGAACTTAACCTGCCAGGTTCCGCGATCTCGATTATTATATTTTATTAACGGAATCACCGCATCTTGATCAGAGATAGTCGAATCGTTATTAGTATTGAGAAATACAAATGGTGCTTCTACACTATCAGTTACATTTAACACAAAAAATTTGCAGGGTTTTAGACCATTCGACGAGGTTGCTGAAACAGTATCAGTCAATACAATCCAATAGTCGTAAGGAACTGGTATTCCCTGATTCGGGTAACGGCTGACAAGTGGGTAAAAATTACTTTCACCGACGATGAAACGGCTCCCCCCTTGATTATCAACTTTCAATGAATCATTACGAATAATAATTTTCATACCATCAATGTATGGATTATTATCATCTCCCTCAACCCAGGGTGAATTTTTGATATGATAAAATTGATATTTGATATAGTACTGCGTACGAATATCCAGTCTGGTCGTATCTTCAATATAAATCCAACCGGTTTCCGGATTAAGCGTAAACAATGTTGAATCCCTCTCAAACTTCTGAGAGCTATCCGCATTAAACAACGCAAAATTTTCGTCATCGATCACATAAGGATTGCTTAATCGAATAATCGCCCGTAACACCGAGTCCACAGGTGTAGGTGGCGATGTGGTCGTATCAAAGGCTGTGTACTCGTATTTAATTTCCACAGGCTTTAATTCAGATATGAAGAGATCTTTATCTCTCATATTGAATGTCAGATTTTCCTGCAATGTATCATCGAATGTGATCTCATAAGTATGCCCGTCCTTCACTCGAGCTGGATCGAGAAAATCAATTGATACAGTTCCAGTTCCAGGCCCAACATGTTTAATCCCATCCGCTTCATAAAATGTCGGTGGTTTATAGCCAAGCGCCGGTGCCTGGGGGATCACGATTGCTGTATTGATATCAGGAATATAGTTTCCTGAATTGGGCGGGTCTTCTCTAAATGTTTTATCACAAAAAGAAGGGGCAATTTCGATTGTATCGCCCCGATCATAGGAGACCACGGCATAGAAATAGGTTTGTCCATTCACGACCGTCGTATCGACATAAGAATGATGCAAACCGGTTTCATCGCCCATATAAAAATGAATGCCGTTTTCGGATTCAATGGGATGTGGACCAGATAAACCGTCTTTCAAATCAAATTGAGCGATGGGTTTATGTAGCGTTGGATTCCCCTGGGCATCTGTGATGACAAACGCATCACTGAATCCATGATCGGTACCCCTAAAAATAAGATACCCGGCAAAGTCATACCCATGAACTGGATCGCGTGATTGTTCTGCAAAATCATCCCAGTATAGCGTAACCCTTCCATCTCCTGGAACGGCTGTTAGCGACGGTTTTTCAGGCGCTTTGGTAAAACGATAGCCTGCGTTATAAATCCGCTGAACGATCTGAGCGCTGCGGAATAAATCGTTATAATCATACCCAAAAAGCAGCGTAATTGAAAACCTTCTTTCATCATGGGGTGCCATAATAATCGGACCGGAAGCATATTGAAAGGCATTATCCCGGGTTTGTCCAAAAGTAGTATCAAACACACCGGATACCATCTTCTGCCAGCATTCTTCGTCCTGGCTTGGAAAGAGTGTAGCGTATTCATAAACCGCAAAAGAGGTCAATCCAATCTGGTCCGCTTCGTCAAGGTCTGTTTCATCAAAATTTGGTTCGCCATGTGTGGGAATTCCATCACCCTCTCCCCGATCCCAGACTTCGAGACCATCCTGGACACCATTTCGGTTTTCATCGCCACTCACTCCATCTTCCCCCACGTCATCCGTAATCGGATTCCAATCGCCATCATCATCAATATCATTCTGCATGGATTCATCGATGATACCATCCTCATCATTATCTTTGCCATCGTAAGGTTCTCCAGGCGATTCGAGAAATTTGTAGCCAAGATAACCGGGGCGCCAGGCAGTTAATTCACCCCGAAAATCATGGTCCCACGCGTAAACCATGTCAAATTTAGTGTCCCAGGCGCCATCATCATCGTTGTAATCATTCGCTCCACCAATATGTGGATCACCGTACATACCCAGGTATACTTTTTTTAATGTATCTGCTCCAACATTTTTGATATTATAAATAAAGAAGATACAATCCTGTGCCAGGGTTTGGTTCCATTGATATCCACGTGCTTCCACTTCGATACCCAAGCCCCTCCTTTCAGGATCACCAGTAGGATCGGGCCAGAACTGGAATTCGGCATTGGCTGAATCATCCATCATATAGTAACTTTCCTGGTCACCTGTTATTACGCCTTTTCCATATTCACCGATCCAGACCGGGATATCAATTTTTTTAATCGGATCGTATTTTGTCCAATCAGGATGTGAGGGCCACCGCCAGGGCCAGGTATCTGGCTTGCCATCATCATCTTCACTGTTCGGACTGCCGTCAGGACCGTCATTATCGACATCCTGGCTCATAGCAACATATTCCTGGTCTGGATCAGCATACCCGTTAAGCGGTTCCCACCCCCAGGGAAGTCCTTCAGGAGAGTAATCACCACCAGTTGCTAATCCGTCGGAAATAACATGACGTCGAATTCGATAATTGTCCATGATCTCCGCTGCGACCAACACCCCAAATTCAAAGCCATAGCCGTGTTGACTTCCCTTGGGCCAAACCAGCGAGGGTTCTGTGTTGGGTTTACCAATTGAGCCATAATTGTAAAATAACGTAACAATCTGGTTCCCACTATGGGTTCCCTCTTTTCTTTGATCGTGACTTCCCAATAATCTTTTTCTTAAGGATTTTTCCCATTCCCAATATGCCTGCCATTCGGCTTTCGATGCTCCTTTATCTGGCATTTTTGGTCGCAGGGATTGTGCAAAAATTGTTATGGAAAAACAAGTCACCGTTAAAATTAGAATTAAAAAACAGTTCAATATCTTTTTAAGTCGCATAACCTTGTAACTCCCTATGAAATTTACGATCCAAATCTTATCCGATTCGTACAAATCGCTACATAATATAGTCGTTTCGGTTTAATTTTTCAGTAAACAAGCAAATCATTCTATTGATAACATCGCTCAAAGCGATGGTATCAATATGAAATGTCAAACCGCAATAGGTATACAATTACAAAATTTAGCAGTTAAAATCCAATTGAAGCACCGAAATAAATGAGACGCGGGCTTGAATAGTATTGCGGACGATTTAAATAATCGCTTAAATAATGTCTGCCAAATTCACCACCGTAATCAGTTCTGGGATAGAGGGCATAGGTGGCACGTCCGGTATCATCATAGACATAAATTTCATTCAACCGATCAAATAAATTATAAACTTTGATATAAAGTGTTGCAACAGTTTTACTACCAATCTGAAAATCTTTATGTGCACGAAGGTCAAAATTAAGTTGAAAAGGTTTGCGTGCACTATTCTCAGCGTCAATTCTAAGATTGTCGCGAGCTGGTGTGTAGGGCAAACCAGAACCTAACCTACCTAAAATGCTAATTCCCCAAACCTGAGGCTTGCTTACCGTAACATTGAAATTTAAAGTATGCGTTTGATCCCAATTCAATGGCACAACACGTCGTTCACTCTCTCTTGGTGGATCTGTTTGTAAATCATAAAACTTTGAAAGCGGATCAGAAGAATTGCCCTCTGCAATGGAAAAAGTATAATCAACACTCGCAGAAAGATAGCCGGATCTCCGCTTTTCCAACGAGAAAGTAATCCCTCGCACATTCCCATAATCAAAATTTGTATAACGGCTATAATAATCGCCACGGGAATAGAGTTCAAAATATTCGGTTCCTAATAGATCCAGAATATCCTTGTAAAACGCAATCAGTTCCACACCGACATAATCCGAAAGTTGTTGTTGTAATCCAATTTCATACGTCACAGTTTTTTCGGCTCTTAAATCGGCATTACCCAGTACGCTGCGGAAACGTCCACTAATCACTTCAAATTCTGGATTGGAGTAGAGATAGGCAAAACCAGGAATTTGAAAAAAATGACCATAAGAAAAATGGATAATTCCTTTTTGGGTAATCGGGAAAGCAATCCCTAACCGGGGACTAAATTGATGTTTGGCGTCGGCATCAGCTAATTGCAAATCATTCAATGAATTCCTGTTACCAGAAATTAACGCCTTATCACGGTTATCCAAAGCAACTTTCCATCTTGAGTCGAAATAATCATACCGCAAACCGACATTAACGACCATATCTTTTAACTCGATTTTATCTTGAAAATAGGCTGCAATTTCGATTGGATATCTATCGTAGCGATTGTTTGAAGTACTGCTCTCATCATGAATGGTAGGAATCCAATTATAAGTATCCCGAATATCAACAGAGTACGAATGGTAAAATAAATTGTGATGTTTGAATTCTATACCGGATTTTATCAGGTGAGCTTTGGATATCTGGCTGGTGATATCAAAACGACCAACTGTTGTCTTATATTTTCGAATTGTATGACTTTGATCCATCCCACCACCATAAAATTCATTGCCTGGCGTATTGCTTAGAATGTTGGGCAGGTAACGAGGATCATTCCAATTTTCATATAGGTATTGTTCGAAATCATTTTTATAATAAGATAATTTTAAGGTATAAAAAGTTGCAGCAGAGATTTGGTGAGTGAAATCAAATATATGATTAAAACTCGAAGAGTATTTCTCTGGTATGCCCTCAGGATTATATTTATAAAGGTGACTATAATCTTTATCAAAAATGTCATCGTAAAGAAAACTATACCGAATGTTAATACCGGCTGTTGGCCGGTAGGTCAGTTTTGCATGAGTTGACAACTTTTTCAATGGATTCATAGAGACCATTTTATTATCACCGCTAAAACCATTGTCACGAACTCCATCTAAATTATAATCCACAAATGGCTCCCCTTCATCATACTGACCGTTTCTATTTAAGTCTGTAAATGGTTCAACAAAATTTATTCTACCAGAATCCCATTGTCCATTTCGATTTCGATCAAAATAGGGCTCATCTGCATCAAAGCGATTGTTGTGATTTAAATCCTGATAAGGTTCTGTATTATACGGACTATTAACCAAATTCAATGCGCTTGTTGAATCGACAAAAATCGCATCCATGGGAGTGTGTTCCCGCATACCATAAAAATAGCCTTCATCATCAAAGTAGCGTGCTGATGAAAAAAAAGTAAGTTTATTTCCAAAACCAGGTATTGGTCCACTGAGGCTTGCGTCAAAATTTTTTATGTTCAGAATATTAATCTTATCTATATTCATGAACACATCCTTATTATTGCTGAATCGATCGCCGATATAGGTTGAAAAATTCCCATGGTATTCTGCGCCCCCTTCCCTGGTAACGATATTGACAACGCCAGACATGGCTTTTCCATATTCAGCAT
>SMTZ1_10003595_pt1 | contig 15568 bp, 12 predicted proteins | sample DeeMarSWOR136_30_FD_25667 | JGI IMG/M metagenome (IMG submission 25667)
GGCATTGCGCGGTTCTTTGGCGTCTCCCACCACGACCACTTCGGGGAGTAGGTCCTGGAGGACACCCGCCAGATCCCTTTCCGGCCTTGATCCCACGGCCATAACGACTGTGTCCGCGGCGAGGAGATCGTGACGGTCTTCTTTCTCGATTCTCACCCCTTCTGCGCGGATTTCTGTGGCCTTGGCTCCAGTCAGGATGGTCACCCCGAGTCGCCTGAGTTCCGAGAGCACGGTCCAGCGGGTGGAGGGGCCGATGTCTTGCCCCGCTTTTTTCCTCATCTCGAGCACGGTGACGGTCTTGTTTCCCCGGTTGATCAGAGTTTCCAGGGTCTCCCAGGTCTCGGCCCTGTTCGCCACCAGAAAATGGAGCACTTCGGGGCATAGGGTCCCCTGATTGGCTAGATAGAGGGCGGTTTCAAGGCCGACCGCATTGCCGCCCACGATGACCACCCGTTTTCCCGCCGTTGCTTTTCCGCACAGCACATCCCAGGCCGACACCACCTTGTCGTCTTCAATACCGGCAATGTCCGGCAGGATCGGCCGTGCGCCCGTGGCGACGATCACGGCGTCCGGAGCCATGCCTGTGACAAATGCGGCGTCCACCGCTTTGCCGAGAATCGTGTCCACCGAAAGAGCCTTCATGTTGCTGACGAGATCGCTGGCAGCGGTAACCAGGTCTTTTCTCCCTGGAATATTCCGATTCAGAAGGAGCTGCCCGCCCAGTTGGTTTTCTTTTTCCACGAGAAGGACTCTGTGACCCCGCTCTGCCGCGGTGCAGGCCGCCTTCATGCCGGCCGGTCCCCCGCCAACGACCAAGACCCTTTTCATCTGGGCGGGCCTGGTCATCTCTATCTCCCCCTCCAGTCCGGCCCATGGATTAACGAGACAGGTCACCGGTCGCAATTGGAAAACACTGTCGAAACAGCCCTGATTGCAGGCGATACAGTGGACAATCCTGTGGGCCTCTCCTTGCAAGGCTTTCCGAGGGAGGTCCGGATCGGCCAAAAGACCCCGGGCCATGGTGACCAGATCTGCTTCGCCCTGTTGGATAATGGCTTCGCCCACTCGGGGATCATTGATTCGATTGCTGGCCAGGACGGGCACGGTGACAGCGCCCTTGATCCCTTGAGCCAAATAGGTAAAGGCTTTGGGCGGAACAAACATGCTCAACTGGGGGATTCGGGTTTCGTGCCATCCGCCTGTCACATTGAACAGATCGACACCTGCCTTTTCAAGTTCTGCAGCAAAGCGTCTTGCCTCTTCATTGGTATTGCCCCCTTCCATAAACTCATTTCCTGCAAGGCGCATGATGATGGGATAGCCGGATCCTACGGCCTCCCTCACTTTCTCCACCGCCTCAATACCGAAACGCATTCTGTTCTCAAGAGATCCGCCGTAGCGATCTTCCCTCAAATTGGTCACCGGGGAGAGAAATTGGCTGATCAAATATCCGGCGCTGCCCAGGATTTCCACGGCGTCGAATCCCGCTTGTTGGGCCCGCCGGGCTGCTTCTGCGAATTTTGTCTGGACCCCGGGAATTTCCTCCAATTCAAGGGCCCTGGGGGTTTCTCCCGTGAATCTGGATCGAACCGCTGATGCAGAGAAGGGTTTTCTTCCGCCGATCATGGCGGAATGGGTGTAACGCCCCGCCTGATAGAGCTGAGCGGCAATCTTTGACCCGCCGTCCTTCACAGCGCGGGTGAGCCTTTGGAGACCCGGGATGAATCGATCGTCGTCGATACAGACCATGCTCGGCATGCCGCTGTATTCATCGATGCGGCATCCTCCCACCATGATCAGGCCCACCCCGCCTTCGGCCCTTCTTTCATAGAAGCGAACAAGGCGGTCCGTTACCTCCCCTTCAGGCGTGTACCCGAGATGCATGGCGCTCATGACGATTCGATTCTTGAGCGTCATGGTGTTGATCGAAATCGGTGAAAAGAGATTCGGAAATTCCATGGTCAGTGCTCTCCTTGTGGTTTGTGAGGTCAGCGCATTCCGTCAAGATCTCCAGGCAGTCTAGGAAGATTTGGGTACTCTATCAGAGGAATATTGGAATGTTGGAATATTGGGTCAAAAGAGATAGGATGCCCTAAGGAACCATTATTCCATTCTTCCAGTATTCCATCATTCCCCTGTCATGGTCCATTCAAGCGCCAGGGTTCCCCGTTTCATGAGTCCGGTCGAGTCCGTGCCCTCATATGGCCTCCTTCTTTTTACTGCCTTTCAGGGGAGGCTCACCTGCTTAAACGGTTGAATCCTTGATATCAAGGCCACGGCCAACAGGCTGAGTCCACATAGGCCCAGCCACATGAGACGGTAATCACCCATGGTATCAAAGACCCATCCGGCCAGCGTCGGTCCGATGATCCCTCCAACAGATGCCGATCCCATGATGATCCCGAGCAGTCTGCCAAAAGCAGCTCTTCCAAAATACTCCCTTAAAATGGCTCCCCTCAAGACCATGCTGCCACCGAAACCTGGGGGAAAAAGTAACAGAAAGAGGAGAACGACCCCTGTGACCTTCACGTAGTAAAAAGCAAGCACTCCGGAGCCCATGAGTAAGAAGGCAGCGGCCAGAATGCGCCTTTTGTCAAAGAGATCCCCTAACCATCCAAAACTGAACCTTCCCACAATACTGACCAGCGGAATGGCTGCTGCAACAAGCCCGGAAGTGGCTCTGGCCATGCCAAGGCTGCTGAGATAGGGCATGACATGAATGACCACCCCGGTGACCATCATCATCCGAATCGTTTCCGTGACATTCAGGTACAGGAAAGATCTATGTCTGACGGCCTCCTTAAATCCAATGTCCGCACCCTGGCTCTGAACTCCATGATCAGGGGTGGGTGTTCCAAGTGGGGAGCCATCCGATACGTGGCCGTATTCTTCGGGTTTGTTGCGGACCACGAGGGATAGAGGGATTCCCACAGCCCACATTCCCAGTCCCAGTATGATCAGGGTGACCCTCCAGTCATACCGGTTGATAAGGGCTACGATGATGGGCACGAGCAACCCGCTGGCGCCGAATCCTGACGCCATGATACCCAGAGCTATGCCCACTTTCTTTTGGAACCAGTTGGCCACCGCCGTCATGCTCACCACACTCGTGCATCCGCCCGCACCAAAGGCAAGAAGCAAAAAAGAGGCATAGAACATGGAAAGCGTTCGGGTCAAGCTGAGGCAAAGGAGGCCGAGACCGATGATGGCTGTTCCTGCCCCAAGCAGTTTTCTCGATCCGAATCGATCGACCAGAAACCCGACAACGGGGGCGAAGAGACCCATTTCAAGGCCGCGAAGACTTGCGGCAAAAGAGATTTGGGTGAAGCTCCAACCGAATTCCTTGTTCAATGGAGAAATGAAGGCAGTCAGTCCGAAAAAGACCACGGCACCTACATATAGACTGATCAAAAAGCAGGCGAGAACAACCCACCACCCATAGTACACCTTTTTGATCATGAACGCTCACCCATATATTTTTACCAGCGAGAGACCACGAAAGTCTGGAGCTCGGAATCAAAACATTCCCCGCTTTTTTGCCCCAAATGCATAAAAGCAGAAAACAAAACACGAAACAAGGAAAACACGATGAGCAAGCCTGCTTTTCATGCCTTCCCGATTTCGTGCTTTCGTCACGGCCTCGGGCTTCACTCGCCGATAATCTTCACCAGAACCCTCTTTTTTCTCCGCCCGTCGAACTCGCCATAGAAAATCCGCTCCCAGGTGCCGAAGTCCAATTGACCCTTTGTGACGGCAACGACCACCTCGCGGCCCATGATCTGCCGTTTCATATGGGCGTCGGCATTGTCCTCTCCCACGTTATGGCGATATTGGGAGACCGGCTCATGGGGCGCTAACTTTTCGAGCCACACGTCATAGTCATGGTGCAGACCGGATTCATCGTCATTGATGAACACCGACGCGGTGATATGCATCGCGTTACAGAGCACAAAGCCTTCCTTAATTCCGCTTTCTCTTAGGCATTGCTCGACCTGAGGCGTTATGTTAATGAAAGCCCGCCTGCCGGGCACATTAAACCAGAGTTCTTTGCGATAGCTTTTCATGGAGCACTCCTTACCGTAAGGGCATTTCCGTGTAGGGCAGGCCAAGTCGCTGACCTAGGATCTTCAAACTTTCTTCCAGTGTGATGACCGAGCCGTCGTTGCTTTTCACAGGGATTGTCTTGTCTGCTACCACGAAAATCTGTAGTTTGCGGGTGCGGAGAAGCTCGCGGGCGAGACGTTCCAGTTCCTCTGCGCTAGCACTGAGATAGGCGCTCTGGATTTTTTCCAGCGTATCCAGGGGTTCGTTGCGCATGTAGTACCGGCTGTAAACCTCCACCAGTTCAGCCGGTGTGTCCACATTGAACACAAAACTGTTGAGCGCGTCGAGCCGCTTTTGCTCGAGTTCATCGGAGGGGACCTCCTTCCTCAGCTTGTCCATAATTTTGACGGTCTCCTCAATGGCCAGGGCGGTTTTCTCACCCCGGCATCCGATGTAGCCAACCATCAGACCCGCTTCCCACTTATAGGTCTGGTAGGAATAAGCGGCATAGACGAGACCCAAGTCATCCCTCAACCTGGTGAACATCAGGGAATCGCTGCCTCCGAGGATATTCATGAGCAGATTCATCTTCCAGTAGTCCGGATGGGTGCGCTTGATGCCCCGTAAGGCGATCGTCACCTGTGACTGCACCTGTCCCGGTTTGTGAATGAGGGCCATCACGGGCGGGGTTTCGGGCGGTTCTTCCAGATGTCGCTTCGGCGCCTCAGTGCCGGGCAAGGCCCGGAAGAGCCTACCCAACCCTTGAACAGCAGTTGCCTTGTCAATGTCCCCGGCAACAGAGGCCACCATGTTGGAGGGCACAAAATAGGTCCTTAGAAATTCTGTGAGATCTTTTTTTGTGATCTTGGGGATCGTGTCGAGTCCTCGCAGGGAATCACGCCCATAGGGGTGTCCCTTAAAATGCCAGATCATGGCTTCCCGCATGCTGACCGCTTGCGCGTCGCCGCCCTGGCGTCTTAAGGCGATCAGCGCCTGCTCCTTGACCACCTCTAAGATGTCATCGTCAAATCTGGGCTGCGTCAGGATCTCCTCCAACAAAGCGAGCCCCCTGTCCCAATCACGCTTCATGACCGAGAGTCTTATGGTCGTGTCTTCCTGGTTCACGGAGATGGACAGTCGGATCGCGTTCTCATCCAACACCATAGCCAACTCTGAGGGTGTGTATCTCTCGGTGCCGCCTTGAATGATCGTATTGTTGAAAAGATCGGTCAGACCGGTCTTGGCCTCATCCACATCCACATCCCCGGCTCTGACCAGGAGGGTCACATCAATGAGGGGCAGCTCTCTGTCCGGAAGGTAAAAGACCCGAACCCCGTTTGCATCAGCCGTGTCCGCTTTCTCATAGTCGATTTTCTCAGGCTGGCGATCGAAAGAGAGGGGGTGTTTCCATCCTTCCGGAGTGGGGTAAGCGGAGTGATTCACGAAGGAGTCCGGCGTGAAGCCTTTTGCGGCAGCCGCCCCGCTCAGGGATCGGATTTCTCTATAAGGCTCAGGGGGCTGCTCCAACTCGCCGCCGGGGATGACATAAACGGTGGTCCTGTTCTCCGGGGTGATGTATTTTTGGGCCACCCGCTGGATATCCTCGGGCGTCACGGCAGCGATTTCATCCAGATAGGTGAGCAGATAGCGCCACCCCACCTGGACTTCGAAGGTGGCTAGGGTGCCGGCCACAGCTTCATTGCGACGTAACCTGTCCAGGAGATCACGGTAATTGAGTTTCTTAATCCTTTCAAGCTCACGTTCAGACACCCGTTCTGTTTTCAGTTTTTCAGCTTCCCCAAGGAGGCGTACCTCCAACTCCTCACAGGCTTTGAGATAAGCTTCCCGTTTCGCCGGCTCGGTGATGTTTTCTTCTTGGAGCGCTTCAGGCTCTTTGGGGGAACCTCCCAGAATCAGCATGCCGCCATAGCGGTTATCTGGATTGTAGGCCCAGGCTTCAACGGCCTGTCCTTTTTTGACAAGGTTCTGGGTCATGCGCGCACCTCGGCCGTGGCTCAGCACCATGGTCAGAGCGTCCAGCGCATAGAAATCGGCTGTGCCCATCAGAGCGGTGTGAAACCCGATGAGGAGCCGGGGCGTGCGGGCCCCCCTCAGGTATCGCACACTCTTTCGCGGACCCAGTTGGGGCGGTTCCTCGGTGACCTCCTCAGGAGCGAGGCTGCCGGCCGGGTAGCGTTCGAAATAGACTTCTGCCAGATTTTTGGCCTTTTCGACGGTGATGTCGCCCACCAGCACACAGACAGCGTTGGTGGGACTATAGTACCGCTCGTGAAACCGGATGGCGTCCTGGGTACTGAAACGCTCCATGTCGGATTTCCACCCTATAACGGGATTGCGATAGGGGTGGGCTGTATAAGCCATGGCATAAAGATCAAGCCAGGCAGCACCGTCTGGATCGTTCACATAGCGGAAGGCCCACTCCCTCTGAATCACTTCTTTTTCTACGTAGAACTCTCGCCATGCCGGCTCGAACAACTGCTCACTCACAATGGAAAACCATTGTTCGATCATGTCCGAGGGTACGGACATGAAGTACTGGGTTTGGTCCATGCTGGTAAAGGCATTCACACCAACGGCGCCGTTCCTGCCGAGCTGGGATGAAAAGGCTTGGGGTACATAAATTTTCTGGACTTCAAGGCGAAGTTTGTCCATCTCTTCCTGTTTGGCCTTGATGAGCGCCTGGTCCGGGTTCCTCTTGCGCTGTTCTTTTAAGACAAGCTGATAGGCTGCCTCAATCTGTTGCTGGAGTTGTTCATCCTTTTCGGGGTCTAGGGTTCCGAAGTTCTTTGTGCCCTTAAACATCATGTGTTCGAGCATGTGGGCGATGCCCGTTTTGGCGGCCTCCTCGAGGGCTGAGCCGGATCGAATGGCAACGCGGCACGCCACTTGAGGTGTCGTGCGACGCTCGACAATCAGGAACTGCATGCCGTTTTTCAGGGTGAATGGCTTGGTGTTCAGTTGTATCTCAAAAGGGGCATTTTCTGAAGAACAAGGGATGGGCAAGGCAAAAAGCATGATTAGTGCCAGAAAGGCACCCTTAAAAAGACGCATGGTTACTTCCTTTCCTGTTTCTTTGTTGAAAATCGAAGTATGGGCCATAAGAGCGAGGGCAAAACGAACTGGGACCGCGCCGCCATGTTGTTAGCCGAAAATCTAAGCACTTCTCCGAGCGGTTTCAATAGCCTATCAGGGACCGGGGGCTGTCGGCGCGTGGATATGGATGTAAAAAGACTGCGAAAAGCCTTAGGACACGGTTTAAGGACTTGCGGTGTGCCCAAAGGTGGGGTGGTGTCAGGGATCTCGAAAAGGGACCGCTTACCCCAAAGAGGCCGGTCATTTGATGCGGGTACGGTAGGGGGCTTCGGTTCTCCAGTCGGTTGCGGCTATGATTTTGACGAAAGCGTTGGCAAATTGGCATTGCCTATGGTCTTCAGGCTCTGACTTGGTCCACCCGTTCTCTGATACACGCCGCCAGAGTCTCGAGTTCCCCTTGCTTTAGCTTGGTCAAGAAGCGCAAATCAGCGTCCGTCTCGAGAATACCCTGAATGATTTCGATGAGCTTTTCTTTGTTCATAAACAATTTGGATAGTACAAATTCGTGCATCCGTCAATCACGAAAAACGCCAAGATGTCCGGTCCCTTGGACGGGAAGGCATGGCGGTTCGCGGACACGCTTTTTTTGGATTCAGCCCAAAAGGTGGGATTGAAGCTCGGAGATGGATTTGGGACGAATAATATTATGCATATTTGAGCTTATTTTAAAAAAATTATTTGACAAATATAACTATATATGTATGATTATTTATAATTTGTAGAAATGGACTCTTGTGACAAGGATCGCAGACTATCCAAGACGAGAATGGATAGGATTGCCACCTCTGCGTGACAATGCGTATTGCTGACAAGGAGGGCCCCATGAATGCCAGAAACGCCCCTGATCCAAGCTTTCGGTCTCATCCCTATCGCAGTGCGGAATTTCTCGTTGATGGGCTGAATGTTCCCTATCAATTCAGGATATGGAATATGGCACCGGAATCCATTTGTGTGTTGGTCAATGAGAATTCAGATCTCCTTCCACGGTTAAGGGTGGGTGACACGCTCAATGTGAAGTACTATTCTGAGGGTTCGTCCTATGCCCCCGACTATCAAAGGACCGCGATCCGTCGTATCACCAAAAGTGATCAAGGCCGACTCAAGGGCCACTATGTCGTCGGCCTTGAGATCTTGGAAGGGTAAAGACAGGAACGATACCAACCAAGACCGTCCTCTCGAGATGTGCCGTATCTATCCTATAGGTGGCGGAAAAGGAGGCAGTGGAAAGAGTTTCATCACGGCCAACCTGGGGGTACTGTTTGCTAGCCTCGGCAAGAAGGTCGTGCTTCTCGATCTGGACCTGGGTGGTTCCAATCTCCATACCTTGCTGGGGCTGACAAACCCCAGGAGGGGTCTCCACGATTTTTTGAACAAGAAAGTGAGCGACCTCCACGACACGGTGGTTGAAACCCTCATCCCCAATCTGTTTATCATCAGCTCAGTCCGATGTTCCATGGAAATTGCAAACCTCTTCTACGTGCAGAAGATGAAAATCATCAAGGCGATTCAGGGCCTTCAGTATGATTGTATCCTCTTGGATCTGGGCGCGGGCACGAATTACAATACCCTGGATTTCTTCCTCACCTCCAACGAGGGCCTCTTCGTGGTGACCCCTGAACCCACATCGATCGAAAACACCTTTCGCTTTATCCGGGCCGTATACCTCAGAAAGCTCAAGCAACTACTCAGGCAAAATGATTTCAGCGACGTTATCCGAGAGTTGGCAAGCCATTCGAAGAATGGTGCCATGGGTTCGGCCACTTCGGTGATCGAAGCGGTGATGAAATGCGACAGAGCCAAGGGGGAGCAGCTGCTGGACAGATTGGGCGAGTTCGAATTGAAATTCGTCCTCAACCAATTCCGCAAGAACACAGACGTCAAATTGGGCGACAAAATCGAAAGGGTGTGTAACAAGCACTTTTATTCAAGATTCAAATTTCTGGATAACATCAGTTACGACGAAAGGGTTCATGACTCTATCTTCTCAAAAGAAGTCTACATCATGAAATACCCCTATACGCCCACGGCGGCGGCACTTCAGAACATTGTGAACAAGATCGCATCCAACGGAAGAGACCCAGCCCTGAAAAGATCAGCGGTTTTATGAAAAGACTCGAAGAATTGACCTATTTCGAAATCTTGGAAATTCCCATCCATGCCTCCTCTTTTGAAATTAGAGAGGCGTACCGGGAAGCCCTGGCCATCTATAGTGAAGATTCGTTGAGTACGTATGCCTTCTTTGATGATGAGGAGAGGAAAAAGGTCCTGGACAAGATTGAGGCGGCGTACTCCACGCTGGTGGATGAAAAGAGGCGGGCGGAATACGAGAGACGTCTGGTCCGCGAAGGAAGGATCGATGCGTCTCTTCTAGAAGAGAAAGCAGCCAAGAAGCCGATTCCTATTTTTCAGGTCGGGCAGTCCAAGAGCAGGGAGGCTTTTGTCAACAGGATTAGACAGAAGGTCAAAGCCAGTGACCACGATGAAGATAGGGAGACCATCCTGGATAAGGGAGAACTTGCAGGCAAGGACCTGAGGCATTTGAGAGAAGCCATTGGCTTAACCCTTGAGGAGGTCTTTGAGATTACAAGGATCAACGTATCGATCCTCAAGGCCATAGAAGGGGACCTCTATGAGGCTCTTCCTGCCATGATATACCTCAGAAGTTTCATCAAATCGTATGCCCAAGTCCTGGAACTGGATCCAGAAAGCACGCTCCGGGCTTACCTGAAAAACACCCCCCTCACCTAAACAACTAGCCCTCTTCATAGCTCAAGATCTTAGGAGTTATCCCCGTGAGGCAAAGCTTCGCTACTTCCCATCCAGAAATGAAAATCTGGAACGATGGGCGTTAGCTTAAGTTTCCAATTCAGAAATGAGTGATTTTTTCGTTGAGCTAGTTGAGCACCACAATTCTCAAATGAGCGATACGAAATCCCGCTGCTTTTTGGCGGGGGCCGCACAAGCCCGCCCGCCTCGCCTCTTGGCGGGACAGGCACGCGGAAACCCGCGGAGAACGACGCTCAGCGGAAAAAGAGCCATTTCTGGATGGAAACTCGCTAGTTATTGTGGAGACCAAGGATGGCAAGCAAGTGGCATTCGGTAAAGGAGATTTTGTGACTTTCCCAAAGGGGTTGTCCTGCGTATGGGACATTAAAGAGCCCGTCAAGAAGCACTACCGTTTCAAGTGATTGAGCAACACAGGGGAATGGGAACGGGGGCTAGAGCCCACGCACGCAACGGGGTGGCGATTTTCTAGTCCTCGGGATTCACCTTGGATCTCAGGATCGGAGAGCATTTGAAGGTCACCACCCTCCTCGACCCGAGCATCAAGTCTTCCCCAGTCGCCGGATTTCTTCCCTTTCGTGCCCTCTTCTGCTTGACACAAAACTTCCCAAAGCCACTGATCAGCACATCCTCACCGCTTTCCAAGGTCTTGGCGATCAACCTCAAGAGAGATTCGAGCATTTCAGCGGATCTCCTTTTGGGCAAGCCCAGCTGATTGCAGAGAGAATTAACAATGTGATCTTTGGTCACAGTCATCGGCCCATGCTCCTTTTGGGGAAAAATTCTTGGTTTTAAGGGGGTCCTTACGACTTGATCAACGAGAAATTACCCCCACCTCCTCATTTTGTCAAGAAATTTATTTAGTTACAGCGACTTGGACAGAAATTTTTTTTCCTGACAAAAATCCGGGCCACAAGAATCACAGGAGCCGATGGCTTCACCCCTGAAGCCTTGATTTTTTTCCTCCTGATCAATGGCGGATATCGGGCCTGAGGGGGCCTGTGCGGGGGCGCGCTCTCGACGGATAGGTCGGGTCACCCTGAGGCGACCAGGGCTTTTCTTGAAAAGAGCAAGCCTGTGTTCGTGGAAAACCAAGGTGTCACAGGGACCCTTTCAGGCCGATTTCTTCAGCAACTTCCCTCATGCCCATGATCGTGTCTGTGATGAGCTCTGTGAGGTCCACGCCTAACATCTCTGAGCCTTTTTCAATGATGGATCTGTCAACGCCTGCTGCAAATCTTTTGTCTTTCCATTTCTTCTTCACCGATTTGGCCGTGGTGTCCAAGACGCTCTTGGACGGCCGAACCAGAGCGGTTGTGGCTACAAGCCCGGTGAGTTCGTCGATGGCATAGAGAACTTTTTCAAGGTCGCTTTGAGGTTCCACATCGGAACAAAGGCCCCAGCCGTGACTGACCACGGCCCGGATATAATCCTCAGGCCAGTCGTTTTGCTTGAGAATTTCTTCGCTTTTGCGACAGTGGTGTTCAGGGAACTGTTCATAGTCCAAGTCATGGACCAAACCGATGATGCCCCACTTCTCTTCGTCCTCTCCGCGCTTGCGGGCCACATAGCGCATCACCCCTTCAACAGCCAAAGCATGCTTGATCAGGCTCTCGTTCTTGTTGTACTCCGTGAGCAGGCGATAGGCCTCTTCTCGGGTAGGGACTTTCGCATTCATAGGGAGACCTCCTAAAAGAAATTTGGCTTTTGCCCATCATACATCAATAACCGGTGAAAACAAGCCCCGGGTTCCATTCCAGCGCTTCAATAGGGGATGAAGCCGTTCACAGAAGGCCTTTCATCTGCTATATTGCCCCAGGATAGGTGAGACGAATTATAAATCGAGAGACTTAGATAAGTATGTGCGCCAGCGAATGATCTACGCAAGCCCGTTGTGGCTTAAGGCGAACCCCGGTTGAATAGCGGGGGCGTGTCGAGTCAAAAACAGCATCCTAATCCTGAGGCGCCCGGCTGTATTGAGGTTGTCAAGCGGAGCGCCTTCCACCCCAGTTAAATAGGTTTCACATTTAACGGGGCGCGCGGGGCAGGGGCTCAAGGCATAGGGCAAAGAAAGTGGGACTTGAGAGCCTGTTCGACAACTCCCTCTCCCTTGGCCTACTCCGCCGAAGTGGCTACGAAGGCTGGAAGGGAGAGGGGGAGCGGGGGGGAGAAATCTTACAATGAAGCAGGATATGAATCTTAGAAAAGCTTTTGAGATGCTGGATCTTGACCGGAACGCCTCGATCGAAGAAGCAAAGCAAGCCTACAAGGATTTGGCGAATATTTGGCACCCCGATCGTTTTTCGAACAACCCCCGCTTGAAACAAAAGGCGGAAGAGAAGCTAAAAAGGATCAATGCCGCCTATGAAACCGTGCTGTCCTCTCTGTCTTACCAAAGGGCCGAGAGAAAAGGTGCGGGAGAGCACAGGCGAGCTGGACCGGAAAGGAGGGCAGCCCAGGGGGAGATGGGAGGCAGGGACAAGACAGAAGCCATGGCCGAATCTGCCACCCGTATTGTACTTTCGGCCTGGTCCTATCTATCCGAAACCCTTCGCCGTTTTGCTGATCAACTCGCTGAAGGCGGAGGCAAAAAGGAGCCCCCTCCAGGGCCCGGGAGGGATAGAAGGAGAGAAGCCGGAAAAAGGAAGGGTGCTGGATGAGTTGAAGTCATGCAAAAGCCTTCTACTTCTGTCCCGGAAAAAGCACCATCCACAGTCCAAGGAGGATAAACAGGATACCGGCACCGATTTTGATGGTGTTGGCAGGAATCCATTTCCCTACCAAACCGCCAAAAAGCACAGCCACAAAAGAGGTGAGCACAAGGGCCGTTGCGGATCCTATAAAAACGGAAAGCCGCGATGGGCTTTCAGCGCTGAAGGCGAAGGTGGCCAATTGGGTCTTGTCACCCAATTCAGCCAGAAATATCAAGCCAAAGGTAGTGAACATGACTTTGAAGTCCAAGGTTCAACCCCCCATGTCCTTTTTTCTGCCTTTAAATCATAAAGCCTCAGGGCCGCGGTGGCAAGGCGAAATCTTCGAAATGCGGGCCCTGTCTCTTTCTGAAAGAGCATCTCCCAAAAAAGATTCCTCAGGAGCATACTCTGGTTTGATCTTTGAGGGTTGACGCCTGGTCAGCCCTGGCAGAATTTTTCGTTCCGACATCTGCCTCGGTTTGTTAAACCCTCAAAGATCAAACCAGCTCCTACGGACATAATGGAGATGCTCTTGAAGAAAGAGATTGGGACCGCAAACGTCATGGCCTCCCTGAACGTATTCAGGGTTCATTCGTCGTGGCAACACTTTTGGACGTTAACAAGTGATTTGGGGCATAGCCTGTTGGCAAGTGATGTCAAGCGGATGGACTTCAATACCCTTCTCTCGGAATAAGTGCAAAGCGGTTTTTTCGCCTGTTACGTATTGAGCCGCCTCTCCCAATCGAATTCTCTTGACGTGACGCCATGCTCCATTCGCCGAATACGACGCTCGAGGTTTTCATAGCGTCGCCTCAGTCGATCTATAGCGGCCTTCCGCGAGTGGAGGTAGCTGTCGTAGAACTCCTGCTCTTGGTCCGAGTTGATGGGGACAACCGGCTCGGGCTTCATCAAAAGGGCGGCAGCAAAATAGAGGATCAAAACAGGCCAGAACCAGGTGAGAAGAAGCAACGCAACGGCAATCGCCCGGGTCCAGAAGACCGAGAAATCAAAGTATTGGGCAATGCCCCGGCATACCCCGAGGATCACGCCATGACGAGAACGATATAGTCCACCCTGAAAAATCTTCCCCAATCGTTTCATTTTCTAAGTTCCGTCCTTTCACGGTCTAGAATGATGGTTTCAAGTGCCTCAACGCGCTCCTCCATTCGGGAGAGCCCTTTGTAGATCTCCTGAATCATTTTCGCTTCATTGGATTGGAGGTGTTGTTCTTTTCTGGATACCCCCCCCTTGATGATCTTAATGGCCATGAGCAGGGTACTGCCTATAATGGCGAGGGCCAGTACGGACCCTCCGAAGATGATTGCCATAATCAATGCCGCATCCATGGGCGATTCAACCTCGCATCATCTATTCTGCTACACCAGTCATGGAAGATTTCAACCTTTGTAGTTCCTTCTCGATCTCTTCGTCAACCATAAGTTCTTCAAAATCGGCATCCAAGGTTGGCTTTCTTGCCATGTTAACCAGATCAGCCTCCGCCTCCATTCTTTCGATGCGGTTTTCCAGTTCTTCGAATTTGACCACAGCCTCGGAGCTGTCCATCCGGCGGATTTCCTCCTGGGCCCTTTTCTTCTTTCTTGCATGAACGTGGCGCTGCACGAGAATTCTTTGTTTTTCCCTGGCGCTTCTCAGTTTGTCTTCAAGTTGCTGGATGTCCGCCTGATACTGGTCGATCAGGGCGTTGTGCTCCATGAGTTCTCGCTCCAACGAAGAGGCCAGCTCGGAAAACCTTCGCTTTTCCACCAGCGCTTCCCTGGCCAGATCGTCCCGGTTTTTGCTGACAGCAAGCCCGGCCTTGTCTTCCCATTTTTTCGCCCGAGAAGAGGCCTCCTCCGTCTGGCGCTGGATCTTTTTAGCATTGGCCATCACCCCGGCGCAGGACGCTTTGATCTCCACAAGGGTGTCTTCCATTTCCCGGATCATCAGATTGATGAGTTTTTCCGGGTCCTCCGCCTTGTCGAGCATGGCATTGATGTTGGAGCTGACGATGTCGCGAAAGCGTGTAAAAATGCCCATGGTGTAACCTCCCATCCCGTATTTTTTGATTTGAGGATAAGCAGAAATGGTGCCAGACTCCGTAACTTACACATATGACCAATGATTCCGGACACTTTTCCTGTTGACGCCTTCTGGGACTATGTGGTAAAAAGAGCCAAATATTATCGAAAAATACTAATTATTGGGTTCATATGCTATGAGCAAAATCACTTCAAACAAATCTCCCACCCGCGCGCAGTACCCCACGGGAATTCCCGAGGCGCTGGGACAGTCCGAAAAGTTCCTTGAGTTTCGGGAGCGGCTCTCCAGGGTCGCGCCCATTGATCGGCCCGTGCTCTTGATCGGCGAGCGGGGGACAGGAAAGGAACTGGCTGCGTCCAGGCTCCACTTTCTTTCCAAGCGGTGGCAAGGGCCGCTGGTGGCTCTGAACTGCGCAGCCCTAACGCCTTCCCTGATCGAAACGGAACTTTTCGGCTATGAAAAAGGGGCTTTCACAGGGGCTGAGGCGCGCCGGACAGGAAGGTTCGAGTCCGCAGACGGGGGAACCCTGTTTCTCGATGAAATAGGCAGTATTCCCTTGGAGGTTCAAGAAAAAATCCTCCGCGTCGTGGAGTACGGCGCCTTTGAGAGGGTCGGGAGCCCGGAACGGGTTGAAGTGGATGTCAGGATCATTGCAGCCACCAACGCAGATCTGCCGGCCTTGGCCAAGGCAGGGCGATTTAAACAGGATCTGCTGGACCGGCTTTCTTTCGAAGTGATCTTTTTGCCGGCCCTCCGGGAAAGGAAAGAGGATATTCTTTTCCTAGCCAATCACTTTGCAGTCAGAATGGCCTATGAGCTCGGTCGTGAGGACATCCCCGGCTTCAGTGAACAGGCGATTCAAGCCCTGGAGGCTTACCCGTGGCCTGGAAATG
>SMTZ1_10003596_pt1 | contig 15568 bp, 11 predicted proteins | sample DeeMarSWOR136_30_FD_25667 | JGI IMG/M metagenome (IMG submission 25667)
CGCATTCCTTCCTTTCATCCTGCTGATCTCCGGATTGCGTCTGATCAATATCCGCACCCTGCCCCTGGGCAAGACAACCCGTATTTTGCTGGTTGGTACCATCCTGCTGTCCATCGTCCTGTCTTTCCTGTTCGGTGATGCAGGCGGCTTCCTCGGGAGCGGACCGGGAGGTGGCCATGGTTACTTCCTGAGTGAGTGGTTATCATCCATACTCGGGAAGGTGGGTACGATATTCCTGCTGGCCATCCTGGTACTTGCTTTTGCACTGTTCTCATTCGACAGTACCCTGGATAAAATACTGAACCTTTTTAAAAAGGGTGGGAGTGCTGCAGGGGAAGCTCCCTGGATAACAGACCAGGAAAATCAGATGTCCGGGGTCTCGGGTGAAATAACACCTGACATTGGTGAAGATGAGGGAGAAATGGAAGAGGCAGCAGAGGACAGCAAGAAGGATGAAAGCATGCAATTTAAAACCCGCGAAGGTGGGTTTGGCGAGTCCGGGATCGGTGAAATCCAGGATGACAACGGGATCGAGATGACGGTTGAAAAGAAACAGAACGGGGAACTGGTCGATTCCGGTACAGCTTTGGAACTGGAGGATTATGATCCTACGCTGGATCTTTCCAATTACCGGCTTCCTTCCATCGAACTGCTTGAAGAACACAAATCAGCTGATACCACGGTCAGCGAGGAAGAACTGATCAGCAATAAAAACCGGATCGTTGAGACACTGGGGAATTATAAGATACAGATAGACAAGATCAAGGCAACCATCGGGCCCACCGTAACCCTTTACGAAATCGTTCCTGCCCCGGGTATCCGGATTTCCAAGATCAAAAACCTGGAAGATGATATCGCCCTCAGCCTTTCAGCCCTGGGTATCAGGATCATCGCTCCCATACCCGGGAGGGGGACCATTGGGATAGAGGTCCCCAACCGCAGGCCTGAGATCGTCTCCATGCGGTCCATCATTGCCTCCAGGAAATTCCAGGAATCCAAATTCGAACTGGCCATTGGCCTCGGGAAGACCATTTCCAATGAAACCTATGTGGTTGAACTGACAAAAATGCCACATCTGCTGATCGCCGGGGCAACAGGACAGGGGAAGTCCGTGGGACTGAATGCCATCATCGCTTCCCTGCTCTATAAGAAACATCCGGCACAGCTGAAGTTTGTCATGATCGATCCGAAAAAGGTTGAACTGACCCTGTACAATCAAATCGAAAGGCATTTCCTGGCCAAGCTGCCTGATACTGAGGAACCCATCGTCAATGATACCCAGGAGGTAATCAGAACCCTGAATTCCCTAACCATTGAAATGGACAACCGGTATAACCTGCTGAAAAGTGCCCAGGTGAGGATCATCAAGGAGTATAACGAGAAATTCATTGCCCGGAAACTGAATCCCAGGGAAGGGCACCGGTACATGCCCTACATTGTGGTCATCGTGGATGAATTTGCCGACCTGATCATGACTGCGGGCCGGGAAATTGAGTTACCGCTGGCACGGCTTGCCCAGCTGGCAAGAGCCGTGGGGATCCACCTGGTCATTGCGACCCAGCGTCCCAGTACGAATATCATCACCGGTTCCATCAAGGCCAATTTCCCTGTCAGGATTGCCTACAAAGTCACCTCCATGATGGATTCCAGGACCATCCTGGACAGTCCGGGTGCCAACCAGCTGGTAGGCCGCGGAGATATGCTGATCTCTGTCGGAAGCGATATGGTCCGCCTGCAATGTGCGTTTATCGACACGCCTGAAATTGAAAGGATCACCGGCCATATCAGCGCCCAGCAATCCTACCCTGAAGCCCACCTCCTGCCTGAATATATCGATGAAGTCACGGCTGATCTGAATGGTTTCGACACGGATGAGAAAGATGACCTCTTCGAAAAGGCTGCCAGGCTGGTGGTTGAATTTCAGCAGGGCTCCACCTCTCTGATCCAGCGGAAGTTCTCCATAGGCTACAACAGGGCAGGGAGAATCATTGACCAGCTCGAATCCGCCGGCATTGTTGGTCCCTTTGAAGGAAGCAAGGCACGCCAGGTACTGATCAAGGACCTTTTAAGTTTGGAACGGTTTTTGGATAATGACGTCGAAAGCCTATAATCATAATGAAAAAATATGTATTCATAGCACTCAGCCTGTCAACAGTACAGCTGTTGCCGGCCCAGGAAGACCTGTCCATGGCAGGCCGGGATCCGGCTGCCAGGAAGATCCTTGACAAGGTGGCAAGCCAGGCCCAGGCTGATTACCCTTTAAAAGTCAGCTTTGATTATACCTATGAATCCCTGCAGGAGAACCAGGAAAATACAGAAAGCGGTACCCTGATCCTTCAGGAGGATAAATTCAGGCTCTCCGTTGGTGAATCAGAGGTGTTTTGTGACGGAAAAACCATGTGGAATCACATGGAATCTGTCAATGAAGTATATATTAGCGACGCTGAAGAAAATGATGCGGATGATGAATTCTTTCTCTCAAATCCCGCCGACCTGTTTACTTTCTACCGGGAAGACTTTAAATACCGGCTGACCCGCGAACGCTCATATGAAGGGAAGGAATACTATGAGATAGACCTGTTTCCAAATGACCTGAATAAGAACTATCATACCATCAAATTATTAATCAGCAAAAAAGACCACAGGCTTTTTTCTGCGCAGGCACTTGGGAAGCATGGGGACAATCATTCCGTGGTGCTGAAGGATTATCAGAAAAAGGTTTCTGTCACCGAGGGGACCTTTGTTTTTGATCCCTCCGCACATCCCGGTGTGGAGGTGGTCGATACCCGCTTCTGAACAATGTTATGCTAGGATGGGTACTCTATCCTCACATGATAGATATTCAGCAATTTTCTCAGGAAGATTTCCTTGATCAGGTCAATATCCCGGAAAGTGATATCCGTATTGTCAAATTGCTGTTCCCTGATCTGCCGGTTGATGATATCCTCAACCAGGTTACTCAGGTTTGATTCATCCTTTACCCTCAGGCTCCTGGAGGAAGCCTCAACCGAATCCGCCATCATCAGTACGGCTGTTTCTTTAGAAAAGGGCCTGGGGCCAGGATAGACAAACTTATGCCGGCTCGACTCATTTTCGGGAAATTCCTTGATGAAGAACTTGTAAAAATATTGTACAATGGTAGTACCATGGTGAGTCCTGATAAAATCAACGATGGCCTCTGGCAACCTGTACTTCCTGGCAATCTCTACACCATCCAGCACATGGTTGATGATGATCCTGGCACTGTCCTCAAATTTGAGCTCATCATGGGCATTGTAATCAGTGCCCTGATTTTCAACAAAATATTCCGGGTTGTACATTTTACCGATATCGTGATAAAGCGCACCGGTCCTGACCAGAAGCGGATTGCCACCAATCTGGATGACCGCCTCTTCAGCCAGATTGGCCACCTGGAGGCTATGCTGGAAGGTGCCGGGGGCTTTCTCAGCCAGTTCACGCAACAGGGCCTGGTTGGTATCCGATAATTCTATCAGGGTGGAATCAGAAAGGAACTTGAAGGTCTTCTCAAAAATAAAGATCAGTGGATATACCGTCAGGATCAGCAGACCATTTCCTACGAACCACAGGAATGCCTTGAAATTAATGGCCAGCAGATTGCCTTCCTGTATCATCGAGAAGGCCAGATATACGGTTGAATAGGAAACAATGATCATCACCCCTGTAAGGAAAAGAATACCCCTGCGGTAGGAATTTGTCAGGCTTAATATGGCCACTATCCCCGCGATCAGGTTCAGGAAAATGAATTCATAACTGTTCGGGGCCCAGAAACCGACGATCAGTACCACAATAATATGAATGAACAGGGCCAGGCGGGAATCGAAAAAGGTCCGGACCATGATGGGAACGATGGCAAAGGGCAGGAAATATATGCTCAGCACATTATAGCGTATCGTAAAACTTGAAACCGCCACCATGATCAGCACCAGCAGGAGCAGGAAGGTAGATTCCCGGGGTGATTGCAGCACCTCCACCCTGAAATTATAAAGGAAAAGATACAACAGGATCATCAGTATGATCACCAGGATCATCTTTCCCAGGAGGATATAATTCAATACCCCTACAAGTCCCAGGTTCCTGTTATATTCCCTGCGGATAGATTCCAGCACACGGAATTTTTCACCGGTCACCAATTCTCCCCTGGAAATGATCCTCTCACCGGATTGAACCATTCCCCTGGTGAGTGATATTTCTTCCATCAGTTCATTTTTAACCTGGTTGGAGGTTGTTTCATCATAAAACAGGTTGGGTACAAGAAATTCATTGATATTCAGGGATCTGAAAAAATCTATATCGGATTCCCCGTAAAGGCTGTCACGGAAGTCCGACAACCTTTGCAGGACATATTCATAGGCCATTTTCTGTGTAAATACTTCCCCGTAATCCCTTTCTTCTGCATACTGGTCCTCAAGCAGGACAATGGTCAAATCCTGGTTATCAACGCGCTGCAGGACATCTTCATTGCCAATGATCCCTTTGGCATACACGAATCGCAGGATTTCTCCTGCAAACAACAGGTATCTGGTTCTCACAAGATCGCTCCGGCTGCCTTTATATTGCGGGCTTACCGCTTCACCCTCCCCGGCGCCGAAATAAACCTTCCATTGCTCATCAAAGATTTCCAGCAGCCTGCCGTATTGTAGATTTCCAATTTCCCGGTCAATGATGAAATAGGGCTTGAACTCCCTGAGAATGCTGTCCCGTTCCGCTTCAACCTCCTCATCGTATTTATAAATGGGGAAATTAAACGGGGCAATCAGTTCGTCATGCATCCACGGGGTACCCTTTTGAAACTCGAACCCGAATCTCCCCTCGCTGGGAAAAAGCAGGAGGATGAGAACGGTAGTGAGAACAAACAGTGAGATGATCCTTATCTTCTTCAGGTTCCTTGAGAAAAAGAGGAAAAGCCTTTTCATTGCGATCCTTTGAAAATTTTGACAAAAATACGAAAACAATTTTAGCTTTTATCCCCTATCTTTAAGTACTGAAATCATCTGTATGGAATACGGCATTGTACAGGCTTCTTATATCCCGGTCAGGAAGGATCCGGATAGCACCAGTGAAATGACCAGCCAGCTGCTTTTCGGGGAGATATTTGAGGTGCTTGACAGAAATGAACAATGGCAGCTGGTACGGAACCGATTTGATGGCTATGAGGGCTGGATATCCCCGGAAATGACCAGTCGGTTCACAGACGATGCCCTCGGGGAATATGAGGCCATGGAGTCAGTTCTGGTAAAGGAGAGATTCTGCTCTCTCCGGGCACCGGAAGGAACGTTGCTGGTCCCGGCAGGAAGTGTACTGTATTACCATGCAGGAGATCCACGGCATATCCTTTGCGGGAAGACATATGAGCTTGACAGGGTCCCCGGGAAACCGGCAAAGGACAAGGGGAAGGCCCTTGGGGACCTGAAGGGAGAGTTGCTGAACATACCTTACCTCTGGGGTGGTAAAAGCAGTTATGGGACCGATTGTTCGGGACTGGTACAAACCATCTGCCGGATACTGGATGTTCCGCTTTTAAGGGATGCCTCACAGCAGGTTGGCCAGGGGAAAACGGTGAACATGATGACAGAATCCGGGACCGGTGACCTGGTGTTCTTTGATGATGAAGAAGGGGAGATTGTACACACCGGCATTATCACAGGTCCCGGTGAGATCCTGCATGCATCGGGTTGTGTGAAGACAGATGCCATTGACCACCAGGGGATTTACAGTATGCAGCTTGGAAAATATACACATAGACTACGCGTGATCAAGCGGGTCATTTAAATACCATACACCATGATTATTATAAATATAGATCAAGTCCCCGGAAAATCCATTTCCGAAACCCTGGGCATTGCCAGGGGCAGCACTGTCAGGGCACGTCATCTGGGACGTGACATATTCGCAGGATTGAAAAACCTCGTGGGAGGGGAGATATCAGAATACACCAGGCTGCTGGCCGACGCTCGTGAAGAGGCCATGCAAAGGATGGTCCTCGATGGCGACAGGATGGGTGCTGATGCGATCATTAACGTACGGTTTACCACCTCCACCGTAATGCAAGGCTGCTCCGAAATCCTGGCCTATGGCACCGCCGTAAAACTCGACAGCAAATAAAGTTCTCAACGCCTATTTTGCCGGCCAGGAAGGGGTATTAAACAAGGTGCCTCGCGTGTTTCGCGAAGCGGAATATGCAGCACCGTTTTAATACCCTCTCCAGGTCAGGAAGCTAAGGTTTTCAAGCCAAAATTCTTATATTTGTGCTCTCATTCCAGAACTCAAATATCACCGTTCAAGATGGATAAATATAATCTGAATCATCTAAGGGAATTAGAAGCCGAATCCATTTACATCATTCGAGAAGTAGCCGCTCAATTTGAAAGGCCGGTCCTTTTATTCTCAGGGGGCAAGGATTCAATTGTGATGTTTTACCTGGCAAGGAAGGCTTTCTGGCCTGCCAAGGTTCCCTTTCCCCTCATGCACATAGATACAGGCCATAACTTCCCGGAAACACTGGAATTCCGTGATCAGCTCATGGAAAAAACCGGTGCCACCTGTATTGTAAAGCTGGTACAGGATACCATTGACCAGGGAAAGGTGGTTGAAGAGACAGGGATCAATGCCAGCCGGAATGTGTTGCAGACGGTGACACTGCTCGATGCCATAGAAGAACTCAAGTTCGATTGTGCACTCGGCGGGGGACGCAGGGACGAGGAAAAGGCCAGGGCAAAGGAACGTTTCTTCTCCCACAGGGATGAATTCGGGCAGTGGGATCCCAAGCACCAGCGGCCTGAATTATGGAACCTTTTCAATGGGAAAAAGAATATGGGAGAACATTTCCGGGTATTTCCGCTGAGTAACTGGACGGAGATGGATGTCTGGCAGTATATCTACATGGAAGACGTGGAAATTCCCGATCTTTACTATACCCACAAACGGAAAGTATTCTATCGTGACGGGGTCTGGCTGGCGGATGCCCCTTTCATGGTTAAGAAAGATAAGGAAGAAGTGGTCGAGAAAGACGTACGCTGCCGTACCATCGGGGATATTACCTGTACAGGGGTGACACTCTCCAAAGCAAATACACTCGAAGATATCATCCAGGAAGTAGCAGCCACAAGGGTCACTGAAAGAGGGGGGCGTTATGATGACAGGCGTTCCGAAGCGGCTATGGAGGACCGGAAAAAGGAGGGCTACTTTTAGGCCGGAGGAGTATCCCCGGAGTATTCCCATGGTTTATTGACCAGCAATGAAGCATTTATAAATGGAAAAGACAAAGGATTTTCAAAGGGGTTACCTGAATATGGAACTGTTGCGGTTTACCACTGCAGGCAGTGTGGATGACGGGAAAAGTACGCTGATTGGCCGCCTGCTGTATGACAGCAAGGCCATTTTCGAAGACCAGATGGAAGCCATCGAACGCGCCAGTGAACAGAAGGGGGACGAGCATGTAAACCTGGCCCTGCTGACAGACGGTCTCCGTGCCGAAAGAGAGCAGGGGATCACCATAGATGTGGCCTACCGATATTTTGCCACCCCGAAAAGAAAATTTATCATCGCCGATACACCGGGACATGTACAGTATACCCGCAATATGGTCACGGGTGCATCCACGGCCAATGTGGCCATCATCCTGGTGGACGCACGCAACGGGGTGCTGGAACAAACCATCCGGCACGGATACATTGCCTCCCTCCTCCGTATCCCGCACGTCATCGTCTGTGTAAATAAGATGGACCTGGTGGGTTACAGTGAAGAGGTTTTCATGGATATCCAGAATAACTTCAAAGAACTCTCGGTCAATCTTGATATCCAGGATCTTCGCTTTATTCCCATCAGTGCACTAAAGGGGGATAACGTGGTCGATCGGTCAAAGAACATGGACTGGTATGACGGTCCAACACTCATGTACCTCCTTGAAAACATCTATATATCCAGTGACCTGAACCTGGTGGACGGGCGATTTCCAGTACAGTATGTGGTTCGCCCCCAGTCAGAGAAGTTCCATGATTACCGGGGGTATGCCGGGCGCATCGCCAGCGGTACCTTCCAGCCTGGTGACAAAGTGGTTGTACTGCCGTCCGGGTTTACATCCACCATCAAATCTGTCGACACCATGAAAAAGAGCCTGGAGCAGGCTTTTGCCCCCCAATCTGTCGTGCTCACCCTGGAGGACGATATTGATATCAGCCGCGGTGATATGATCGTAAAAGAAAATAAAATGCCGGAGGTAAGCCAGGATATAGAGATGATGGTCTGCTGGCTGAGCGAAACACCCATGGCGTTAAACCGTAAATATTCATTGAAGCATACCACCAATGATGCCAAGTGCATCATTAAGGACCTTCCCTACAAGATCAACATCAATACATTACAGAAGAACTACGAGGACAAGTCCTTCTCCCTGAACGAGATCGGAAGGATCAGCATCCGCACGACAAAACCCCTGTACTATGATCCTTACCGCAGGAACCGGATCACCGGATCCGTTATCCTGATCGATGAAGCAACCAACAATACTGTTGGCGCAGGCATGATCGTTTGACATTCCAATGTGTATATCTCTTCAGGTATATTAAACCGTAGCTGGCTTTTGCCTATCAGCAAAAGAAGGCTACGGTTTAATATACCTGAAAAGACATAAAGCTGTTCCATTCTAATGGCTGTGATCAGATTGAGATGGCCTTTTTTTCTATCTGGGGAGATCAGGTTAGCCGCCTGGCGTGTTTCGCACAGCGGAATATGCAGCATCGTCCTGAACTGCCCTGAAAAAAAAAAGGCTGCCTCAATTTGTTCAGAGACAGCCCCTTTTCATATCTTGGTTACAATGAAATACTATTTGTAACCCTGATTTTGTAACATATTGGAATTGGCATTCATCTCCACCTCTGGAATCGGGAATGCATACTTGAAAGATCCATAAGCCGGGCCATCATGGGTTTGCTCAAGCGGATTTACCAAGGGAATATCCATTCCGTTCCTGGCCAGGTCATCATGTCTGAATCCCTCAAAACAAAGCTCCCTTCTCCTTTCCTGGAGAATATTGGCCTTGGTGGCCTCCGTCCATGGCTGGGCGCCCCTGTTGGCAGTGATGAGATTCAATTGGATTAAGGCATCGCCAGCCCGGCCACTTTGTAACAAGGCTTCTGCATAATTCAGGATCACCTCCTCATAACGGATCAGATTAATATTGTCTGAATAGTCAGCAGATGGATATTTACCTATATTCCGTAACAGGGTGTCTTCCGCTTGTCCGATACCAATCATATAATACGGATCAGCACGAACATCTCCGGCATCAAAAATGGTCAGAATATCCTCCAGTGCCTGGATGTCTCCATAAGCAGTACCCCTGTAGATCTGGGACAGACCATTGATATTATTGTTATCAGTGGTGCTGTAGGCCAGTTCAAAGATTGAATTCACGCTGCTTTTGATAGACCAGGAGGAGATAAATTCAACCTCAGGAATGATCTCATACGCACCTGAACCAATCACCGCCTCGGCAGCGGTTATCACCTTGCTCCACTCACCAAAATACAGGGCTACCCTCGATTGAAGGGCATAGGCTCCCCAGGTCGACAAATAACAGTGGCTGGGATCATTCAATGCCTCGGACATCATGGTAAGGGAAGTGGCCAGATCGGTTTCAATATTGCTTTTCACCTCATCGACACTGTTTCTGAATGGTGTCAGGTCTTCCCCTTTATATTCTTTAATATAGGGAATACCCACATTATTACCCCCGGTAACATGTTGCTGGCCATATAATTTCAGCAGGTCAAAATGGGCCATTGCCCGGAGGGCATAAGCCTGTCCGATATAATGGTTGATCTCGGCCAGGTCACCCTCAATGGCAGATGGATCCAGTCCAATCAATATATTACAGGAAGCTATCACTTCATAAATAGAGGTCCATGTATCTTCGGCATAAGCATCATTCACGGTCATAATCATTCTACCAGGATTTATAAACCTTCCCGAGTTTCCATTGGAAAAAGCATTATCAGCCCTAATCTCTCCATAGATGATCAAGTCACGTCCATAATAAGAGGTCTGGGTCATCCTGTCGTAAGCACCATACAGAAGCCCTTCTAAATCTTCGGCCTTGGTGATGCTGCCCTCAACATTCTTATCCTGTTCCATGGAAGGTTCCAGCGACTCCTCGCTGCACGATGTAAACAGCAAAGCAGCAAGTCCGGCGACAGTAAATACTGTATATATCAGCTTTTTCATAATCTTAAAAATTTAAGTTTACACCAAACACAACCGACTTAATGGGTGGCGTTGTCAGATTCGTAAATCCGTCTGCCCTCACTTCCGGATCATACTTCATCCTGTCATCCTTGATCCAGGTGAACATGTTTGTACCGCGGACATATACCCGGATACCGCTAAATCTGATCCTTTCGACCACGGAACGGGGAAGGTCATAGCCCAGCACCAGGTCCTTCACCCTCATATAATCACCGTCATATAAGAATCTGGATGACGTGTTTGTCGCAAAATTGGGATTTCCAAGGTGATAGATCTTTGGATAATCGGTCACCTGACCGGATTGTGTCCAGCTGGTTGTAAGATCAGCCACACCATTGTAATAATCTGTGGTATAACGCCCATTCATATGTGTATAAAAAGCCCAGTCTTCATATATCATATGTCCCCCGGCATAGTATACATTAGCATCCAGGAATACGCCCTTGAAATCAATATGCAGTGCCAGTCCCCCGGTAAAGGTTGGAATGGCACTCTTGCCCTGGTAGGCTTTTTCAGCTTCGTTATAATCATTTGTCGTTTCACCGCTTGTACCTTCCAGGTACCATAGGGGATCTCCGTTATCAGGATCCACGCCTGCCCAGGTCCTTAGATTCCATTCATAGATTGGGTGGCCCACCTCAATTTTCCTGGAACTCGTTTCAATATTGATATCTTCGCCATTGGCATCTTTTGCCAGCTCTTTAACTTCGTTGTTCAGGGTGGCAAAGTTGGCGGAAAGACTGATATTAAAATCAGATCTCCTGACAATATCAAAGTTCATTATTCCTTCAATACCCTTGTTGATAACGGTACCAACGTTTTGCGTAATATCCTCATGCCCTGATGTTCTGGTCAGGGGAACGTCCTGCAGGAGGTCATAGGTCTCTTTGTTAAAGTAAGAGAATGAACCACCGATTCTTCCATCAATGACACCAAAATCAAAACCGACGTCCATGTTCCTGTTTTTCTCCCATGTCAAAATGGCGTTTCCGAACCTGCTCGGATAAACAGCTCCCTGACCAAAGTAGTCAGCGTCATAGGATAGCAAGGCCTGGTACTGGTTAATCCCGACATCAGAGTTGCCGGATATGCCATAGGAAGCCCTCACGCGAAGATTATTAAGCCAGTTGACATTCCCCATGAATGCCTCCTGGCTTAAATTCCATGCAGCACCAGCAGACCAGAAATTTCCGTAGCGCTGGTCCTTGGTAAACTTGGAAGAACCTTCCCGCCGGTATGTGACATCAGCCACATATTTTCCCTGGTAATTGTAGTTGATCATTCCCAGGTAGGACAGGTTCATCCAGTCCAGGAAATGGGATCCGGCATCCCAGTTGGCACCGGACTGGTCAAGATTCGTCAGACCGTCGGTAGAATAATTCTCACCATAACCCCACAGCCAGTTGCTGTTATTCTTCTGGTACTCCATCAGGGCCATGAATGTCAAACGATGGTCATTCAGGTTAAGATCATATGTCAGTGAGTTCTGGAACACCAGGTTGAAATTCTGTTCTGCAGTTCTGTTTGAAGTTCCATTTTCCGGCTGTGAGTCACCGTATTGTCTATTCGAATAATTCTTATAATCTACAAATACGAAATCCAATCCAATCAATGTCTTGAACTTCAGATTGTCAATGATATCCCATTCCAAGCTGTTATTGGTCATGGCCCTGGTCATTTTGTTGAAAGTCACATCGTGGTCTTTCAGGTACAGCCAGTTGTACATACCGCTTGGCTGGACCGTATTTGCAGTTCCATCTTCATTTCTGGGTTGATCAATGGGAGGCATGAAGTATTTGGAAAGGTGTGGATTGGCAAAATAGGCGCTCTGTTCCAGGAGAAGTCCGTTCTGTGCGGTATTGGACACATTGTTGTTGGTCGAGAACTTGACCCGTTTGTGAAAGTTGCGGCTGTAGTTCAGTGTCCCGTTGATCCGGCGGAAGTCAGCCCCAACCACCGTGGCCTCGGTCTTGTTGTAACCGGCCGAAGCATAGAAAGAGGAGGTCTGGTCACCCCCTGATGCTGACAGGTTGATATTGGTTACCGGGGCATTCTTATTCCTCATTGCTTCTCCCCAGTTGCCTTCCGGACGGCCTGCATCGCGCCATGCCTGATAATTGGCAGCTCCGCCAAACCCATTGGCAAGGGCCCAGTCAAAGGCTTCCTCTCTGGTAAATGGGTCGGTAGGGTCATCACCGAAGGAATGGTAAACACCATCCAGGTAAAGCTTTTCCCTTTGTGCTCCGGTCAAAACATCCCTGCCCTGGGATGCCTTATTCTGGAAACCATAGGAGGCCGACAGGTTAAACTGGGTTTTACCGGTTCGCCCTTTTTTTGTAGTGATCACAATCACACCGTTAGACCCCCGTGCACCATAAGCAGAGGTCGCAGAAGCATCTTTCAGCACGGTGATGGTTTCAATGTCATTACTATTGAGCGAAGCCAGTGCAGACAATGAAGACCTATTAGGCGTCGTCCCCATCCCTGGATGAAAGCCGGTAAAATTCCCATTGATGATGGGGACTCCATCAACAACGAACAAAGGTTCATTCCCTGCGGTAATGGAACCAACCCCCCTGATCCTGATATCCTGGATCGCTCCGGGCGTACCGGAAGAGGTGGAAATGGTCAGGCCAGCTACTTTTCCCTGCAGTGTCTGGTCAACAGAAGTTACAGGAATATCTTTAATTTCGTCAGCCTGAATTTGGACAGTAGATCCTGTGATCGAATTCTTAAGTCTGGTAGAATATCCAGTCACAATGACCTCCTCCAGGTTGAGATAATCTTCCTGCATAACGATCTCAATGGAAGATGGACTGGAAAAGTCAATATCATAGGTCTGGGTTACCATTCCCACATATGAGAACATCAGGGTGGTACTGGTTTCCGGGACATCCAGACTGAAAACACCATCCACTGAAGTGGTGGTACCGATCGTGGTTCCCATAACCACTACAGATACACCAGGGATAGGTAGATTATCCGCAGCAGAGGTCACCAGTCCCGAAAGTGTAACAGTCTGTGCTTGTACCATGCCCAGGGACATAATACAAATCATTAGGATTAGAAACTTCTTCATAAGCATAAGGTTAAATCAAAGTTAGAAATAGCAATTAAAACAATTCTAGCTTTCCACCTGGGAAAAGAGGAATGCTGCAGCACATTCGGAGATTTCAGGGTATCATTACCGTCGCACCCGGTAATCATTCAAAAGTTTTCCCTGGATTACGATCAAGGTTGCGGGGACCCTTAATCAGTCCCCGAAACTTGTCATTCCTCAAGAATTGAAAAGTGTTGATTATTGAAATAATGTGGTTGAGTTAGCACCACCGGAGTTTTAAAGGTTTCAACTCATTCATAGGCATAAAAATTTTAGGTTTAAGTCACAATAATTAAATTATTCACTTAAGCAAATCTAATAAAATAATTTTTATGCAAAAATTTATTGGCGAATATTTAAAATTCTTGAAACACATACTATGCCTGCAATTACTCATATTTACAGCCATCGTTTAGCAACGCCGTGAAATTAAGAAGCCAGTGAATAAGGGTCTTCCCGGACGAAGAAGCGCTGAAAGCGCCACTATTGCTGCAGTTTATTAGTCATGGTGTTTGTGTTTTTACATGCCGGGCACACCGCACCAAAAAAAGAGGCTGCCCCTTTCGAGACAGCCTCCATTTAGATCTGAAATTGTTATCCTTAGTGCTTATCCCAGAAAACCCTGTTATCTACCTTATCGCCGCCCATTGCTGCAGCAGCTGCGGCATAATTATCCGGGTTCAATGTCTGCTCATTGATGGGGTATATGAACCTTTTGGGAATGGTATCGGTAAATGGATTGGGTGGCATGGCGAAGACCGGGAAATCAAGTCTTCTCCACTCGGTCCATGCTTCCAGTCCCCTGGTATAGAACGCCAGGTAAGCCTGCTTTGCAATTTTCTGCTTCCAGGTACCCGGTGCCGTGGCATATGCCACTTCGGGCTTGGCCAGGTAGGAAGCAACATCAGCGACACCCCAGAAATCAAAGGACGCAGTGATGGCTGCATTATAAGCATCCTCGGCTGACATACCCACTGAATATCCCCTTTCAGCGGCTTCCGCTATGTAGAACAATACTTCGTCATAGGTAAACAGAATCCCCGGGAAATTTGGCTCCGTGATGTCGGGATGAACCTTGGAGTGAAGCGCATATGGACTGCTTGCTCCATACACTCCGCCCACATAGGCAAGCTTGACCACACCCGATTCAGTGGATGTATCAACCTGTGTGTAGTAGGCTGCTCTCCTGGGATCCTCCAGGTCATTCAGGATGTCGACCATGGTATTGGCACCAACGAAGTCTTTCCGGCCTGTAAGCACAAGTTCATTATGAATCTGGTTCGAGTTGGGTGGCGCCCCCAGATAATGCAGCAATGCATTATCTGCATTATCGGTAAATACGCCACCTACAGCAGCTTCAACCAGGCTTCTCGCCTGTGTGTTATCATGATCAGCAATGGTGATCCCAATCTTCAGCTTCAGGGATTGTCCAAATTTGATCCATGCTGCCACATCACCACCATAGACCAGGTCCTGTCCCCCGAAACTGCCGCCGGAGTCATCCAGGTTGCCAAGAGCGGCATTGACGCGGGAGATTAGATCCTGGTAAATGGTCCATGCATCATCGTATGCAGGGGTCACCTGTCCAAGGTCAAGCGCTTCGGTGTAAGGCACATTGCCGAAAATGTCAACCAGGTGCTGGTATGCAAAACAGGTCACGAGCTCAATAATAGCGAGCCTGTTCTTCTTGCTCTTGGCTTCAGCATCGGTCAATGTTTCCTCTTCTGCGATCAACTTTGCGGCTTCGTCCAGGTCCTTCAAAGCATCCCTGTAATACTCACGGAATGTCAGGTCCGGGATGGTACGGTTCACCAGATCATAGTTTGCCTCGTCTGTATAGGTGGTTTCTGTCCAGTATTGCGCGACCAGCCTGAATATATTGAGATTCACATTCGGCGTGGACATCTGATCAACGAGATTCTTTTGCCCGCTGGTAAATACTGCATCCCCCGGTACTTCTGCAGGCCTTTTTTTATCGATGTTCATATCATCGAAGTTATCCGTACAGGCTACCAGGATGGATGCAATTAATATGAATAACAAATATTTATTTTTCATTGCTTTTTGATTTAGAATTGGAGGTTAAGACTCAGACCAATATTACGTACAGCCGGCATGACACCACTCTGCCATCCCTGAACATTACCGGAGCTCTGTCCCATCTCAGGATCGGCATGCGGAAGGTTCTTGTGGATGATCCACAGG
>SMTZ1_10005184_pt1 | contig 15568 bp, 16 predicted proteins | sample DeeMarSWOR136_30_FD_25667 | JGI IMG/M metagenome (IMG submission 25667)
CCATAGGAAATATAAAAACCATCGGCGTCGAAGCCTACTGGGAACCAAACTGCGAAAACAAAACAGAAACAATCGATTGGAACACTCTATGGCCAGGAACAACGGAAAATGTTACATTATATATACGAAGCGTCAGCAACGTTAAAACAACTCTTCACATCCATACATCAAACATTACTCCTCCCAACATTTCACAATACCTCAACCTGTCTTGGAACTACGACGGAACTACACTTAATCCTGATGAAATAATTCAAGTAACACTATTTTTATCCGCTTCTGATAATAAATCATTCAGTCGATATCTTATCGATAACGACGTCACAGAATTCAATATCGACATCCACATTGTCGCATACGAATAAGCTTGGTAGATTTGCTCAAAAAGTTGGTTCAGTTCATTTTACTAACAATAGATTTAAAGATATACGATTTTAAAATTCCTCCAACTGGAAGCTCATCCCAATTATACGATATTGCTAATCGAGGTAGTTTTGGTGCCTGAAGCAAATTACACCCCCCGTGTAAGCATCGGATTGCCTGTTTATAATGGTGAGAAATACCTCGAAACTGCATTAGACTCGATCCTGAATCAGACATATTCCGATTTCGAATTAATCATTGTAGATAATGCGTCCTACGATCAAACTCAACAGATTTGTCGTGAGTATGGAGCTAAAGACAAACGTATCCGTTATCATCGTAACAAAGTTAACATCGGGGCTGTCGCGAATTTTAATCGTGCCTTTAAATTTTCATCTGGTGAATACTTTAAATGGGCTGCACATGATGATGTGCTTGCACCAGAGTTTTTAGCAAATTGTATCGCTAAACTTGACAGTGATCCATCTATTGTGTTGTGTCACTCTAAGAGTGGCTGTATTGATGAACATGGCGAACTGGTAGGCATCTACAACTACAAGGCAAGAAGCGATTCATCAAAGCCACATGAACGTTTTGGTGACCTAATTGCAGAACATGCGCACGCGGACTCTTGGGTTTTGCTTTTCGGATTAATACGAGCCGATGTACTTAGGAGAACAAAACTCTTTGGGAATTATATTGGATCCGATGTTAATCTGTTGGCAGAGATTTCCCTCTTAGGTCAAATATATGAGATTCCTGAGCTATTATTTTTTCGCAGATCTCATCAACAAGCATATTCCAACAGGGCATCAGACAAAAAATTTAGTATTGAAGAAGAAATGTCTTGGTGGACGCAAAACTACAGGTTTTTCTCTGAATGGTGGAGAATATACATTGAATATTTTAAGTCAGTGAGACACTCTCCATTAAAGTGGTCAGAGAAACGGTTATGTTACGCACAAATTTCTAAGGAGTTTATCAAGCGCGGATGGATTCGTATGTTTGCGGATGTCGAACTTTACTTCTTTAGCTATTCAAGATTAGGAATTAAGTTAGCTCCCTTCGTCAAGCGGGTTCACAATGCTCATCGTAGGAGAAGGATGAAATGAAGGTTGCCATTCTCGCTGGAGGTGAGGGTTCTCGTCTCTTTCAAGAAACTTCGGTGAAGCCGAAGGCAATGGTGGAGATCGGGACATGTCCAATTCTCTGGCATATTATGATGTATTATTCTCATTTCGGCTTCAATGAATTCGTGATAGCACTTGGTTACAAAGGTGACTGTATAAAGCGTTGGATGCAGGAATACAGTAATTTTAACAGAAATATAGTTGTAAAAACAGATACGGATGAAGTTATCTCACCTGATAGAAATGAGCAAAATAAACCAGACTGGATAGTAAGGTTAGTTGATACTGGACAGAAAACACAAACTGGAGGTCGAATCAAGCGATTAGCTCCTTGGTTGGGAAATCAAACATTCATGTTAACTTGGTGTGACGGTTTAGCTGATGTTAACCTCCAGGCTTTGCTGAAATTTCATCAGTCACACGGTCGATTGGCAACTGTGACGGCTGTTCGACCGGCAAGCCGTTTTGGTCATCTTGTTCTGAAAGGAGATAAGGTAGTGCAATTCAACGAGAAGCCGCGACTTGATTGGGTTAACGGAGCCTTCTTTGTTCTTGAACCTGGAGTCTTTGGTTACATTGAAGATGATTATACTCGATGGGAAAAAGAACCTTTGAAAAATTTGGCTAACGATAATCAACTCATGGCTTTTCGTCACGATGGTTTTTGGCAATGTATGGATACTCTCCCTGAAAAGAGATTGCTGGAAAAGATTTGGTACAGCGGTAATGCATCATGGAAAACTTGGAAGACCTGAGCGGTTCTCTAAGTAAGTCCTCAATAATTAAGTTGTGACTAAAGTAGATCAGCGATTGTAAAATCTGACTGAAAGATGATCTTTTCCGTAGAATATTCTTTCTTGGGTAATATTCTATTTATATGCTTTCAAACTATTCACGGATTGGAGACTCAAATGCGCGTTTTAGTAACCGGTCACCATGGGTATATAGGCTCGGTTATGGTGCCAATGCTCCTAGCTAAAGGATTTGATGTTCTAGGACTGGACAATGATTTATATGAAGGATCCATTTTTGGGGACAAATCGCTCTACGGCGGTATTCCTGACATACCTTACTTGAGAAAAGATATACGGGACATAGAGCCCTCTGAACTTCAAGGAATCGATTCAGTAATACACCTTTGTGCGCTTTCAAATGATCCGCTCGGAAACTTTGCTCCAAACATAACATATGAAATCAACTACAAAGCTTCAGTAAAATTAGCAAAATTAGCAAAGAAGGCAGGAGTTCACCGTTTTATTTTTTCTTCCTCATGTAGTGTTTACGGTGCCTCAAAGCACGATATAGTTAACGAAGAATCTGAACTTAATCCAGTTACACCCTATGGGAAATCAAAAATTTATGCCGAGCAGACAATCAGTGCTTTAGCTGACTCTAAATTTAGCCCAGTTTTTATGCGACCTGCAACAGCCTATGGAGTGTCTCCAATGTTACGTTTTGATCTTGTTCTTAACAATTTTATTGCATGGGCGTACACGAAAAAAATCGTTTTGCTGAAGAGTACGGGCAACGCTTGGCGTCCGATTGTCCACATCGAAGATATTTCTCGTGCATTTATTGCTGCGTTAAGTGCTCCACGAGAGTTGATTCACAACCAAGTTTTCAACGTAGGAATAACTGAAGAGAATTACATTGTGAAGGAACTTGCCAAGATAGCAAAAGAAACAGTTCCCAACTCAGAAATCAAATACGCTAAAGACGCTGAACCCGACAAGCGATCATACAGAGTTGACTTCAGTAAGATTGCTTCCACACTTCCTGACTTAAAACCAAAATGGAACGCTCGTTTGGGTGCAAAGCAACTCTATGAAGCCTTTAAAAAATTTGGGCTTAAACTTGAAGACTTTGAGGGTCCACGTTACAGACGAATTTCTCATCTCGAAAACCACGTCGCCACCGGCTTTCTAGATGAAACTCTGCGCAGAAAGAGTGCATAAAAATGGATAACTCCTCAGGTTATAGCGTGATCTCTGAATGCCGCTCATGCGGAAACAAAGATCTCAAGCCAATAATTTCTTTTGACAAAACACCTCTAGCAGATGCTTTGCTAAAGAAAGACCAACTTGACAAACCAGAGATGTTAGTTCCATTAAATCTAGTCTTTTGTCCAAACTGCTCTCTTGTTCAAATAATGGAGACTGTTGATCCAAAGATTTTGTTTTGCAGAGACTATCCTTACTTTTCTTCAACATCAAAAACTTATGTTGAGCACGCTAAAGAAAATGCGGAAGAAATCATAAAGTCACGAAAACTAGATTCATCAAGTTTAGTTATTGAGCCCGCATGCAATGACGGCTATATGCTCAAGAATTTTTTAGAACATGGAATACACTGTCTAGGAATTGATCCAGCGGAAGCACCATTGGAAAAAGCGTCTAAAGTAGGAATTCAAACATTTTGTACATTTTTCAACGGGGAACTTGCTCATGAACTTCGAAAGAAAGGAACACGAGCAGATGTTCTAATTGCTAATAATGTTTTGGCACATGTTGCAAAACTCAACGATTTCGTTGAAGCAATTCAAGTAGTGCTAAAAGACACTGGTGTAGCAGTCATAGAAGTTCCCTATTTATTTGACTTAATAGAAAACTGCGAATTTGACACAATTTATCATCAGCATCTGTGTTACTTCTCTCTTACAGCCCTTGATAATCTGTTCAGAGCCCATTCATTATATATCAACAACGTAAAACATATCTCGGTTCATGGAGGTTCACTGCGGATTTACGCTGAACCTGCGGAAAATGTTGGCGAATCGGTTATAGCTCTTTTAGACAGAGAAAAAGCGCAAGGAATCTGCTCGTTTTCTTATTACAAGGATTTTGCCAAACGTGTTCAGGAACTTCGTGATTCCTTGATGAAGCTCCTCTTGGATTTTAAGGCAAAAGGCAAAAAAATTGTTGGCTATGGAGCTGCCGCCAAAGCAACAACGTTACTGAGCTACTGTGGAATTGACAAGAAAATCTTAGATTACATTGTTGACTTGAATCCCTTCAAACATGGTCGCTTCATGGGAGGAAATAAGTTGGCTATTTTTCCAACAATCAAGCTCATGGAAGAAATGCCTGACTATGTTTTGTTGTTAACGTGGAATTTCGCAGAAGAAATTTTAGAACAACAACAAACATATAGAAGAAAAGGAGGCAAATTCATAGTTCCTATACCTAAACTAAAAATTGTCTAAAAGATCTTGGGTTAACTGTATTATTGTCTCAAGAATTAATTCAATTGAAGTCAAAACTATTATGTGCTTGACCACCTTTGACAAAAAATACTGAAGATTTTGATATACACAGGATTTGTATGCTTAACAAGGATGACCGTTTGTCTTAAATGTATTAGTTCTGTGGAGCATCTGGTCTAGAGTCAATTGTGTTTCAGCTGGTGACTGGCGGCTGTAGTTCCCAAAAGAGCCAGAATATCAGGGGAGCTAAACTAGCTTATGAAGTTATTTCGCTACCCTTCGATAGAGAACCTCCAATCATCCAAAACAGGATTACGGAATTTTTCTCCAATCTTTTCCGTAAATATAACTGTCAAGGGTGGTTTCTCCCATTATAAAAGCGACCATGAAAGGATACAGCCTACAGGTGGGAACATTTGTATTGTTAGTTTTTTCAAGTTTTGAATCAATGTAAAGCCTGATTTCTGTCTCTGTCCATGCAATCTTGAAAGTATGTTCTTCCTTAAAGTCAATACCTGCAATTACTGAAATCGTAGATTTTCCTCCACTTGCATTCCATAGCTTCCATCCTTGTTGAGTTCCTAGACCATCCCAGAATAACTCGATACCATCACTATATTTGTAGAAATAAGGGTGAAATCCCCAGCTCAGATATTTGTTTGCTTCCATCCCTGAAGCTTTCCCCTCCCATTCGTATGTTCCATAGTAGATGCTTGCGGGGAACAAAGCGCCTGAAATGTTGAGAGGCTTTACACTGGAAAATTTGTAAATTTTATTAGAAATTTTGCGTAAGAAGCGAGGTAGACTTATTAGATTTTCTTTGGGAATTTCTTCCGATGGCGGGTAAGCACAACATAGATATCCGTCTTTAAGGAAGGCAGTCCCGTAACCACTGCTTGTGATAGATTTCCATGCTGGAATTGTGGCGCGGGATAGAATTTGGGGAGTTAAACCTAAGTTGTAAACGTGCCCATCATCGAATCTCATTTTCTCCAATATCTTCACCCAGAACAATGCTATTCCCTCACCCAAAAAAAGGTTGTTGTTGAATAATCAACTGCATTTTCAAACCGTGCTGTTCGCTGTTGGCTGTTTTGTGATGGAGAATAAAGGAATGAAAATTGCTTTTGTTCATCAGCCTATTGGAATTATCTCCTCCTCAGCTCCCCGTGGTTCGATAGAACTTTGGATTTACGAGATGGCCTGTCGCTTGGCTCGGTCTAATGAAGTTATAGTATATGCAAAACGAGGTCATCATCAGAAAAAATTCGAATACAAAAAAGGGGTACAATATCGACGCATATCAACGGCTGTCGATGAATGGTTTACATTTATTTCCAAAGCACTCGACAAGCTTGAAAGATTTTCATTGTTTAAGAAGATAAAATCCATTATTTTTTTCCGTAACGTTAAATCGCCTCTCTTCGCTTCTAGCTTGTTTTACTTTACATACATTCTGCAAGTGGCTAGAGATTTAAAAAGAGAAAAATGTGACATTGTACATCTTCACAATTTTTCTCAGTTTGTTCCCATTATCCGGGCTTTCAATCACAAAATCAAAATTGTCTTACATATGCATTGCGAATGGTTGACGCAACTCGATCGAACAATGATTGAAAATAGACTAAGAAAAGTAGATTTGATTATTGGCTGCAGTGAATACGTCACCGAAAAAATTAGGCTAGTTTTTCCTCAGTTTGCTGAACGTTGCCAAACCATATACAATGGTGTAGATATCGACCATTTCGTCAGTAGTAACAGACATGTTTTTGCAAATAAAAACGGCGTTAAACGACTAATGTTTGTTGGTAGAGTTTCGCCGGAAAAGGGATTACATGTATTGTTGGAGGCTTTTCAGGAAGTAGTTAAACATTACCCAAAGGCACAACTTGAAATAGTGGGTTCGGCATCAACATCGCCCATCGAATTCGTTGTTGCCTTAAGCGACAATCCTAAAGTCTCTAAACTCGCCTCTTTTTATAACAGAAGTAGTTACGTCTCCCAATTGCAGGAGCGGATGCTTTCATTCAATATTGCAAATAATGTTATTTTTACCAATTATATTCCCCATAGATACCTGATCAACCATTTTCGGCAAGCAGATGTACTCGTGAATCCCTCGTTCAGTGAGGCATTTGGGATTGCACTTATTGAGGCGATGGCGTGCCAAGTGCCAGTAGTTGCGACACTAGTCGGTGGAATGACAGAAATTGTGGAAGAAGGAAAAACTGGTTTACTTGTTGAATCAGGAAGTGCCCCAGAGTTAACCGAAGCAATACTCCAGATTCTTTCGGACAAAGATTTAATGAAAAGAATGAGAAATGCCGCACGAGAGCGAGCGGTTGAACTCTTTTCTTGGGATAAAATTGTTGAAGACTTGTTGTGTCAGTACAAGAAGATCTGTGAATGCACTGCGTAGAACATTTTTAGAAGCATGCTTATTCGCAATGTTCGTTTAATCAACTAAACTTGGAATGGGGAACGAGAATAAGATTATGATTGAAAATCTTCGAGAACGAATTCACAAGGCAAACATTGATCTCCATCGAATCGAGGCAAAATATTATGAGTTCATTCATTCAGAAATTTATAATAAAAGAGAGCAAAGAAGAATAAAGTCTACATTAAAGAGAGCTGACAAAATCATTCGTGACAATCAAAAAAAGGTTCTCGATTTCGGGGCTGGTACTGGGAATTTGACCGGTAAGCTCCTTCATATGGGTTATGAAGTAACCGCAATAGATATCTCCGCGGAGATGTGTAAACTTCTAAAAAACAAATATAGACATTATCTGAAAAACAAAAAATTGAGAGCTATTAACTCAAAAATAGAAGACGTGAGTTTCAACAAAGAGGAATTTGATTTAATTACCTGTTATTCTGTGCTACATCATTTACCAGATTACGTAGATGTTATTCGAAAACTTACTTTCTTCTTAAAAAAAGGAGGCGTAATGTATTTAGACCATGAAGAGTCCCCATTTTTTTGGATTGAACCCCAAAATCGTGCAAGAATAGAAAAGAAAGTGAGCTACCTATATTTCAGATCTAATGGGTTACTTAATCTTTTGACAAATTCGATCATAGGCATAAATACTCCTTACATTAGCGCAGAGGCGCGTTTAGCTGATTATTGGGATAAAAAAGATCATCATTTAGATTATAGTAAAATAGAACAGATATTTGAAGAAGAAAAATTCAGTTATTTCACGCAAGAAAACTATCATCTTCATATTACGTGGATTGCAAATCCCTTTTTTTACCTATATAGATATACGTGCAAACCTGATATGAGTCTATGGCTAGCCAAAAAATAGCGCACGCACATTCAAGATTATATCCCCTAGGCATGTTCGTGAGTACAATGGGTAAACCATTTTTAGGGGTCCAGTCTCGCCAGTTTTGCAGAAGCATATTGAATCACTTCATGAGCAAATATGATGAAAACAATCTAAATCAATCTGCAATTGTCTTTTCACCGCACCCAGACGACGAAACGCTCGGCTGTGGCGGAACTATTATCAAGAAAATAAGAGCGGGAGCTGAAGTAAAAATCGTCTTTATGACTGACGGTCGAAAATCACACCGACATATTATTTCGGAAAACAAGTTGAAGTCGATGCGCGCAAGCGAAGCTCTCGCAGCTAGTAAAAAACTTGGGGTTGAAGAGGCTGTTGTCTTTCTTGCTTTTGAAGACGGAGAATTAAGTAAAAATCAGAATTCTGCTGTTCACAAAGTGATAAAAATCCTTTCGAGTCAACAACCCCATGAAATCTTTATCCCCTATTACAAAGAACCGCTGTTATGGTCCACGGATCATTTAGCCACGAATAGAATTGTGTTAGCTGCGCTTCAAGCATACGGAAGAAAAGCAGTCATATACGAATATCCTATATGGTTTTGGTATCACTGGCCTTGGATGAGTATGCCAATCCATAACATTCGAAGATTGTTGGCCTACTTAATGAATAGTCCTGTTTCACTCTTGAGTTTGCTAAGGGACTTTCGATGCTCCATTTTTGTAGGCGATGTTTTGGAACTTAAACGCGCCGCATTGGATCAATATGCCTCACAAATGAAGCGCATTATTCCCGACACGCGGTGGTTGACGTTGAGCGACATATCCAATGGGGAATTTTTGGAATGCTTTTTTCAAATTCATGAAGTTTTTCGGCGATACATCTTTACTCCGAGAAGCTAAAATGAAATGAGTTTGCGCACGGTCATTCTAGTCTCAGGGGTTATCACTATACTAATCGTCCTGTTGATGCTTAAACAGCGCGAATTCATATCGCCCGAGAACATTAGAGAAGTGAATTGATCATGTTGGCGAAAAGCTTCTGTCAATGCTGTGGTTCGAAAAGATTGATTCATTTTTATGAAGTAAAAAATGTACCAATCCACAGCTGCTTGTTACTGTCAACGCTGAGGGAGGCCCTGAGGTTTCCTAAGGGTGACATCATCCTAGGTTTTTGTGAAGAATGTGGTTTCATTTCCAATGTTGCTTTTAACCCTTCGGTGCAGGATTATTCCCCCATCTATGAAGACCAGCAGTGTTTTTCGTCGACATTCAATGTTTTTGCTAAAAATCTGGCAAATCGTCTGATCGAGAAATATAATCTGCATAACAAGGAAATCTTGGAGATCGGCTGTGGTAAGGGTGATTTCTTGGCGTTACTTTGTGAGCTTGGTAATAACTCCGGTGTAGGGATTGATCCTGCTTACATAAAAGACCGCGTTCATAGCAAAGCTTTAGACCGTTTGACTTTCATACAGGACTATTACTCCGAGAAGTACGCTAACTATCTTGGAGATCTGATATGCTGCCGCCACACTCTTGAACACATTCCCAACACAGCTGAATTTCTCAGTAGTGTGCGGTGTGCGATTGGTAACCGTTTGGGTACAGTTGTTTTCTTTGAAGTACCTGATGTCAGTCGAGTATTACGTGAAATAGCATTCTGGGATATCTACTATGAACACTGCTCCTATTTCAGTCAGGGGTCACTCGCGCGGCTATTTCGTTCTTGCCAATTTGACATAATTGATCTTTCCAAAGATTTTGATGACCAATACATCTTAATTGAGGCCAAACCGGCAAGCCGAAAAGCAGAAAAAGTGCATGAACGGGAAGAAAGCGTCAAAGAGATGGCAAAGGATGTGAAGTATTTCGCTACGCATTGCCGTGAAAAGTTGGATCGGTGGAAAAAGCGCTTGAATGAACTTTGTTCAGATGGAAGACGGATTGTTATATGGGGGTCGGGCTCCAAATGTGTATCTTTTATGTCGACGCTTGGTATCAGAGACCATATCGCATATGTTGTTGATATTAATCCGTTCCGTCATGGTAAATATCTTCCAGGCATTGGCAAAAAAGTGGTGTCACCTGAAATTCTACGGTATTATAAGCCCGATGTCGTAATTGTAATGAATCCAATCTATCAACATGAAATTTGTCAAATGCTAGATGACATGGACTTAGATCCAGAGGTTATTTCGATTTGAGTGAACTGCCTGCAAACCACCTGAATATAATATCTGAAAATCCTTGTCCTATTTGTGGTTCTAAACTGTTGCAAGTTTTTTTTGAGATGACAAATGTTCCCGTCTATTGCAACATTCTTTGGTCGAGACGAGATGCTGCCCAGAATTGTCCAAGAGGCGATATACAATTGGCTTTCTGCCCTGTTTGCAGCTTTGTTACTAATCTGAAATTTGAACAGGATAAACTTGAATACAATAAGGGTTATGGAAATCCTCTGCATTTCTCTCCTCATTTTCGCGTTTATGCCCATTGGCTGGCAGAGCAGTTGATTGAACGTTACAATCTACATAACAAAGACATCATCGAGATAGGATGCGGCGATGGATATTTCTTGGAGTTACTCTGCGAGCTGGGAAATAACCGTGGAGTAGGCTTCGATCCCGCCTACAATCAAAACAAAAAGCATTGTGAAAAAAGGAGTCAAGTCAAGTTTATTCAGGACATCTACTCAGAGCGCTATAGCTACTATCAAGCTGATTTTATTGTTTGCAGGCAAACACTAGAGCACATCAAAAATCCGAAAGGCTTTTTAGAGGAGTTGCGACGGGCAATTGGCAATCGGGGAAAAACTTATACCTTCTTTGAAGTGCCAAACGCGTTAAACATTTTTCAAAACCTTTCTGTGTGGGATATAATCTACGAGCACTGTTCATACTTCACTCCACTCTCCCTCTCCTTAATCTTCTCATCCACTGGGTTTCAGGTTTGCGACCTTACCGAGGAGTTTGGAAACCAATTTCTTTGTATTCACGCTCAGCCGACTGACCAAAGTAATCCAGATTCCGATTATGAATATCCAAGTAAGGTCAAGCAGATTGCTAGTTACATAACATCGTTTGCTACCAATTGCCAAAATAAGATTAAAATGTTCAGACGCAAACTGGAAAATATAGAAAGCCGCGGGCAGAAGGCAGTTGTATGGGGTGCAGGTTCAAAGGGAGTCACCTTTTTGAATACGCTTAAAAATTTACAGATCGAGTATGTGGTAGACATTAATCCACACAAACAAGGTATGTACATTCCGGGGACTGGGCAGAGAATTTTGCCTCCAGAGTTTCTGCAAGACTATCAACCTGATATTATTATTGTGATGAACCCAATATACAAGAGTGAAATTCGAAAACTTGCGGAAGATCTTGATATAACTACCGAATTCGTTTATGCATAAGATGCAGATGTGCTGGCTTAAATAATGGTCACCATACTAAGTCATTATTGGTTTGAGCACTAGGTGCTGGAAATGAATATCGTAAACCTAAATGAAAAAGCCCACCTTATTTGGAAGCCCTAATATGAGAGATTATACCATGTTAAGAGATGACTTAAATGTTGGATCAAAAACGTGGGAGACTTGGTGCTGCTAGAGTAATTAGACTTTTACAGCTTCTTTTTTTGTCTATTGCGCTGTGGTTTATCTATTGGGCACATATTTATGAGATGATCTATTGGGACAAAACATTTCTAGAATCTATTCAATCGAATCCTATAAACGTATTGATGTACTCAGTTTCAATAATTGTAGTAATCTCTCTCGAACTGGGATCGAAAAGACCCCGGCAAACCTTAATTTCCTCTTCTTCTGTTAAGAGTGTGGAAGAGTTGCAAAAAGGAAACGAGCAAATGAAATACGAGCTGCAGAGGTCCAGAAAATTGCCTTCTAACAAAATCGGAATAACACTTCTTGGAGCTGGAGCACTCTTACTCGTTGCTTCCGTTGTGGCCTCCTCAGAGATTCTTACCTTTATGGGATTGGGTCTGACATTATGGGGAGTCCTTTTCCTCTTCGTTAGATCAACCAAATTTGTAAGAATTTCAATATTAAATGCAGCCGCCACATCACCCTATATTACACTCGATAGAATAATAGCTGAATTAAACTACAAAGGAAAGCCCATATACATTCCTCCATATCCGAAGGACACATATCTTCCAGAACATCTAACAGGCCTAAAAGACATGGTCATTTTCATTTCAGCTAAAGATTCTGCAACCATGCCCAACCTCGAGGAAATGGCAAAAAAGCGATTTATGGTAAAAAATCCTGAAGGAATATGCATTACACCTCCAGGTTATAGTTTAGTAAATCTGTTTGAAAAAGAGTTAGAAGTTGATTTAACAAAGATTGACAAAGATAGTTTTTATGAGGACCTACCAATAGTAATAACAAATAACTTGGAGTTAGCTAGCAACCTTGAAATAAAAGAAGAAAAACAGGGCATTTATGTAAAAATCACTGATTCAGTCTATAAGCATCTTTACTCCAAAAAACAAAACATTAAAACCATTCATTCCATTGGATGTCCATTAACAAGCGCCATCACATGTGCCTTAACTATAAAAACCGGCAAACCTATAACCATAACCAAAAGTAAAATTTCCCCAAATCTAAAAACAATTGAAATCTGGTATCAACTCCTCGAAGGTTAGACTTATGCAGTTCCCTCTTTCCTTTTCTGACATCAGCCTCTGGATAGCAATTATGGCAATGATTCTACTCATAACCTCAGAATTAGTATTCTCATATTCCGGAAACATAAACTTCCCAATAGATAAAAGACGCCTGCGCTTGGCGGCTCTTATCCTAGGTGCAGCATTCATGGTTACAGTTTTGATACGAACAATTTCGCCCTCTGTAATCTAAATTTAGCTTTATGCGCCGAAATGGCGGGCGCATGTCGCGGAGTGCGCGTGTACACAAGAATTTTTAAAGAATGAGTCTCTCTTATATAAAAAAATATTGAAGGGGGGAGGCGTGTTCCATTCGCGGAACTATTTGTGTTAGCTGCTGGTTCCAACTATGGTGATGTCGAAACTGAAGGTTGTCACTCCTGTAATGCCTGCATCTACAGATAGCGTGAATGTAACATGGATTACTGCACCGACACCGATGGGGGCTCCATTATAGTCCCAGGTGAGATCAAGGTAATTTCCGGCGGCTGGGGGGTTCCACCCTGTAGTTTGCAGAGAGAGTGTCAATGCTAAGTCGCCTTCGTTTTTGATGTAGCAATCCTGGGTTTGGCTTCCTCCTGGTGGAAGTGTTCCCCACGACAAAGAAGTTTTTGGAGTAGTACATGCCGGATCCGAATAAACGCCCAGGTCTGCAGTAGTTTGTATCTGTATTGATCCTGAGCTGGACAATGTTTGGGTTGTTTGAGTTGCAGGGAATGCTTGGCTTACTAGCGATAAACCCAGTGTGTAGGTTATGAGTATGATCATGGCACCTGTGATTAAGGATTCTTTACTTGCCACAGATTACACCTTCATTATACTATATATTAAGACTTAATAAACATTACGCGCACACCCTCAGAAAAACACTTACAGATACAAAATCCAACTTAAAAATACCAACAGATATCATAAACTAAAAATGGAACTAAAATTGGCTAAGCTGAGATCTGACCTCTTCAATTCCGCTATAGCAATCCATAATTTTGTAGCAATTCAAGCACAATTCCGAAACAGAACCATCATCACAAATCTTTTTTATGTTTCCAAATCCACGCGGACATTCTGTATCGTCGTTTTGAAGTTTTGATTTGAACTTTTCTGGATTTGTATTTTTTGTCATTAATCCTAAAAGAAATCGTTCATCAGGAAGTTGCGATAATTTTGTCCAGTAAAGCACAAAGAGAATTAGAACTGCTAAAGCCAAAATAATGTCAATTGCGGTCAGTTCGAAAGGTAACATATTCATTCAGTTCTGCCCTTTGATGATTCTATGTATATAGATTTAATGAATCTAGAATAAGTTTTAGCAGTCCATAATAGTTTTTTTAAAAACTTTTGAATAATGTTCATACGAAGAGTCTACAGAGGCTCTTCGTGGGATTGAAACTCATCCTACGAAGAGTCTTTTAGGGAAAAAAGACATTTTTGTTTGTGACCGCGCATGACATTTCTGTTAGGATGCTATGACACCTAAGTGTTGAGATGCAACCCTTTAAATCTCGCAATTTCTCCCAACTTTTACGAAGAGTCTCTCTAGGACTAGACTCTTCGTGGTATCTGAAAGGTCTTAGTGACTCTTCGTGGCAGAGGCAAAAAAGAGGGGATAACGAGCGACAGCTCAACTGTATTTTGATTTGATGAATTGGGCACATTTAAACAAACTACGAATTTAGAAATAGGATTTTTAATATTTGAGAGAGAGAATAGTTTTGCGCCAAGATGTTTGAGGGAACAGTTCATGTATGCTGTTGGACACTTTGCTTTAGGATACTTGACCGGAAAGTTGACGTCCAAAAAGCTGGGCGTTAACGTTAATCTTCCCTTACTGTTTTTGGCATCGGTTTTCCCTGACATCGATATATTGATACCTGGTTTGGTACATCGGGGACCTCTACATTCGATGCTACTTTTCTGTCTCCTCTTCTTACCCATATTTTTATTTTTTAAGAAAATAGCTGCACCGTACTTCGTTGCAGTAATCCAGCACATCATAATCGGAGACTACTTAATAGGTGGAAACCTGCAACTACTATGGCCATTAACCACTAACACGTATGGTTTCCACATTGGTATAGCAAGTTTAACCAATATTATCCTTGAATGGAGTCTTTTCATTATCTCGATGACGTTTATGATCAAAGCAAAGGACATATTTCTTCTATTCAAGCCTCACCCATCAAACATGATTCTAGCCATACCAATCCTGACCGTTCTCTTGCCTACCCTCATAAGTTTCCCCCTGTATGTTCCTTTAGCGTTGCTCATTCCCCACATTGTTTATCTGATTATTTTCACAATTCCCATTATGATAGATTTGAAGATAATGCTTACAAAAACTGAAAGTATAACTGGTTTTTGAAGACAGTTGCAACAAGTTGGCTGATTGCTAGTATTCTTCTGAGGTTTTCAACCCGCTGGTTTTGTGACTGCAACTCTTCAAGGCAATTTTCTGCCAAGTTTTCAGTATCTTCGGGATACTCTGCCGCAAAAGAAGATGGCGACCAATGATACTCCAGTGTAAACTTTGACTTTTTCATAAAAGATGTGGAGGCATGTTGATTGGATTTTGCTTAACGTTTACAATCTGATTGCTTCCAACCAACCATTCTCCTAGAAAAAGACCTAATTCTTGAACAGACAGACACAGAGATTGACTGAGATAGACAGTAGGAATTGTGTGAGTTTTTTTGTTTATAGTATATCGTATTTCGTTTTGTGTATTGTGTGAAGGTAGTAAGAGATAGGGGTAGGAAGAGGTAGGAGTAGTAAGATAGAAGGGGGAAAAAGGTTAAAATTTAACCCCAAACCCAAAGTTGAAATTAGGGCACATACGAAGTAGATAGTCTTTCTATGATTATTCTTCTCAATATTTTCAAT
>SMTZ1_10003600_pt1 | contig 15559 bp, 15 predicted proteins | sample DeeMarSWOR136_30_FD_25667 | JGI IMG/M metagenome (IMG submission 25667)
ATGGGAAGATCCTTGATTACGGTCTCCTCCAGATTTATCCTTCAGCGGTCGTGTTGAACTACGGTCAGGGTATCTTCGAGGGAATGAAGGCCTATAGGACCAAGGATAATCGGATTGCGATGTTCAGACCCTACGACAATGCCCGCCGTCTCAATGAGGGTTGCAGGAGGCTCTGCATACCGGAGCTGGATGAGGATTTCTTCGTCAAATCGATTGAAAAGCTCCTTCTGGAAAATGTCGACTACATCCCTCCCTTTGGGAAAGGAGACCTCTATATACGGCCTGTCCTGTTCGGGTCCGGACAGATGCTTGGAGTAAACCCGGCCATAGAGTATATGTTCGTCATTTTTATGTCCCCCGTCGGCCCCTATTTCAAAAGCGGTTTCAGTGGTATACATCTGCAAATCCTGGACGACTATCACCGCGCTCCCCAGTACGGGACCGGAGGAGTAAAGGCGGTGGGTAATTACGCAACTTCGCTTTTTCCAAAGGACATTGTAAAGAAAAACGGCTATGATGAGGTGCTCTACCTGGATGCGAGAGTCTCTACCTACGTGGAGGAAGTGGGTGCGGCAAACTTTTTCATGCTGAGGGACGGTGTTCTGTCGAGCCCGAGACTTGGTGGGTCGATCCTTCCTGGAGTCACCAGGGGCTCGGTTCTCACCGTCGCAAAGGAGTTATTCAGCATGATTGTTCAGGAGAGGGACATCCGTTTTGATGAGCTGTACGGAGCGGACGAGCTCTTCTGTACGGGAACGGCTACGGTGCTTACACCGATTTTAAGTATTGCCTATAAGGAGAAAAATTATATTATCGGCGATGGGAAACCGGGAAAGAAGACGAAAGAGCTGTACGATGAGCTTAAGGGTATCCAAATCGGTACGCGGCCGGACCGCTTTGGATGGTTCCACGAGGTGAAACAAGGGATGGTCTGAATACCACATTCGGTGGTCTTTTACACCTTGTGGGCGAGGGCTCTTTGCTTCTCATATGCAAAGAGTTCATCCCTCTTGAGAGGCCCCTCCTCAACCTCAATATCGAGTCCGTCCGAAAAGGCACTCACCAGGGCGTTTTTAAACTCCCCTTTGTCCACCTTTTTACCGGTGAGCTCTTCCACGGAGGTCATTGGCTCGAGTACTTTGTCCTTGATCTCAGGAGGAACCCAGATGACCTTGAAAAACTCGTCTGTTTTCAACTTGCCCACAAAGCAGAGGGAGTTCACCACGGTCAGGTTTTCCACCTGGGAAATGACGAAACTCGCGATTTTCCTCCCCTTCACCCGTATGCTCCCTCGGTGTTTGTACCAGGCATCCTTTACTCCGAAACTCTTGAAAATGCTGACCAGTATCTCGCCGACCTTCTGATAGGCCTCTTCGATACTCTCGAAAAAGGCGCTGTCATGGACCATCTGTATTGATATGGTACTCTCGGGGTGCATGAAGAGCAGAGTCCGCTCTCCGGTGAGTATCACATGCTCGAGGCTGGGAACGTCCGGCTTGATCTCGTTTATGAGGGAGGCGAAGTTTGACAGTGCAATAATCGCCTTTGCCCTACAGTCATTGAGTATGTGGATGATTTCCCTCCCTTTGTACATGGTGTTGAAGGGAACTGCGATTGCCCCGAGTTTCTGGATAGCGAAGAATGAGTAGACAAACTCGGGGATATTGGGGAGCATGATGGCGACCCTGTCGCCTTTTTCTACTCCAAGATTTCGTAACCCGTTTGCAAGCTTGTTCACATTCTCGTTGAGCTGAAGGGAGCTTATCTCCTTTCCCCCACCGAATATGAGGGCAATTTTTTTCTTTGACTGTTTTGTACGGTCTTCCAGTAGTTTTCCAAGGCTCGTTCTCACTGCTTCAGACCTCCTCTCCGCTTTCTTCGATCAACCGTTCGTCCTTATATCCTTCTTTGAGCTCTTTTCTGAGCACCTTCCCCGTCGCGCTCTTGGGAAGGGATTCTCTGAACTCCAAGAACTTTGGAACCTTGAAGGGCGAGAGATGCTCTTTACAAAACTCCACGATTTCCTTCGGGGCTGCACTCTCCCCGTCCTTGAGCACGACAAATGCCTTGACCGCCTCCTTCATTCCCTTGTCAGGTACTCCGACGACCGCTGCCTCTCTTACCTTATGGTGGGTGTAAAGCACCTCCTCTACCTCTCTTGGAGAGATGTTGAATCCCCCACGGATGATTATGTCCTTTTTCCTGTCGGTGATGTAAAAATACCCTTCCGCGTCCCTGTAACCGAGATCGCCGGTGTGAAACCACCCGCCTTTCATTGCCTCTTCCGTTTCATCAGGGGCATTCCAGTAACCGTCGGTGATCACTCCTCCTCTAATGACCACCTCACCCACCTGTCCCGGTGGAAGCTCTTTGTCCTCATCATCGAAAATATTCATTTCTACCCCCGGGCCCGGGGGTCCGATAGAGCCTACTTTAAATCGCTCTCCTGATTGGTTCAGGCACACGCAGGCTGTGGACTCGGTGAGCCCGTAACCCTCTGCAATGCGCGTCTGAAACGCCTCCTCAAACTCTTTGATGACTTCTATGGGTAGAGGTGCCCCCCCTGATATGCAGGCCCTGAGGGATTTTGGTATGGTCGCCTTTCTGGAACGCGAAATCTGAAGGAGGTGGATATACATTGAAGGAATCGCGATGAGCACCGTTGCCCCCACATCCGATATATTTTTCAGCAGTTCCATGGGGCTGTACTGTGGGACGAGACTCATACTGCAGCCGAAATAGATGGAAGGGACCAGTACATCCGCCATAGCATAGACGTGAAAAAAGGGTAGTACACCTATTACTTTATCCTCTGGCTCAAGGGGAAACACGTGGGAGGTCAGCTCGCACTCCGCAAGAAAATTATTGTGGGAGAGCTTGACTCCTTTTGGTTTTCCAGTTGTTCCGGATGTGTAAAGGAGTACTGCGGTCTCTTCGGGATTCACTTCCTCAGCAGAGAAGTTACGTGAGGATTTTACCATGATTTCCTGGAATGAAACTGTATCGGCAAGTTTCGCACCGCCCCGGCCGCTCCGTGGGTAGGTGGCAACCTCCACATCGTTTTTCTGTGCAGACTCACGGTCCACCTGCACATCGGCGCCTGCCAGTATCCCCTTTTTTTTTACCCCCTGGACTACAATGGTATCGGGAAGCTGATCCCTGGTAAGCAGGTACTTGCCAGCGATTCTCCCCTCTACCAAGGCTGAAGGATAGGCGAGGAGATCGGCCGCATCACCTTCGGGATTGAATATGAGTCTCCATTTTCCCTTCATAGGTATGATCCATCATAAAAATTTATAGTGTTGCTGCACATTCTTTAAAAAACAGCTGAATCTTCACTATTCCATTCATACATATTACCCCGCAGCGAGAAACTCCTCCACCTCGTCGAAAAACTTCGCCTGTACCTCCTCAGAAGGAGGTGGAGTGAGGAAACTCACTATAACATATAGCACTAAATTGACGATAATCGTCGGCATTATTGGATGCAGATCGAAAAAGAGTGGTTTGTAGATGAGCCCCGCGATTAGATACACGAGCCCTGCGAGGGTGCCTACGATCGCCCCCTGCCGGGTACCCCGCTTCCAGAGCAGTCCCCCAACCAGTGCAGGTCCCCACTGTGCAAATCCTGGGATGGTAACATCTGTGAGGTATAGGGCCATGGCCATGGGATTCCATATGGACACGCCGAGGCTGAGCAGCACAACGCCGATAAGAGAAAACCGTGCCCAACGGATGATCTGTCTGTCCGATGCATCCGGCTTAAAGATTCCCTGCACAAGATCCCTGGAGACCAAGATACTCGAAGTTAAAAGCTGCACCGCTGCCGTTGAAACTGCCGCTGCGATCACGCCCATCAGCACATATACGGAAAACCAGTTCGGTAGAAACTTCGTGATGATCGTCTGAATAATGGAGTCTGCAGCCTCTTTTCCCGTGACACCAGGCATCACCGCAGGTGCAACGAGAGAGCCCCAGATAAAGGGGAGAGTGTAAAAAAAGATCCCGCCGAAAATAAATATCAGCAATGGAAACCATTTAAAAAGTACCTTGTCCCGGGCGGTCATCACACCGATCACGATATGCGGCCAACTGAAGGCGAGGAGCCCAACAACCATTGTCCCTCCAATGATTGCCGGGGTAAACCTTCCAAGTGGTCCCGGTGCGCTCAGGAGCTCCGGATTGGTTTGCATAAGGGTCTGAGCAGCCTCCGGGAGACCTCCGGGTAGAAACTTCTGAACAACCCAGATGAGAGATCCCAGGAGCGCCGTGGCATATACGATACCGAGAAAGATGTTGACCCATGCCACGATACGCATTCCCCCCAGAATGACGAGGATGACCAGGAGGGCCACCGTATAGATCGCACCGACAATCACCGGGAGGCCTGTGAGCGCCTGAAATCCGAGGCCTACTCCAAGCGGTTGTATCCCTACATAGGGAACAATAAATGCGAGCAGCATAAGGGAGAGGATAAGTCTGAGGAGCGGTGATTCATATCGCTCAGCGAGTACTTCCACCGGTGAGAGATAACGGTTCAAACGTGCGACAGCCCAGAGCCTCGGGCCGAGAAACATGTATAAAGCGGCAAAACCCGCGACCGATCCCCAGATGAAATAGATATAAGTCGGTCCGTGCAGGTAGAGGTACCCCGGATACCCATAAAACGTCCAGCTGCTCGATACAGCAAAGAGGATGAAAAAAAACATGACCACCACACCGATGGTCCTGCCCGCGAGCATGTAATCCTCGGCCGTTTTCGCTGAAATCTTGTACCCATAGCTCGCCATCACTAGTATGGCGAGTCCGAAGAGCGCCAGTATCAGCACCACCATGTGTTTTTCTCCTTTTTTATTTGTAGGGCCAGAACTTGAAGAAGTAGATCAAGTAGGCGACAAGCCAGACGAAGACAAAGACAAGTCCTGAGACCAGCGGGAGCGTCATCCACCCGAACACCACCACTTTATGAGGAAAATACCTGGTCACGAATAGCATACCGGCTATGGAAAGAAAGAGGATGCCAAGAAATATTTTTCCCGGCGTATGACGTATAATTTCACGCATCTTAAGGACCTCCTCTCGTTGATTTGAGTGAAACAGAGGTCACTCGATCATTTGAAACAATGGTAAAGGAAGGTTTCTGAAATGTCAATTGAAATTGGGTATTTCTAGAGGAATGGAGATCGGGCTGGGTGTTGGAAAGGTAGAAGGGTGTTTACCATGGAATAGTAAACTCAATGAACACCCACCAGTATCGTGACTCCCCTTACGGTATATATTGACTGATCCTCCTTCTGGACCATGGACTGCACTTCGAGACTGTGGTGAGGGCGATAAGATGGGGGTTCAGCTCGGTCATGTTCGACGGCTCCTCTCTGAGCTACGAGGGAAATCTTGGTACGACAAGGCTCCTCATACGAATCGCGAAGGCAGCGGGAGTGAGTGTTGAAGCGGAGCTGGGGAGAATAGGGGGCGCAGAGGACTCCGGTAAAGGGGATACGAGCAGGAAAGAAGATTACACAGATCCTGACCAGGCAGTCGAGTTCGTCAGAGAAACCGGGATCGACGCTCTCGCCATCTCCATAGGAAACACCCACGGCTTCTACCAGAGGAAGGCTGAGCTTGATTTTGATCTGCTCGAACGGATCAGGAGCACGGTAAAGGTCCCACTAGTGCTCCACGGTGGGACCGGGATCCCTGATGAGTACTTCGTGAGAGCGATCCGGCTCGGCATAAGCTAGGGATGGGTGGTTTTTTTTTTCGTCATTGATCCAGAAAAATCTGTTTTTATTTTTGTTCTTCTGAGGTATAATAAGCATATTGTTATCTCTTTTTTTTGACTCCTATGGTCAATTCTTTGGTGACAATAGAGGTGAGACTCCAAGCCTTGCAAGGCATCGGGGGAGTTTGCAGCTCGAAGCTTTGTGAGCATGAGGTTATTCTATGGAAATATTACACTTACCGCCCGACCTTGACATGAAGTTGAAAGAGGAGGGTACCACGATTAAGAGTACTGGGGAGATAAGAAAGATCTCGGTGCTCTTTGTCGATATCAGGAACTTTCCCCATCTATTCCAGAAGCATGACCCCGAGACAGTGCTTGCGATTATGGATCTTTACTTTCGCGTACTGAGCTCTATTGTGAAGAAGTATGACGGTATCATTCCCAGAATCAGTGGCGGAAGTCTCATGGCTGTGTGGGGGCTTCCGAATCAACAAAAGATCGATGCGTACAATGCCGTAAGGGCAGGGGTTGAGATGAGAATGGAGATGTATCACCTCATTCCCGAGCTTGTGCGGGTGGGCACTGTGCCCCTGGAGATAGGAATCGGAATTGGAACAGGAAAGGCGATTTCTGGTTTTGTGGGTCCCATGGACAGACGTGAGTTTGCCCTCGTCGGTAATTGCATTATTCGAGGGGAACGCCTCCAGTCCATAGCTTTTGATAACCGGATTTTCATCGACAAGATGACCGCTGCAGAGATAAAGCTGGTCTCCTACATGATGCCCCTCCCTAAAGGGATAAACAAGTATGGTCTTCAGAACGAGATGGTGTACGAGGTGGAAGGGATCTACGAGTTCAACAGGAAGTTCGAGTCAATGAGAAAGCACCCGAGGTTTATCGTCGCAAAAGTGGTTGGAGTGACAAAGACATCCTCAAAACAGAGAAAGGCGGTCCTGCTCAAGAGCGTTGGAGAGGGAGGGCTGGGTGTTGAGGTGCACGATCGAGAAAATTTCGAACTCCAGATCGGGGAGAAGGTCATGGTGGACACCTCACACGTGAACCTGCTAGGGATGAAGAACGTGAAGGGGATGGTCGTTCGTAAGGAGGAGTACAAGGCCGACGGTATCTTCCATCTGAAGACATGGGATGTGGGCATCAAGCTCCTGGACATCCCCGAAGAAACCAAGAAACGGCTCCAGAAGGTTGCGGTAGGAAAGCGGATCGTGTAGTGGTTTGAGTTTCCTTCCTATTTAGTGGGTTTTCTCTGAAAAAATGCAGATTTTATAGATTTTACTTTTTCGGCATTGTGGTCATTTCGGAAGATCTGCTCATATTCGGTGCAAATCCATTTGATACTACATTGCGTGCAAAAAAGGTTTTTTCAAAATGTTTTCGTAGGGTAAAGGCAGAGCCTTTCGATTTTACATCTGCCACAGAGCGGCTTTTTTGCCTGACACACATATCTTCCGTGAAAGTTCACCACATGGGAGAATCGTGTTTGGTCTTTCTCCTCTATTATATCATTAAGCTCCATCTCAATTTTGTCAGGGTCCTTTGCAGTGCTGAGACCGAGCCTTCCTGACACCCGCTTCATGTGAGTATCGACGATGATGGCAGGCTGGCCGTAGCAGTTTCCCAACACTACGTTGGCAGTTTTTCTTCCGACACCGGGAAGGCTCACTAGGTCTTCAAGTGTGTTGGGGAATCGCCCTCCGAACTTCTCCACGATTGCCTGAGAAGCACCCCTCAGACTCTGCGCCTTATTCTTGAAAAAACCTGTAGATTTAATGATCCTCTCCAGGTCTGATAGTTCAGCAGCGGACATTTCCTCAGGGCCAGGGTATTTCGAAAAGAGTTCAGGAGTGATGCTGTTCACCCGCTCATCGGTACATTGTGCCGCAAGGATTGTCGCCACCATCAGCTCAAAGGGGTTTTTATGGTTCAGGAGCGGACCCGCCTTCGGGTACTCATCATTCAAGATAAAAAATATTTCATAAACCCTTTTCCTTTTTTCTTCTTGTGAAAAACTCATTGATCTCCTCGCTCGTCATGCAGTTTAAAAGCCCCTTCTTCGTAACCCACCCCTTCCGTGCCATGATGAGCCCGTACTCCATGTCATCGAACCCATCGATCGAGTGGGCATCCGGACCAAGGGAAATGAGTATCCCCATGTGGACGGCTTTTTTCATAAGGGTCCAGTCAGGGTCCAAACGGTGGGGGTTGCAGTTATGCTCGAGCACGACTTTCTCCCGCAAGAGCGCATAAAGCACCTGCTCCTCGTCATATTCGTACCCTTTCCGCGAGAGAAGAAGCCGTCCGCTTATGTGCCCGAGGATTGTGAGGTAAGGGTTTGAGATTGCCTTCAGGAGTCGCGCTGTTGCGTCCTCGGGCTTCATGGAAAGCCTTGAGTGTACCGAACCGATCAAAAAGTCAAGCTTTCCAAGCACCGCGTCGGGGTAATCGAGTGCGCCATCGGTGAGAATGTCCGACTCGATACCACAGAAGATCCTGAAAGGGGCGAGCTCGTCATTGAGCGCCTGCACCTCTTTGATCTGTGCTGCAAGACGCTCCTCGGAAAGTCCGTTAGCATAAAAAGCCGATCTGGAATGATCCGAGAGACAGAGGTAGGAGTAGCCCCTCTTTATGCACTCCTCGGCGAGCGTGCGTATGCTGTTCGATCCGTCGGAATGTGTGGAGTGTACGTGTATCATCCCGTGAATGAAGTCTTTTTCCACAAGATCCGGGATACTTCCACTTTCTGCAGCTTCGATTTCACCGGCAGCCTCCCGAATTTCAGGCGGTATGTAGCCTAGCTTTATCGCCGCGTATACCTCCTCCTCTGTCCTGACGGAAATGGCATTATCATCCCTGAAGATACCGTACTCGTTCATCTTCAGGCCCATACGCTTCGAACGCAAGCGGAGTTGGGTATTGTGGTCCTTGGAACCGGTGAAGTGCTGGAGTGCTGCGGGAAATGATTCTTCGGGAATAATCCTGAAATCGATCTGTAAGCCCTGCCTTCTGATGGATACTTTTGTCGGTCCCTGAGCGATCACACCTTCGGACTCTTTCCCACCGTCCGCAAGCCGGGTGAGCGCATCTTTCACCCGGTCCGGATCTGCACCCTGTACGGGAACCAGTACCACATCGACATCTTTGAAGACTGTTTTTCCCCTCCTGAGACTCCCTGCAACCTGTACGTTCGAGAAAAGACCAGACACCTCCAACACACTCACCACATCCTTCGAAATGTTAAGGGCTTCTGATATGAGGTACTGGCCTCTGTACTGTTTTTTAAACTCGATGCCCTTCAGGATCTTCTCCTGACTCTTTTCGCCGAAACCTTCAAGGGCAATGAGCCTGTTTTCCTTGCAGGCGTATTCCAGCTCCCCGACGGTGGATACACCGAGTTTTTCCCAAACCGCCTTTACCTTCTTCGGTCCCATTCCAGGAATCGAAAGGAGCTCGAGAATGCCCTCAGGAAACGATGTGCTGAGCTTCTCGAGAATAGTCGATTTTCCAGTCTCTATGTAATCGAGGATTACCTCTTCTACGCCCTTTCCTATCCCTCTGATTTCTGTCAGTGTTCCCTTCCGTGCAGTTTCGAAAATATCCTCAAAATGAGATTCTACAATCCTGGATGCCTGCTCAAAGGCTCGTATTTTAAAGGGATTTTCCCCAGCAAGCTCTTTAAATACCGCGATTTTCTTCAGTAGTATTGCAATTTCCTTGTTTCCCATGATGCAAGTTTTACCTATTAGTCGACTTAACTGTTTAAGACAGCACTTAAAGGAAATGAAAATGAACTTTTCATATGTTGTAAGTATTCTGTACGACTGACAACGCCAAGCCGTAAAAGAGTAATTCTGAATGATATTCTATTCATTTCATGAAAAAGTGAATTCCCTCGTCAGAATTGGAGGTTCAGATCGTCCAGCTCCTTCTGCGCCGAATTCAAGATTATGGCCGGGTCTTCTCCTTTCAGCATAATCGCTTCGAGCGCCTTCCCCAAAACTTCGCTCACCTCGAGGTATCCGGAAGAAGGATTAAAGATGAGTCCCCTCTCTATCTCATTGATAGAGGCCATATGGTTCGGATTGTCTTCATAAAATACGATTAGGTCAAGAGAACTCTTTACGCTCTTTCGGATGGCAGGATTCCCGGTGTGGGTATGCCATTTGATAGCGTTCTCATAATCTGTGAGATATTCGATGAACCGGATCGACTCTCTCTTTTCCCGTGGACTGGATTTCAGGATCGCAAGACAGGATCCGGTGATGAATGGCAGTGTTGCCGCGGAAGAGGGAAGATACCACACATTCATGTCGTAGGGCAGGTTCGACTCGGTGTACACGAGCAGGGAACTGGATGCCGCGATGATGCCCAGATTTCCGCTGAGAAAGAGATTTTCCCCCTCGTCGATAGACAGTTTCGCAGGCATGGTTCTCTCTTTGAATACAAGGTCCCTGAGAAACTGCATCGCATCTATAGATTTGTCCGTATTGATCAGTATCTTCCCATCCCTGATCGCCGGTTCTCCGGTATAACTCTGCACGAAGCTCAGGAAATGCATCATAGATTCCATGGGGATAAACAAAGGCCACTTATCGCCCAGGTTATCTTTTATCTTTTCTGAAATGGAGAGTATCTCAGGCCAGCTTGCGGGAGTGGTGTCCCGTCGGACTCCTGCGATTCGTAAAATATGCTGGTTCACGAACAGGAGATTCACGGAGTATAGGAAGGGGATTCCGTAGATGCGATCGCGATAGGAAACGGAGCTCCAGAACTTATCTTCAATATCCTCCTTTAGCTTGCTTGGTATGCTTGAGGTGAGATCCACGAGCTCATTTTTTTCTACCAGGGCAGGGAGAAATTGCACTGAAATCTGGACGATATCTGGCCGTGTCTCCGGAGAGATGAGTTTCAGGTAAAGATCCTTATCGCTTCCCTGGAAAACCCCCTTGATCAAGACCTGACGATTGTGGTCATTATAGTTTTCTATAAGGGAGTTTAAAACATCTTTATTATACGTGCCGATGGAATGCCAGAAACGGAGCTCCCGCTTTTCTTTGTCAGATTTACCCTTTCCGCCAAGAAGAGAAAAGGTGGAGATTAAGAGGATGCAGAGAAGAAAAATAGTATACAATGATCCTCTTTTCAGGAACAAAGAAAGGACCCCCGTGCAATCCTCTTAGTTTTGTAATATAATATAACGAGGTATGAGAGATTTTAATATATTTTTTCAGAAAGCAATAGAGGACCTCATATTCCTTCTCGACCGGCAGTATCCAAAAAAATCTGCCATCGAGCTCGTGGGTAACAGGTACCGGCTCGATTCTGAGGAGCGGATGGTGCTCTACCGTGGTGTCTTCGATACGGAGAGTATGAGGGAAAGGCGGAAGAAGCGGGTGGACACACCTGTCACAGGACGGGTATTGGTCGACGGGTATAATGTGCTCATCACCATTGAAAGCTATCTGAAGGGCAAGCTCGTCTTTCGATCCCTCGATACATTCGTGAGGGATGTTTCAGGAATGTATGGCAATCATGCATTCAGTGATTTCACGAAGAGGAGCATCGAGCTCATAATTCAATTTATGAAACAGGGCGTGTCCGTGCGCAGAATGAATAACAGGCCGGAGGCAGCTCGTACTACCAGTGTCAATACGGACATTTGCACACCTGACTCTGTCAGACCTGACTCTGTTTATCTCGACTACCCGGTCTCCAAGAGCGGTGAGCTTGCCGCCTCCATGAGGGAAATCTTTGAATCAGAGGGTCTGAACGTTGAAGTCACTGTGGTAAAAAGCCCGGATACCATCATAATCGAGGAGAGCAGGGCCGGAGGCCCTGTGGTGGTCGCAAGCTCGGATACGGTGATACTTGACCGTATCGAGAAGGGCGTTGACATACCTGCATATATTATTGAAAGGGTGTTTCATAAGGAGCTGTTCGATCTCAACGTTATCAGAAATGGATGAGGGGGTCGTCATAGAATAGTGACAGTGTCATTATAAAGTGACAATTAGACATCTCTTTGAGAGTACTTTTCACCCAACCCTACAGTACACGTACCTTTTTATGAATAAGCTAAATTATTATTATATCGAAATATATTATACATTTTTTATATGAAAGGAATATCTGGTATACCATTTGCAGTTTATTATTAAAAGTGCTTCTCACATTCCTTTGATTCATGGAAACGTGTATGTCTTCAGAGAAAATCGATATGATCGAGCGTGTGATGCACATCTATGTGGAACTGTGCCTCAGAAAATTAAGATCGGTACACCGGGAGTGGGCTGTTCAAAACACGGAATGGATTGCCCGAATAGAAGAGCTTTCACGAAAGGTATTTGAATCCCGATCTAAATGAAGAGCATGCTCTGAGAGAAAATCCACCCCTCCCTTCCGTCTTCTAAAGTGATTCGAAGCCACTCCCCCCGCGTCTCGAGAAGTTTTACTTTTGTTCCTTCATAGAGAGGGTACAGGATTTCGCTCTCGGCGATAGGAGCGTTCAGGACAGGGATTTCCTGGATTACGATGATACCCTTTGGATGCTTTTCCTCGTAGTCACGGTAGGAGAAATTTGCAACCCCGAAGAGAACAAAGAGCACGGCAAAGAGGAAAATATACTTCTTCAAGCTGTTTCTTCTGAGAGGGATAAACAGGTAGAGGTAGAGGAAGAGAATGAGCATGGTAAAGAACAGGATCTCGATGATCGTGATAAATCGGGGCCGTATGTAGGAAGAGGCAACACGAAGGGTTCTGAAAAAGCCATCGGTGTAGAGAGGAAGCACCCGCTCTTTCATTGAACGCCGTATATATTCAAGGTTTTCCCTCGTGTCCCTATTAAAGGGTTTTAAAAGAAGCGCCCGCTCGTAACTGAATATCGCGTATCCAATCTGATTGAGCTTATAGTAGGTATTTCCGAGATTATAATAGAGATCGGGATTGTTAATCCCTCTTTCCGTCAATTCTACGTAGAGCTCGAGTGCTTTCTGGTAGTCCTTGGAGGAGTAATAATCGTTCGCCCGGTTGAATAGTTCTGCCTCCTGATCCGATTTCGCCATGGTCACCGGGGCAATCATCAGGAGAATGCTGAGGAGAAGCTTCCTCATGGAATCAGCCCTCCCCCCTTTTTCTCTTCATTTTGATTTCTTGTTTGTATGCGTGAGGACTCAACTGAATCTATAACCGCGACTGTTTTTTCATAGAGAATTTTTATTCTCTCGAGGATCTTAATTTGTTCCACTTCGTTTTTATTTCCCTTCGCGTATTTGAGCAGAGTACACTGCTCGAGGATCTCCTGTATGCTATCTTTTGTGCCTTCTGAAACAGGCAGACAGGACGTGAGGAGGGAAGGGATCGTCTTGTAGGTGATCTCCTGAGGATTTTTCCCGCACTTAAATGCGACATAGGTCGCCAGTGCCCTATATATGTGGTCCACTGATTCCGTATAGAATTCAGAAGAGATTGCTGCCTGTGCCTTTTTCAACCAATCGTGGGCGAAGCTGCGCGCTTTTTTCATTTTGAAGAGGTTTTGATTTTTTTCCAGTGTTTCCCGTTTCAACTTCACGAAAAAGAGCGCACCGGTAACTGCAGCGAGGATGATATGGTAGAAGTAATAATAAGGTCCTCGAAAAAAGGGTAGAGAGGAGCTTTTCAGTTCCTTCACATTTCCTTTGATGAAGTGGAACCCACCTTCCGAGTGTCCTTTTTTCTGTCCGATGATCGGTTTCTCCTGGAATATGTCTTTACCGATTATCTTTATTTCCACCGGTTGTGGGGTGACGCTTGCATAGACCTTCTGGGCAGTGTCAAAGTACAGCAATTCCTGGGTATGCACATCAAGAGTGCCGCTCTCCTCGGCTATGATAGTGTACTCAAACTTCTTCACGAAATAGACCTTTTCATCCTCCTCTACCCTATCCATAATTGTTTCGGAAAGATACACCCGTCCCCGTTTGGAGAGCTGTATTCCTGTATCCGAGATCATGTTGAGATTACCTGTGCTCTTCAGTGTCAGATAACAGGTGGTCGACTCACCAGTATTTGCGGTATTTTCCCTCTTCGAGATAGTCGCTTCCAGATTCCCGACAACATGAGAAAATCTCTTTCCGGTACTGTTTACAGGCAGAGGCTCGACGAGGATTTCCAAATCGTTGCTGTTCACGAGAAAGGTATAAGGTCTGCCAAAGAAACTGAATAGATCTTCACCTCTGAGGTAGACGGTCATCTCCAGGACGAGCGGTCGGGGTGTAAATGTACCGGGATTGATCGGAAAGAGAACGACCTTTTTCAGGAGTGTGGTGTTATAGGTTTTGTCCTCGTAGGTTTCTTTCCGTTCCTCCAACCGGGTGGCATTGAATATTTCTTCTTTATAGAAACCGGGAAACTCGGGGCTCTCCTTCAGGGAGATGCTGTCTATGTCCAACCGTGAGTAGAGGGTATAGGTGAGTAGAAGCTGCTCTCCCTCAAAGATTTTAGATATTTCCGGTTTCACAAGAATAAAAATGTCTTCCTTCAGCTTTTCAAGATCAACCTGAAACTCCTCTCTCTGTGAATCCATGCCTCTATCTGATTTCACGTATCCCTCAACGACCGTCACCGTGATGGGCTCTGTCCTGAAAAGCTGTCCTCTGTACTCTATAGAAATTGGATTAATGGTGAAAGTTCCTTTGCTCTTTGGTTCAAGGGTGAAGATGTGCGAAGTTGATTTTGTGCGGGTAGTCTTCCCGTTGATAATAGAGATGCTCGTCTGGCTCTTCGTGCTTTCATTGAGAACATTGAAATGTTTCAATTCGGGAAGCACGGGATCCGGTATGCGTGCGGTATTCTCGGCATTCACGGTGAGCGTCAGCGTGAGGGTGTCCATCATTCCGATCCTAGCAGCATCCACTTCGGCATTGACACTGATGATCCCATCTGCGGCCAGGAATACGTGCAAAGAGAAAAACAAAAGAACGAATAGGGCCTTCTTACCAGTCTTTTTCATGGGCTTCATCGTTTATCCTTGATTTTATCAACTCTCCGATTGTCTCGGCTTGGTCTGTTCCAAGTGAGTTGATTAGCCGCTCGGCTTCCTCCTGTGTGAGATTCATTCTCTCTGGGGGCTCCTCCGGGCTACCGGATTCAGAGCTTCTCTCTTCTCCTTGGCTTCCAGCAGTCGATTCCTTCGAGTCCCTCTCCTCCTTCTTTGCCGCCTTTTCAGGGCCCTCCGTTTGCTGCTGCTCACTTTTCTGTTGCGGGGACTCTTTCAACTTGTTGAGTGCAAGCTCCAGATTATATTTGAGGGAGAGATCGTAGGGGTTCAGTTCGAGCCCCTTTATATAGTTCTTCACCGCATTCTGCCAGTCCCCAAGTTTAAAATAACTGTTTCCCAAGTTATAGTAAATATCGGACGCCTCATCGCCCTTCTGATGCTTCTGGAGTGTTTGGGTGAGCAGTTCAGCGGATCTCACATAATCTTCCAGCTTATAGTATGCACACGCTGCATTGAAATCGGGTTCGACCGCCTTTTTATTCTTCTCCTTCCCCTCAAGATAATTCATGAGCGCCTCACCGTAGACCTCGTTTTTATAGTACCGGTTTCCCTTTCTCATGACTGTAGAGTATGAACCAGCCTCTGCAGAAAAGAGGGGAAGGATGAGGAGAATGGGCACAAGAAGCATGAGCCATTTTCTCATTGTGTAACCTTCCTTTTCGTTTTGACCGAAGTGAGGGCAAATACGATGAGGAAAAGTATCCCGAGCCCGAGGGGAACCTGAAACCTCTCCTCATAGACTGAGTACCTTTTCGTTTCGATCTCCCGTTTTTTCATTTCATTCA
>SMTZ1_10004800_pt1 | contig 15559 bp, 18 predicted proteins | sample DeeMarSWOR136_30_FD_25667 | JGI IMG/M metagenome (IMG submission 25667)
TCATCTGTTGGATAGAAAGTGGAAGGATACAGCAAACCACCGAGGGATACGACAGCCATAAGGGTGGCACCGATGAGGGAGAGCACATAAACGACTATTAGGTCATGCTTGACTGGAAGGTGACCAGAATGTGAACCGCTTCCAAACCTCAATTCAGGAACCACCTAGTACACGCGCATGCTCGGTCGAAGTTGAATCAGACAATTCTATCCATTTCATCTTACCACTTTCCATAAATGAATATTCACTTACTTATCTATGGCATTAATAAATGAATACTCATTTATATATCGCGCGCGCCCCGCAAATCCCCCCTCTTTTTTGTAGCATGCCTCCACAATCGAAAAGCTACGAGGTCAGGAAAAAGTCCATGCATTGTAGCCGGAGTGAGGTGGTTTAGTCCAAAGTGGAGACATCTCCCGCGAACCCCATTTTTTACGTGCGCACTTAATATAAGCAGTATTTTTGTCATGCAGAATGCGCTACTGTTTGTTGGTGTCGCTTTGAACCTTTTTTATCATCTTTTTTGCATTGTTTCGAACGGACCTCGACTTGTCTTTCAGGGCTGATTCCAAGGGCTTAAGGGCTGGAGTTCCAATCTTGCCAAGCATTTCAACTGCTATTGAACGAATCATCCAATCCTCATCCCTGAGTAACTCAGAAATCGGCTCAACGGCTTTTTCGTCAAGGTTTTCGAAGCGCCTGAGAGATAGGATGACGCGCTGCCTCAAGAATTTCGGCTCTGTTGTTGGATCCATCCATCTCTGTTGCGGGTAGTACCTTTGAAATGCTTCGAGAATTGGCCCGACAGCCTTTTCATCTCCAATATTCGCTAAGGAATCAACAGTTGCTGTAAAGAAACTATGGTACTTCTCATTGTCTAATATGCCAATCAGGGGCTCAACTGCTCTCTTGCTTCCAATTTTGCCTAGCGCTTTGACAGCCTCCTTCACGTGATTTTCGTGCTTTGATTGGTCTAATATGCCAATCAGGGGCTCAACTGCTCTTTCGTCCCCAATGTTACCGAGAAGATTAGTTGCATGGCTTATGTTTTCCTCTTCCCTCAGAGAGCTAATTAATGACTCAATTTGCGCATTTTTGTCTTCAGATCCAAGGACATTTCGCTTCTTATTGAGATAAATGGCTCCAAAGCCCAACCCAACGACAAGTCCAAAAGAGAACACACCTAGACTAGCGAAGAAAATTATGTTCAAAGGTTGAAACCACCACGCCTCGTAAGGGATACCCCCAACAAAGAGAGAGACCAAGAGAGGAAACACAAATACCAATAAGATGCCAATTAGCCCAACGCCCATGACTTTGAAAGATAGGTACATTCGTCTACGCCATAACAGTGTGCCTTCAATTTGCTTCTTGCTCTTCATGTGCACTCGCCATAGTTGCTAACATGATCGAAGTTCATATAAATTTTCTTCATTCTGTAGCATCAATGCAACAACATTATCCGTGTGTGCACATGTCATAGATGACAGAAAAACTCTTAAGGTATACACTCGAAGCAGACCACGAATCTTCAAGCTCTCCAATAAACTCATAAGCATGTTACTAGCGCTAAAGCCAAGGAGCAACTCGAATCCTATATTCTGCAAACACCTCAGAACCCAGAGACGCTTGTTCTCAAAACAAAGAGCCACCTTAGCTCGAAAACTCCAGAATCCTAGACTGTTGCTGATTCATTTCCACACTTTCCGTCATTGGAAGGCTACAATGGAATATCACAAGACCAAAGACATTCTCCATGTAATGCAGGTATTAGGACGTAGAAACATCAAGAACACTTTGAGATACACTCAACTCATTGATTTCAAAGGTGATGACTACGTTTCCAAAGCAGCCAAAAACGCTGAAGAAGCGCAACAGCTGATAGAGTCCGGGTTTGAATACGTATGTACCACGCCCGAAGAAGTTATGATCTTCCGCAAACGCAAGTGACCGCTAAAAACAATCCTTTAACGGTGGTCCGGGAGAATCCAAAAGTGGGCCGGGAGAGATTTGAACTCTCGACCTTTCGGTTATCAGCCGAACGCTCTAGCCATGCTGAGCTACCGGCCCATAACTCACAATTAGAAATAAACCACTGCCAATTATAAGCATTTTCAGAAAAACACTACCAACCCCAAAATACTAGAAGCCTAATAGCATCCAAATAGAACGGTCTACACTATACGCCGAGAACACACACAAAAACAAACCAGAAAGAAACTCTTTAATCATCTATCCTCTATCTCTTCTGTGGGTCCGTAGCCTAGTCTGGATTAAGGCGCTGGCCTTCGGAGCCGGAGAGCGGGGGTTCAAATCCCCTCGGACCCGTCCAATCATAAATAAGTTAAAATATATTTGCACCGTTTCTCTTTAACGAAGGAGTGGATTAACCATCAGAAAAGTCTACGTAGACTACGCTGCCACAACCCCTGTTGACCCACGTGTAGTTGAAGCCATGCAACCTTATTTCAATGAACTTTATGGCAACGCTTCTTCACTGAACTTTTTTGGCGTTGAAGCTAAAAAAGCGTTGGAAGAGTCCAGAAGGACTATAGCCAATTTCATGGGCGCTGACGCAAACGAGTTAGTATTCACAGGAAGTGCTACAGAGGCTAATAATCTTGTGTTGAAAGGGCATGCTTTTAAAGAAAGTAAGGATAGATGCCACATTGCAGTTTCTACGGCTGACCATGACTGCATATTGAACTCAGCAAAATGGTTGAAAAAACAAGGGTTTAAAGTCACTTACATGCCAGTTGACCAGTATGGCTTGCTGAAAATGGATAACCTCGAAGAGGCGCTAAAAGAAAACGTGACATTAGTATCCGTCGTCCACGGAAACAATGAAATTGGAACAATACAGCCAATTAAAGAGATTGCGAGGGTATGTCACAGATACGGTGCCCTTTTCCACACAGACGCAGTACAAAGCTTCGGCAAACTACCAATCAACGTCAAAGAAATGAATATTGACTTCATGACGATTAATGCCCACAAATTATACGGACCTAAGGGAGTAGGCGCTTTATACATCAATAAAGACTTCAAAATCGAGCCTTTGGTTCATGGCGGTGGACACGAATTCGGCTTGAGATCGGGAACTGAAAACGTACCGGGAATAGTGGGGTTTGCCAAGGCGGTGCAACTCCGAGAACGAGAGATGAAACCGGAGGCAGAACGCCTTACTCGTCTACGTGACAAGCTGATAGAAGGAGTTTTAGAAATTGAAGATACATATCTGAATGGTCACCCCACGAAGAGACTTCCTATCAACGCTAATTTCCGATTCTCTTACATAGAAGGTGAAGCCGTGGTTCTAGGCCTCGACGCAGAAGGAATCGCTGCTTCCTCAGGATCTGCTTGTTCCTCAATGGCTGGAGAACCAAGTCACGTGCTTCTTGCAATCGGACTGAAACCCGAGGAAGCTCGCGGTAGTTTAAGACTCTCGCTAGGAAAGTATAACACCGAAGAGGATATCGACTACATTCTTCAAGTACTACTAAAAGTTGTAAAGCGACTCAGAGTAATGTCGCCATTAAAACCTTAACTAAACAGAAAAAAGACAGACAGCACGATACTAATATTCCATAAACAATGGAGGCGATGTATTGGACATTAAAGTAGTGAAAATTGAGCCAGTAAAAGATTGTAATGTTATTTTGGGAATGGCACATTTCATCAAAACCGTTGAAGACCTTTACGAAGCATTGGTAAATTCTGTTCCAACCATAAAGTTCGGTGTAGGCTTCTGTGAAAGCTCTGGTCCATGTTTGGTGAGAAGCGAAGGCAACGACGAAGAACTGAAACACATAGCTACTCAAAAAGCATTAGATCTCAGTTGCGGTCACTGCTTCATAATTTTCATCAAGAACGCTTATCCCATAAACGTCGTAGACAAGATTAAAGAAGTGCCAGAAGTGTGCACCATTTACGCTGCTACAGCTAACCCACTGCAAATTATTATTTGTGAAACAGAGCAAGGTAGGGGAATACTTGGCGTGGTGGATGGTTTAAGAAGCAAGGGAATCGAAACTGAAAGCGATGTCAAGGCGCGAAAAGAATTCCTCAGAAAAATCGGGTACAAGCTCTGACTGAAACTATTGTGAAACAGAAGAAGAAAACCGAACTCCGAGAAGACATAGAAAAGAGAAAATCTAGTCTTTTAACACTATGTTTTTGGTATAAAAAGCGAAAAAGGGGAGTAATTTATCAATATTTCTCTTCTAAAGCATTTTTTCCATATTCTTCAAAACGAAATACATATATACATTTTATAGAAAAACGCCTTGAACCGGTAATTATACGGGTTCGCAATCCGATTTTTGTCTCAACAAATATTGAAGTTTAAAATCTTTAGCGAGTCAGTATTGCTTTAGCGTTTTTCCATTGGTCTCTTATTATCTCAATGTTGCCTAGAACATTCGGGTGTAGGGAATAAAACATGTAACACATGTAGGAGCATTTTTTGCATTTCCGGTATGTTTTTCTCAAGTTTTTAAATTTATGACTGTTCCATACTTTAGGTAAATCAAAGACTGTTGTAATAGGTTTTTGAAGGTGACAACCGGCTACCCTTCCGACTGGGTCTATTGTGAAAAAGGATTGAAGAGCCTTGCATTCCCAAGTTCTCTGTCCATTTAAGTATAACTCTTTTAAGGTGTCTAGCGTTTTTCTCGTTATAAGAATCCCTTGACGTTTGTTTTTCTTTTCGACAAGTGCATCGCAGATTTTTGCAAGAGTCTCCGTGTTTATAATTTCGAGTTCCTTATCTTTTTCACCTATTTGAAACATAGGCTTCTCCAGAGAGTCATGTTGATATAAGCAATAAAGAACGGGAATTCCCTTTTCAGTAAAATGGTCTGTGAAATCCAGAATCTCATACATGTTGAGTTGTGAGATTGTAGGAGAAACTCCTACTGTGATTCCTTGGTTATGCAGAGTTTGAACCGCATTTACTGCGTTTTTCCAAGCGCCGTGAACACCTTTCAAGTAGTCATATTTTTTTTCGTCTAGTGTGTCTAGGGATATAGCGACAAAGTCGGCTTTCTGTAAGGCATCTATTTTTCTTACAGCCTGGCTTCCATTATCATAAATTGTTGTGACGAAATACCGGGAAGCATAATTGATGATTTCTTCGATATCTTCGCGTAAAAGAGGATTTCCTCCTGAGAGAACAATTTCCATTACTCCCATTTTGCGAAGAACATCTAACCCTGCTTTAATTTTCTCGGTGGAAAGCTCCGCTGTCAGTTTTTGGTCTCGCCATACATCACAGCTTTTGCAACGATAATTACAACGACGTGTAAGCATCCATTGCACGTGATGAGGCTTGTTGAAGGCAAAAGAACGCTTTAACAAGCTAAGAACTTTGTGAAGCGAGAGCCTCATTTGGAATGCTCCATTGAAAGGTTTCACTCTTAAGCTAAGTTGGTCGGTTATTTAAGCATAAATGTTATAAGTGTTTTGCCAACTGAAAGAACATAGTCTACTATTAAGCACGATGGAAATCACCGAGTTGAACACCTGATGAAGGTAGATGTAGCCGTCTTAACAAAAAATAGCGAAGAAACTTTAGGGAGATGCTTAAATTCTATCTATAAGAATGTTCCAGTCAATCGGTTAATTGTGGTGGACGGTTATTCAACCGATAAGACGTTAGAAATAGTTAGTAAGTTTAATGAAAAATACCATAATATTGTTCTTCTTGGTGAGAAAGGAACGAGAGGGAAGGCGAGACAAAGAGCTATAGAAGTAGTTGCGACTGAATGGTTTATGTTCGTTGACAGTGACATTATCTTATGCGAAGAATGGTTCAAGAAGGCGAAGCGTTTCATAAAAGCTGATGTAGGTGCAATTTGGGGCATAGAAGTTTGGTCGGTGTTGAAAAACATAACTGTCTTGAAATTGTTTGAAAGAATTACAATGAAAGTTTTTGGAAAAAGAGGTGGGACTCACGACTTGTTGGTGCGACATAAGGCAGTCAAAGGTATTCAAATTCCTTCTGATCTACACGTGTATGAGGATGCTTACATCAAGTCTTGGATTTGTGAAAATGGCTACAAGGTGGTTTCTGCTTATGATCCCTACTGTATTCATTACCGATCACCAATTGTTTGGACAATAAAGAAAAGTATCACCTTCGTTGCTAATGAACTGAAATTTGCCATTCGTTACCCTCAGTTATTCTTGGCGTATGCCTTCTACACTGCCATTGTTTTATATCAAAGCTTGTTGCGCGACATTAAAGCTGACAAGTAGAGCCAGTTTTAATCGGAGACGAGAAGGCAACTCTATATTGCGATTACTTTAAAATCCCCATGGACATAAAAGTTGGTTGAAAAAGAAAGCACTTAGCCATTTGGTAGAAGAATTAAAATGACTGTTTCAGTCGTTGTCAGATGTGCCAGCCGGGAAAAACTATTCAGTGGTGTCTTGGATTGCCTGCTAAATCAAACGGTTATTCCTTCTGAAATATTGATTGTTATGGATTCCAACAGTGAAAGAGAAATAAAATATGCGAGTAAACGACTAAGAAGTTATCCCAACTCTAAACTTCTAACCTTCAAACATGAAGACTTTTCACATCCATATTCAGCGAACCTTGGAATAGCAAATTCCCAAGAGGATTTCGTATGCATCACCAATGGGCATTCGTTGCCCACATCATCGCACTGGTTGGAGAGCGGATTGAGGCATTTTAAAGACGAAAAAATCGCTGGCGTAAGTGGCTTTTTCTTACCATCAGACAAAGGATTTGTAAAGAGGCTTTTTTATTTAGTTGAAGGACCTATTAAGAGAATAAGTTGGATTTCCACAATAAACTGCATCATTCGGAAATCAAGATGGAAAGAATATCCTTTTGACGAAAACTTGCTAACCATAATTCCAGAAACGAAAAAATACGGTGGAGAAGATTATGACTGGACCTTAGAAATGCTTGCGAGGGGATATAAGATAGTTTTAGATCCAGCCTTTAGTGTTGTTCACGCTCATGAAGAAGACATTGTGTTTGAAGTCTTCAGGAATCTGAGAAACTATTTTGTTTACAAAAAACTGCAGGAAAAGATTAAGAGATTAGAAAGACCAAGACAAGCCTCCAAATTCATGAAGAAAAGGCGTGTAGTTAACTCTTAGGCTTTTTTTCTAAGGCTAGCCAAAGATGGTCTGACAGCGGTCTAACTAATTCTTCCACATGACCATTTTTACGTATTATAAGCCGTTTCTTTTGGGAAGGTAACATTTCACCTATAACAGCCGCAGCAATCTTATTTTTCTCTAAAACTTCCACAACTTTGTCAGCAGAGCCTTTTTTCACAGCGATCAACAGGCTTCCGGAGGCAATAAGTTGCAATGGGTCAATTTGGAAGAACTTGCATATTTTTAGTGTCTCTTCAGCGATTGATAGTCTTTCTTCATAAACCTTGAAGCCTACATTTGAAGCAGCAGCCAATTCATGTATTCCACCGGCAACTCCTCCTTCTGTTGGATCATGCATCGCTGTTACGTAGCCTGTTTTGAAGGCTAAGAGGGCTTCTTTCACTACACTTATGTGATTAAAGAATCCCTCAGCTCTTTTCAACGTTGATTTTCCTATTTTTCTTGCAAGCTTGGGGTATCGGTCTGCTGCTAGAATTGCTGTACCTTCCATTCCCACAGACTTTGTAAGTATCAGCATGTTACCAGCCTTCGCCCCTCGCGCAGTTACATAATGTCCTTTCTCAGTTGAGCCCATGCAGCAACCGACAACTATAGGAAATGGTAAATTTGGAGTGGTTTCTGAGTGCCCCCCTGTCACGGCTATGCCAAGTTTTTTAGCGCCCAAGTCTATTTGTCTGCAAATGGTTTTCACAGTTTTTTCTTTTGCTTTTTCTGGCAGTAATAGGCAAGAGGAGAAAAAGGCTGGTTGTACGCCGAAGGTGGATACGTCATTCGCGTTTATGTTCACAGCTAACCATCCTATTCTTTCCAAAGCTCCTGTGATTGGATCCATAGAAGTGACGAGTAACTTGTTTCCAATTTCAATTACGGCGCCGTCTAAACCGTAAGATGGCCCTACAACAACTTCTTTGCGTCTTGCGCCTAGATAGTTGAAAATCACTTTTTCAAGGATTTTTGGGGGAATTTTACCAGCAGGAAGCTTCATAGGTTGGTAACCTCTCAATGTTTGAGATTACTCTTATTTTGGTCTTGCTGTTAATTAGTAGCATTATTAATAGAGGCTTAAAAAACTAAAATATGCAGTGTATCGAAAAAGCTAGCTTTTTAGAATTTCAGGCAATCTTTTTCGTATAATCACAGCTACGGGAATTCCTACAAGTCCTCCAATAACTATTTGGCCTATATTCCCAGGAATCTCTAATAATGCGTCTCCTATCCCCCACAAATAGAGTTCAGTTATGAAATACCCGACAATCATTTCAACGCCAGCTACGATCACGGCTAGTACGTCTCTAAAAACGCTCTTTTTGTTTGTAATGAGACCTGCAAGGAAGCCCTCTACGCCTTTTATTAGTAAGGTTGGGATTGCAAAGACGGGGAATCCGACGAGATCTGCTAATGATGAGCCAATTCCGCCAGCAACACCGCCGACGATGGGTCCGAAGGTTAATGCGCTGACGAAGACAATCACATCTCCAACGTTAAAGTATCCTCCCATGGGATTTGGGATTCGTATAAGTAGTGTTGCTACACAAACTAGCGCCGCCATAACTGCCCACAATGATATTTGAATTAGCGTTGCTTTCGTAGAGCCAATTTGCATGGCTTTTAATGGAAGAGAACTCATATAAAAAATGTGCTGATCGCTGTCAATCTTCGTTCAGGTTTCTTCATGCTGTCGTTATGCCTACTCTTCTCTTTTTTCCGGTTCGTAAACCAAAGCAAGTGTCAGAACGAAGGAGGGAACAGTAGAAACCATTGCAAGAAAGAAAGGCAGCTGTGGAGAAACATGTTCATACAAGAAGCCACCCAGCAGACTGCCAAACGCCATCAGTATGAAATTTACAAAGTTTGTGAAACCATTTACCTTTCCACGTTGTTCCTTCGGAGTTAAATCAGCTTGCAATGCACTAAAAGCCGAGTTCATCATAACCTGCGCAGCACCCACCAATACAAGAGAAACAAAAAGCATGAACAAGTCTCCATTCACAAAAAGCCACATCGAAACCCCAAACATTACATATGCCCCCAAAAGAGGCAGCTTTCTGTTGAATTTATCTATAATTTTCCCCATGGGAACAGCTAAAACTATCATTGTAACGAACAATGCTGTGAGGATGAGTGGCCAGACAGCTTTGTCTATCAAGAGCTCTTCTACAGCATATATAACAAAGTAAAGTTGAACCGCGGCGAATCCAAAAATAGTGATCACTCCAGAAAGGAATAAGTAAAACATTGAGCGAGGTAGTGTTTTCCAAACACCAAAGCTCTCTTTCAGAGCAGTCGGATAGCTTTGAAATAGCTCGCTTAAACTGGGCTTCTGAGCATTTGTCACAGTCTCCTTTAATCGCAGTACTCTGAGGAATGCTGCAATTAAGAAGAGAACCACAACAATACCATAGCCTATTCTCATAGCAGGAACCTCGTCTCCAAAATGATTATAGAGTATGCCTGCGACAAAAGGTCCAGGAGTTGTTGAAGCACTTGTTATAAGCATTATTATGCCAAATCCCATGCCTCTTCTTTCAGAAGGTACGGAATCGGCGATCATCGCCATCAAAGCTGGCTGATAGGTTGAGTTAAATAAGCTCATTAAGATTGTGCCTATTAAGATGAAGTGCCATGAAGGAGCTATTGCGAAGAGAATGAAGGAAAGCGCCACCCCAAAAGTCATAGAAGAAATGAGCCATTTTCTGCCAAACTTGTCTGCCAAATAACCTCCAGGAAACTGCATGGAAGCCAAGGCTAAAAATGAAAAGAGACCTATCATACCAAGGATTGTTTCCGTGGCACCCAGCTTAAGAACATAAAGTGAATAATAAGTTGCTGGAAGTTCCATGGCAAAATCTATTAAAATCCAACTTACAACAAGAACGGCATAGTTACCTCTAATAAAGGAGAATTCTTTTCTTAATCTATCTACAAACGGCATTTTCTTCCCCAAGTATGAAATATCATGTTTTGAACAGTAGAGTTAATGTTTCTGGGTAAAAGTGCTCAAAAAACTGGTCACAAACTAAATTTAAAAGCTGTCCACTTTCAGTGGCGTTTTTGCGAAATTTACTCCTCGCTCGGTTTGAATGCTTTCAGTGTACTGCACCTCGCCATAAACATTGCAGCCTGACTCCAGCCTTATTCTTTCTCCATAAAGGTTTCTGGCTCTTGCCTCACTTTCCAACATTATTGTCTTAGCGTAAACGTCTTCGACATTTGCTCTTCTGCCTATTATTGCCTCGTCAGCTTTTATAGGTCCCTTAACCCTACCTCCTCGTCCGATTCGCACATAAGACGCATGAACGCCTTCGACAGTCTCAATAGAGCCGCCTACAGAAACTTCTGAGCTGGCTGTTGCCTTTCTTGCACGTAACCGGCCGCCAACGTCAATGTTTTGGGCAGTCAATTCGTTATCTATTTCGGCTGTTCCACCTACATCGAGCTTTCCAGTAAGTTTCATGTTGCCGTCAACTTGCACTTTTCCACCAACATCTAAGTCAACTCCCTCAGCTGAGCCGGAAATAGCAAAAATCCCGCCTACATCGATGGCGCCAAACTTCAAATCGCCTTCAACTTTGCAAGAGCCACCCACGTCTATATCGCCGCCGCTACTTTTTCCAGTAAGTTTCACTATGCCTCCAACATTTATCTTTCCAAATTCCAGCGAGTCGTTTGAGATAAAACTGCCACCCACGTCAACTTTGTCAATTTTGCCGCCGTTAATCTCCACTCTTCCTCCTGCGTCAATATCTTCTATATCGACTTTTGACTCAATTTCCACCGAACCGGAGACATCGATTTCTTCAGCTTTCACTTGACCTTTAGCCTTAAAAGTGCCGCATGCGTCTATTTTTCGAGCGGTTGTGGCGCCATCTATTTTGAGGCTGCCTCCGACGTCCACTTCTTCGACTTCGAAGTCTTTCTCTACCTCCAAACTTCTGTCTACGTCCACTCTTTTCGCGGTCATGTTCCCAGAAACGGCTAAGCGTCCATCCTCTATGTTTACTCGACTTCTAATTTCAAGGTCTCCTTCAATAGTGACGTCGGCTTCTCCATCTAGGTTTTCTGCACAGAGGTTGCATTTAAAGACGCAGTCGCCTTCAGCGTATACTGTTCCTGAAACAGTGACTTTGGAAGGGACCCCTTTACCCTTCACTATAGCGTGTCTGCCAACTTCCAAATCTCCCTCAACAACGTCTAACTCAACGGTGCTTCTTGGAGAAACAACGTTTTCTGACATTTTGCTTTCACTCTTTCTTTATTGAATCTCGTTTCTTATTTTGCTCTTCTCAAATATGTTTGCCAATAGGAAAGCGCTTCTGCTTTCTTTAATTGCCAATCTCTGTACTCACTATTCACTTTTTCTGTTTTCTTTAAGATGCTTATCATTTCACGTTTCACCTCGATACGAAGAATACGCTGTGGAGGGTTTAAAAGGCGACGCACATGTAGAATACACGTCTTGCAGTCACAAATTGTGAGTATGGAGATATCACCCGATTCACTCCCGCAAATCCCCTATTTTTTGCTCGAGGCGTGCACGACACGTTAAAATTATGATGCTTTAAAGACTCATTTCACCTTTTCTGCCACTTCTTTGAGGTCTTTCGTGTTTGGCCTTCCTCGAATGCCACCTAAACGCCCACTGATTGAACGGTCCTGGAATCCTTCTGTCTTATATTCTCCCACTATGTACCATTCTGCCACTATAGTGTAACCCATGTGATCATATAACTGTCCCATGAATTTGACCGCTGGAATTGCCTCATTGATACCGGTGTGCATGCTTCCATAAGTGCGCGCGTGCAAGAAAAAGGTTATATCTAAAACTAAAGAACTGATTAGAAAAGAGCAAGAAATCAAAAGAATATTAAGCAAAAAGAAAGGTTGGATCCGACAATGAAACTCTTAAAGGACTTAGATTTTTGGTCAGCATTCGTGATAATTCTTGTGACTATCTATCTTATGGTTGCAACCTATCTCCGCTGGGTTCAATTGAATTTCTTTGTTGGTCCCTTCCGTTTCACTCATTGGCTTGTTTGGATAGGAACCATTTACATCGCCTTCGTTACACCAGTATATTATGTCTTAAAACGCCGTTACCCAAAGAGACTTAAAGCACTTGTCAGAATCCATGTGTTTAGCAACCTGCTCGCCTTTGTACTTGTGTCAGTTCACTTCGCCCAACAAATTGGTAGACCACCACAATTCTTTCCAGACTTGGGAACGGGATTAGCATTATACTTTATCATGTTTATACTGGTAGCGACAGGTTTCCTTCATAGGTTCCATTTACTAAAGAGTGTTAATCCTCACCTTAATAGATTCATGCATATCAGTATAACTATGTCGTTCTACATCATCATAGGAATTCACATATTGCAGGGCTTAAACATCTTGTGAGAGGGGTTAGTTTTTTTGGAAGAATACCCGTCTCAGTCACCAAAAATGCGCGCGCAAAGACACCAGCAGAAGCATGTGGAATAACCATAGAAGGAAAGAATAATTGGATTACTCTAATCCAAAACGCAAGGGGAAACAAGGTGCTCGATTAGGTTTCGTGACATATGAATGTCTCAGTGGAAACCACACTTGGTATGCTTTTTATTTTATCTGTGACAAGCTGGCTTAGTTCGTGTGGTTCCTTTGCTTCAACCTCTGCGATAATGTCGAAACGTCCGAAAATACTATCAACTTTGATGACTCCATGCATTTTGTAATTTTTTCCTTGATGGTTTTCTCCACACCAAAGTATTCGCCTGCTCCGATTTTTATCAGGATGTAAACTCTAACCATATTTGACCTTCCTCAATGATTTGTAATCTCAATTACCATTCTGCGCTTAAAGTTTCTCATTTCAATCATCAATCGAAAGTTGACAAGGGCTTCCGTCAACCGAAGATTTGACAGAACCCGAATGCGCGCACGCATAAAAAACGAAACTACCCCAGACATAAGAAAGTATCTTTTGCTCCTTTATCGAGCAGCTTCAAACATTTTAAGTCCCTTTAACTATAACATCAAGGATGTCTATGATTACGTGCGAGACGCTCAACCTACAAAACTTACCTTATTTTAATTTACATGCATTTTCTCTTTTCAAAACTTGCTATAAATACTGATTACCTCTTCATAATCTTTGTAATTTTCATAGTTGCATTTAGAGTTTAGATGACATAAAGATGAGTGCCTCACAAGAAGTCCAGAATATAAAGACAGGATTGGAAGAAGAATCCCGTTTTCTGAGCGAGGAACGAAAGAGCTTGGAAGACAAGGTGAAGATACTTCGAGATAAGGTTGCAATCGAGGAGCTAAGAAAGAGTAACGCAGAAACTCGGAGCATCATATCTCAACTGAAAACCGAAATAAATGAACTGGAACGAAAATTAAACGAAACCATAGAAACACCAGCCCCCAGTCAACAGCCCCAGGAGATCATTGCGGACAACGTTGCTACATTAAACCCTGAAGTTCCTCTAACTCAGTAACAATCTAACGACAAGAAACAGGAAGAAAGAAAAAGAAAATTCTTCTAAACGGAAAGATAGACGAAACCCAGCTCCTTCCATAACATGCCTTCATTCCTTGAGGCTAAACCAGATGCTTCCCTAAATAGATTTGATTTGCCAAAATAATGGGGTTTGTGGGAGACATCGTCACTTTTGTTGGGACTTTGAAAATCATGAATGCGCGCGCGCATTCATGAGATGATGGGGATGTTATGGAGAATGCTGTCAAACATCCTGTCAAAAGCCTGCCAAACGCTTTTTTTCAAAAAGTCTTGAATTTCAATTAAGAACTGAAGAAAAAATTTGTCATAACTTGCCTAGCGTGACGGCATTTTGAAAAAGAACTGTTTCTCCTCATTTTGAGCCTCTTTTTTGAAACTAAAAAGAATCCATGAGAAAAAACGTGTTACAACCGTTTTAGGACAGTGTTACAGTAATGAAAAGCATGTAAAAGTCAGTGACACAAGAGTATTACATGTCAAAAAGCAGTATCACTCGGAGTGAATTCATGGAAAAAAGGAAAAACTTATCCTGAAAAAGCATGTAAATCCCTTTTTTTAGGAATCAGCAAAAAACAAAATTGTGCTGTTCGATGGAAACAAAATTGAAGTCAAACGATGTGCAGAAATATAGATACGACAAATCTGCATATATAGCGGTGATTGGCAATTGTGGCGCATGCTATTATTGCGTGAATGCTTGCTCAGAAAAAGCCATAAGAGAGTCGAAGCCCCCGACTATAGATCACTCCAAATGCACAAGGTGCATGAAATGTGTGGAAGCTTGCCCACGATGGGTAATGCAGATAATACGTTAGCGTTAGAAGAGCCTTGTGGCACAGGCATGAAACATATTGCGTGCGCAAGCAAAGTCTCAGCACCTTCAAGCATCCCAACAACTCTAACAACGAGTTCGCCATCTTCTTGAGGAAGTAGTATATCCATGCAGATAAGATGATAAATTTTATACATTCATTAACGTTAAAATCATAAATGAAAGAGATGAATTTGCTTTGGATATTTCTGAGTGGAAAGCCAATCTTGAAAGGGAACGCGAGGAGAAAAACAGATTCTTTATATTAGATCCTCGGTCACCGATACCTCGTGAAGAACGCAGTAGTCTTGTTGGTAAGGGCCTTAGCTATTTTCCTCCAGATCCAAATTTACGCTTTGAGTTGACACTTAAAGAGCATAGGGATAAGAAGAAGATAATAGTAGCAACTTCAAAAGATGGAGAACGAAAATTTATCCGTTGGGGAGAATTCAGGTTTCAAGTTAACGGAAAGCAATGCATACTTCAAGCATATAAGAGTGGCCGTGATGAGGAAAGCCTTTGGGTTCCTTTCAGAGATAAAACCTCAGGTAAGGAAACATATGGGGCGGGTCGGTATCTTGATTTAGAAACAGAAAGACACCGCACCACTGAAGGAAAATGGATTCTCGATCTCAATAGAGGATATAATCCATGGTGTGCCTACAGTGAAGCATACACATGCCCCTTCATTCCTCCAGAAAATCGGCTGGAAGTACCGATTAGAGCTGGCGAAAAAAGCTATCCTTTCAAAGGGAAATAGTGAAGTTGGATGGTAAAGGATGTTGTTTTTGTTAGAACTTTATATATGAACAATTCTTATTGCCTCCACTTCGCATTCCTGTAAGCAGTCTTTACAACCTTTGCAGTTTTCAAGTTTTACTGGATAGGCTATATTATTTATGATTTCCAAAACACCATAGACACAAGATTTTACACAATCACCGCATCCAACGCACTTGTCAGAGTCAATACTCACTCTAAACCTAATTGTCAAATCTTGTTCAATCCTTTAGCAAAAGGTAATGCCTGTAGCGGTAAGCTCAAAAGAAAGATTTAAGAGCTGCGTTTCTCCGTTTTGGGTC
>SMTZ1_10003601_pt1 | contig 15557 bp, 9 predicted proteins | sample DeeMarSWOR136_30_FD_25667 | JGI IMG/M metagenome (IMG submission 25667)
AAACTCGCTCTTTACTATGCTGTCCCTGGACAGCTCAAGTTCACTCAGACTTAACAAATCATCAATGATATTGCTAAGCCTGTCTGTGTGATCTTTTATAATCGAAATAAATCTCCCGGCTTTCTCCGTGTCGTTCATTGCCTTGTCTGCGAGGGTCTCTATATAACCCTTAATCAGCGTTAAAGGTGTTTTAAGCTCGTGCGAAACATTGGCAACAAAATCCGTCCTCACCCTGTCCATCCGTTTCAGATTTTCCATTTTCGCCTGTAGCTCACCAGCCATTGTATTCAGGGACTTGGCTAATTCACCCATCTCGTCCTTGCTCTTTATCCGTACTTTCCTGCTGAAGTCACCCTCGGCAAGTCGCCGGGCAATCTCTTTCATCTCTCTGATCGGAGAGGTCATACTCTTCGACAAAAAATAGGCAATCGCCAATGCAATTACAAGGGCAACCACCGCCCCCAATAATACAGCCCTGTATATAGCCTGTATCTCAAGCTGGACCTCAGATAACGGCATAGCAAAACGGACTACTCCCAGCACATCGCCATCGTCACTGACCCGTACGGCGACATACTTCATATTGTAACCCAGAGTATCGCTGGGACGCGTACTCTGCCCGAAACCATCCTTCATCGCCCTAATCACTTCGGATCTATCTAAATGGTTTTCCATCTCCGAAGGATCTGTGTCTGAATCTCCCAGAACCACACCTTTAGGATTAATAACAGTAATCCTCAATCCCAACTCATTCGCAAGGTTCTTGACCCTTTCCTGGATGACCTTCGGCTCACCACCTTGCAGCTGCTCCCGCAGGATGTAACCTACTAAAATAGCATTTGTCCGCAGCCTCTCAGATATCTTGTGATCGAAATCCCGCCGCAACTTCAGACTTGCGAAAAAATTCAAAACAAATACCGCCACGAGAGTCAAAATTATGCAGGCGGCAAAAAATTTCCAGATTATACTGCGCCTCATTTACACTTCCTTGAACCGGTATCCGGCACCCCGAACGGTCTCGATATAATCCTTGGCTTTACCCAGTTTGCGCCTGAGCGATTTTACATGGGCATCAACAGTCCTGTCACATACAACCGCTTCATCACCCGAAACCGCGTCCAATATCTGGTATCTCGACAGCACCACCCCGGGCCTTCGGGCCATGTATTCAAGAAGCTTAAACTCTGTGGTAGTAAGTGTTACTCTCTCACCTCGCACTGAAACTTTATGTTTGGCACTGTCTATAACAATGTCACCTTTTTCCAGAATGCTGCTTGTTTGCTGCTCCGCACCTCGTCTCATGATCGCTCTAATCCTTGCGATTAGTTCCCTCGGGCTGAAAGGCTTGGTTACATAATCATCCGCACCTAATTCCAGGCCAACTACCTTGTCTGTCTCCTGTGATTTTGCGCTTAAAATAATAATTGGTATATGCGAGGTCTTATCGTCGCTTTTAAGAATCCGGCACACTTCGAAGCCATCTATAACAGGCAACATTATATCGAGGATAATCAGGTCAGGCTGCTCGCTCCTGGCTAAGTTGATCCCATCTTCACCATTCAACGCCGATACGGTTATATATCCCTCCTCTCTAAGATTATACTCGACCATTTCTACAATATCACGGTCATCTTCTACTATGAGTATCTTTCCCCTGGCCATATCGGCTTTGCTTCCTGGATATAAACTGACAATCTAAATCTTCGCTGTACCCCTACCCTTAATCATTTCGCGAATCTCTTTATTTATCCTGACACTGCACCACTGCCGGCCGCACATCGTACAGTAATCGGCGGAAGGTAATTTGTCTGAACCAATCTCTTTGCAGGCCTCTATGTGCATTGCTTCCGCTGTCCCTGGATCAAGCGACTCATCGAAGTGTTCCCTCCAATCCAGGTTACTCCGTGCTATGCTCAGTTTTTTATCCTGCTCGGCGGCACCTTTTAATCCGCGCGCAATATCTGCGGCATGTGCCGCTATTTTCGCAGCAATCACCCCGGCTCGGACATCATCTGCATTCGGCAGACCCAGATGCTCCCTCGGCGTTACATAACACAAAAACGAAGCACCGTAATAAGCAGCGGCAGTTCCCCCTATCGCCGAAGTTATATGGTCGTAGCCGGGAGCAATATCGGTTACAACCGGGCCTAGAACATAGAACGGAGCGCCATGACAAATTTGCTCCTGGATTTCCATATTGTGTTGTATCTGGTCAAACGGCACATGGCCGGGGCCCTCGACCATTACCTGGCAACCCCTTTCCTGCGCCCTTTGTGTAAGCTCTCCCAATGTCTTTAATTCCGCTATCTGGGCCTCGTCGGTGGCGTCGGCGATACAACCCGGCCGAAGACCGTCACCAAGAGAAAAGCAGACATCATATTCACCCATTATATCGCACAAATCATCGAACATTTCATAAAGGGGATTTTGCTTATCATGATATATCATCCACTTGGCCAGTAATGCCCCGCCCCGGCTGACTATACCTGCCACCCGCTTTTCAAGTAACGGCAGGTGCTCCTTTAAAACACCGGCATGAATAGTGAAAAAATCAACACCTTGCTTGGCCTGTCTCTCGATAATCTCAAGGATTATATTTTTGTCTATATCCTCTACATTCCTGCCTTCTATCACCTGATATATCGGAACTGTCCCGAAAGGTACAGGACAATGCGAAAGCAGTTTTTCGCGGGTAACATCAAGATCTCCTCCGGTACTCAGGTCCATAATTGTATCGGCGCCGGCTTCCAAAGCAGTCTGCATCTTTTCAATTTCAGCTTCCATTAAGGAACGAACGCTGCTTGTCCCGATATTGGCATTTACCTTTGTGCTAAGTATTCGGCCTATACCGCACGGTTTCAGATTACTTTCAAGATGCAGCTTATTTGCCGGTATTACCACCGTACCCGCAGCAACACTCTCCCTTAAAAGCTCGGCATCAAGCCTCTCGGCCTCGGCCACAAATCTGATCTCATCGGTAATGTTTCCTGTCCGCGCTGCCTCTAATTGAGTCGACATTTCTTTATGCTTCCTGTGAATAAAAAACGCTTCCTACCTGGGAAGCGATTTACCTTTTAACTGATTTATCAGTCATTAATATCACTTTCCTACGCAGGCCTATCCGCCTTTTCGGCAATTATCCTGATCAGGTTCAAAGGGTTTCTTCTCAGGCCCGCCACTGGCTGGCCACCCCTAGTAAACTTTTCTTATTATAACTTACTGCCTCCATCAATCAAGAAAATATCGACATTAACTATATCTCGCATTTCCTGCGTAAACAGTTGCAGAAACAATGAAATTTGATAGTATAGATATAATAGAGGGTATTTTATCAGGTATTCCATATAGGAAAAACCGCTTGACAACGTAGCTAAGCAAAAATATGCAATGCCAATTGGGTAATCTCAGTCACAATGAAAACTCGGAAATCATTTTATGCTCTGTCTGCTGTAATCTTATTCGCAGGGCTGTTCGGCATAAACCAAACCTCCTTAGCTGAGCCAGCCTCGGATAATTCCCTCTCGCCGCTGAGGAACGCCACGGCGGTTTGGAATTTTGCAAGAACCAAAGATCCCGAATTGAAGCTCCATGGAGACGTCGAGACCGGCATCAGACTCAATGGCCCCGACCGTGCCGCCTCACTTCTACGTGGAGGTGACGGATATGTCGCCCGATTCCGTGCAGGATATTTGACCACGATTTCGCAAAATCCGATTCAACTCACCGATAAACATGCTTCGATTTGCTTGCGTTTACGCGATACCTCCCGAAAGTGGAACACATGCTTGCTGGCGATTGCTGATCCCCGGGATAGGTTTGCTAATTTGATTTACGCCGACCATACCAACCTGATCTACCGATGGCGTACAATGCCAGCCTGGGAGCGGGTAAAAGGAATTCAGACACCGAGCATTGATTACACGACCCGCGAAACTTACGGGACTTACGGTTTCAACGGGGAAAGAAACGACGCCCATGACCTGCTCGCCTATAAGCCCGGTCAGTGGACCTGTTCGGTCGTTCGCTTGTACGAGGACGGCAAAGTCATCGTTTCAGATCAGCACGCGCAGGCGGAGAAGAAAATTGATATCAAACTTCAGAACATCTGCGCCGACTCCTTCTATATTGGCTCAAAATCGGGGATATCCGAATTCTTAAATGGTCAAGTCGCTGAAATTCTGGTTTATGACAGACCTCTGACAGAAGATGAAACAAAGAAACTCATTAGCTCTCTTCTGTCAAAGTGGAACCTGGTAGAGACGAAAGCATTCGCACAGTTCACCATTCCAACCAATGGCCTTCTTCTCCGTCTGGACGCGTCACAGGTACAGGAAGCCGGTAATGGAAGGATTGCACTGTGGAAGGACCTCTCCGACAAAGGTAACGATATGAAGCAGGCCTTTTCAGAACGAATGCCCGAACGATTGGAAAATGCACTGGGCAATTTACCGGTAATCCGATTTCATAGCAGACAATTCCTGCGGGGCCCGGCCGTGCTTGACGAAGGAGACGATAGTTTCTCGATAATCGCCCTTTGGCGTCGTGACCACTTGAACGGCTCAGAGATCATTTGTGAACAAAATACCACCACCATCCGGACCGGACGTCGCGCCGCTCTGTTGGCACAAGGCATCAGCACTTACCACACCAACAACTTTATGAACGGAGTGCTGCCCATCAGCGCGCCGGTCGACTGCTTTGGTAGGGATGGTTTCCACGATGTGATTATCCGGTTCGCCGACACCGTCGTGGAACTCTATATCGACGGCGTCCTGATAGACGAAGAATGGCCGCATGGGGCTCTGCACCGATTTGCAGGCCCGTTCATCATCGGCGCAGGCTTCTCCGACGATGGAAAGGTGGATGCCGCCTTTACCGGCCAAATCGATTATGTGGCACTCTGGAATCGCGCGCTAACTGCCGAGGAGATAATCACCCTCAGCGGCGGTAAAAAAATTGTCGAAAAGAGGGACCTCGAAATACTCGGCCCAAAAGATATTCGCATCCAGTACTTCAAACCACGGGGCAAAGCCTTTGCAGGGGACGCACTGCCTTTCTATAGCGACGGTACGTTTCACATGGTCTACCTCTTCGACCGTCGTCACCACGGCAGCAAGTGGGGCAGAGGCGCCCATCAGTTTGCCCACCTCAGCAGCCCCGACCTGATCCACTGGAACCAACACCCGCTGGCGGTGCCGATCGCCAGACAGTGGGAAAATTCCATGGGGACCTGCTGCATTATCAAGAGCCCCAGGAACAACAAGTACTATGCGTTTTACACCGACTGCGGGGGACGTGCCGAGTATGTCGACAAACCGCATATCGGAAATGCGATATTCACTTCGGTCAGCGAAGACGGCATACACTTCAAAAAAGACTTCAAAGTCCTGATTGAAGGCCATGACTGCGAAGTGTTCTACGATAAGAAGACAGACCACTTTTACATGGTGCGTCACGGCACTCATCTGACCCGGTCGAAAGAGCTTAGGGATTTTCAGAATTGGGAGACCGTCGAGCATTTTGTTGTGCGAAAACCCGGCACTTCAAATGAGTGCCCGGATTTCTTCCACTGGAACGGATGGTACTATTTTCTGCTGGGCCGAAATGCAATATGGAAGTCACGAAGCATGCTCGGTCCATGGCAAGAGCAAACGCCTGTCGTTTACGAAGGCCTGATGGTGCCCAAAGTGGCCCCCTTCAAAGGCAATCGCAGAATCATGGCGGGATTTGTCAGTTGGCCCGGCTGGGGAGGCAATCTTGCCCTGCGCGAGCTTTTGCAGTACAGTGATGGCAGCCTGGGTGTAAAGTGGCCTCGTGAAGTAGTACCCGAAAGCGGCCCGCAAATCGAACTTGATTTCGAGGCCTTGACCGCCGGCTCATCCCGTAAGGGTGCGATGATCACCCTCAACGCCAAAGAGACTCTCGAAATAAGTATGCTCAAAAAAGTGCCGACAGATGTATATATCTCGATGAATATAAAGCCCCAGCCCGGCACGAAATGCTTTGGACTTACCTTTCACGGCGCAGGCAGGTATGAAAAAGGACGTGAACTTCGTTTTGAACTGGCCAGGGAACGTGTCCAGTTCGGAAATGTATCCAACGGCAGGCTGGCAAATGAATCGAAGGGCCAAACGCACACCGCCGCCGACTTTGCCATAACGGATGTGAAAGATCTGGACAAGCCTTTCAAACTTGAGATTATTACCAGGAAAGACCGCATAATCGACGTCTGCATTGATGAACGCCGGACGATAATCAACCGTGTCAGCAGTATAGAAGGAGACTGCCTATTCTTCTTCGCAAAGAACGGCAACGTGAGCTTTGAGAATATCGAAATGCGACCTCTGTTGCACAAAGACCATCCATTTGTTTATTAGAACACCACCCTCAAACAAACCCCGCACTTCTTGCGCTCAACAATTCCCCGGATAAGAAAACCATACATCAAGGAAACTATCGTTTTTACATATGTCTACTTTTAAGGCATCTGTAAAAAAACGTGAACGCCCTTCTTGTTTGAGGTAACAATATCCCATTTGCCGTCTTTATTCATATCAGTTACCTCGAACTGAGTTCCCACGCCGCTGTCATCGTCGATTTTGTGAGGGATAAACTCGACCTTGCCCTTCTCTGGACGGCGAAGCTCGAACCAGTATAGAACCGCCGGCTCCTTGCCGCCGGGATCATTACCCTGGTGTGCAAAATATCGCTTGCCCGTGACAAGGTCCTTAAGGCCGTCGCCGTTGATATCAACCAGCCGTATCGCGTGCGGCTGAGAAAATTTGTCGTATATCACATGCTGCTCAAACTCTGATCCGTCACCGGGCCCAACCTGCTCGAACCACCAGATACCGTAATTATGGGCCGAGCTGCTGATTACATCACTGTCGCAGTCACCATCGACGTCATAAACAAGCATGTCCGCACAGGCCGGACCTAATTTGGCCGGGTGCCACTTCCAGTTTTTCTGTGTACGATCTACGGGAGCCTCCCACCAGCCAGAAGTAAAGATTACATCATTCCGTCCGTCGACATTGATGTCACCACAGCCGAGACCGTGGCTGTACCTCTCTGTACCCGGCGCTTTCGGCCCGGCAATAACGTGCATTTCCCACAATCCTTCAAGGTCCTTCGGCACACTGAACCAGGCCATCAGCCCTTCGGGGCGAACCGCAAATAACAATACGGGTTGGCTGTTGCCCTGTAAATCAACAAACAGCGGTGTCTCATTGCATGCGCTGTTCACCACTATTCGCTCTTTCCAATGACCGGATTTTCCCTTCGGATTCTCATACCATCGGCACGGCTCGCCCGGCATCCCGATGACAATCGAATCTATCCAGCCGTCCCCGTTAATGTCCTGAGAAAAATTCGCAAAGCACTGGCTGTAACCTTTCGACCCGTCGTACTGCCCCACTGGCCGAATTTCGTGCATCTTCCAGTCAGGCGCCGAATACCATACATCCCCCGACAGAACATCAATCCTGCCATCGCGATTGACATCCCCGACAGCAACACCCTCCGCGCGGAAGGTCTTGTCCACAACAATCTTCTTAAACTGTATCTGACCTTCGGCAAACGGCACACTCCCGAAAAACACTAACACTACCAGCAGAAACACCCATTTTGTCTTCATAACAACCTCCTATCGAAAATCCAGTTACAGAAAAAACTCATCATCATTCATCGCCTGTTTCAGGAAAAGATATTTAAAAGGCATTCCTCGGCATCTCTGCTTAACGAAGTCCTCGAAGTATTTTTCGGGCTCTTTGCTTAGTGCCATCATTTTTTGAATTTTCTGCCACTGTTTGCAGCACTTCGCGACGCTGGTTCCGGGAAACACCGGGGATTTCCTTGTCGGCAATTCGGACAAGGGCCGAATAGGCCTCCTCGACGACCGCCGGTTCCTCGGCGAAGGTTGTCAACATCTCCAGAGCAGTGGCGCTTGGTGCTTCACCCAAAACAGCGATGGCCTGCTGCTTTTCTTCGGGCCGCTTGATATGGGACAGCATCTCCTTGATCCTTGCCACCTTTTGTTCGTTGCCCAGTTTCTTATTGCCGCGTATGTACTGCAGGTAACCACGCTGACCCAGCACCTGATGTGACATCTTCTTAGCCGATGTGGCCAGCATCAGCAGGGCTTGCCCTGCCTCGCTGTCCTCAGGCCAGTTGTAAGGCCAGTTCGAAAGAATACGTACGGCCTCATCCTGAACATCGGACTCAGCATTCTTAATGGCGGATTTGACAGCAGCCAGAGCCTCGGGCCCGCCAACGATGGCTAATGCGCGCAGTCCTATCATGTGAAGCTCATTATCACGACTCTGTGTTAATGGCTTCAAGTGTGGAATGCACTTCACTCCACACCGGCCGCTAATAGCAAGAACGGCCTTTCTGATATCCGACCGTTCACTGGAATCTTTGCTTTTCTCAAGCAGCTTGACGAGATCGGCCGTCTGTTGCTCCTGGCCGATAATGCTGATTGTACGTACAGCCGCACTGCGAATCTCGCCGTCTGCATCGTGAAGGCTTGAGGCGACCACTGGAAGGGCCTCACTTATTTGCCTCTGGCCGGCCAGTTCGATGAGAACCTGTCGCAGCTTGCCTCTCGCTTGAGGAAGGCGTGCGAGCATGTCGGCATCGACGTCTTTGCCGGCTAATCTGACGAGCGTCTCCATCGCTGCCTGTTTCAGCTCGGCATCATCCTCAGTTGCGGCATCCAGCAAAATCGGCACACACGTTACATCGCCCAGTTCGATGAGGATTTTGATGGCCGTGATTCGCAGCTCTTTCGAACCGCTCTTAGCCACTTTTTCAACGATCGGTAAAACAGCAGAGTCACTGCGGTCGGCCACCGCCAACAGCAACAGGGGACACCGGTCGGGATTCAAGCGCTCCATTTCACCCGCTAATGCCTCGGTCACGTCACGACCGGCAAGCTCACGGGCCGTGCGCAATCCGATACCGAGTCTCTTTTTGTCTTTCGATTGTAACTGCTCGATTAAGAGGGGTAAACCGTCGGACTGACGGGCCAGAATAGCGCCGCGGATTGCCTCCAGGTGTCTCTGGTCGGGAACGTTCGCCTTGCGGACCGTGTCGTACAGCTTAACGGCATCGGCCGTCTTGTTTTGTGCCATGTACTGCTCGGCGCACAGAATGCACCCTTCGGCTGCGGCGGAACGAACTTCGACCTGTGTATGGGTCAACGATTGAGTCAATGCCTCGGCTGCCTTCTCGCCACCGATGTGCCCTAACGCCACCGCCGCTGCGGACGCGACAGAAACATCGGTATCATCGAGTTTCTGCACGAGTCTGTCAACGGCACCGACATCCCGACGTACTGCAATTGAATTTATTACTCCAACAAGCAGTCGACCTTTCAACTCCAATGACGCGTCACGTAAAGCCGCATCGGCGGCAGGCCCCGGTATCGCTTCCAGCGCGATCCGCGCCCATGACGCCAGTTCCTTGTCCGCCAATAGTGGCGCGACAACGGGGACACATCTTTCGCTGCCGTAGATAGCCAGTCGTTTGCAGGTGATGGCTTTTTCAGCCTTGGCCGCGTCGGATTCCAGCACACGTATCAGGTCACTTTCTTTGTACCCTTCAGCGGGCTGATCCTGTGCAAAGGCTCCCCTCCACAAAGTGGCTGTCAGAAGAGCAATGCACCAAAATAAACATCGTTTCTTGATTATCATAATTGTCCTCGTAGTTTGAGTGGTTTCCTTAAAAAATATCCGGCATTATATTCGCCACGGTTCCCGCAGGGCCTCCGAACACAAACGGTTGGCCTGCTCGTCGCCGGGGAATTCATTCTTCTTCGGGTCATAATTGACCTTGCGATTAAGAAACAGAGCAATATTGGCCGCGTGGCAGGCGACATGCGCCCAGCACGCCGCGTCGGCGTTGGCGCGGGTCAGGGCCCGCGTCTTGATACAATCAAGGAAGTTACGCACATGGAAATCGGCGGGGTAGCCCGGTATCTTGGTTCCCCTGCGAAGCAGCAGCGATTGCGAACTCGCGGCGAATTCTGCATCGTCGCCCGTCTCGATCCAGCCGGTCTTGCCTTCGAACCGGACAGGACACGAACCCAGCGGTAACCAGCCGTCGTTACGCATTACCAGTTTGACGCCGTTGGCGTAGCGGGCGTGTAGCTGGCCGTTCACCGGTTCGTACTCCACGGGAGCCGTGTCATCGGCATCGTTGGCCCACTGGCAAATATCAACGCAGTGTGAGCCCCATTCCAGACAACCTCCGCCTGTCAGTCCTCCTCCTTTTTCGAAGTGGAAGGCATTCATAAGCTTGCGGGTATAAGGTCGCCATGCGGCCGGCCCGAGGTACAGGTCCCAGTCAACCTGCTCACGGGGCGGTTCGGGTTCGGCCGGGAGCCAGCCGCTCATCTGTGTCCCCAGGCCGCCGGGGTGAGCGTGCAGCGTATCGAGCGAACCCAGCCTGCCCGTCCTGGCAAGTTCGACTGCATAGGCGAAGTTGGGCAGGCTCCGGCGTTGCGTCCCGGCCTGGAACACACGTCCGGTGCGCCGAAATACATCGGCCAGTATAAAACTCTGGGCAATGTTCTTCGTGCACGGCTTCTCGCAGTAAACGTCTTTACCTGCTTTTGCTGCCATCGTTGCAGCCGTCACGTGCCAGTTCGGGCCGGTAGCTATCAGCACCGCGTCGATATCGTCCCGGGCCAGTAGCTCACGCATGTCGATATACGTTGCGCACTGCTTGTCACCGTTGATGGCATCGACCTGATCCTTGGCGCGTTTGCGGTTGTCGCCGCGTACGTCACAGACGGCAATGCATCGCAAATCGGGCTCCCTCAGGAAGCAGCCCAGAACGTAACGGCCGCGATTGCCGATCCCTATGGCGCCCAGCGTTATTCGTTCGCTGGGGGCCACACTGCCACTCTTGCCCAAGGCCAATCCCGGGATAAATTGCGGCACGGACAGGCAAACACCAGCCTGAACTGCGGTTTTGAGAAACCGCCGTCGGCTTAGTACTTTTCTTTCTTTACGCATATTTGACCTCCTAATGAGAAAAATTCCACGAGCAAATGTAATCACGCTTTTCATCAGCCGCTTTTCTCATAATCGAATAGAGAAAAATGAGGCCCCAATCAATTCCAATATCAGTTGAGCGTAATTACCATGCTCGACATCGTTATGGGAAGTATAACAGAAAATCTTATCCTATGCAAAGCGATTTTCCAACCGGTGATACTACAACGGTTTTACTACCCAGCCTCCGTTCATGCCTCAAACCAACAACTTCTATAGACGGGGATTTCTAAATTGTAAGTGTATGTGGGCAACTACGGGTCAATATCTTGTGTCCTGTTTCGGTTACAAGAACATCATCTTCTATTCGCACACCGAGCTTGCCGGGCAAATAGATACCTGGCTCAACCGTGAGAACTTCACCCGCCTTGAGCCTGCCCTTGGCATCGGCCTTGAGGAAAGGTAATTCGTGTATCTCCAGCCCGAAACCATGTCCTGTCCCGTGCTCGTAAACAGGCAAATCGCATTTGCGAATTGCATCCCTTGCCGCAGCATCGACCTCTTGAATTTTAGCTCCGGCCTTGATCATCATTATAGCAGCCGCTTGTGCCTGCTCCACGGCATCATAAGCTTTCTCAAAAAGCCTCGTCGGCTTGCCAACTGCAAATGACCGGGTAATATCGCTGCAATAACCTTTGTACCTGGCCCCGAAGTCTATCAGCACCGTATCTCTATTCCTTAGCCTTCTTTCGCTCGGCTGATGATGGGGACGCGACGCATTAGGGCCAAACGCTACTATTGTCTCGAAGCTGTTTCGCGCCCCTAATTTACGAATTTCAAAATCAAGCCTTCCTGCTAATTCACTTTCTGTCACACCCGCTTTCACATACCGTTGGATTTTTTTAAGGGCCCGCGTTGAGATTGAAGCCGCTGCCTTGATAGTGCTAATTTCCTTGTTGTCCTTGCACTCGCGTTGAGCCTCGATAACGCCCGCAATCGTTTTCAGTCGAAGCTTTAACTGCTTCTTCAATGCCCCAAAAGTAGCCACAGTTGTTGACTTCTCAACAGCAACGGCTTCCACCGTCTTTAACTTCTTCAATAACTTAGCTGCTGCTTCTGCAATGGAATCTTTTCTCTTGATTATCCCACAGCCGATACATTCTTTTTGCGCCTGCTCGGTATATCTGCTGTCGGTCACAAGATAAACCGCCCTCTTGGTAATTACCGCCCAGCTATCGTCGCCCATAAAGCCGGTAGTATAAATCACATTGGCCGGCTTCGTTACTATAAGGCAGTCAATCTTCTTTCTATTCAACTCGCGCCGAATACTCTTTATGCGCTTTCCTATCAATTCTCGGTTCATCGACAACTTTGCCTCTCGCTTCTTGTTTTCCGATTCTCAGTTTTTAAGTACGTTTTTCTTCGGCGCCCACTTTTTCTGCCAGGCAGGATAATCCCTGCTCAGCAGTTCCGCCGGCCCGCGGCCGTACCACGAATAGCCTGTTCGCCGCTCATGTTCAATCTCAGCCAGACTGTATTTTATCTTGCCATCACGGCCGCAGAAAATCGGCCGGTTAGTCCCTATCTCGTAGAAACGCGCCCATATCGGCGGTGAAGTCGTATCCTTAATGACGACTTTATCATAGCCCCTCTCAGAATCATCCGGTGTATTGACCTGCCGAATACCGGTTATCTTGACACGGTCGAACCAGGCAACCGAACTCTGAATGGCCTCGATAATTTCCTTAGTAGGATTGTCAATGCTCATCAGGAACCTGACAATACCAACGCTCTCACCCCCACATATTGATACTTTCTCATAGATACGAGCCGGTCTTGGTTCCAAGGTTTTTTCATCGTGCTGCTGACACCAGGCAGTTCGTTTACCATCCACGATTATCTGGCACTTGAGGATACAATCGATGCCTTTCTGGACGGCTTTTTCGCACCTTTCACGGCGTCCTTCATCCACAAAAGTATATCCAGACCTTTTTTCTGCAATATCACGCAGCACGCTCACTGCACCAATCATGGCGTTATCATTAAATGTTATATACCTCGAATAGCCACTGGGATTTGGATAGCGCTGCGGCCAGCCGCCATTATCGTACTGAGCCTCAAGCAGATAGTCCACACCTTTGAGAAAACCTTGCCTGAAACGCTCGTGTCGACTCGCATTATACACTTTGGCCAGATAACGTATCTGAGTGTGTGTGGCGCCGTTATCAAGTATGGAGTCCTGCCTGTCCTTTCTGCTGCGAATGCGGGCCTTGTCTTCGTCGCTCAGGACACGGGCCATATCGATACCCTTCGCCCACCCGCCAGTGTCACGCTGATACAGCAAAACATTATCCGCGATACGAACCGCCTCGTCGCCTGCGTAAAATTCGGGCCGCTGAGAAAGACAGCGCTTCCAGGAGATTACTTTGACGCTCCTTTTCACACCCTGAGCACCGAATACAACCGCCCCGACAAAAAAACACAACAAACATATTACCATCCCCCGTATTGCTTCCTTCATGCCAATTCCTTTCATGGAAATGTGTTTTTCTTCCTGCATCTGTCTCTGAGAATATATATCGTAGATACAATTGATAACAACATCTTAGCAAAAAATAAAGCCTTTTTTACCGGCCCTCCGTTTCTTACTCACAAACCGGCCTGCCCGCCGCTGCAATCCTTTTTTATCTTGCCAAATCCCCTTTCGGCTCATACAATAATTGACTTCTTGTATTTAATCTTTAAGATTAGTGATTAATCTATGCTATTGATATTGCCCTATCGGACAAGTATACGGCCGTGGCGCACGCCATATGCAAACTATGCCCTGATAGTTATCAACGTGATTATTTTTCTCATCACCTATTCACCCCACTATACCGGCATACCCGGCATGCGCATCCTCGAACCGTTAAGGCAATCCGCTCAGCAATTTATGCTAATCCCAAAAAACCTGAGAATTTGGCAGTTTGTAACATACGCCTTTCTGCACGGCAGTCTTTTGCATATCGTCGGCAACATGTTTTTTTTGTATGTGTTTGGAAACAATGTCAACGACAAGCTCGGCCACATTGGATATCTGGTTTTGTACCTGGCCGGCGCCGTCTTCAGCAGCCTGGGACACATGTTTTTTCACATGTACTCACCTTCGCCTATGCTCGGAGCCAGCGGCGCCGTTGCAGCCGTAACGGGTGCTTATCTGGCCCTGTTTCCCCGAACGTTGCTTACTGTTTTTTACTGGCTGTTCTTTTTCATCGGCACGATGGAAATTTACGCGCTGTATTTCATCGGCTTTAAACTGATTTTCTGGGACAATATTCTGGAAAGAAACATCCCCCACGTTGCTTACGATGCACACCTTTCAGGCTATGCCTTCGGTATCCTGACTATGTTGCTTTTCCTGGCCGTCGGCCTGATTAAAAGCAGCACTTTCGACCTGTGGGCAATGATAAAACAATGGAATCGCCGCCGGCAGTATCGTGATGCCGTTTCGAGCGGCTACGACCCGTTTCACGGCCAGACTATAACTAAGCAGGTAAAAGCCAAAGAGGTCAAGAAAACCCCGGCCCAACAACAGCATGAAGAAAAAATCACTCAGCTACGAAACGAAATTGCCTCCCGGATCTCCGAACGCAACTTGCCCGCCGCAACCCGGATTTACCTTCAGCTTATGGACCTCGATAATGAGCAGGTCCTGCCGCGACAGTATCTGCTGGATATCGCCAATCAGCTTGCCAGCGAAAACAGAACGACCGAGGCATCTCAGGCTTATGAACAGTTCTTGTCGCACTACCAAACCTACGAATATATTGAGCAGGTCGAGCTGATGCTCGGCATACTATATTCGCGATACCTCCAAAAGCCCGACCTGGCGGCAAAGCATCTGGAGGAAGCGGCCAAAAAACTCTCAGACCCCGGCCAGCTGAAAATGTGCCGGGACGAGCTCACCAAACTAAAAAAGTAAAATCCGTCAACAAATAAAAAACCGCCCGAAGGGCCTCCACAATTTTGATTTTTACATTTTAATCTTTGATTTTTCTTTCCCTTTTCCCTTATCCGATCTACTGCTCAACTGTTCTCCTGCTCAAATCCTCTAATCTTCTCCTCCGTCTCTTTCACCTTCGGATCCAAAATCTCCTTCCTGCACACAACCGCCTTTTTAAGCCGCTACCGCCCTTCCGCCTTATCACCATTGACCGAGAAAATCTGGCCCAACAAATCCGCCGCGTCCCGAATCCCTGCATGCAGTAGCCTATACCCTGCGAAGCCTTGGCGAAGCATGGGGCAGGGACCGAGTAGGCAGCGGGTAAGGATCCACATGCTCACTTTTCTCTTTTACTTTTTCCTTTTTCACTTCTCGTCGTCATCCCGACCGAGCGAAGCGAGCGGAGGGACCTTTCAAAAAAACATCCCGACGTAGTCGGGATTCCACAATTTTGATTTTTTCATTTTAATCTTTGATTTTTTTTAATTTCTCCTCCGTCTCTTTAACCTTCGGGTCCAAAATCTCCTTCCTGCACACAACCGCCTTTTTAAGCCACTCCCGCCCCTTCGCCT
>SMTZ1_10003602_pt1 | contig 15557 bp, 8 predicted proteins | sample DeeMarSWOR136_30_FD_25667 | JGI IMG/M metagenome (IMG submission 25667)
CAATACGGAACTTGACTCGCCCTGTTTAAACTTTGGTGCTGTTGCCTGATTCAAGCTATTGCCCTTGGCTTCGATGCGCACTTGCCCCAGAGCGGAAGCTAAGCACCAAAGGAGAAAGACTGCTACCATCGGTTTGGGATATTCTCGCTCAAATCTCATCATTTGCAGCCCTTGTTATTGGTAATTAGTTATTGGTTATTTGATTTGCCATTTACCAGTTACCATTTACCATTTACCACTTACCACTTACCAATTACCAATTACCAATTACCAATTACCACTCACCAGTATCAGGGCGTTTGAAGGCGAATCGTGGTTATCCCGAAGCCCTTGATTGGCGCCGTAACCTTATGCGCGGTGTTACCTGTGGCAGAGCTAGTCAGTTTTTCTTTATTCTCCTCCACGAGGTTCGTCCCGTACGCTTGCTTAATGGTCGTATGAGGCAGTGTCACCGTGGCCGTAACGTCTTTGCCTTCGGTTTCGATGAGACGAACGATTATTCCGTCTCCGTCCTCAGCCCATTTTAACGTCGATAGAAGGACATTTGGTTTATCCACATGGCAAAAGCTCATTTTTTTGTCAAGCGTTCCCTGCCTTTTGCCGTTCACGCGCACGGCAATAAGCGGATTGCCTATCGCCCAGCCAAAATCGCGGGGTCGCCCCTCCTTCCATTCTCCCTTATGTGTGGTTATGGAATAGCGGAACAGCATATCACCCTGCTGTACCGGCTGAAAGTTGGTGCGGAAGTTGCTGTCCAAAACAAACGAATACATATACCCCTTCTTAAGTTCGCCCGCCTTGACAAACTCGCGCCCGAAATCGGGCGGCGTCACGCCGTGATGCGCCTGCGAAACGTAACAAGGCCACAGCCCGCCGAACTCCAGCAGGTGCGGCTCGATGGGAGATAACGTTACACCAATCTTTCCATCGGAAACATCCGCCCAGTGCTGCACCGAATAATAGTTAGAGTTCGAACCGGGAAATTGGTCACGTATGGGCTTAATGACTGAATTGGAGCCTTCGAATCGGAAATCAGGATTGTCTATCTTGAACGGAAAGGCAAAATAAATCTCCAGAAGCGGCGTGGAATCCTTCAGAACTCGATTGGCCACATCGATTCGCTTAATTTTATCATACAGAATAATCTCCTGCGTCAGTTGCGGACAGCCGGGACCTTCGCTGGTCACCACAAGACTTCCATAGATAGGGCCGCTCTGTCCCTTTCGAATAGCAGCTTTCTTTGGACTTTCTTGTTTACCGGTTTGTACCCATCGTGCTATGAGTTGATTCAGTTTGTGATGTGCATCCTTATCGATAATCTCCCGCGAAAGCTCCTTGTCGTAGATGCTTTCTACGGTGCCGGTCTGCGGATTGAGAGTAACCTTGAAAAAACTGTTTTCCAGGGCGTTTTCACTTACTATAATACCGCTTGAAAATGAAGCAGCTTTCTCTTTGGCTTTAAGTCGATAGGTCTTGTAGCCCAGGGAAGGAACATCCTCTGCTATAAAAACCAGCTCAAAAAGCTCTTGTCGCTCAAATTGTCCTCTGGCATATCGATGGGCTGAGTACGGCACGGGTGCCTGCGGACCATCTATTTCGGCAATCTGATAAGGTACTTTCTGCCCCGTTTCCTCATCGATAAGGTCAAATGTTCCTTTCACCTCAAAACGAGGCACCCTCACAACGTCCGACCTCTGAAAGGAAAGCGAATTAAAGACGACGATGTGCTGACCTTGCTCTTTGAGTTCAATCTTATTAGCAATCCTGTCGAGACTTTCGGACAAAATGGGTTTTGTCAGCCCGGCCGCCTTATACGCATAGTGGCTCTTCTCGTTCCACGCCCAGTCTTGCACCTTCCCTGCCGGATACGCTCTCCCCCACGTATGTTCGTCATAAAGCAGTACGTTATCGTAAGCTTCGCGGATTTTTTCGGCTGGATATTCGTAGTCGCTGACTAATGAGGCAATGGTGGCAGACTTTTCCGCTGAGTGTAATCTGTCGTGAGTGATGCGATTTATGCCTGTTTCCTTGGCAGTGGATATGGCGCCGACAACGTAATCAGTGTGAGGTAGTTCGCCTCTGAATGTGCGAACATCCTGACATTGCTTTTCGAGTTCTTCAAAGAACATCGAGTTCGTCGCCACGATAAGTTTAGGGTAAGCCCATCGACTATTCCATTCGCTTACAACATGACTAATCTTGACCTCCGGAGGGTGGTTGTCAACGCCGTTATGTATATACCGAACAACGTCGAATGGAGTGCCTTGTTTCTCCATTGCTTCGAGCATACCGGGAAGATTGTCCATCACCTCTTTGTAAGAATCGGGACCTGTTACTCTCTTGAAGAATCCGTAGCTGCCCTGGTAATACACAAGCACGCTTTCTCCGTCCGGCCCTTGCCAGCGAAATGCATCAGGTCTGCCGTGTCGCAATATCGCTGACTCATCCCAGAACGTGTGTATATCACTTCTGCCCCACTCGAAATATGTCGGCAAACCGGCAAAGAAATACTTCACGCCCGCCCCGGCCAATACCGTCGGCAGACCCCAGCTCAAGCCGGGAACGTCCGTAATTGACGCTGTGCGAATCGCCGCGCCGTATTTCCGCTTCAAACGAAACGACGGATACATCAAACGAATAAGCTGCTCATGGCTGCACAGCGCGCTTATCTCATTGCCGAAAAGCGCGCCTATCTCAATTCTGCCTTCCTTGATATACTTTGCGAGCTTGCCGGCGGTCTCTTTCGGTCTGTTCTCGATGAAATGTTGTATTGACCAGGTCCCTTCGAGAGTGTATCTGTACTTCGATTCTTCCGGCCAGTCTTCCGTCTCCTCGCAGAAACGCAGAACGTCGTCGTAGAAACCGTCGTATAGGTGCAGAACGTTTTCGATTGTATCCGTGTAACCGAGGTCATGGTGAGTAATGGGAACTATATATACTTTCCAGTGCCGTTGGCGCTGCCACGTTGTTTTATGATGGTCTTGCACTTTGCCATTTGTCTTGAGGACAAACTCAACCGGCCTCGGTTCAACAATCTCAGGAATATAAACCTTGAAACTTGTCCTGCCTTTTTTCACCTTGCCAAGGTCCGTAGTTTTTTTCTGTGAATCGAGCCTGACATCCACGCTGGCCTCCACCGGTTCCGCAGTGTTTTCAATGGTGGCCTCCACCACTTGCAGCAGGGTGTTTCCCTCCTTGATGAAGAACACAGTGGGTTCAACGGATACCAGACGTAATTTAGGTTCTTCGGCCAACGCTGTACCGGATGCTATAATAGCAAAGGTGAGAGCGATATAGAATATGCGACAGAACAATTCCGATTTTCTTCTGGTTTTACAGCTATACTGATTCATTGCCGTCCTCCTTTATATTTAATCAGCCCGGCACCAATTAAGCCCGTGCCCAATTGGTGACGGGTCAAAATATCCGAATTGGCCGTGTTTTGATATATTACTAAAAAACAATGCGGAACGCACTACATTTTTATTCGGGAAATTTAGGCTTAGGATGTTCACCTGTGGCATAGCTGCCGCTGTTCAGGTCAGACTGTTTCAAGGGCCTTTCTTAAAGCTGCTCTTGCAAGTAAACGCGTGGAATCCAGACTCGGCAGGGGGCAGTCGTTCACATCTACAATCAAAGGGATTTCGGTACATCCAAGAACAACGGCGTCGCATCCGGCTTGCTTGAAGTCGCCTATAACATCGTTGAAATAGAGTCGGGATTTCTCGGTAAATACGCCGTTGACGAGTTCCTTAAATATTATATTGTCAATTCGCTCTCGAGCTTGCTTTTCCGGTATCGCACAACTTAAGCCCAGCTTCCCGAGTGCATCAGGGTACACCGGGCCTGCCATAAGATATTTCGTCCCTAAGATTCCAAGATGCCTGAATCCGTTTTGCCTGGCTTGTTTTGCAACGAGTTCTGCAATATGCAGCCAGGGAATGGGTGATTTGGGTACTACCAGGTCAAAGGCCTGATGGATGGTGTTATCGGGGCAGATTGCAAAATCGGCCCCTGCCTGTGCAACTTTGTGAGCCGAGGATAGCATAAGCTGCCTGACCTTCTCCCAGTCACCGGCACGAATATGCACCATATATTGAGAAAGGGGGTAGGTGTGCATCGTTATCTCCGGGTGTCTGTGCTCACCCATCTCAGATGGTGCCTCTGCACATATAGTTCGATAACAAAGGGCAGCTCCCTCTGCGCTGCACGCTACTATTCCAATGTGCTTTGCCATTCTTCTTGGATTCCCATTTTGCGACCCCACGCTAATTAGCCGTGAGTCTAAGCGAAGTTGATGCGTGACTCGATACTCGTTTATGGAATCGAGAATTGAGTCATGGTACCTTTCCTTCGGCGGCACGCATCACGACCTCTTTTCGACCTTGCAGATATTCGTACAAAGGAGAATCTTTCGGGACTAACGCCAGTGCTTTTTCCAGGTTTTCCAGTGCAAGATTATATTCCTTCCGCATAAAGTGCGACCGAGCGAGTCTATCATATACAGCAGCCAGATTAAGATAAGCCTGGACCAACTTGTCATCACACTCGATTGCTTTTTTAAGTACCAAAATGGCTTTCTCGAACAGCTCCAACTCTTTGTAGCAAATTCCCAGGTTGTTCCATGCTGCTGCATTGCCTGGCTCGAGACTGACGAAGTTGGCGTATTCCTCAGCGGCGCGCTCATAATCCCGGAAAAGAAGATATCTTTTTGCCAGACGAGCCCTTAGAGGGGCTTTTCTCGGCATACGCCCCAAAGCACTGACCAGCGCCTTTATCTCCGACCTCAATTCGTCAAGACAAGCCTCGACATCTCGGTCCTGGGGATTGGCCTTTCGCGCCTTCTCGAACTCGCGGTCCATGGTCGTTGGATTACCTTGCAGAATTCCAAGAAGACCACGGAGCGCGTGGTCGGTGCCCGTGAAATACTGCTTCAGTGTTGCCTGCACCTGCCGAGACTCTTCCTCCGTCTCGCCGGTGTTCGCAATGATATTTTCGACAGGACAATGTTCATCGCTAACCCAGCCAAGAACAACCATCCAGCACTCTTCTATATCTCGCTTTATCGCTGCTCCGAACTCCAGCAGCGGCTTATCGTCAGTGTTCAACGGTACTGAGCTTGCCATTCTCCTCAACCCGTCTTCACCAACCACAAAACAATCCAGAAGGTCGTAAACCGAGTGAATATTAATCACGGCAAGGTCGGAGGAAATGTCAGGCCTTTCGAACAGTGTTCTTACCCGCGCAAAATCAATTCGCGTGGGCGATAGGGTCCCCAATAAAACAGCGTGCTTGTTGAGACAGTTGTTAGCCATCCACAGAGAAGAATGCGGCATAACCGCCTGAAAGCTCCTGATAATCATCTGAAAATCTACAGGTCGCAGGTCCAGAGGTACCCAGCAGGAGAGCACCCCTGACGGACTGAGACGCTGGCGGCATTGCTTGAAGTGGTCGTATGTGTAAAGCGCCGAGCTTCCCGTCGTCCCCGGATACGTCGAATCGTTCATAATCACGTCGAATTTTTCATCAGTCAGCTTCACGAAGTTTTTTCCGTCCATTATGATTTTATTGAGCCGTGGGTCTCGATACGACCCCTTGTTGATATCCTCGAAGAACTTACCCGCCTCAAAAACCCCCGGACATATTTCAACAATATTATACTCATCCACGCCGAACGCCAGACCGACGCCGGACGTCTCGCCGCTTCCAAAGCCGATTTGCAGTACCTTCCTCGGGTTATTGTGCACAAGCAGCGGAACGTACCCCTGGAGCTTTTGGGTTGTTCGCAGCATTAAGTTCACTCCCGCTACATTAACGCCATCGACAGCAATGATTCGGTCTTCTTCATCGGGCAGGTCGTGCACCGTAACTGTGCCGGTCGCATCGTCTTTGATATAAACGATTTGGCTGGGGTAATGATAAGTATTTATCGTCCGGACGAATACATCACGCGGAATGCTAAGAATCCCGGTAATAAGCAGCGCCAGCGAAACCACAGCCGTAGGCACTCCTAACACCGCACGACGTTTTTCTGAAAAGAAGATGACCGCGGCGGCAACGAAAAGCTGAATCCCAACAACCAGCAGGAAGCTGTCTCGCAGCCCCAGCAAAGGCACCATCACAAAGCCCGCCGCAAAAGAGCCAATCACACAGCCCACCGTATTGCTCGCGTAAACCTCTCCCACCCTCTTGCCCACGGCTTTCCAGGACCGGGCGCAGATTTTGACCGCTATTGGGAAAGCCGCTCCCATCAGAACCGTTGGGACCAGAAGGATCACCGATGCGTCAATGAAGTGGGCTGCAACCTCTTTCCAAAACCCACCGGCAAACAGTGTCCGCGCCAGCATATAATCAATATGCCAGAGTATTGCCAGCAGCGCAATCGACCCCAGGACCGAAAGTGCCACCAGAAACTCCACAACGCCCAGCGCAAAAATGGGATTTTTGGTCCTCTCCACAAATAGCCGACTGCAAAGAAAGCTCCCCAGCGCTATTCCCAAAAGAAAAGAGGTCAGCATGCACGCAAAAGCATAAACACTCGTACCGAGGACGAAGACAAGCACCCTCGTCCACAAAACCTCCAGAGCCAGAGCACAAAACCCTGCCAGCCCCACTGCCACCAGTACAATCTGTCGCTTATTATCGCTCTCTTGTGCATTTCCGCCCTCGATGCGGTTTATCTCACCCACCCCGGACTCAAGCTTCGACCGCTTCTGCTTCTTCCGAGGCAATTGGCGGCCAATCAAGCCGGACAAAACCAATGCCGCGACTCCGACCGCAATGTTCGCAGAAGCCGCCAGATAAACAGTGTAGCTCACGCCCAGAATTCTTATAAGCAGATAGCCTGAAAGAAAACTCCCTGCCACCGCACCGAATGTATTGATTGCGTACAAGAGTCCGACTCTTTGTCCGATGTTGGCCTCGGAAGGTTTTTTTCTCGACCCCGTAGTTGGCCGGGCCCACAACCTGCTCAAGACCGGCAGCGTGCCTCCCATCAGAGCTGTCGGAAGGAGCAGGATAAAAATCGAGAGAGCGAACCGAAAGAGACTCAGAGGATAGAAGCTCGGATGAAAGCTGCGAAAGAACCAGCGATATAAAATATCCGTCGCGCCGAGGACCATCGGGAAGGCAAACGCATAAGCCCCTATTACCAGTTGGAGAAAAGCGTATAGCTTCACGGGCTGAGAACTTTTATCGGCAATCCTTCCGAACAACCAGCTCCCCACCGCCAGCCCCAGCATGAACGCCGTCAGGACCGTGCTGACCGCAAAAATCGTGTTGCCGAAGACCACACCGAAAGCTCTTGTCCAGGCCACCTCATAAATCAGACCCGCCGAGCCCGAGACGAAAAACAGCGGCAGAACCGCCTTCCTCACTGCCGAAATTCCAGGTTGCGTCTCCGCAGCAGCTCTCACCTTTGTCTCCCTATGTGCTCAAGCCCGGCATCGCCGGGTCGTCCCAATGGCCGTCTTTAGACCCGCTCCGGCACGACAAACGGCTTACGGTACGGACGCGTCAGAAGTCTGTTGGCTTTGCGATTATCCAAAAACTTCTCCGCCTCAGGGTCGAACTTCAGCATCGACCCGAGCTGGTATGTGCTCTTCGACAAATCCAGGCCTAATGTGCCTTTCACAGTTCGCGCGATTACCTCCCAGGATTTGGCAACTTCCTCATGCCTGTCGAATACGTCGGGCCTGGTCGTGCCGGGGACCTGCTCGCCAAGCCGGTAAGCGATGTTGCCCAGGTGGCAGCACGCCGAGGACAGGTGCGCCTCGGTGATGTCGGCGTGCAAATCATCGCGCTTACGGGTACGCACGCAGTGGATGAAGTTCTCCCAGATATTGCCGGGGCCCATTTCGACATCAACCTTCACCAGGTTTTCAGCCTTGTCCGAATCCTTGGGATAGAACTTCCCGCCCTTGATGGCGCCTTCCTCAAGATAGAACTCGTTGTCGACTTTGGTGGGATACTTCTTGCCGTCAACGCCGACTTGGTTGTTCAAGCCGATGACCTCGAACACTAACAGCGGCCCGCCAAAGTCCATGACCGTCAATTGGCAGTTGGGAGTCTGGGCCTGGTCGGTGAACGGCGGATGACCGTCCGTCGAGTTGACCCAGCGGCCGCCCATGCTCATTACGCTCTTGGGCAGCGCGCCGCCGGGTATCGCCCAGCGGGCGATGTCCATCTGGTGCACACCCTGATTACCAATCTCTCCGTTGCCGAAGTCCCAGAACCAATGCCAGTTGTAGTGCACTAAGTTGTCGTGATACGGCTGGTTTTGTGCCGGACCGAGCCAGATATTGAAGTCCACGTGCTCAGGCGGCTCTTTGATTGGCTTAAAGCCGATGCTCCACCGCACCTTGGAGGCGTAGCCTTTCGAGACCAGCAGCTTGCCGTACTTGCCGCTGGCGATAGCGGCAACCTGCCTCGCCCAGCCGCTGTTTGAGCGGCTCTGCGTGCCGTGCTGGACTATCCGGTTGTACCTCTCTGCGGCCTCGACGCACTTGCGGCCTTCGAAAACGTTGTGGCTGCAAGGCTTCTCGACGTAAACGTCCTTTTCTGCCTGACAGGCCCAAATCGTCGCCAGCGAGTGCCAGTGGTTCGTCGTTGCGATGGATATCGCGTCAATATTCTTGTTGTCCAGCAGCTTCCGAATGTCCACATAGGTATCCACTTTCTTGTTGCGGTCTTTGAACGGCCTGGCACGCCGCTCCAGAACCCTCCTGTCCACATCGCACAGCCCCGCGACCCGCACTCCTTCCATCTTGTCGAACTCGCTAATATGTGACCCCCCTCGACCGTTGATGCCCACCACGGCCACGCGAATGTCGTCGTTTGCCCCTCGAACTCGGGAGAACGGGCTGGCCAGCGTCAGACCAGCACTAACAGCTATTGAACGCTTCACAAAATCTCGACGTGTTATATGTTGCATCGTTGACCTCCTGCTATTTTACTTGTATTGCGATTAAGTTACTCAGCCCGGTCTGAGACCAGAAACTATTATTTAGCTCAAAATTCCAGTATTTTTATTGATGATATTTAATAAAAGTCATACTGAAGCCGAGTAAAAGCATAATCAAAAGCAGAGCAAGTAGCAAGAACCAAATTCAAAAAACCTGAGAAATTTCGGCTCCTTCTTAAAGCCCGTCCCTCATCTATTATCCCTCGTACGGATGGCAGTCTCAAGTAGGGGCAACCCCACGTGGTTGCCCTATCTCCTGATGTTGGTCGTGTGGAACCGTAACGTCCGGGTGGCAGCCTCAAGTAGGGGCAACCCCACGTGGTTGCCCTATCTCCTGAAGTTGGTCATGTGGAACCATAACATCTGGGTGGAAGCCTCAAGCGCGGCTTGGGGATGGCTCCGCCCATCGGTCTTATGGGCCATCGTAATATGCTATGATGCGAGTTGGCTCAAGGCATTCCGTAAGGATAACCACTCCCTTTATGGGGTCGAATCGCTTGTAGGGTTTACCATTGACTTCACACCGTTTCATTTGCTGCCCTTCGGGATGTCGAAATCTAACTAAAATACGTTTCGGTGGATTTCGCCGGGGCGGATTCAGTAACATCTCGATTCGGCCTTTGTTGGCATACGACTCAAACCACACGGACATCGGCCCAAAATAGGTCCTTGCTTTCGCGATTCCACACTGCTTGCCGTCGGCCAGCCAGTACCGCGGAACTGCCGCCCCGACCCAGAGCTCGTCACCTCTTTCCTGTACAAACATCATTCGCAGCCAATAGGTCGAATTGGCCTCGTCGGAAGACTTGTAGTGGTCGCCGCGCCAGTCCCCGATATTCGGCAGGGCGTGCTCAGTCATCATCCGCGTGTCCGGAAAGTAGCTCACGGCGAACGCATTAAAGTAGGCGCGCAGGAAATGCTCCGGCTCATCACGGAGCAGGTACGGAATTGGATTGCAGAGCAGGTTGGCCTGCATTGAGATGCCCCCGCGGTTAAACCAATACCGCTCGAACGCATCGCCGGTGATGTTATAGCCGTACTGTTCGGAAATATACAGGTTGTCCTCGAAGTCCTTAATTATCCAGGTGGACATACGGTCCCAGGGTTCGATAATGCCGCAGCGAATCATGTGGATTGCACCTTCGAGGGTTTCGGTAATCCACCCGAAGGTGCGGCCGCGGCGGTGGACGTCCGGCGGTATATGAGGTATCCAACTGCCATCCCGTAGTCTGACAACCGGCGAGCGGCGCATCGCCTCACCGAAGGCATTAAGAATGTCTTTGCGATAGGCGGCCGCCTCTTTCAACAGGCGTTTGCCTTCCGGCAGCCCGGCTGCATCGAGTGCTGCCGCGGCATTATGCATCCCCCACCAGGAATAGACGTTGGTAGAAAGCCAGAATCGCCAGTCCTTTATGTCTTCTAAACAGCCGGCGGGTAGCAGTCCCCGGTCAATCGCGCGTATCGGCGATTTATGTTCTGTAATCGTGCGCCGCCGTTCGCCAATTATCCATTCGCACCCTTTGACAATCTTTGGGGCAGCTCGTTTGAGCCAGTCAGCATCACGGGTGTACCAGTAATGTTCACCCAGACACCAGAGAACAAATCCATGGTGCTGGTTGTATCCGCCTGCCTCATATCCCCTTGCGCCGTAAAACTGGCCTTCGGCGGTCGAAAAGTTACCAGGCAATCCCACTGTCCCTTGATAGTGCAGCCAGGTTTCCAGGGCCTGTTCGGCTCGTTTATGGTAACCCCTGCGGTCAAGGTCGCTAATCATCATACACGACTCGTTGCTGAATACCCCGTAGTGGAATGTGCCAACCTTCACCATATACCGGTCGCTGGTTCCAACCTCGCGCTCGGTGTTAATCAAGAGGTGCGAGACGTGGGCGTTATAGAAGTCGTTTATCATCGCCTCAGGCGTGACGATATGTGCGCCGGCTTCTATGCGCTTCCTCCAGTATTCACTAACCGCTGCGAATGCTTCATCATACCCAACAGAGCGTAGTTTCGTCCATTCTTTGCGCTCTGTTAAGGTGATATACGGAATAGCAATCTCAACCGTGCGTTTCGGCTTGTCCTCTGATAGGGCAGCTCGATAAATCACTTTTTTCTCTTGCGCTGTCAGCGAATAGCTGTTCGGCGCATCCGCCGAAGTAACAAGCATCCGTAAACGCTTGGGCTTCGTGCCCGCTGCAAAAACCAGACAATCGTCCATCGTTAGTTCTTCAGGTTTATTCGCGATTACCTCTAAGTCGAGCTTTGCCTCTCGGTCGGCATTATCAGCACGTCGGATTTCAAATCGCATCATCAACACAAGCGTATCATCGGCATAAATCCGCTCGCCGTCTTTTGGCACACCCTCGAACGGTACCACGAAAGCGGTCTGGCGATAGCAAACTCCGTCACGCTCCCACTCGCCGACTATCATCGGAAGACAGCCGTCAATTGTATGACGCTCGATTAACCTCGCACCGGACAGGCCAAACTGGTACCGAATCGAGTCGCCCTCATACAGGCAGCGTTTCGTGTCCCGACCGTGTATCCGAGAGAGCCAATTATAATGGAGGAACACGTTACCATCGGCCTCAACTCCAAAATGCTGTCGGCCTCCCTCGAAGCTCAGCGGGATATAGTGGTGTCCTTTGGTGGGCAGGTCCTTCCACGCACCGCCTAACGTCTGCTCGGCAGCGCTCGAAACCCTCGTGTAGATATTTTTATTCTTGTTCTTTTGCCAGATCTGTTCAGCCGACCGGTACGTTGTATTGTCACCGGCTTTGCGAACGATAACCCCAAAATCGGGAATGAATATATGACCGTGCTTTATCAAATCCGAAGCCGCGAATGAAAATGTCTCGTTTTCGGCCCGCACCGTCACGATGCTTTCGTCGAATGAGTTGTAGGCTTTTGTTGTTGCGTAGAGGATACGGGCGCGAATACCGTCGGTCTTCTCTTTCACTTTTGACCTCCAGGTCTGATTACGACCGACTCTTACTCTGCTCACAGCCGAGACCGGCTGAACTTGTTCGATTATGCCGTTGAAAACTTCGAGTCGTCCGTCCCAGATTTGCTGCTGCTGTGCCGTTCCTCCCCATTCCACCTCAAACTCAAGGCGAGAGAAGACCGAGTCGGTGTAGGCCTCGAACGTATTAACTGTCGGCAGCGCCGAGTCGGCAATCACACGCAGTTTTAGTGTTGAGCGATACCGGGCCGGAAAATCCTTTAGTTGTGGAAATTCCTTTGAATTAATGGGATTGAACGTGAATGTATACGTCGTGCCCTTGATGTCGAGATTTGTGTCGGCTTTTTGCCATCTGCCCTGAAACCAGTCGCCAACATTAAGCCATCCCGAGCTGCCGGCTCCGGAGGGCCTGTCGCGGGGAATTCGGCGATGGGGCCACGATGATTGCCAGTATTCCAATCTAATCGAACCCGCATCGCCGATAGTCTTGGATTCGGCAAACCTGACCATCACGCGGAAGATGTCCCGCGAGTCTTCCCAGACAACGCCGTAGTCTTTTCCCTCTGTGTCCCACTTTTTGAGTTCGCCGAACGGCACGACGTTTACAAGCTCTCCATCTTGCGCTGCCAAAGAAGATGAAAGGGGGAAAACAAGACTTGTTAAAATAGCTGTACAAATAATTTGCCGTAGATTTTTTTGCACCATACCCACCACCTGCCTTTTTACAATCAACATCAAATTTTTCCCCCACAGACATCCGGCAAAATCGCCCGACTTATCTAAAATCGGGGCGACTGGACTTGAACCAGCGACCTCTTGACCCCCAGTCAAGCGCGCTACCAAACTGCGCCACGCCCCGTACAAAAAACATATTCTAATACAAAGTGCGGCGTTAGGCAAACCTTTTATGGACCGGAAATTTTATATCAAGTGCCCTTATTAAGACCGTTTACCGCTGTAACGTGTGCTCTGCGCAGAGTTGTGCTCACGGAATTTCCTTAATTTCCAAAAATTTCTCAAAAAAACCTTGACGAAGTTAGGCATGACTAACTATAATGGAAAAATGGTGCCTAACAAAGGGAAAAAGCTTATGGTTGCGGCGAAAAGCAATAATTTGAGCGCCTCTCTCGAAGATTATCTCGAGGCCATCTTCAATCTCGCCGGCGAGTCTAACGTCGCTCGCAGCAAGGACATCGCTGAATCGCTCGGCGTTGCCAAACCTTCCGTTACAGGGGCGTTAAAAATTTTAGCTAAGAAGGGGCTCGTTAATTACCGCCCTTACGGATATGTTACTCTTACCGGTTCAGGTGTTGCTGAGGCGGCAAGAGTCGCTAGAAAACACAACATTATCAAGTCATTTTTTGTCAACATTTTGGGCATTGATGCTGAAGTGGCGCAGGAAGCGGCCTGCAAGGCCGAGCACGCATTGGGCTCGGCCATAGTTTCGAGATTACTGGATTTCACCGACTTCATAACGCGGAAGGGCAGAAACGGTAGTGATGTGGCGGATAAATTTAAGCAGTTCCGCAAAGCCAGGCGACAGGGCAGCAGCAGGCAAAAAAGTAAGCAGCCGAGAAAATAAAATATGGGTGATAAACAATTAAGGCCGTTGTCGGTAGTCAAGGAAGGCGAAACGGTTAAGCTGGTCAATATAGATGCCGGCCGGGGCTTGAAGAGCCGCCTGACTACAATGGGACTTTTACCTAACGTGGAAATAACGGTCATAAATAACAGCCATCCAGGACCTTTTGTAATAAGCGTTAAAGATTCCAAAATGATGTTGGGCAGGGGGATAGCTCATAGGATTATGGTGTTGTAGGGCTTTGCATGTAATCATTAGAGCAATATTTTTTTTGAGTGTATAGTTCGGAGCGCCTGACTTTTCGGCTTAAGCCTTCGTAAGGAATGGTTGTATTATGAACAAACTAACTGTGGCGTTAGCAGGCAATCCTAACAGCGGCAAAACCACCATATTCAATATGCTGACCGGCGCACATCAGCACGTCGGCAACTACCCCGGCGTAACGGTGGAAAAGAAGGAGGGGCTGTGCAAGTACGCCGGTTTTGAAATAACGTTTGTGGATTTGCCCGGGACGTACAGCCTGACGGCTTATTCGATTGAAGAGCTTGTTGCACGCAACTTCATAATCGAGGAGCAGCCGAACGTTGTTGTTGACATTGTAGATGCCTCCAATATTGAGCGCAACCTGTACTTGGCCACTCAACTGATGGAAATGGACGTGCCTCTCGTTCTGGCGTTCAATATGAGCGACATTGCCAAGCAAAAGGGCTTGGTTTTTGAAATCGAGCAGCTCTCCAACCTTCTGGAAGCGACGATAGTTCCAACCGTGGGTAATAAAGGTAAAGGCAAAGTAGAGTTGCTTGATGCTATTGTTGATACAGCCCGGCAGGGCAGGATGGAGCGAACTCATAAGATAAGTTACGGAGAAGAAATTGAGGAGGAACTAACAGCAATCGAAGCACTTATTGCCGGCGATGAGCACCGGTTGGCGGAAAAGTATGGTCCCCGATGGTTGGCCGTTAAACTGTTGGAGCAGGACAGTGACGTAACTGCAAAAGTTCAGAGCAGAGAAGTTCTCGATGCGGTCAAGGCCGGTGTCGAGCATCTTAAAACAATTTTCGCTGATGAGCCGGAAATCATAATTGCCGATAGACGGTACGGCTTTATTTCAGGCGCCTGTCAGGAAACCATCAAAAGAACTGTCGAATCGCGCCACAGTACCAGTGATATGATAGACGCCGTAGTAATAAATCGCATCCTGGGACTGCCGATTTTTCTGATACTGATGCTCGTAGTCTTTCTCCTGACATTTAAGATAGGCAAATTCCCGATGGATTGGCTGGAACAGTTTTTCGGCTGGGCGGGTAAAACGATAACCGGCTTCTGGCCCGCAGGCAGTGTCAGTTGGCTGAAATCGCTCCTGGTTGACGGTGTTATAGCAGGTGTCGGCGGGGTGATTGGGTTCTTGCCGAATATGCTCTTGCTGTTCCTTGCCATTGCTGTTCTTGAAGATTCCGGCTATATGGCCAGAGCGGCATTCGTTATGGACCGAATAATGCACAGGATTGGACTGCACGGCAAAAGCTTCATACCAATGCTTATCGGTTTTGGCTGCTCAATACCCGCCATTATGGGAACGAGAATACTGGAGAACAGACCCAACAGGTTTACTACTATAATGGTAATACCCCTGATGAGTTGCGGCGCAAGGTTGACGATTTACGCATTGATAATACCGGCTTTTTTCCCGGAAAAATGGCGAGGGCCTATGTTATGGCTTATTTATTTGATTGGAATTGCATTAGCGGTTATCTGTGCCAGGATTTTGCGCCTTACTGTTTTTAAGGGGGAAACCACATCATTTGTTATGGAGCTGCCCCCTTATCGCATGCCTACTCTAAAAGCCGTGTGCATTCATATGTGGCAGAGGGGATGGATGTTTTTGAAGAGAGCAGGCACAATAATCCTTGCCATATCGATTATACTCTGGGCGGCGATGAGTTATCCAAAGCCCAGCGATGAGCTTTTAGCGGGCTTGAGCTCTGAGCAGGCTAAGCGAGTCAGATTGGAATATTCGACGGTAGGCAGAATAGGACGGGCGATAGAGCCGGCAC
>SMTZ1_10011838_pt1 | contig 15552 bp, 13 predicted proteins | sample DeeMarSWOR136_30_FD_25667 | JGI IMG/M metagenome (IMG submission 25667)
CGCCTATATCAACACCACCGTTAATGGCATCGGGGAAAGGGCAGGCAATGCCGACCTGGTGGCAACGGTTCTGGCGGTCACCAAATCAAAGAAATTCGCTGGGAAATATCCACTGGGCAACCCTATTGATCTGGCTCAGGCATGGAAGACAGCCCGGTTTGCCAGCTATGCCTTTGGTGTGCCCATACCGATAAACCAGCCCGGAGTCGGTGCCAATGCCTTTGCCCACTCCTCTGGTATCCATGCCGACGGCGTCTTAAAGGATCCGGAAAACTACGAGCTGTTCAGCTTTGAAGAGCTGGGGCGGGGGGAGCCCGATTTTGTTGAGACCGGCCGGGAAATTATTGCCGGGCAATACAGCGGCATATCCGGCTTCAGCCATATAATGGGGAAGCTGGAGGTATCATTTGGCAGCAAGGACGATGCGAGGCAGATTCTGGAGCTGGTCCGGTATGCCAATGTGGAGGCGCAAAAGCCTCTGGTTCAGGATGAGCTGGTCTTCATCGCCAAATACCCTCAGATTGCCCGCAAGCTGCTGACCCTGAAGCCGCTGGAATAAGTCACCGTGGCTAACCAAAAAGTAAGCCCGACGCTGCCGGATATCTACCATCGGCTTATGGCGCATTACGGTTCCCAGCACTGGTGGCCGGCCGATAATCCCCTGGAAGTCATCATCGGTGCTATCCTGACCCAGTCCGCCGCCTGGGGCAATGTGGAGAAGGCAATCGCCAACCTGAAAGCGGCCGGAGCGCTGTCGCTGGAGGCACTGCGCCAGCTCGGCCTATCTCAACTTGCCGAAATTATCCGTCCCTGCGGCTACTACAACGCCAAGGCGCTGAAGCTGAAGTCCCTGGCGGGCTGGCTCGGGGAATACTATCACGACAATTTAGACAGGCTATTCGCCGGTGATGTTGGCTCTCTCCGGCAACAGCTATTATCAATCTACGGCATTGGCGAGGAGACGGCTGATTCCATAATCCTGTATGCCGCCAACAAGCCGGTATTCGTGATTGATGCTTACACCCGCCGCATTATCAGCCGCCTCGGTCTGGCGCCGGACAGCCGTAATTACTCCGCCTATCAGGCTTTCTTCAGGGACAATCTGCCGGCTGATATCAGGCTGTTCAATGAGTACCACGCCCTGCTGGTGCAGCTGGCGAAAGACGTCTGCCGTAAGCGCCCCGTCTGTCCGCGGTGCTGCTTGAATAGCCTCTGCCGTTTCTACCTTGGTACGAATAATATTCAGGGGAGCCAATAATTGGCCGAGCGTTTGGATATTCTGGCCGGGCGGGTAGCTGAGCTTATTATCGGCGCCGAAAGAGTGGTTGTCTTCACCGGCGCCGGGATTAGCACCGAGTCCGGGATTCCTGATTTCCGCAGTCCGGGTGGCATCTGGGACAGATTTGACCCCGATGATTTCACCTATCAAAAGTTCATCCGAAACCCGGCAACGAGGCGAAAGCAGTGGCTGATGCTGCGGGACAGCGGGCTGGTGACCGAGGCTATGCCCAACCCGGCCCACCACGCCATTGCCGAGCTGTATAAAATGGGCCGGCTGGACTGTGTCATTACCCAGAATATAGACAATCTGCACCAGAAGGCGGGGGTGCCGGCGGATAAAGTATTAGAGCTCCACGGCACCATGCAGCGGGCGGTGTGCCTTGACTGCGGCCGGCGTTACCCCTTTGCCCGCATCAAGCTCAGGCTGGACCGAGGGGAGGAGCTTCTGGATTGTGAGGTATGCCACGGTATCCTCAAACCGGATGCGGTCTTGTTCGGTGAGTCGCTACCGGAGGCGGTGCTGAAAGAAGCCAGCTTGCGTGCCACTAACTGCGACCTGTTCAAGCTGGTTATTATCAATTTAAGCTCAACTCATCTGGATAAAAAGGCGGTTGTCTTAATCAGGGCCAAAGCCGGGGAGGCTATGTCGCAGGTAATCGCCGAACTGAGCCAGAGGCTTAATCGCTAGCTTCGGGGTAGGGGCGGTACAGCGCCGCCTCCGCAATAAGCTCGGCAATATCTTTAACCTTGAGGGACTCGGTTACCTCTCTGGTCTTGATGGCGTCGTCAAGCATCTGCAGGCAGTAGGGACAGGCAGTGGCGATAACGCTGGCTTGGGTCGCCATCGCCTGCTCCAGGCGCAGCTCACTGACCCGCTGACCGGCCGCTTCCTCCAGCCACATCCGCCCCCCGCCGCCGCCACAGCAGAAGCTCTTTGTCTTATTTGGCTTCATTTCAACCGCCGTCAGGTCGGGCAGATGGCTCAGGATTTGCCGCGGCGGCTGGTAGATATCGTTATACCTGCCCAGGTAGCAGGGGTCCTGGTAGGTGACTATCCCCCTCAAGCCTTTAATCGCCCTCAGCTTACCTTCCTGAAAGAGGCCGGCGATAAACTCGGTGTGGTGGCTGACCTTGAAATCTCCGCCAAACTGAGGGTACTCGTTCTTGAGGGTGTTATAGCAATGGGGACAGGCGGTCACTATTCTCTTTACGTTGTAGCTTTTCAGTATTTCAATGTTCTTGGCTACCTGTGTCTGGAACAGATACTCGTTACCCAGACGGCGGGCCGGTTCCCCGCAGCAGCTCTCCTCAGCCCCCAGAATGGCAAAGTTGACCCCGGCCAGCTTCAGCAGCCGGGCGACTGACCGGGCTACCTTCGTGCTCCTCTCTTCCAGCGCCTCGGTGCAACCCACCCAGTACAGAATGTCTATATGGCTATCTTCGGCCAGAGTCTTGATATTCAGCCCCTCCGCCCAGTCGGTCCGGCTGGCGGTTGTCCCCCGCCAGGGGTGGCCCCGGTCCTCAATACTGCGCAGGGCTACCTCGGCGGTCTCGGGCATAGTGGCTTGCTCCATTACCAGGTTTCGCCTGAGGTCAATCAGCTTGGTCATCGGCTCGATGCTGACCGGGCAGACCTCTTGGCAGGTGCGGCAGGTGGTACATGCCCAGATTTCGTCTTCGGCAATCACCTCGCCGGTTATAGACGGCGGGGAAGAAGCCCCGGCTTTAGCGCTGGCTTTGAGCAGCCCGGGACCAGCCGCCAGCAGGTGCTGCTTCATATTCTGGATTACCTGCTTGGGGTTAAGCGGTTTGCCGCTGGTGGTTGCCGGGCAGCTGTCCTGGCAGCGCCCGCAGCGGGTACAGGTGTATAAGTCAAGCAGGTCCTTCCAGGTGAAGTCCTGGATTCCGGTTGCGCCCAGGGTCTCCGCCTGTTCCAGGTCAATGGGCTTGAGGGCGCCTTTAGGCTCCAGATTTCGGAAGGCTATGTTGGGGAAAGAGGCGAGCAAATGAAGGTGCTTGGAGTAGGGGATGAAGACCAGGAAACCGAGGATAGTGACGTAGTGGAGCCACCACACCCACTGGTGTGACGCCGCCAGTACCCCCTGCGATATACCGGCTCCAGCCAGCAGTTTAGCCAGAGCCGCGCCCAGCGGGGGCAGGTAGCCAGCGATACCAGTTGCGGCGTAGCTGAAGCCCTCGGTAAGAATATGGAGCACCATCAGAGAGAAGACCAGGAGCAGAATAATGCCGGCTTCGGCGGTGGTCTCCTCTTTCAGCCGGGCCGGTTTGAGCACATACCGCCGGATGGCTGCCCAGATTACGGCGGTGATGACCAGCAGGGCCGCCAGGTCCAGAATTGATGAATAGACCAGCTCAAAGGTGGTGCCGGCGATTACCGGGGCTAAACCGAACCCGCCGGCCAGACCGATAAAGATAATATAGCCGATAAGAAATAGGCTAAAACCAAAAAACAGAAAGGCATGCCCCATTCCGGCCAGGTCAGGCGGGTGCAGGCTGATGTTTTTCAGGCTGCACCACTGCGAGAGCGTTTGGGTGAGCACTGACATCAGGCGGTGCCCCATATTGTCAAAGCGGTTTTCCGCCCTGCCTAGGCGGGCAAGGCGGAGCAGGAAGTAGACCCGCCGGGAGAACAGTCCCAGGGCGAGGGTGAAGAATGCCCAGAAGATCAGGTATCCCGGGATGCCTAAATAGCTAACGCTAACCGCGGACACGGTTACCTCCCTATTTATTAACTCAGCGCAGGCGGGTAACTGCCACCCAGATACCCAGAGCCAGGGCGAGCAGGTCAAGGAAGTGAAAGTTTAACCCCCAGGGTAAAAGGATACTGATCAGGTAGCTTGCTATCACCAACAGGCTGGCTACAATGGCTAAGCCGGCGCCACGCTTGCGGTTGACCGAGAGGCTGATGACTTCGCCGATGGCATAGCCGACCACCGGCACCAGCAGTAAATTGATGTAGAGGAAGGGGATTATTCTGGCCACTATTCCCCAGAGAGCGCCGCAGATGATAGCCACACCCAGCCCGGCGCCGACTGCTCTCAGGTAGTATGGCGTGGAAACACGGTAGGTGGGCAGCTTACGTAGCTGGGCGCAGTCCGGGCAGCGTGCCCCCACCGGTGTCTGCACCATGCACTTGGGACATATCGGCTTGCCGCACTTGCCGCAGGTAAGGTTGGTCTCAACATGCGGGTGAGTGGCACATTTCATAATACTAGCGTCAACCCTTCTGTTTATAGCTTGATTGGTCAGCCGGAGGTCGGTGCACCCAGGCCCTTCTGTCCCTGATGTCACGGTCAAAAAGCAGTCGGTTAATAAATAGCTGCTGCCAGTTTACCGAAGCGGCCAGCGGGGTTCGGGGGGCGGTCAGCCGCCTGATGACCAGGATGATTAACATGGCAGTAAAGCCCAGGGGTATGGCGAGGGGTTCCCCGGAAAGCCAGCCCACCAGGGGCAGGGTGATTAAGCCGCCCAGCACCGGCAGGGGAGAGTCCTTGGTGAAAAAGCTAATCGAGGCTATGGCGAGAAATGAGGCAACTCCCCAGGGCATCAGATAGAGGACAATGCCCATGGTGGTGAGAAGCCCCCTGCCTCCGCTGAAGCGCAGAAATACCGACCAGTTGTGGCCGGCAACTGCCGCCACCCCCACCGTTACCTGCTCGGCAACGCCGAGACCGAACTGCTGGGCTACCCATACTGCTAGTATTCCCTTAACCACGTCGAAAAAGCCGACGGCAAGGGCAACCCATTTTGAGACTGACACCCATAGATTGGAGGCGCCGATATTGCCGCTGCCGAGTTGCCTCAGGTCTATCCCCCGTGACCACTTGGCCACTAGATAGGCGAGTGGCACTGAGCCCAGGAGATAGGCAGCCACGATTAATAATAATAAGATAAAAGTACCCGTAGGCTCTCCTCTATTTATATTTAGCTGGCTTTATGGCTTATTTTTAGCCAGAGCAAACAGTGTTTCGGCGGCGTTTAGCGGTACCTCCACACCGCCCAGCATGGTCTCGTTGCTCTCATCCAGTCCGTGGTAGTCGCTGCCACCGGTAACGATAAGATTATGCTGATTAGCCAGGCTGAGTAGCCGGGCTATCTGGTCTAGGTTGTAGTTGTTGTAGTATACCTCGATGCCGACCAGCCCCGCTTTCTTCAACTCAGCCGTCATTGTCTCCGGGTCATCAATGGTCAGCGGATGTCCCAGCACCGGCAGGCCGCTGGCTTGTAGTACCAGTTCGACCGCCTCGGCCGGGGTTATCTTGGCCCGTTCCACATAGGCGGGACCGCCCCGACCGATATAGTTAATAAACGCTTCCCTGATGGTGCTAATATAGCCCTTCTCGAGCAGGGCTTGAGCAATATGGGGACGCCCGAAAGCGCCATCCCCGGCGATTTCCTGGACTCGCTGCCAGTCAAGGTGAACCCCCAGGTCTTTCAGCTTGGCAATCATTCCCTGCGCCCGTTCTCGCCGGGAGTGACGTAAAATCTCCAGGGTCTCATTTAGCCGGCGGTTGGTATAGTCAATAAAGTAGCCGAGGACATGGGCTTCACCGTTGGGGACATCGGTGTTAATCTCAACGCCGGGGATAACTTTTAGCTTGGGAAAGGCCTGGGTGGCGAGCAGGGCGGGGGCGATACCGTTTACCGTGTCATGGTCGGTAATGGCGATGACGCTCAGGCCAAGCTCTACCGATTTAGCCACAATTTCAGCCGGGCTAAATCTCCCGTCAGAAGCCGTGGAATGGATATGGAGGTCTATCTTGGACACGATTAGGCTACCTCACGGTAGATTCGCTCGATGCCGGTTGCTTTGCCGCTGACCTCATCTATCTTGACCAGTATGGCGTTAAATTCGGTCTTACCTTTGCCTACTGATAAATGGTGGGGTAACATGGTCAGGAAGTGGTGGATGACCGATTTGGTATCATCACCGATAACCGAATCCATCGGGCCGGTCATACCAATATCAGTGACATAAGCCGTGCCTTGAGGCAGCAGCCGGGCATCAATGGTGCCGACATGGGTATGGGTGCCGAGCACGGCACTGACTCTGCCGTCAAGGTAGCGCCCCAGGGCTATCTTTTCCGATGTTGCCTCAGCGTGGAAATCAATAATGATAACCGCTGGCTTGGGCTTGACCTCAGCCAGCAGTTTGTCCATTGCCCGGAAGGGACAGTCAAAGTCGCCCATAAAAGTGCGGCCGATGAGATTAACTATCATCGTCTGCTTGATGACGATATAGCCTCTACCCGGTACTCCCGGGGGATAATTCAGCGGTCGCAGGATGGGCAATTTTCCGTTGAGATAGGGAAAAATCTCCTTCTGCGCCCAGATGTGGTTTCCCGAGGTCAGCACATCAACGCCGGTGGCGAACAGTTCGTCGGCGGTGGCCGGGGTTAACCCCAGCCCGCCGGCGGTGTTCTCGGCATTAGCGATAACCAGGTCCAGGTCGAGTTCCTGCTTTAATTCGGGCAAAAGCTCTCTGGTTGCCCGGCGCCCCGGACGTCCGATTATATCACCGATGGCTAGTACCAACACTGTCTTTACCTACTTAGCGTAGTCTACCGCTCTGGTTTCTCTCAGCACGGTGACCTTTATTTGCCCGGGATAGTCCAGGCTCCCCTCCACTTGCTTGACGATATCTCGCGCCAGCCTCATCGCACCCAGGTCATCAATCTCCTCCGGCTTGACCAGAATGCGGATTTCGCGACCGGCCTGGACCTTGAAGCTGTTGGCGATGTCCTCCAGTGCCTTCAAGCGCTTCAGGTAGCCCTCCAGCGATTCCCGCCGGGCACCCGGTCGGGCACCACTGATGGCATCAGCCGCCGAGATGATGTAGCCCCAGATGCTGGTCGTTTCGGTTTCAAGGTGATGCTCGGCAGTACCCTGGACTACCTCCGGTGCTTTATCCCACTGCTTGACCAGGTCAGCGCCGATGGCGGCATGAGTTCCCTCTACCTCGCGGTCAACCGCCTTGCCAATGTCGTGCAGGAGTCCGGCCCGCTTGGCCAGGGCGACATTGGCACCCAGCTCGGTGGCAATCATGCCGGCGAGATGGGCCACCTCAATACTGTGGGCGAGGACATTCTGCCCGTAACTGGTGCGGTACTTGAGCCGCCCCAGAAGCTTGATTAGCTCCGGGCGCAGCCCGGGCACGCCTACCTGGTAGGCGGCCTGTTCGCCGGCACTGTAGATGGTGGCGTCCACTTCTTCTTTGGTCTTGGCGACGACTTCCTCAATACGGGCGGGGTGAATCCGTCCGTCAACGATGAGCTTGGATAGCGCCAGGCGGGCAATTTCGCGGCGCACCGGGTCGAAGCTGGACAGGGTAACCGCTTCGGGAGTATCGTCAATAATCAGGTCAACACCGGTAGCCTGCTCCAGAGCCCTGATGTTACGCCCCTCTCTGCCGATAAGCCGTCCCTTCATCTCATCGCTGGGCAGCGGGACAACCGCCACCGTAGTCTCGGATACGATTTCGGAGGCAGCACGCTGGATAGCCGGACACAGAATCTCCTGGGTTTTCTTATTGGTCTCTTCTTTTAACTCGGCTTCCCATTCCCGAATACGCCGGGTGGCTTCGTCGCGCAGCTCGACTTCTATGTTCTCCAGAAGGGATTGCTTTGCCTCGGCACTGGACATACCCGAAATCAGCTCTAGCTGTTGCAGTTGCTTGCTTCTGGCCTCTTCCAGGTGGGCCCGCAGCGTATCTATCCCCTTTTCTTTGTTGGCCAGATTGCGGTCACGATTCTCCAGGGCTTCCAGCTTGCGGTCTACACTTTCTGTCTTCTGGGTCAAGCGGTTTTCCAGATTCTGGAGTTCACCGCGCCGCTCCTTGTATTCGGCATCCGCGGCTACCTTGGTTTTGTCGGCTTCCCCCTTGGCGTCATTGAGTATTTTTTTGGCTTCATTTCGGGCTTCAGCCAGGGCTCTTACCGCTTTCCGCTGGGTAAGCCGTATCTGGCGGTTCATGAACAGCTGTCGAATAAGAAAAACAGCCGTACCCCCTAGCACTACCCCGATAAAAAAGGTGGATAAAATGAACCATATACTCAGAATTACATTCTCCATCTTGCCACTCCTTTCGCTATAGCCTTGTGGTTGAAGCGGGCTATAGCCGGTTAGTTTGTTTTATCCCCTCCCCCGACCACATTTGCGCTACGGTGTGATTTATCACCGCATAATTAAAACCGCGTCGCCTGAGATAGCTACCCAGCCGCTGACGAAATTGCGGGTAATCATAGCCGGATAGACTGCGAGCCTTGCTCAGGGCGGCGCGATAGGCACTATCGCTGTCGTCAATGGTAGCCACTACCTGATTCATAACCTCTTCGGCTACCCCCTTCTGTCTCAGCTCTCGCCGGGTTAGCCACTGGCTGCGCGGGCTGAATGACTGCCGATTATCCCTCCAGAATTGGGCAAAAGCTAGGTCATCGACCAGTCCCTGTTCCTTTAATTTGGCCACTACCGCTTCAATGCAGTGATTATCAAAGCCACGTCGGCAAAGCCGTTCTTTTAGCTCGGCTTCACTTCGGGGCCGGTAGCTAAGATAACGGGCGGCGGCATCATAGCCGCGCTGGTAGTTATCCGAGCCGGTTAATGCCTCAACCTGGTGAGGCGATAGCTCCTGACCGACCTTTAGCTCTTCTTTTGCCGCCAGCTCAGCCTGGAGGCTGAAGGCAAAACGGCCGTCCAGAAACAGGTTGACCCGTTTGCCCTGACCCCTCCCGGCGCGGATGGCGGTTACTTTACTCATTAACCTGTTATCCCCTTTTAAACAACTAAGGCTGACGCCTGAGCCTCAGCCTTAGTTATGCCTATTCGTTTGTCTAAGCTGGTTTAAGGTCAATCTCCACTTTGTGGAGCTTGGTTAGTGTTGGCTGAGGCTCTGATCTCCTGTTCCAGTTGCTGGGCAAGTTCCGGTTGCTGACTCAAGTATTGCTTAGCACTCTCCCTGCCTTGCCCCAGACGAACATCACCATAGGAGAAAAAAGCGCCAGCTTTCTTCACTACCCCGAGCTGTACTCCCAGGTCAATAAGGTCGCCCTCCCGGCTTATCCCGTAGGCAAACATGATGTCAAACTCAGCGCTGCGGAATGGGGGTGCCACCTTATTCTTGACTACCCTGGCTCTGATATGACTGCCGGTGGCAGTATCTCCCTGCTTGATAGTATCAATACGCCTCAGGTCTATCCTTACTGAGCTATAGAATTTGAGAGCCCGCCCACCCGGTGTCACTTCCGGATTACCGAAGATAATACCGACCTTTTCTCTTAGCTGGTTGATAAATACTACCGCCGTTCCTGACTTGCCAACGGCGGCCGCCAGCTTTCTTAGGGCTTGTGACATAAGGCGGGCTTGTAAGCCAACGTGAGCATCTCCCATTTCCCCCTCAATTTCAGCCCGGGGGACTAAGGCGGCGACACTATCAACCACAATCACATCAACCGCCCCGCTTCTGACCAGTGCCTCGGTAATCTCTAGAGCCTGCTCTCCGGTGTCGGGCTGGGAGACAAGCAGGTCATCAACATTTATTCCGCAATGGCCAGCATAGGTAGGGTCAAAGCAGTGCTCGACATCAATATAGGCGGCCGTGCCGCCCTGCTTCTGTGCTTCGGCAATGATGTGCTGTCCCAGGGTGGTTTTCCCGGAGGACTCCGGTCCGAAGATTTCGGTCATCCGCCCTCGGGGTATGCCGCCCACACCCAATGCTCGGTCCAGTGACAGTGCCCCGCTGGGGATAGCCTCCACCGCTATCGCCGTGGTTGCCTTCCCCAACTTCACGATTGAGCCTTCACCAAACCGTTTTTCAATGTGGTCAATAGCTAGCTCGAGCGCTTTCTCTTTTTCCGTGGTCATATTCGTCCGGATATATAATAACACAGATATTTAGTTGAAACAATATGAGCCATACTCAGACCAGAAGGATATAATTGAGGGCAAATTTTTTGGTGATTTCGTGCCCGGTTGGCTGGCTAGGCGCTAAAATCGGGCACTTGCGGTGGCAAGCGCTTGTGGTTAGTGGAGGCTATCATCGCCTTAATCTTTTTCCGGACCACCTCACTGGCTTCCCCGCTGAGCAGATAGTGGTCAAGCTCCTGGTAGCTTAGCCCCAGCTCAGCCTCATCGGTCTGCCCCTCCCACAGCCCGGCGGAGGGGGGCTTGTCAATAATCACCTCAGGGATACCCAGAAAGCGAGCCAGTTCTCTCACCTGTCCTTTGACCAGGTTGCCTAGAGGCATGATATCGGTGGCACCATCACCGTGCTTGGTAAAGTAGCCTATGGCAAGCTCACTTCTATTGGTGGCGCCAATAACCAGGTATTTAAGCTGGTTGGCCAGGTAGTAAAGAACGAGCATCCTCAGTCTGGCTTTAAGATTGCCTTCCGCCAGCTGGCTGATGGCCGGCTCGGTGCTTTCACCGGGCAGAATCTCAAGCAGGCTATCACAGATGCCGTCCAGAGACACGGTTTTGGTCGTAATGGCGAACTTGCTGGCTAACTGCTGGGCGTGCGCCACATCCTCTTGGCTACTGTAGCAGGGCATAATCACCCCCAGTGTGCTTCGGGGCAGGGCACGCTGGCAGAGCACGGCCAGTACCGCAGAATCGAGCCCACCGCTCAAGCCAAGCACCACCCCCCGGCACCCTGCCGCCTCTACTTTATGCCTTATCCACGAGACTAACTTGTCGGCTAGCTTACTGGTTTCCATATAAATTGCCTTTAGCGTAGTAGATATAATACCGCTATAATTGATTTAACACAACCTGTTTGGTTAAATTAGTTAACCGGGTAACCATCGGGACAAAGATATGAATTATTCAGTTGGACGGAGGCTCTTGAGCGATGGCTGGGCCAGGGCATCGCAATATATGAAATTTATCGCCAGCCTCAGGCATTTGAATTTATTCGGCATGGTGGCTCTGGCCGGGGTTGTTATCCCCTTTGTGATGCTCCTGACCGAGGCTATTCTGATTTATTTTAACCCCGACTATAATCCCATTGTTGAATCTATCAGTGCCCTGGGACTGAAGCCGTTGGGCTGGGTGCAGAGTATCAGCTTTCTGATGGTGGGTCTGCTAACGGAGCTATTCGCCCTTGGGCTTTATTTCAGTATTAAAAGGCGTGTCGGTTTCAGAACGGCTATCGCCTTACTGGTCTTTTTTGGCTTCGGGCTGCTGCTCATCGGCGCTTTCCGGACGCACCCCTCGGCTGGTTTATATACTGTGGAAAACATAATACACTATCTGACGGCACGCGCCATTTTCGCCTTATTCCCGATTGCCTGTTTCCTGATGGCAATAAGCCTGAGGGCTGACCCCGGCTGGAAAGCTCTTTTTGGCTATACTATGGTTACCGGTGCCATCGCGGCTATTCTGGTCATACTCTGGATTTCTTTTCAGTTCCAGATCAACTGGTTCGGTCTGTATGAGCGAATAATGGTCGCCAACGCCGTCATCTGGCTGGAAGTAATGGCGGTGAATCTTTTGCGTCTCTCCATACGCGAAATCAGCGGGGACTGGGCGATATGACGGGGATTTATAAACCATACTAGGCTCGGCTTAAGCGAGAAGAAAGAGGTGCTGGGCAGGCTGAACCGGCTGCGGGTTTAGTTTAATTGGTGCCTGCTTTTTGCCTAAATACCAAATAACCCCCGCCCATACCCCCTAAAATTATAGCCACCGCCACTATGCCCAGGGCACAGAGCAGGGCGGCGTAGCCGAAGAAAGGCTCGGGGAAGAGCAAAAGCATGTAGCCCTGGGCTGACCAGTAGGGGTTGGTGAAGAAGAGAAGATGGAACTGATAGAAAAGCTGGCGGAAGCCGGTGATGGTGTTTAATAGCACCAGCCCCAAAATGAGCAGCAGGGTAAGGCCGCTGCCACCCACCACCCCCCAGGCCAACTGGCGGCGGTCTTTTCTCCAGAAAAGATAAATCCCGGCGTAGGCAAGGGCGTAAATCAGCGTCCCCAGCAAAACCCAGTAGTCCAGCCAGATTAGCCGCTTGACATCGCTGAAGTGGATAACTTCTTCCGGGGTGAAGAGGGGAATTGTCTCACCGTCCTGAATAACGGTAAGGTCAATATATTCTTCCGCCGAGTTAAAATAGCCAATCAGCCCGGCGTATATCTCTTCCAGTTCGGCATCAGACAGCTTCAGCCCGGCCCCGGCCAGGTCCTGGCTGACCTGATATTTCTCCGGGCCGTGGGGATAGAGCCAGAGGCTGTTTACCGCCCCGCCCAGGCTGGCGGTCAGTAGCAGTACCGGCAGGCAAAGAATAAATGCCCCGCGGGCTATTGTAATTAAAAATTTCAAGTCTTACCCCTGGCCCAAATTTTACACTTTCAAGGCTAAAAATAATACCCCACCAAACTAGCCCTGTGCTATAATTACGGAAACGCCGGGCCGGGGGGGGCGATGTTTACCCATCTCCATGTTCATACTGAATATAGTCTGCTTGATGGCATGTGCCGTATTCCCCGGCTGGTGGGGCGGGCCAAAGAGCTGGGGATGGACAGCCTGGCGATAACCGACCACGGGGCGATGTACGGCGTTATCCAGTTCTATCTCGCCGCCCGGGAAGCCGGTATAAAGCCGATTATCGGCTGTGAGGTTTATATCGCCCCCGGCAATCGCTTCAACCGGGAGCCAGGCGATAAAAACTACCACCTTATTCTGCTGGCCAAAGACGAGACCGGCTACCGCAATTTAATCCAGCTCACCACCAAAGCCAACCTCGAGGGTTTCTATTACAAGCCCAGGGTGGACAAAGAACTTCTGGAGCAGTATCACCAGGGGCTGGTTGCCCTCTCGGCCTGTCCCAGTGGTGAGGTGCCCCGGCTCATTCTGCAGGGACGCCCCCAGGAAGCCAGGCAGGCTGCCTTGTGGTATCAGCAGACTTTTGGCGATTTTTATTTCGAGATACTGAGGCACCCCATCTTTGAGCTGGAGCAGATAAACCAGGGGCTGATTGAGATGGGTGGTGAACTGAATATCCCGCTGGTGGCCACCAATGATGTCCATTATATCAATCAGGAGGATGCTTCTACTCATGACCTGCTGCTCTGTATCGGCACCAACTCTTCTATTTATGACGAAAAGCGGGTGAAGATGGCCGGCGATTTCTTCTATCTGAGGAGCCCGGAGGAGATGGCGGAGCTTTACCGTGACCTTCCCCAGGCCCTGGAGAACACCGAGCGCATTGCCGAAATGTGCCATCTGGAGCTTGAGTTTGGCCGCCTCTATCTTCCCGAGATAGAGCTGCCTGAAGGTAAATCGGCCGACCAGTTTCTGGCTGACCTTTGCTATCAGGGCCTGCGTCAGCATTACCCCAAGCCCACCCCGGAGATAAAGAAGCGGCTGGACTATGAGCTGGAGGTAATCAAAAAGACCAATTTTGCCGATTATTTTCTGGTCGTCTGGGACATTATTTCCTTTGCCCGGGAGCACGACATCCTGTTCGGGGTCAGGGGCAGTGCTGCTGCCAGCATTGCCCTGCATTGTCTGGGTATCACTGAGGTTGACCCGATTGAAAACCGGCTTGTCTTTGAGCGCTTTCTCAATTTAGAGCGTCGGGAACTTCCCGATATTGATCTGGACTTTCAGGATGACCGCCGTGACGAGGTTATCGCCTACGTCTCCCGGAAATACGGGCAGGACCATGTCGCCCAGATTATTACCTTCGGCACGCTGGGTGCCCGCGCCGCCCTGCGCGATGTCGGTCGGGCGCTGGGTATGCCCTACAGCTTTGTTGACCGTGTTGCCCGGCTGGTGCCCTTTATCCCCCATATGACCCTGTCCCGGGCACTGGATGAGAATGCGGAGCTCAAGAATATCTACTATGAGGATACCAGCATCCGCAACCTGGTTGACTCCGCCAAGAGAATTGAGGGTATCTCACGCCATGCCAGCACCCATGCTGCCGGCGTCGTCATCTCCAAAGAGGCGCTCACCCAATTTGTCCCCCTGCAGCGAGCGAGCAAGGGCAATGATGAATCGGTGGTCATGACTCAGTTCGCCATGGAAGACATCGCCCGCATCGGGCTGCTTAAAATGGACTTCCTCGGTCTGGCTAACCTCAGCATTCTGGGCAAAGCCAGGGAGATTATTCAGCAAAACCGCGGCGTTGAGATTGACCTGCACCGTATCCCGCTGGATGATACCAATACCTTTGACCTGCTCTCCTCCGGGGAGACGGCCGGGGTGTTCCAGCTGGAGGGAGCCGGTATGCGCCGTTACATCAAAGACCTTAAGCCGACCACCTTCAGTGATATTGCCGCCATGGTTGCCCTCTATCGCCCCGGACCGATGGAGCACATCCCCACCTTCATCGACGCCAAGCATGGCCGGGCGCCCATCCGCTATCCCCACCCGGCACTGGCCAGCATTCTGGAAGAGACCTACGGGGTGATTGTATATCAGGACCAGGTGCTATTTATCGTCCAGACCCTGGCCGGTTACAGCCTGGGGCAGGCGGATATCTTCCGCAAGGCAATGGGCAAGAAGATTGCTGATGTTATGAAGAAAGAGAAGCGTAATTTTATTGCCGGTGCCCGGAAGAATGGCTTCTCGGCTGAGGTAGCCGGCGCCGTCTTCGCCCTCATTGAGCCCTTTGCCGGCTATGCCTTCAATAAGGCGCACAGTTTCAGCTATGCCCTTATCGCCTATCAGACCGCCTATCTCAAGGCTAACTTTCCCGCCGAGTATATGAATGCTTTTCTGATTACCCATGCCGACCAGTCAGAGAAGGTAGCCAGCGCCGTGGCGGAATGCCGGCGCCTGGGGATTGAGATATTACCCCCGGATATAAACCACAGCCAGGCCAACTTTACCATTGAGAAGGATGGCAAAGAGACCCCGGCGATTCGCTTCGGGCTGACCGCGATTAAGAATGTCGGCTCGGGCGCGGTGGCGCCGGTTATCGCCGAGCGGGAGAAGAGGGGCGAGTATAAATCCGTTGAAGACCTCTGCCGGCGCAGTGACCTGAGCGGGCTGAACAAGCGGGTGCTGGAGAGCCTGATTAAGGTCGGCGCCTTCGACTCTCTGGGTGACCGGGGCGCTTTGCTCCAGAACACGAACAACATTCTGTCGCTGGCGCAGCGCCAGCAGCAGCTCAGGCAGACCGGCCAGTCGACCATGTTTGACCTCTGGGGGAAGGAAATGCCGGTGCCGATCCCCAGCCTTGATTTAAGCACTGCCGAAATCCCCCTCAAAGAGAAGCTTGCCTGGGAGAAGGAGCTGATGGGGGCCTATAT
>SMTZ1_10013580_pt1 | contig 15551 bp, 34 predicted proteins | sample DeeMarSWOR136_30_FD_25667 | JGI IMG/M metagenome (IMG submission 25667)
TTGATACTAATTTGTCTAGTAAAGAACCCATAACATTTTCCTTTCTCTTATGGCTTTCCGGTCTATAGGAGTTTCGATCTCCTGCTTCAACCTTGACAGGGTTGTGTGCTCCCATTACACCAATAGACCATCTACTATAAACCGGAAAACCACAAAATTAAATTTGGCTCCAGCACCAGGATTCGAACCTGGAAGTCCTGATTAACAGTCAGGCATGATACCATTTCATCATGCTGGAACAGTCTGGGGAATAGTTCCCCAGAAAGCACCTAGTAGCCAAGTAAGAGGGGGGAGTCGAACCCTGAGAAGCAAGTAGACTTGGAATCGTGCTTCTTGACCATCTCTCTCTACTAGGATTTTTCCTCTATGCAGCTTGTTCTCGTCAGGACTTTCACCGTCTGTCTCCGGTGTATGCATCCACCTTTCGTATCCAGGTCACTTGCTGCAATTTTTAGTATACTACAAATCTCTGTATTTGTAAACCTGCTCTGTAAATATTTTTGGCAGGGATACCAGGATTCGAACCCGAACTTTTAGTTTTGGAGACTAACGTGCTACCATTACACCATATCCCTAACACAATAAAAAAGGGACTTTCCTTTTGTGGGAAAGTCCCTTCAAATCCTGATATGATAACTTTCCCACTTACATGGTTTCTCTCCTATCGGCACTATTATGGAAATCATTTGTTCCACCTAATAGGGACAGAGAGAGAATATAGACCTCTGGTGATTGCCAACATATGTGTGTCGGTTTTCGTAGGTCTTTTCCTTTTGCAGTGTGAGTTATCATAACCATCTCCTACAGTATTCTACTGTGCTTCTAATGTTATTTAGTAATTCTAACATACAAATTTCAAAATGTTAACTAACTTTTTTATTTTTTTCCCATTACTCCCAGAAAGATGATTGCAGCATACCACCACCAAGGGAGTTTCAGTGTGAAGCAGAGTATTAATCCTATTATAGTAAAGGTTAACATTTATGCTTGTCTCCACCATCTTTTCTTATAACGGAGGTATTCGTTTTCCAGTTTATTGATAATCTCACAGTCGTAGAGATAGTCAGGACTACCATTGCCAAGAACATTACCACCAGTGATAACAGCACCATAAATCTCTTTGCTACCACCACCATTGAAAGTAGAGTTTCCGGTAACAATGATAAGCCCATGCCAACTTAAATTACCACCAATGGTCATGTTTCCATCAACTACAAGGATACCATATCCATCAATATTGTTTAGAACTTCAATATCTCCCCTGTAGTAGTAGATGCCTGTATCATTAGCAGCATCACCCAAAACTATGTTGTTTGCAGGAGTAAATTCTTCTCCCATTTGAATTAGCCTTTGGGCATAATCCCAAACTGGATACTCTGCACCATTGTTATCCATATCACAGAAGGTTCCACAACCACCAGTCCAATCAGTTGCTTGATTGCCAGCAGTAGCATTGCCAGTGGTAATAATATCTTTTACACCACTGCCAACACACATAGGATTATAGTCACCATCTGCAATCTGTGATACACCATTGTTCTGGAGATTTCCACCAACATACAGTGCAGCTTTAGGGTCAACCACTAGGGATTCTCTTATTACCTGAACCTCTACTTCTGAATGACCTCTTCTAGCTTCTGGTCCAGCATGACCATAGGCATGAATGTATTCAACAGGATAACCTACAGTAAAATTTTCTTCATTCTTATAATCACCATTAACATCACCCCATCGAATAACAGCTTCCATACTTGTTGCAGGATCTTCCCCAACTTTATGCCAAATATCTACTTCAAAGAAATTTGGATTATGAGGATGATCTGTTGGTAGCTCATACTCCAGAGTAGTTGTCCATGATGGATCTGGAGCATAGAAATCACCAACATCAGGAAGAGAAGCAATTGCATAATTCACACCTGACTCAGCAGCATAGAATGACCTTTTATGAAGATAGTCATTTGTAACCATCATCAATTCTATCTGGGTCATTCTTAACATAGCACTTCCCAATATTGTCATTGCCATTAAAATGACAACAACAATAACTAGAATTGATCCATTTTGGTTTTTTAGTGTTTTCATTTTCCCCTCCTTAATCGGGAATGTTAAGTACACTTAATTGACCATTCTTTTTTTCTGGAACCCAGGATCTATTAATAGCTTCCCTGAGATCTTTCATTTTGATATTGCTGATATCAGTAAACTTGATAGCAAACCCCTTTGGATAAAGATTGCTATACTTGTTAATCCAGACAACATCCCCCTCAACTCTGATTTTTTCTTCAATACCAACAAGGCTGAAGAGTGCAGTTATTCTTTCATTCAGAGAAAGATTTATAATAGGACTTTTGCCAGCAGTAACAAACATGCCTTGATCATCCATGGCAAGAATTACACCATCATAAAGTCGAGCACCATAGTCTGCTGTCCAGTTATCAATCTTTATAGTTTCAGCTTCCCCAAAGACCATGAATCTGGTCTCAGTTCTCATTGAACGTCTGCTCTCTTTTTTGCTGTTTGTAGTTTCTTTTCTTGCCTTCATTTTTAACCTCCAAAACTATTCTATCATAAAGCAGAGTATTTGTAAACCTAGTTTATAAATTTTCTTTTTCTTTTCCAGGTAAATGTCCCTCTTGATAACCATGGTCCTGCTGTTCCATGGTTGTGCTCCTAATATCTGGCACCTTGTTTTAAAGGACACCAATCTGGAATCTTAATCACTTTTGGATCTTTGCTACTCTTGGTGAGTACCCTATGAATCCAATGGTACTTGAAATGTGTTAGATCTCTTTTAGCATATTCTGGATACTCTTGGAGAAATTCTTCTTTTGAGACCCTTTTTTTACAGGCATTACTATGACCACAAATCAATCGTGCTCCCCTCACAGTGAAAGCACCACTATGATCAATATGCCTACAGTCCCTACAGCTTCTAAGATCAACTGTTATTTTCATTTCTACCACCTATGTCTTCCGGTCTCTTTACGGACCTTAAACATCCATCTAGAGTCAGGACAACTATTAACTCCAAGATTTAACATACCTTGAGTATTTTTGATAACTAAACCCTCAAACTCTTCAAACTGAATAAGTTGCTTGAAGACCTTATCAAAGTCGTTTGTATATTGAGTAATGATACTTATTGGCTCTTTGGTGCTTTGTCCCAGAGAGAAATCTAATAACAGACTTCTTCTAGCCCAATAGGGTTTTTCATTTTGAAGCTTGCCATTATGAATGATAGTATCCCAAAGGATTACTCTATCACGTACATTTCTAGTTTTATTATGCCTTAGCTCACCATCGAAAAGATAATAACCATATTGGGGAAAGGTCTTCAGTGCTTCCTCCAGTTCCTTTGAAGGTACATATTTAAGTTTATCTCCATGTCTACCCCAGAACTCAGCCACACCATTTAATATATGAAGCTGAAGCCTGGAGCCATTGTATTTAGGTTCTGCAACCCATAGAGGATCTTCACTTAGCTTTTTAAAAAGTGCTTGTCCTCTAAGTGCAAGTTTAGGTTTTTCAGGATAGAAATATTTGAACTTTGATAATCTCATTCTCTTTCTACTCCTAGTTTCCAGAGTGACCAGTCATATTCACATTTCTCACAGTGAACGGAAAGCCATTGTTTCTTATCGAATCCCCTAACACTCCATCCACCTTCATGATCATAGTAATCAATATCACTTTCATCTATAATAAAGGCTTTGCCACACCATCTGCATTTCTTACCTTCTACCATCTCTGCATAGTCTTTAAGAGACTTTCTATCATTGATATCATCAACTAGATTATTGATATCATCAACTATCTCTTTAGTCAAGTTCTTCATAAAGCTTCTCCAGTTCCTCTTTGACTTGCTGTTGGTAAAGCTTTTTGAATTTTACCATGTATTCTTTTTTCTGATCTTCATCCATATGAAAAGTTTCTACCACTCCTTCAACTACACCAACTGTCTTTTCCTTTTGATCTTGCCAGTAAAAAGCTTCTTCTCTTTCTGCAATCATCTTGAGTAATTCATGCAGCTTCATACATTCATGCAAAGAAATTATGTTGTTGTAAGTCTCTTCAGAAATCCCATCATTATTATCAGGATCATCATAGAGACATCTGAAGTATTCCAGTGCTTCATGTCTAAGTTGTTTCAGACACATTTCACACATTATTCTTTCTCTTTCCTCTCTGGATCATTTTTAAAAGCTAGAGTCAGATCATCTTTACCCTCTTCAATACTTTCTATCAGCTTAGTAATAACAGCATCAACAGTTCCGTATAGAGCACCAGCAATACCTTTCACAGCAATTGTGGTCTTTAGTTCATTGTAAACCTGATCTGACAATTTGAGATTAATTTCTTTCATTATTTGTTCCAAGGAAGAATGGTTATATCCCATCCAAGTCTGATCTTCTGGTCCACGTCCCTTTTGCTAACCCACTCACCAGCAACGTATTCAGTGGAGTTTTTGATCTTTTCGATCTTGAACTCTTTCCCCTCTGTCACCATTCTACCCCTACCATCTTTAAGTGTCATTGCAGCAGTTTTTCTCATTTTAATTACCTCAGTGAAGGTTTGGCTTTCTTTACGAAAGACCGAACATTGTTAAGCTTAGTTTTATTCAGAAGGGTATAAACCTTCTTGTCAAAATCATCAGCAACTTTTAGAGTCTTGACTGTATTGAAGAACTTGCTAAACTGAGTGCCGATCAATTCCATCAGTTCTTTCTGAAGCTCTTCACTCTCCAGGACTTCAGACTTCAAGCTAACATTGAACTCTTCTTCAAAAAGCTGAGAGAAGTATTTTCCAAGAAGAGCCTTCAGAGTTTCTTCATCATCGGCATTGACAGAGTATTTGTTGCTGGAGACAAAAGACACTTCCTCAGTGTCACCGTGGATTTTGTAGCTCTTGGAGAAATCCCCCTCAAACCCACGATCATCCTGAATCTGCTCACCGTACTCAACTATGACATCACTAGCAGCATCCATTTCTGCCTTATGCTCCTTCATCTGCTTCTTGTGCTCTACATAGTGATCAACAGCTTCCTTGACAGTTGCAGGAGCATTATCAATTATAGGCATTCCCTTGGCCTTTTTGGGGGCAGGTTTTTTGGAAGTTGCATTTTCCTCTAAGACTTTCTTGAATGCTGGCATTGCCATGGTCAATCTCCTTTCCTATATTGTTTAATTACATTATACCATAGCATGAAATATTTGTAAACCTAGTTTAGAAATATTTTTTACTCTTTCTCTAGTTCTTCTAGAAGTTCTTTGAAGATTCTCTTTTGGGCATCCTTATTGATACCAAAGAGCAGGTCTTTAATAGCTTCTTTTGGAGTATGCCCTTTGCATATATGCTGATCAATCTTTTCAAGAAGACCTTCAGAGGACACTGTAATGAAAACATCTGTCATACCCTTTTGCTGTGCTTCATAATAATTCTTGATGTTTTCAATCAAGTTGTCCATTACGGTTTTTCTTTCCTCATCTTCTTTAGCCCAGACATCTTCTTGTGCAGCTTTAATGAACGAACTCATATACAGTCCATCTATCTTAGCACCTGAGTTAAGCCAAATAACAGCAGCAACTTGAAGAGCTATTTGAGTACCTTCATGCCCTGCCATTTCTTCAGCTTTTCTCACTGCTCTCCAGAATCCCCCTTTATCATTATCAATAGCTTGCTTAACTTTGGTTCTTGTATAATTACTCCAGTTTTCTAGAGGATAGAGACTATCGGTATCAAACTCTTTTTCAAAAGCCCACATCATATCCAGGGGAGTATCCCCACCAAGAATATCTTTGCTCCACCATCCCATGATTATTCCTCCATATGGTTACAGTTGACCAGTTTTTCTTGATAGTTTGAGTATCTGAAAAGCTTGCCATTGCATTTAGAGCAAACTAGTTCTTGCTCCTTCCCAAAAAGCTTCTTGAACAACCAGACTAGGAAAATTATTTTGAGAATTTTTTTCATCTGTTCATCTCGTAATCTAGTTGGTCTAAGATCCAAATGTCAGGATCACCATCTCTAGCCTTGGCAGTGCCATAAGGCATTTCAGCAGTTTCAAAAACGTAGTAGTCGTAAAGCTTCTCGTAAAGATCTGGATGATTGAGCATCAGATCATCATTTCCATCAAGGATATTTTTGATGGTTTCGATTTCTTCTTTTGAAAGTCTTTTTATGATCATGTTAATACTCCTTATCCTATTTTCACTTACAGTATAGCACACAATGAAATATTTGTAAACTCTATTTAGAAATATTTTTCTTTTTTTTCGACTAGCTCACCACATTTACGGCATCTCTTACCATCCCTAGCAATCGGAGTAACAGACATTGGGCTAAAAGAGATATCTGGTGGTGTAGTCTGCATTTGGGTAATATTCTTGTCACAACTAGGACAATAATACCATTTGATTTTTCTTGTCATTTAAAAAAGCCCCTTTAAGCCCTCTTTACCTCTTCTAGGGTCTTGGGTACGAAAAACTTATCTCTTTCGATTCTGAGTCCAAATGGACCCCTTACAGACCGGATTTCATTGAGGGAGAAATACCCATATTCATTTTCCAGACCCTCAACATATCCAAAAAACCGAAAGTCAACTTCATTACCGTTTTCATCCAGAATAGGTTCACCCTCTGTAGCATACCATGTCCAATTGCTCCAGGGGGTGAAAAATTTTACATGGACAACAGCTTTGTCACCTTTACCGTCTTGTGCATAAAGCTTAGGAAGTTTTTTTCTGATTTCTTTAGTTAGAAGTTTCATCTACTTCCTCCCATACATCAAACATTTCTTTTCTAAGATCTTCACCATCGTTGCATTCACAAAAATCTGAAGCATCAATAGCTGCAACACTTTTCCATCCATTATCACAGTCACACATTATTCTTCCTCCACTCTTTTTCCATCATCTCTTCCATTTTTCTTTCTTCCTCTAGCATGATGTTCCATTCTTTTTGAGTATAGACCTGACCAACAGGAACATCATAATGATCAGAAAGCATTTTTTTTATTCTCAGGATTTCGTCTTCATCATAAATGAAATAATCATCGAAAGTTACTCTACTTATTCCACCAAAGATCCCAACTGAAGGATCACCATAGTCTTGAATGTAAAAGATTTTCTTTTCAGTGCTCATTCTGCATTCCTTGTACAAGAAAACCTAGGCTAAGTAAACCTAGCCCCATAGACCTTTTGATAAGTAGTGAATGCCTTTTGCCATTTATTTCCTTATTCAGGAATAGCTCAAAGCATCCATTTGTTTTTTTGATTTCAAAAAATGAAGTATCCATTACCCCTCCCACTCACAACCAGAACAACCTGTGCAAAGCTGATGATGGACCATGATCTCAGTGTCTTCCGGTGTTGGCTGATGATCACAGTTTATACAACCACCAATGGTTTTAATTTCATTGTCAATCATGAGGACATCAATCTCTCCACCACACCTAGGACACTCTAAAGTTTCTACAATAGCTAATGACATTAGTAACCCTTTACTTCTTCTTTAAAGAATTTATAGGAAGCTGGAATACTCCAACCAGTAAGACTTTGGATAAGTTTAACTGTTTCTATAATTTTACCACTGGATTTCCAGTGTTTTTTGGCTTTAGCTTTAACTGAAGTGCCGAAAACCCAATACTCTCATAAATCCTCCTATATCCTATTTTCACTTACAGTATATCATAGGATTTAGGATTTGTAAACCTGGATTAGAAATATTTTTTATTTTTTCATCCAGGTTTTTGCTTCTTTCCAGGTCCAGGCTAGTTTGAAAAGATCTAGATAGATTGCTTGCTCAAAAATCTTTTTGCTCATTTTTCTATCCTGTTCAAAGCCATATGGATCTTTGAGCACAATCTTATCCTCTGAGATAGATTCAAGATACCAGAGCCTACCTGCCATATCTTTGTAGGTATCATTTACTTCCATCAATCACTCTCCTTGCATCTTCAAGAAGATGTTCAAGGTTGAAGTATCCCCAACAAGAATCTATTACTTCCTCTTCTTGATTTACGATCTCATATCCTATGACATCCCCACGAATGTAGACATCATAAATCCCTACTTCTGATCTAAGGATTTCATGAATCTTTTTGATTAGCTTGTTGGTTACCCTTTTTCTTCCAAACTCTTTTCTGACCCTCTCTTTGGTCACAAAGATATAGCCTATCTGCATTGAATCCCAAGGACAGTTAAATGGCCATTTGTCTCTAGTGGTGCTCATTGTAATTCCAGAGTGATCATAGAGATAGAGTGCTTCACTAATCACATCAGATCTCCTAACCATTTTTTTGAGTTCATCAACTGAGAAGTCGTGTATATCACCAAGGATATAGTTTCGATGGAAGCATACCATAGTTCCCAGATTATCCCATTCTCTGGGGGATTCAGAATATTCATCCAGGTAAACTTTAATAGTATGGTCTTTGTACTCTTCAGTTCTAATTGGGTTCTCCATTTATTCTTCTCCTATTTTTAAGAAAGGTTCTAGTTTTATATAATCTCTTATTATTTCCTCAATTTCATCCCATTGTTCTTCAGTTGTTGGAGGATAAAGATCAATATAGATGTATGCTCCAAACATTCCATCATAATCAACTTTGTCTACATATTCAAGTTTGACCAGTCTATCATGAAGTGTTTTACCATCTTCTTCAAGAATTTCTTCCCCATCTCTATCAAGCACCGTTTGCATTTGATAGATTGCCAATTCAACTCTCCAGCTAATTGCAATCATTTCCTTTTTCATTGATTCCACTCCTTCTCTTTAAAGGGGTCTATCCCTAAATATTTTTCAATGTAGTTTGCAACATCTCTCATGACATTACCACAGGCAATGCTGAAGTGAACAGCTTCTTTACATGCAATAGAAACTCTGTTGAGTGCTCTTACTCCCCACCAGAAATTTTGACATTCAGAGTAGAAGGCATCAGCTTCTAATGATTCCCTCCAATTCAAAATTTCTCCAGCTTCCCTTTTCTTTTTTAGCTCTGCTTCTCGTTTCCTGGCTTTCTCACATTTTGCATACCATCTACCAACAAGATAAGCAGCAGTAGGCTCAACAGCTTCACTTACAATGGTTGTCTCATCAAAGTTCTTTTTATATTCTTCTACTCTACTCATAGTCTATCTCTCCCTTGCTGGTTTAAATGGCTTGTCTAATGCAGCAAACATATCAGATTCTTTTTTACCAGCAATCATAACATTGCTTGATCTATCAAACAATCCCCATCGGTTAAGTTTCATTCCCATCTTCTTTGCTCTGGTTCTATAGCCTATATTCTTACCAGCAGGTCCAGTGGCATAGAAGACTGTTGCTCCCCATGATTCTGGAGTAGTAACATAAATTTGAACTTTAATTCCAGTTGGAGCATGGAATGACAAGACTTTATCCTGTCCGGTATAATTCATATCAATAGTTCTGATAACAGATTTAATCTTTTCAAGATCAGTTGGAATTACTACTAGGTCAATATCTCCTACCATTTTTTCTCTTCTTCTAATTGAGCCACAGATCTTAGCCTGGAAGAGATAAGGACAAAGTACTTCCAATAATGATCTTGCTGTATATAATGCATCTTCTCTTCTAATTTTCATTACCAATCCTCTTGTATGGTTATTCCGTTTTCCAAGTAGTAATAACCGTGACAATAATTCCATACTACAATAACATCATGTTTTTTAAACCATTTGTTATTATAGCATTGCCATACAGTACCATCTACTTCTACTTGCTTTAAAAAGCTATTCCAAATCATTAATAAGTCTCCATTACTATAACAGTTTCGGGTTTCTCCATTGCAGCAGCAACTTCTTTCTCATTCCAGGTTTGTGCAGCATATTCATTGAACATATACATTGACAGACCTAGTAATTCTGCTGCTTTCTTTTTTGTCTTTGTAGCAACTACTGCTCTAGCTTGAAAGCTTCTGCCTTTGATTCTACCAAAGTATTGACTAGTTCCCCAGACTTTCATCATCTTCTCCATAGAGAGATTTGATCTCTTGCTTCCTGGCATTCTCTAAAGCTTGAGTAATTTTTATCTGATCATCAACTTCCATTGCAAACTGGAAGCAACAGTACCATCCGAACCAAGCAAGTCCCATGCCGATCCAAAACCATATCCACATTCCCATAGCTGCATGGACAACAGTAAAGATAGTTGCAATAATGCCAAGAACCATGTACCTGTTTGTCAGAGTTTCATATTCTCTGATCATTGGACTTGTTACAAGATTCTCATTTACATTCCATGGCATTTTCATTTTGCTCTCCTTATCCAACTCTTACACTTCTTTGGATAGTTTCACATTTGGGGCATTTGAAAGTAAGAATGTCTTCCCCTCTCATTCCCTCTTCAATATTCTCAAAGTCAACTTCTTTTTCATCCATCCACTCTTGGCAATCTGAACAATGAACTCTTATCATCTTGGTTCTTGAGTTTCTATAGAAGTTAATTTCACCTGGAAGTTGTTTTGATCTTTCCTGCTCTTCAACAACATCAGGTTCAAAATCTTGTTGCTCAAAATCTTCAGGTTCAAGATCCTCTACTACTTTAACTCTATTGACATGGGTTTCTTTCCATCCCTGCCATTCACTATGTCTCTTGATGGTAGCTTTGACTTTGTAGGCTTCACCCTGTTCTAACACACCATTGTAGCTGGAGCAGAACCAAGTTACCTTATGACCAGTATCGGTTACCATTTTGTGAATCCAGGTGACCCCATAGAAACCTTCATTCTCATATACTCCAAGAACTTTAATAGTCAGATCAATTCTCTCTTTGGGATTTCCGAAATGTTCATTTTTAAAATTGGTTTTTTTCTTTTCTTCTTTTTCCACAGTCCTTTTATATGTGGCAATAATTGAGCAAGCAATCCCTATCTGTCTGGTTTGAACATAATCATTGCTGGCAATTACTTTAATGTTGCCAAGATAGTCATTGCCTTTAGGGTCAAGATTTTTTACCCACTCTCTTGCTTTTTCAGCAATCTCTACATCTGCATTTATAGGGGCAATCAGATCATCTCTTTTCAGTGTATGCCTGTTGAAGATCTGATCATAGACTATTTGTTTTGTAGGAGTGGTCCATTCCTCTTGAGCCTTAGAAGCTGATACCCATCCGTAATGCCTGATTGCAGCAGCACTCATCTCTAAACAGTCCGTTAGTGAAACAGCAGGATCTTCATTCATATAGACACCACCAAAACCATATTCATCTGCCCATCCACCATCATTCAATTTGATCAACCAGTCTGCCCATTTCACTATATTTTCAGGGGATTTGTGACCTAGGAAATCTCTTACACACTGTCTACCTACCTGAAGGGTCCGACCATCTTCATGCTGAACCACAAAGGTATCTTTCCTGATTCGATTCAGTTTGCAGTGATCACACTTTCTTTCAACATTTCTATATTCTTCAGGGATTCTATGACCAGGAACGGACTTGAGAAGATTCCCACCTTCAGTATGTTCTAAGGTGCCTAGGAAAGTCCATCCCTCAAATTTAGGGGCAGCACCTTTTACGGTGATTACAACCATTGGAATGTAGATTTCTTTCAGAAGCATGGCACCTGTAACAGGATCTTCAGTCAGCTTTCTATGGTATTCTTCTACCACTTCATAACTGGCTTCAGGAACACCAAGCTTTTTAGCCCTACGGTTTAGCTTCTTAAATTGGTGTTCAATTTCCCCAAGTGCTGATTTTCTTACATGAAATCTTTTGTCTTCCATATTTTCTCCTTATCCTTTTGAACCAATTATAGCATGTGTTTTTATATTTGTAAACCCTCTTTGGAAATATTTTATTTTCGGAGTAGCTACATGCCCTTGCAGCACTATGGAGATTAGGATAACTGATAAGATCCATCGAATCGGTGACCTCTCTGTGCTTTTGGCACTCAGCCTGTGATTCGTGGTTTTTTTATCCTTTTTCCTAATATCCATATTTTTTATCCTTTCAATTATATAATAACATAAATGTTTGTATTTGTAAACCTGGATTGGAAATATTTATTCCTTGTGCATTTTTTTACAAGCTTGAAATTATTGATTTTTTTCAATTTTCGAAAATTTTTTATAGGTCTCGAAATTTACAATCTTTTATCATTTATATATAATAAGGTTATATTTTCTGGCTACTAGAAAAATATTTTATTAACTGGTTTACAAATCCATTTGATTGTGCTAGAATGAGGGTAAGATGAAAAGTAAACGAATAGACATAAAGAAGATTTTGGCAGATCCGGTCCAGAGGAAAAAGCTTCTGGAAAGGGCAGTGAAATTCGTTATTGAAATAGGAAAGCTATAAGGAGATCTCATGGAACTCAAACATTCTGTAAATGGCATTCCTTATATAGAGTTTAGTGAAGATACCAGATTGGTGTTTGTGAAGCTCACTCCTAATGACAAGGGCTTCAAGTGGTTTACCATTAATACTTTCCAGAAAACTTACATCGGTAAAGCCAGGAAAGAGATTGATGAAAAATTTGATGTGGTGGTTGATATTGGCCTGAGCACTCCTAAAGGATTTTCATCTGAGGTTCTTACCAAGAAGAAACTGGCTTTTCTCAGAAAAATTTTTAAGAATTACCAAAATGGAAATGGGACTATTCCTCTAACTGCTATTCCAGAAATAGCTGAAGAGATTTCCAATTATAAAGAGAGAAAAACTAGGTCTGATGCTGGTAAGCCTAAAAAGAGAGTTAGGAAAACTGTTGCTGTTATTAAAGCTGATGAGAATGGAGATATCAAAGTATCCAAAGCAGATAGGAACGGAGATATTAAACCCAAGAAAAAAGAGTCAAAACCAAAATCAAAACCAAAGCCAAAACTAAAACCTGCTGCTGTTCCTGTTCAATTGGGGAAGGTCTGTAAGTCATGTAAGAGAGAATTGTTTCAGGTTCCATCTTGTAATTCTCTAATGTTAGTTGGTCATGGGCAGAGATGGAAACCTATAGTACACAAAGGTAAAGAGAATTGTAAGTACTGTGGTGTTATGCCTGGAGGTAGACACCATTTATATTGTCCAGAAGAAGAATGTCCACGGTGTGGAAAGAAAATGATGGTATGTGGTTGTTTTAAATAAGGAGGAAAAGTCATGTCCAATAAAACTTGGTTGCATTGGGTAGGTAATGCTCACTATTCAGTTGCATCTTTTATTAAGGAAGCAAAGAAGATTGGAGTCTCCAGGAGAGTACCCCAAAAGATTCTCCGTAGCATGGAGTGGGGAGATAGGATCTATTTGGTCAGTCGTGTTCCTGGTCTGAAGTCTCCGGTTGTTTTTGGTTACTTTGAAATTGATCGTCTTGTTGGTATCAAGATTGATGAAATGCCAGAAGACCTTCAAGACAAGTGCCAGAACATTGAAGATCCTTCTTCAGATTTTATGTTCTGTGAAGAAAGAGGTTGTGGTTTTGTCGTGATTGGTGGATATTACATTACCAGTCTTGGTGTTGAGGAACTTGCAGACTATGCAGGGGAAGACACCCAGGTTAAAGGTGGGTTAAAGATATTTAAGAAACCTTGGCCAACTCTTTTCAAGATGCCCCCATTTCGTGGCTTTAGAGAATTTGATTCAGAAGCTTTTCATGCTGATCTTGATAAGGGTGAAAAAAAGTTAAAAAAATATTATTACAAATAAGAAAAAGAGTGGTAGAATAATGAGAAAGGATAAACTTATAGCTTTGGGTGTGGCTCTGCTGATTGCTGTTATTCCTTGGGTTTTAGGAGCATTGATTGCCCTTGGTGGACGGTATAAAAAGGTAGAGTTTTTGTTGAAGGGACTGAAACAATATTTAGAAAGGAGAAACCTGTGGATATAATGAAATCTACAAATGTGTTCCTTCTGGACACTTCAGAATTGGATTTTTCTTCTTCAAAAGGTAGACCAACTGGATTGAAGGGACGAGAGTATGCTGATCTTCCATCTTTTGGTGAAGTGGAAGCTTGGTATTTGTTTGAATGCCCTGTATCTATAGAACATCAAGGTCTCGATGCAGTTAAAGAAGCTGCATGTGAATCCTTTGATCTTCCTATGGATGTAATTGAACCTGTTCTCTATCTAGTTGTACATAAACTTCAAGCTAACCCAGATGTGAGAAATCCTATGTTTAAATCACTAGTTGGTATAAAAGGAGATAAGTAAATGGCATTCGATAACTCAAAAGATCATGTTCTATGGGAAGAAGCTATAGAGGGTGATAAGAACACTGAAATTGTTGTTGCTGTTAGGCAGTATGAAGGCAGTGATCCGAAAGTTCAGTTCTCCAGAAGATACTTTACTAAAGGTGGAGAAGGAAGATTTAAAAAATTGGGTAGACTGTCTAAAGATGAGATTGAAAAATTAGCTGAATTTCTTCCAACAGTTTTGGAGCAGTTATAGAAAGTGGACAAAGAAGTTTGCTAAATAGAAATAGATAGCAACTTCAAAGGAGGTCCACCATGACTTATATCTGCATTAAATGTAAAGCACTGTGGGTTGTGGATGAACCATCAGCAGAGTTTTCCGGTGGTTTATGTGAAAAATGTCTAATAGATTATGTAAGGGGAAGACAAGTTAAAGAAGGAAATGATCCTTGCTTTAGACGTGCTGTAGAAGTATGTAGTAGAGAAGAATGTACTTTTCATGAACTTTGCTGTAGACCTCTAGTACTTGGAGTAAGCTGTAATGGAAATCAAAAAGATTACTTCGAATATAATACATGTCAACTTTGATACTCAAGAAGAATTAACTAGAACATTTTGCCGATTCCAGGAGCATTATGAATCTCCAGAGTTTGCTGGTAAGATCTTTACTATTGGCCAATATAGAGAATGGTATTCTGAGATATATGGTGGATGGACTTACTACACTGACTGGAATGGCTTTAATATACCTGATATAGTTTTTGAGCCTTTTAGAAAAGGACTATTTGATCCGTTAACTAAAGAAGAGCAGAAACTTCTGGATCTCTTTAAACATCGAACTGGTAGGTTCTATGTCATAGGAACACATACATCTAAACAAGATGAAGCAATGGATCATGAAATTTGTCATGCTCTATATTACCTTGATGAGGAATATAAGGTAGCTGTTAATAATGTTATTGAGATAAATCCTAGTAATGCTCTTAATAAACTAGAAGAGTGGTTAATTAAAAAAGGTTATGCAGGAAGTTTTCTGTCTGATGAAGTTCAGGCTTACTTGTCTTGTAATATAGATTACCTTCAAATTAAGATAGGTTTGGAGATTCCTAGAGAAGCTGAAGACCTAAAAAAGTTGAAAGAGCTATATTTTGAAAAATACAACATCGTGTAAAGAGTGTGTTCGATTAAGAAAGATAATCGAATTGAAGGAGAGATATATAGAACGGTGTGGCTTTTGTCCTGACTGTAGGGATAAGATAGATGGAACATGTCTTAGATGTGAGAACCAGAGACTAAGGAGAATAATTGATGAGAGTAGAAATAGTAGGGTATGATACAGTAAATAGGATAAAATCAATTAAGATCTTTAGAGATGTTGTTGGTAAAACAATGTCTTTGCCTGAAGCCATGAAAGCAT
>SMTZ1_10003603_pt1 | contig 15549 bp, 16 predicted proteins | sample DeeMarSWOR136_30_FD_25667 | JGI IMG/M metagenome (IMG submission 25667)
TGCAGCAAGAGTGCTTCCCCCGTTGAAGCCGAACCATCCGAACCATAGTAGACCTGCACCAAGTATTACATAGGGTATGTTGGTGGGCTTGAATTCACTGGCGCTTTCTTTCTTGGCGGCTTTCATGTGCTCTTTCCAGGGGATTCCACAGTCTTTTCTTCTGCCGATTACAAGGGCTGCTGCGAGGGCGGATAAGCCTGCTGATATGTGGACGACGATGCCGCCTGCGAAGTCAATTGCGCCTAACGAGTGTAGCCATCCGTCTGGGTTCCATACCCAGTGAGCTATAGGCGCGTAGATAAGCGTGGACCAGAGAACTATGAAGATTAGCAGTGAGCGGAATTTTATTCTTTCTGCGCATGCACCTATTATTAATGCTGGGGTGATAGCTGCGAATTTCAGTTGAAACGCGAAAAACAGCAGTTCAGGGATGTCTGGTGATAGGGCTTGGTTGACGCTGTGTATGCCAATGTTGTTCAAGCCAACATACGATAGGTCGCCTATTATTCCGTTTACGCTTGTTCCAAATACGAGGCTGTAGCCGAGAATTGCCCATATTATGCTTACGACGGCGAATATGATTAGGCATTGGACTATTGTGGATACGAGGTTTTTCTTTCGCACTAAACCTCCGTAGAAGAAGCCTAGTGCAGGGGTCATTAACATTACTAGCGCGGTTGCGGTCATTAACCATGATAAGTCTCCTGAAGCCATTTTTTCAATTCCTCTTTTGACAGCTGTATTGAATGTTCATCTTTTTCTGTGCATTTATCAGAAACAAGTATTTAAAACTATCCATTTGAAATCTAAAACTATTTAAAAATAAACAAACGTCTCAAAAACAAACGACCAAAACAACTTCCTTTCATTTTTTCCTCCAAAATACCCGTCTTCACTGAAAAAACGTTCAAAATTTAGAATTCGCTCACTTGAATAGTAAAGACGTAAGACGCCCAAAAACGAAGAAACAGCACTGAAAGCTTACAGAGAAATCCTCAAAAAACTAAACATAAACCCATAACTTCTATGAAAAAATGTGTAACCTGACTCAGTACGAGAATTGCACCCTGGCATATTTGGATCCTAATAGCCAATCAATGCAGAAACCTATAGAGGGGCTATCCGCACCAGCGCTTTTCACGCCCCAACCTCAATCTCTGAGAGAGTGGTTATAGCCTCTTGCACTTCTACCGCTGCTTTGTTTTGGATTGGAAGCCAACAATATTTTTATTTCAGTCTAAACCTAGAGTCATCCTTGCTGGGGTGGCCGAACGGTTCAGGCGGCAGCCTGCAGAGCTGCTATATGTGGGTTCAATTCCCATCCCCAGCTCCAAAGACGAACCTTGGCTTTTGGAGATGGAAGCGATTCTATTTTAGCGATTTGATCACATACCAAAGGTTTTCGGTTGACTTTAAAGAGAACGTGAATTATATATTTCCATTTAGCAAACTATGGCTATCCGTCGAATGGAGCAATTACAGATGGGGCGAATGAGAAAAGGGGCTGCTCAGATTCGATTCGAAATTTTAGAGTTCCTGTTCTTCAACGCCAAGCCCCAACTACGCACGAAAGTCTGGCGAAAATCCACAAACCTTTCCTATGACGATTTCCTGAAGCATCTGGCTTTTCTCGACGAGAAAAAATTAGTGAAAGAAACCGAGACAGGAGGCTGTGCGTTAACGGAGGAAGGAAGACGACTCTACATTGAATTACGCAAATCACTGCCCTCTATCTTGTAAAACAGAATTCACCTTTGGTGCATTAGGTATATGAATAACGCGATAAAAGAAAAGGAAAGAAAAGAAATGGGCGAAGAAAAAACTGAGAAGCAATATCCAGTTAAGTCTCTGCATGACTTCTTGTTCGAGTTAGATAGGGAATGGAGCAAATTCAGAAACGGCACGCTCATAGGTCTGATTTCTTCAGGATTCTTGTTTATAGTCGTTTTATGGCTAATACTTATTATAAGACGCTTGGACCTTGGATTTGCCGCCTTTCTGTTCTTAATTGCGGCTGGCGTATTTCTCGGATACAGCATATATGCAATGTATTCTCAGTATCGGTTTTTCAACAAGTGGGAACGTCGAATAGGGTTGCTTCTCCACCTTGAGGAAGAAATACTTGCTGGAAAACTCGACGAACCACCGTCTTAGGGTGCACCTTTGGTGCACATCAAAAGTGCGGCTTCTTTTTTAAACACTTGACCAAAAAGGTAAACATCGAAGTAACGGTGGAGGTGAAAAATGAAATGTTTACCCTAAAAAAGAGGCAAAAAATGCTTATTACGGCAACGATGGCATTAGCGCTTGTTTTCATTGTCTCTCTTCCATATGCTTATGCTTCAACTGAGGACGCCACAACCGCAGAAACACAGTCAAGTCGAACAAGAATGTTGAGAGCAAAAGGCATTGCCATTGAGAAAGCCAATAGCCAAGTAGTGATAACCCCTGCAGGTTTTGCCCTAGCTTTAGAGGCTGCAGAGGTTAACGAGACAATTATAAAATTCAATCTTGTAGGCGGCACAGTTAGAATAAATGAAACAGAATACGTGATTACAGAAGGAAACGGCGCAGTCATTCGCGATAAACATGGCTTTCTTCTGCAAGCACAGGGCACAAGCCCCGATGGGCAGTCTGTTACTTTAAAACTGGCAGGACGATACTTTTGGATGTGGGGACGCCTGTATGTAGCTAGACTATTAGGTTCGCTGCAAACTGAAAGCGCCAAAACCCCGCTACTGTTGCGTTCAGTAATAAGAGTCTAGCCAAGCTCATTTGACCTGAATGTGCCCTAGCTAGTGCCCCTTTTTGTATTTTTAATGGAATTGTTGCTATTTTTAACTAGTTCCACATGGCTGAGAACAAATTTCTCTTCTTTGATAGCTTTTTGAATAAGGTCTTTAACGGCATTACTCATGTTGCCCGAATAGTAAGGTCTTACAATCTTCTCGGCAAACTCGGTGAGTAAACTCGCCGAAAAATCGTGCAAAGTCAAATCCACCGAGAGGGCATCTTCAGTGGCTAAGACCGCGACTTTCTTTTTCATATGCAATCACAGTTATACGGTTTTAAGCGCAAAATGCTAAAAAAGCAAGTGCTATACCGACTGCTCAGCACAGTGGAGAGCTGAGTTAAAGTGACCTTTTTGGGCCTAATACACCGTAAGACATGAACCCAGCTGCAGAAGATTTTCGTTTCAAATGGCAAAGGAAGTAAATGGATAAATCCTCGATTTAATTGGCTAAGCACCAAGTAGCTCTAAAGGAATCAAGCCTTAAAATACCCCAAGTGCGTTTGTCAGCTTTCTCAGGTTTGTTCTTCTTGATATTCAACAACAGTTACTTCAGTGTCATTTTCTTCTGTGTCATTCTGCTGAACGGGTTTCGCAGTTTCACCTTTTGCATGTTGTTCTTCAGCCGTTTGCGAACCTGCCGGCTTCCCTTGTAGCTCGCTCAATTTTTTCTCCAAATCGTTCTTCCGGGACTCAAGACCGCTCAAAGCCGACTTTTTCGCTTCTACCTCCTCTTTCAGCTGCGCAATAATTTTTCCTTCAAGCATCCTCAAATCACTTTCCAGCATTTTCTCAGTTTGAGACAACGAAGCTAGCTCGTTCTCCAATTCGCGTCTCTTTATCTGCAGCTCACTAAGCGTTGGTGCTTCGCTCATTGTTTTCACTTATTTCAAAATAGCCGAAAAGAAAAATAATTAGTTTATGAAGAGAAAATTCGGATTTAAAGCACTGATTGCCAGTGATTTCTGCAGCTTTTCTTTAATTAAAACAGGACTAATTAGACAAACTACTCTTTTGGTTTCTTTGTAAGTCTTTCTGGCACACTCACTACTTGTACTATGTTGTCATAGTCTACAACGTAAATTGGTATTCCGTCTGGGGAATACTTTTCTAGTCGTTTTGCGCTTTTCAGCTTATGTTTTACCTTAATTGTTGAGCCGTCACTGAGAGTGTATGTGAACCATTGTTCCTCAGGTTGTGATTCCGTTTCTGTTCGTTCTTCAACTGTTTCTTTGCTTGTGCGAGCAAAGTAAAGTTGAAGAGCTACTGCTATAATTATGACCAGCACTGACACAGCAAAACCTGTTCTAATCGTAGTCCAATACAGTGGCGCCCCATCGGGGTTAAATTGAAGCCCATACGAGTAGAGAGTTTCATTAACTACCGTGTCGACACTGAAGAGAACAGTTATTGTAACCAATGAGTAGGCAATCATTAGCAAAAGAATCCCATTAAATACACTGCGCGTGGGCTTCAATTCTGCCATCCCTTGTAACTGGGTTGGCTTAACAAATTAGTTAAACATTGTGACTTAGAAATCGCTATTCTCAATTCGCATTATCGAACCTTTTGCCGCTGAATTAGATTTTTTCGATTTCGGAAATGGGAAAATGTGGCAAAGGAAAAAATGGAATTTGAGATAAACTTTTTCAATGTTAAATTTTTTCTGATGTAACACCGTCAAGCACTAAGACTTTTTCTTCGCCAGTCTTAACATTCCTGAACAAAAGCTTGAACCTAGGCGTGTAAATTACTGAGCGGTCACTGATTTCGAAGATTTCTTCGACTATTCTGCAAAGTTCCTTTGGTCGATTAGCTATTCTCTCTTTTACAAAACGTACATCAGCTTTTTCAGCAAGCTCTTCTATCCCAAGTTCCTCAATCACTTTTTCAGGTTTCTTCTCAGAGGGTGCGGAGGGAAGATTGGCAGCATCAGAGTCCCGTCCATTCTTGTCTAGTATTAGAAATGCTTTTTCCTCTTTGGTCAGTCGTTCTTCCCCGTAGAGCTTAATAAGTTTGGCGTTTTTGCTTGACCTGGAAGTTTCAGGCATGAATCTGTTGTTTAACAAAACAACTTCTTTGACTGCTTGGTCAACCTTAAATATGTAGGTGCACTTGCGGTAGTAATCAAGGAAGTATCTTCCACTTATCACTATATATGGTTCATAGTATTTTTGTAGCGAAACAAACTGAATTTCTTCCGACTTGGGCTTGAAAAAGCCGAATTTGGTGAAAAGTTGCTTCTTGAGTTTTTCCCCAGAAACCCTTATCACAGTAGGGTCAATAGATGCTTGATAAACAATAGTTTTCCTTTTAACAATGTTTTCTTTTATGTTTGGAGTTTCGGCTGACATAACAACTGGTTCAGCATTCATTGTTTCTGTCAAGATTATGCCCCTGTTTTTTTTCACAAACCGATTTAATAACCATTATGAAGCTGAAAACTGAATCATAGTTAAACACTTTCCCATGTCTCATAAAGTCTCAAAGAGAACATGCACCTAACTTTCACGTCTATACTTTGTGCAGATTCAATGACTGATAATTCCATATTCGCCCGTTATTGGATCCTGAAACATTGGCAAATGTGGTGGATAGAAGGTAAAAAGCACAAAGGCAACACCTAACAGAATTAAAGCAATCAATGAAAACCTGTCTAAATCGTATGGCAGAGTTATGCCAGTCAATAATCTATAGCTTACTAATTGCCCGACTATAACGGCTATTATGAATGTAAGAATGTCTATGACCAATAGACTTTCGCCAAGAATGGCTGTGTACGAATAGAAAAGAACCATAATTATGAGTGGGATCAGATAGATGCCAACAGTTTTTGCGAATAGGAAATTGTTGGTTGATTTCTTCAAGTATTTGAATTCTATAAGAGCAAATACTACGGCTGGCCAGAAACCTAGTTTAAAATGTTCCCATACACTCTCGTTAACTGCTGAAAACACTCCAACAACTGCCTGATGACCAGACCACTCGAAAGTAAAATGCAAAACACTTCCAAAGATAATTATAAAAAAGATCCCAACCAATTCAAAAAAGAGAATACGCCTTCTTTCCATTGCAGTCACTAAGTTTAGGTTTAACAAGCTTAATATATAGAGATATCTAAATGCGCGCAAAAAGGCCAATTCACATAAGCAATGCTCTTTGTATACGCGATCCAAATTCGTGTATGGCATAGCTTTTTTAAGCCGCGTTCGTCTCGGATTCATGCCTTATTCTTTAAATCTGAATTCATACAGCTAATTCATAACCATTTTAATCTTAACTGTGAACATATCTTGCTTGCTCAGTTGAATAGAAGCAGTTGATATTTATGGCTAAGGTCGCGGTTGAGCCAGCAAGTGAAGTGTACGTCGATTTCTGTGAGGAGAAAACAATAAGAGTTCTGCATGTGGACGACGACGCTGGGTTCTTAGCGGTTGCGAAACAATGCTTAGAAGAACAGAGCCAATTCCAAGTTGACACAGCGCTGTCCGCCAAAGAAGCCCTTGAAAAGTTAAAGCATACAGAGTATGACGCCGTGGTCTCTGATTATCAGATGTCTGGGAAAAACGGTTTGGAACTTTTGAGAGAGTTAAGACAGCAAGGAAACGATGTTCCTTTCATACTGTTCACGTGCAAAGGCAAAGAGGAAATCGCCATTGAAGCCTTGAATTCTGGCGTATACCGCTACGTTGGAAAGGAGGGTAACGCTGAAGTAACTTACGGAGAATTGAAACGCAGTATCTGCGATGCCGTTAGGGGACAGAGAGCGGAAAAACTTTTGAGACAAGCTGAAAACCGTCTTCGTCAGATCACTGAGAACATGCAGGACATGCTTCTGTTAACCGACACAAATTTAGTTTGCACTTACGCCAGCGCCTCACATAAATGGATTTTGGGGTATGAGCCAAGGGAAATGGTGGGAAAGGCAGTCTATCATTTTGTTCACCCAGACGACTTGGCAGAGGCTTTGGAAGCGACTGAAAAGGCGTTCAACGATACTTCTGGAGGAAAAATGGAGGTTCGCGTAAAGCGCGCTGATGGAAGTTACATTTTATCAGAGGGCATTGGAAAAATCTTAACAGACGAAAATGGTCAAATCACTGGCACGGTGCTTACTTCTCGTGAAATTACGGAACGCAGGAGAATAGAGCAAGCATTAAAGGAATCAGAAGAAAAATACAGAAAACTGTTCGAAGAAGCCATGGACGCCATCTTTGTGGCTGACGCTGAAACAGGAATTCTTATTGATTGCAACCACGCCGCAACGACACTAACGGGCAGGGCAAAATCAGAAATAATCGGAAAGCATCAAAGCTTCCTTCATCCCCCAGAAAAGGTCGTTAGAAAGTTCAGCAAAACTTTCGAACAACATCGCACTGATAAGGAAGGGATTGTAGTCGAGGATAAAATCGTCACAAAAAGTGGAGAGATTAGGGATGTCGCAATAAAAGGCAACCTGATTGAGGTTAATGGTAAGAAAATGCTTCAAGGAGTATTCAGAGATGTTACAGAAAGCAAAAAAATCTTCGAGAAAAACCGTTTTCAATCGCGTTTGTTGAGCTCCGTGGGACAAGCCATTATAGCCACAGACACGAATGGGAAAATTATATACTGGAATGACGCCGCAGAACAGCTCTATGGCTGGCAAGAGGCAGAAGTGTTAGGTCGTAGTATCGTAGATGTCACTCCTGCAGAGCCTTCTCAGGAGCAAGCTGCGAAAATTATGAAGCGGTTAACCGCGGGAGAATATTGGTCGGGTGAATTTCTTGCTAAACGTCGTGATGGCACGTTTTTCCCAGCAATTGTGACAAACGCGCCGATTACGAATGATAAAGGAGAGTTAATAGGAACCATTGGTGTTTCAACCGACATAAGCGAGCAAAAGTGGATGCAAGAAATTTTCAATGAAGCAATCGCAAAAGTGGTAGAGCTTAATGAAAAACTGCAAGTGGTCGAAAGCCTAACCAGACACGATATCCGAAATAAGCTGTCTGCATTAAACGGCAGAATTTTTCTGCTAAAGAAACGGCTCAGCGACAACACGAAAGCCTTATCTCAACTGAAAGAGATGGAGCTAGCCTCTCGACAAATGCTGAAAATTCTGGAGTTTGAAAAACACTACGTACAGGTGGGTTCAGAAGAACTAAAAAACATCGACGTGGAAAGGTACGTCAGCGAAGCAGCCTTGCTTTTCTCAGACCTTAAAGGTGCAAAGCTGATCAACGATTGCCGTGGGTTAACAGTGCTTGCAGATTCCATGCTGAGACAACTATTTTACAACTTGATTGATAACACGTTGAAGTACGGGGAGAAAACCCGCAGAATCAGAGTACACTACAAGGAACAGGGAGACAATCTGAAACTGGTTTATGAAGATGACGGAGTGGGAATACCTGAGGACGAAAAGAGCAAACTTTTCCAAGAAGGTTACGGGAAAGGCACAGGCTTTGGACTTCACTTGATAAATAGAATATGTGAAGCCTACAGTTGGACGATACAAGAAACAGGCAAACAAGGCAAAGGCGCACAGTTCACAATGACAATACCAAAAAACGCTAAAGATGGCAAAAGACTTTACGAAATCAGCTAAACTCGGGTCTGATGTGCGCTGCGAGAGCCTACCCCTTTAATTGCCTTTTTGAAAAAAGTTCTTCAGCTATTCGCAACTCTTGAACAGTATTGATGTTCATAGCAACTTCTTTTCGGTCCAACACGTAGATTTCCTCATCCAATTCTTCTTCGTCAATCCTTCGCCCATCAATCATGTTGATTCCAGCAGGAACCACACGCTTGCCGTTCAATTCAAATCCGTACTTTCCACCTAACCCGAGCTTCGCCTTTGTTTCAATAGACACCACCACACTCAAAGCAGGCGTCCCGCATTGTTCATAACGCTCCACGATGGCATCGATAACCTCAGCTGTTATAAGTGGAAAGTCAGCACCAATAGCCAAGACTGCCTGCAACCGTAGAGCTCTAACGGCGTATCCCATGTCAGAAACATACTCTTTCCCCGGAGTTTTGATAACAGAAACTGGAAACTTGCGCATCAGCTTGGCGGTTTTAGGCGTGTAATCGCTAACCGCAACCACAATACCGCTGACTCTTTTGGCGTTTTTCAACGCCGTAAGGACATGCTCGATGACGGATTTCCCGCCGACTTGTAACAGCGGTTTCTCTTCCGAAAGCGCCATGCGAGAGCCTTTGCCCCCAGCCATGACAAGCGCGGTTATACCCATCCTATCATCGCCGACAAGGTGATTAATGAAACCATGCGAGTAAGCTCGTTTGTTGCGCCTAACACGTCGCCGGTTACTCCCTTGAAGTGCCTGTGGGAGATTCCGACCATGACAAGGCTTGCCATAATAGCCGCTAACACGGTTACGACGCCTGCTAACCACAGCAAAGGTACGGCTATTCCGAAAGAAATAACTAAAGCGGCAATCAAACGGGCAGTGCCTTTCTTGCCATGCATCGCTTCTAGAAAAGAGGACGCCATTCCCTTGTGAACAGCTTTTCCAGCGCAAGCGCCGATGACCATGGACAGTTTCGCTGAAACCTCCACCACCACCAAACCTTGGATTATGATGCCCGCGTCTAGCTCAGCTATAGAGAAAGCGGTGATCAAAAAAGTCATGATTCCCAACGATAATCCGCCTGCACCAGTCAATTGGTCGTGCATGATTTCGATTTTTCTTTCCGGTGAACCATGAGCCATGACGCCGTCGCCGAAATCCAGCAAGCCATCAGTGTGATGAAGCCCAGTGATTAGCAACAAAAAGCCAAGCACTAATGCTCCGACGACTAAACTGGGAAGGAAATGGAAAGTCACCCAACCGAATAATCCAGCTAGTAATCCAATAAAAGCGCCTATCAAAGGAAAAATAAACATGCCCTTCGCAGCGTCGGTCAACATATCTTGGTCCATGCTTACTGGGATGGCGGTGAGAAAAGAAAACAGATTCTTGATCTCTTTAAGCATTCAGCCTCATCACTTCGTTCCCATTAACAAAGCATAGTTTCTCTCAATCTCTTTAAGCAGCATATCTTTAGTTAGGGCGCCGCCTAATTTAGCCATCGCAGCTATGGCAGCGCCTCCAGCCCCAACGCCTTCTTTCACAATGCCTTTTTCATAAGCCTGTAGACCCGAAAAACGAGACTGCGCAAAGTCCAAGTCAGCCGCCAGCACGGGCACATCAGAAATCTGGGCAACTATGCCCCTAATATCGGATGAGCTGTCGCTTACGACCCATCTTGTGGTGCCAATCGCCACGTTACAGAGAACATCGGGGTTCAACGCGTTGACAACCGCTAATACCGCAGCCATCTGAGTCCCTCCAGCCATTAAAACAGGAACCTGTGCAGCAGCGCCGAGCATTAATCCTGCAAAAGCAGGCATCATAGGATCGCCCAAGCATGAGATTGCTTTGACTGGGTTCTTTGCCAAACTGCCGTAACTCGCGCCTGAAGCCGCTAATCCTGCGCGTACGGTTTCAGTCTTTAGTCCGTGTGGGTTTTCTGGCATGCTGCTACTGACTTTTCCCTCGGCTTTCACGCCCATAGCCGACAGGACGCCCAAAGCTGTTGTTGTGCCGCCAGGTATGCTTTCGCCTATTACAAGGTAATCCGCGGTTTTAGCCAATTGTTCGCCTGCTAAAGTGGCTCGTTGGATAACTTCTTCAACGTTGTCCACTGCACTTCCAGTTCTGATGTCCTTGCCGGGGTTTCCGCCTAAATCCAAGAACGGAATCTGGGGGTTCACCTTTAATCCGCCACTGGCAACCAGCACCGGTATATCCGCAAGTCTCAAAGCTGACGTGGTTATCAAAGCTGGTGTAGGAATTCCATCGGGAGTCACAGGCACACCGTTGATGCACTTGCACTTTCCAAGCAGCAGCAGTTCAGCGTCCGCGGGCGGCGTGTAATCAGTGAACTCAGGATTTTCTCCAGCCGCAGAGATCCCCTGAATCTTGGCGGTTTCTGTCGTGGCTATGGTGCAGGCAAAGAGCGGTTTCTTTCCTTCCAACTCTTTGATAAAAGCTTCTGCTTTGAACTCGTTATGAGCTAACAGCACATCAAAGACTTTTTTCATTTGCCTGAATTAACTCCCTTTCGGCTTAACCTCGAAACGTTTGATTACTAAACGTCCATGACTGTTCAGCTTTGTCTTTTCGCTTTCGAGAATTTCAATTCGCTGTTTCTTGAACAATGGACCATCCGTTACGAACGTGTGGAATTCCCCGTGTTCGCCGCAAGGGTCTACCGTGCCAAGCTTGAGCAAGTCGTCAAAGAATTTCCTGTTAATTTCTCTTCCAAGCCACTCCATTTCCAGCAAGTCAAGTTTTACTCTGACCAAGGTTGCCTTGAAACCTTCGCTTATGAATTCTTCAAGAATCTGCTGTGTGTCACGGTGCCACAGAGACCTCACAGGCGTCAGGCCCACTTCTTTGCAGATGCGGTCCAGCCAGCCTGGCTCATGCAAGGCAACGTCGAAGACGTCTCCCGTTACGATGCCTTCCACGCCTTCAGCTTTCATTTGCAGTAATGCCTTTTTGAAATCCTGCTCGTAAGTATCTGGAGTAGTCGTCCACTTCACTATCGGAATCCCAATGGCCTGCGATTGGGCGTCCAGCATGTCGGAACGGATCAGGTGGAAATTCGATTTGCTCGGGTCGGACATCATAATTAGAAGGTGCGAAACATCATGACCTTCTTGAATAGCCTTGTAGCATGCAAAGCAACTGTCTTTGCCCCCACTCCAAGAAGCAACAAGTTTCATACAATTTTTTCCTCCTTAACTTTTCTCGCCTTTACCCCTCATTTTAGTTTCTTTAGGAACTTCTCTAGGTTTCAGGTGAGCAAGAAATCTGTCTCTTTCTTCTTTGGCTATTTTCAACTTTTCGACAGATACGTTAAGCAGAGATAAAAGCTCATTTTGGTCCTTAACAAACTCGGCGCATTTACTTTTCAACTCGGCAAGCAGCGCCTTTGCTTTTCCTTTGGTGAAATCTCTTCTTTCAATGGGCACTTCATCAATGACGAAAGTTGGAATCCCCTGCTCCACAGCAGCTATAGCAGCCTCCAAATTTTGCAGGTTACCATAGCCAAACGGAACAGAAGTCAACACCACAAGGCTGGCTTCACTTATCATCTCTAAATTAGCCTTGTGGGTTTTTTCCGTTATTGGTGAGAACGGTGCTTCGGTTGTGACAGGGATTTTCAAAAACTGCGCGGTCTCAAAGTCAGTGTCCAGAACGTTGAGAACGCCTGCGGTGACGCTGTAACCTTCGTCTAAAAGGATTTTCATCAGCGCGGTTCCAGTGCCAGCGCCGCAAATTAGGTGGATTGAGCATTTTTTAGATGGAGAAGTTTTTTGTGGTGACAAAGGAATAACAAATACGGAGTTTGTGACAAGATGCCTTGTTACTATGGCGTCAACATTGAAAACGCTCTTTATGTTTTCACTCGTCAGAACTTCAGTTAGGCTACCAGCGGAAAAAACCTTGCCTTTCTTAAGCATTATAGCTGATTCACAATAACGTGCAGCTAAGTTGAAGTCGTGAAAAACAGCCAGAATAATCAGCTTCTCTTTTACGCAGAGGTCTTTGATAAGGTCCATGATTTCCAGTTGATTGACGATGTCCAAATGAGTTAGGGGTTCATCCAGCAACAAAATCTTTGGTTCCTGAGCCAGAGCCCGGGCAATTATTACGCGCTGTTTTTCGCCTCCACTTAACTCGTTTATTGGTCTTTCTGCTAAATGCCAGATGTTGGTGAGGTTCATGACTTTTCGTGCAACAGCCATGTCCTTCTCGCTTTCCATTTGGAACCGTTTCATGTGAGGATTGCGTCCCATTAGAACGATGTCCAACGCGGCAAAGTTGAAGCCGATACTGGTTTCCTGTGGGACCACTGCCAGCTGTTTTGCAACGTCAACGCTTTTGAGAGAATATATATCAGCTTCGTTAAGTAGAATGGTGCCTTTGTGAGGTTTGAGAATTCGGCTTATGCTTTTGAGCAGGGTGGTTTTTCCAGACCCGTTAGGTCCAAGAATCCCTACGAAGTCGCCGCCCTTAACCGAAAGGCTCACGTCTTCCAGAACCTTGACAGATCCATAGCGACATTCGACGCCGTTAACGTTTAACAACACCAAATTTACCCATCACCCTCTCATGCCGCATAGCTCTGTTTTTTCTTTTTGAAAAGGAAAATGAAGAAAGGCGCACCAAAAAGCATGGTAATGATTCCAACGGGCAATTCAAGGGTTGATGCAAATGGAGTCGCTACAACCCGAGCTATATCATCGCAAATCACCAAGAATATCGCGCCGATTACGGTGGAAGTTGGCAAGAGTATGCGATGGTCAGGACCAATTACCACTCTAGTCAAGTGAGGAATCATTAAACCTACGAAGCCTATTAGACCACAGATGGAGACTGCTGCCGCCGTTAGCAAAGAGGCCAGCACCAAAAGAACCTGCTTTGCTCTTTCGATATTTACACCCAGATGATGGGCGGTTTCTTCTCCCATAGCAAGCAAGTTGAGGTCACGGACGTAGAAATACGCAGCTACAATGCCTATTATTATGAAAGGCAGCATCGCCCATATGTCCCTCCACAAAACGTTTGAAAAGCCTCCCACAAGCCAAAACACAATTGCATGAAGCTCGTCGCCAGCTATTACCTCCATAAGCCCCACGACTGCAAACAGGAAAAAGTTAACGGCTATTCCACAAAGCAACAGCGTTGTTATTGGGACTCTAGAGCCGACTCGTGAAATGTTGTAAACCAGAAACATAGCTGATATAGCGCCAAAAAAAGCCGCCACCTGGACAAGACGCAGCCCCAAAAACACGAAACCTATACCGGAAAGTATGGATATGGAAGCGCCGACCGCGGCTCCAGCCGAAACGCCCAGCACGTACGAGTCTGCCATGGGATTCCTGAATACTCCTTGGTACAAAACCCCTGCTGCTGCTAAGGCTGCGCCAACTAAAACGCCTGCCAGTATCCGCGGCAAACGTATCTGAACGATGATGGCTTCATTCTGAGGTGAAATTAACGAAGGATCAATTAAGCCAATCTGCTTGCCTAGTATGCCAAGAATGTCTGGAAACGGAATTTGAGCATAACCTACGTTTAGAGACACTATGACCGTTACGATTAAAGCCAAAACTAAAAGAAGCACGATAAGTTTCCATCTTGAAGTACGCCGAAAAAAGGTGCTTTCAACTTCATCTGTGCTCATTTTTTTCACACAAAAAAGGGGTGAGGTAGTTTAAAAGAGTTCAGGATGAAGGAACTCGGCGATCTGCTCTATAGCTTCTGCGAGTCTGGACCCAGACCTCTCTATAATATCAGAGTTGATCTGGTAGAGTCGGTCATTTTGCACAGCGTTTGTTGTATCCCAACCGGGTCTCACCTTGACAGCGTCTAAGCTTTCTGCTTTACCTGTACCCATGCCTTCACCGGGCAATACTATAACGTCGGGGTTTCGGTCGATAAGGGCTTCAACCTGATACTGGTAGTAGTCTATTTGTTGATCTTCGAAAATGTTGGTTCCGCCAGCTTTTTCTATGACTTCGGTTTGCCACGCCAATGCGCCAATTGTCCATGATGCCGTCTCATAATAATAAACCTCATAGTAAACTTTCGGCTTAGTTGCATTCGCAACTGTGTTTTCGACCGTTTCAATCCGGTTGGTTATGTCATTCACGAAAGCCGTTGCCTCATCACGATTGCCGGTTGCATTCCCTACAAGTTCAATGTTTTTAAGAATACCCGCTATACTGATTGGATCTAACACTAAAACTTTGTAACCGCGCGCGCGTAAGGTATCCACGCTTTCCGCTTGGACACCGCCACTTGCAAGAATTAAGTCTGGTTCAAGTGCAGTAATCACTTCCATGTTGGGGTCTTTAAAATTGCCAACGCTGGTCATGTTACCTTCCGCAGTCCATGTCGTGAAATTATACGGATAGTTACAATAGTCCGTAACGCCCACAACTTTGTCACCTGCACCTATGGCAAACAAGAGTTCAGTGCAACTCGGCGCAACCGAAACAATCCTCTCGGGATAAGCCGTTAGGCTAGTCTTGTAGCTAGTGTCATCCACCAAATTCTGCAAAGCCTCAAGTTCTTCACCAGAAGGCTGTCCCTGATGGTAAATATAAACAAACGCTACAGAAGCAATTAAAACGATAACGACAACTGCTGCAATCAGGTATTTCATGTTCAAACTACCACTTCCACTTGGACGGTTTATCCAGCCTGTTCTAATAAACGTTTCTCCAAACACACAATATTTAAAACAAACTCCACCATTAGAGAGGTGCTGATAGAAATGAACTCCGTAACTCCTCCGTTATTGGCGTATCTAGAAAAGAAAGGCATCTCACTAGAAGACCTCGTAAACACGGCGCTTGAACTGTTTGTTCCTCACCCCGGTTTGGACACAGAAGCAAAAGCCGCTGAAATGCTCCGCGAAGAATTTCTAGACGCTCTGTCCGACGTGAACGTTTCCACTCTGGAAGTCGCCTGCTTCCGAGCGCAAGAAGACGCCGAAAACGGGTTAATTCCGGGTCTGTCAAAAGAAAGGTTCATGGGACGCCCAGGACTGGTAGCTGACGAATTGCTGGGATTAGCTATAGCCAACTACATCGCAGGAGTAAAAGGAATTTTCGAGTTCACACGGTTCGACCAAGCTAAGCCTGGAATCCTGAAGAAGCTAGGTCCAATCACGAACGACGCCATAGGCGG
>SMTZ1_10006766_pt1 | contig 15540 bp, 16 predicted proteins | sample DeeMarSWOR136_30_FD_25667 | JGI IMG/M metagenome (IMG submission 25667)
ACAAAAATTACGCCACCAATATATTGCCTTAAAAGACAAGATTGAGAAGAAATATCAGTATGATAATATTATTGGCAGCAGCGGCAAGATGCAGGAAGTCTTCCGGAAAGTAAATAAAATTGCTCATAGTGACGCAACAATACTTATCAGGGGTGAAAGTGGTACGGGTAAAGAACTAATAGCCCGGGCAATTCACTATAACAGCCCCCGTAAGAACAAAGAGTTAATGGAAATAAATTGCTCCTCTATCCCTGAAACGCTACTGGAGAGCGAATTGTTTGGACATGAAAAAGGCTCGTTTACCGGAGCCCATAAAACGATGAAAGGTAAATTTGAAGTTGCCGATGGCGGTACAATTTTTTTAGATGAGATTGGTGATCTGTCACCAAACGTACAGACTAAATTGCTAAGATTCTTGCAGGAAAAAAGATTCAATCGTGTTGGCGGATCTGCCTTTATCTCTGTGGATGTGAGGTTAATCGCGGCAACTAATGCCGATTTGGAGAAGGCACTAAAGGAGAACAGATTTAGAGAAGATTTATATTACCGTTTGAATGTTATCCCAATTTATATGCCAGCCTTAAGAGATCGACCAGAAGACATCGGTCCTCTTATTGAATATTTCATTGTGAAATTTTCAGAGAAAAATAATAAGCGTATAGAGGGTATCACATCAGAAGCTTTAAACATCTGTTTGAATTATTCCTGGCCGGGAAATGTGCGCGAACTTGAAAATGCCATTGAAAATGCCGTTGTTTTTGCAGAAGGGATTAACTTAACCCCGGATGATCTACCTGCTTACCTGAAGGCTCAACCAGAGGAACAGCGCTTACCCGATCTGAGCAAGATGCAGAGTATGAATTATAGGGATCAGCTTGAGTACGCTGAAAAAATGATTATAAAGAAAGCTTTGGAAGAATCTAAGGGTAATAAAACTCATGCAGCTGAAAGACTGGGATTCAGTATCCGTACTATGCGCAATAAGGTTCATAAATATAATTTATGAGCGGTAGATATCAGGCTAAACGAATACTACTTTTTTCTTTTAACAAAGTAAGTGAATAATATTTGCATGGCCTTAAAAAAACCACCCAACGTCCCGATTAATTCCAATAAAGGAACTTTAATTTCAGAAGAGATCTTTTTTTCTACATCTGAAACATCGTTGACCATACGATCTATTTTTTCTGAAGCTACATTGGTGCGGTAGGTAATATCGCTTACGTCTGCCAAAATATCCGGTAGCTCTTTATTTACATTTTCTAATAGTTTAGAAACCCTTTTCAATGTGCTTCTGAAATTCAACACTGTTGGGATGAGAATAATCACCAATACAGTGAGTACAATAAGGAATATTACAAGGGCTGCTTCCCAAAGCGAAACCATATCTTCTCCCAGATAATTGATTAAGATTTTTCATCCGATTCTTTTTTTGACCTAGATGGTCTTGGCGGCCTTCTACGAGTGGGTCTCTCTCGTTTTTGTGCTTCATCACTCTCAGGTTTTACCTGTGTTTTTTTTTCCTTTTGTTCCTTAACGAATTTATCGATTATCTTATCCCTGCTTTCTTCGAAGGATTTAAGGGCGGCTTTTTTCGCATTTTCAACATCTTCTTTCAGGCTCGACATCAATTTGTCCGCTTCTGTACTTAATTCTTCGCGCATTTCCCGTCCGCTTTTCGGAGCCAGCATTATTCCTGCGATTGCACCTAAAATACCACCGAGAAAAAAGCCTTTAAAAAAATTACCATCACTATCTGCCATGTTATCCTCCCCTTAGATATTCTGATTGACATGATACATATTCGGAGGTAAAAATAATTTAATTTAATTATAAATACAAATTATAAAATATCCAGCACTTTTTATCTAGCCATTGTATTCGCTATTACGACCTTATTTTCACCTGTAAATTTTGCCCGTTAAACTCAAGCTCATGATAGCCTTCTGGCAAGTGGGATTATAATGAAAAAGGATTTTTTTACTGATTCTAATGTTTTCTAAAAATAATATGCGGCTTTGTGAAGGCACCCCAGATGACGGGGCAGAAACGGTTGCGTTTCAGGAACAGAACATTAAAACGCAGATAGCAATTCTCTTAAGTGTTTTTGATGATTGGGAAGAAGGGGGAGCGAATTAATTTTGGATTGTTTTTTGACGGAAATCTTTAATTTTTTAAAATAAGACATTTAAATAATTCCAAATCTCTACTTCTACCATCCCTTAAAGATAGAATTTATAATTGAAAAATCAAAGTAGTAATGATTCAGACTTGGTGAGTTAAATACGAATTAGACATAAGTTTAATTCAGAAGAGTATTTATGAAAGAATATTATATCGATAACTTTATGTCATGTTTTTGAGGAGCCTTTTTTAAATATTCACAATCTTTAAGAGAACGCCGAAAAATTGCTTATAGTAATGTGAAAGTATTAAATTTGGAAGAAAGAATAGTAGAAGAGACACAAAAAAAATAGATTAAGAAAAATGTTTCTATTATCAGAAACTTGCTAGCTTATATAATAGTGGGATAAACTTAGGTTATACATTTCTATTTCGTATATTGATTTTTAGAATTGTATATCAATGCCATTAAGTTAGGCATTTTTTGGTCAATTTATAACAACCGAGCCCTGATCCCGCTGAACGAGACGCAGGGCGGAAGAATAATGTTGCCGTCGACAAGCTCAGGCAACGGCAAAATATCTCTTAACTTAATGGCATTGAATTGTATATTATAAATTAGTTTTGAAGAAAAGCAATTACTTATTAGTTTATCGGTTTTTAAAAAGGAGAAACAAATGAATTCAAACGAAAGCGCTTACAGATTTTTTAATTGTACAGATCAAAAAAAAATTAACCGTAGAACATTTTTTACACAAAGTGTTGGCTGCACTGCAGGTTTAACGCTACTAGCATTTCCGGGGATCATAACCGAGGTATTGGCTGCAAAAGGGGATAAATCAAAAGAAGAAATATTCAAGGAATTGGAAGCAAAGGTAGAAAAATTCATGCCAATGTATAGAACCTGTTCTCAAGCCAGTTTTGCTGCACTAAATGAACAATTTGAACTAAAAGCTGATCAAACAATCCCTGCTCTAATGTTATTCGCAGGAGGGATTGCAGGGAAAGGAGAAACCTGTGGGGCTGTGTCTGGATCTTTGTTTGCCATAGGATTTTATTTCGAATCGATGAATCAAAAGGAAATGGAAAAATCCGGTTCCTCCATAAAATATGGAGGACTATTTTTTGAAAGATTTACAAAAGAATTTAGCTCAACAAGATGCAAAGAAGTAGTGAAGCATCAATATGGCAGGTATTATGATTTCAGTAATCCGGAAGAACAAAAATTATTCGTGGAGAAATCACAAAAAAGCGGAAAATGCACGGAGGTAGTCAAAAAAGCGGTCCTTATAACCGGTGATATCATTTTAGAAAATTCTTGAATACAAAAATTCATACATTCATTAGAGGAATTTGACCGCTGTCATTTGATCCAAAAATTTTTTTGTCAAGTCTTATCATGAAGCGTTTTATTTGATTCTTATATTAAAACAGGTTTCAGTTCACCTATGATCGTTTCTCATTCTACATAATTAGATATGAACAACAATAAAATGACCACACCCAAAGTATATAAAATAGGCTGGGATTTAATAAAGTAAACAATAGATAAAATGAAAATGTATAACAATGCTTGCACCTGACGCGAGGGCTGTTCGGTAAAAATCCGAACGGTCGGTGCAACAGTGGAAGTTTGGTGCAAATCCAACGTTCTGCGGTTCTAAGCCCTCGCGCAGGTGAATCTTTCGTTATACCCCTTCTAAAGTATATCATAAAATGATTTTAAATCTGACAATTTAATAGTCATTAGAAAAAATTTATATCCAAAAGAAGTTATTTTAAATATTTGTTGCCAAAACGCACACAATGCACTAAATTCTTTAAATGAAACTGATAAATTGGAACAGAGAAAAAAATGAGTGGTTAAGAAAAAATAGAGGTATCTGTTTCGAGGATATCCTTTTTTATCTTGATAATGATTATTTGATAGATGATGTGGAACATCCGAATCAGGACAAATATTCGGGACAGAGAATGATGGTTTTTAATATTGAAGATTATATTTATTTGGTACCCTACGTTGAATCGGAAGATGAAATTTTTTTAAAAACAATCATCCCGAGCAGAAAAGCAACAAAAAATTATTTGGAGAAAAACAATGCATAATTTAGATAAAGAAGAAAAGGAATTATTGGATTCCTTTGAAAAAGGTGAATGGAAATCAAGTTCGAATATAGCGGATAGAAAAACGGAACTTAAAGACTATGCCCGGGCAACGATCCGGAAAGATAAAAGAGTAAATATTCGTATTTCAGAGCGGGATCTCAAGGAATTACAGCGGATTGCCTTAAGAGAAGGATTGCCATACCAAACTTTGATTTCAAGTATCCTGCATAAATATGTTAATGGGATTCCTATTAAATAAGGCAAAATAAAACTCCGATTAATATATTATTGTGATATTACAAGAAAGGGGTATAACCCGCTGCTGCACAAGACCCCGAATGCTCGGGGCTTGTGAGCAGCATGACGTTATACGGCAATAAAAGCATTCAATGATTATTCAACTTATTTGGAGGAAATCATGTATAAAATTAACCTAGTTATAACTCTTATTCTTACAACATTTTTAGTTGCTTGTGGCCCCTCTACATCAAAACAACTCGAAGCTAATAAAAATCTCATTCATCGTTTTACGGTATCCACCAACGCTGCAGATTGGGACGCCTTTGATGAGTTGCTCACGGAAGATTTCATTCGGCACTGCCAAGCCACACCAAATGTACAGGTCAACTCCCGCGAGGAGTTCAAGAAACTCCAGGAGTCATTTTTGGTAAGCATGCCTGACCAAAAGATCACGATTGAGATGATTATAGCCGAAGGTGATAAGGTTGCGGCCTACGCGACTTATTCGGGTACTTTGACCGGCCCCATGGGTGAATTTCAACCTACGGGTAAGTCCGTTGAGAGCAAATTCATAAGCATTTTCCGTATTGAAGAGAACCGAATTGCTGAACTCTGGGTAGAATGGGACAACTTGGCCATGCTTACTCAGTTGGGTTTGTTTCCCCCAGTAGATCAAGGAAACGATTAATGTTTGATGCCGTCTAACCCGGGCATCAACGCGACTGGATCACGCATCAGCTCATTTCGAAAAGTATATTGGTTTGGGCAGGTTATTGCCCAGCGCGTTATGCCCCAGTCGTTAGGCTTCAAAATTTTTGGATCTTATTTGTAATTTTCGTTGATTCCTTGATGAAATTTTCTAATATTTTATATTTACCAATTTAGGAAATACCTTGAATTACAATTTCGAGTGGGATCCCATTAAGGCTAGTAAAAATTATTCAAAACATAGGATAAGTTTTGAACTTGCTGCGACCATTTTTTTGGATCCCAATTCAATTACCATATTTGATTTTGATCATAGTCAAACTGAAGATCGTTGGATCACGATGGGTATGTCTAAGAATGGAACTATTTTAACAATAATTCATACTTATAATGAAATTGATGAGTCAAATATAAATATTCGAATTATATCATGAAGAAAATCAACAAAAAATGAAATCAAACAATATCAGAGTAACTAAATGAAGAAGGAATATAATTTTTCAAAGGGAGAAAGGGGAAAATTTTTTAAGGAGAACTTAATAATAAATTATCCTGTCTATCTTGAACCCAATAATCTAAAATTCATTCAAGCTATTGCCGATAAAAAAAATCTGACATAGGTAAAGTTGTAAATGATCTTATTAAAAACAATATTAGATTAGCTAAAGTATTAAAAAGTTAATTTCCCATCCCTTAATTATTTATTTTTCAATTATCTGAAGCCTAACACAGTGCTGAAGCAGATTCCGATTACTCGGGATTGATTAGCACCTGTCCGTTAAGCAGCAAATTTGTGGATATTATAAAGGATTATATTGTGACTCTTGAAGTACTTGATTGGGATGCTCAAGAATATGATCGTTGGTACGACGACCACAGAGCAGTGTATTTGTCAGAGTTAGAAGCTGTGAGAACGGTCTTACCTGCGTTCAAGTTTGCCGTTGAGATAGGGATTGGGACTGGTCGGTATTCGTCAGAACTTGGGATTCAACTTGGAATTGAGCCTTCAGCTAATATGTCAAAGATTGCAGCCTCTAGAGGCATCACAGTAGTGGCTGGGAAAGCAGAAGAGTTGCCGTTTTCAAGTTCCTCATTTGAAGTTGTTTTGTTCGTAACATCATTGTGTTTTGTTGACGATATGGATCGCGCATTGGTTGAGTCATATCGTGTATTGAAACCTTTGAGCTCAATCGTAATTGGCTTTTTGGATTTTGGAACCATTCTGGGCAAGGAATTACGTGACACAGAAATGAACAGACGTTTCCCGAAGCGGAAAAGCTTTCTCACATCGTTTGATCTACAGAACAAAGTGACGAATTCTGGTTTTACAGATATAGAACTTGTTCAAACTTTGTTTCAGCCATTAGACCATATCACTGATGTTGAGCCTGTGCAAAGCGGGTACGGCCAAGGTTTCTTCGTAGCTCTGAGGGCATTAAAAAAAGTGGCTGCTTAACATGGCGTATTAAGTTGACCGTACCACGCGCTGGCCTTTCGCATTTTAGTTAAATCCGGTGCGTGGCCCGGCAACTTATCCGCATTAGTTGCTTCAATTCAAGTAAAAAACATAAAATGTTAAATAAATCTGTATCGATTAATAGCCTTTTTTATGAAAAAGGCTATTAATTCATATATTTCTATCTTGTTTTGGACATATTTCTCTTGTTAGAATCTAAACAAAAGAAAAACCGGAATGTGACATCCTGTTATAAAGTGTCCTTTGGCCTAGTCATACTTCCATTGGTCAAGATTTAAAATGACATTCAATCAATTTTCTCATTCGACCCGAAAGGACCAGGATGACCATCATATCTGTTAGACGAAGCGCCCTTACTTTAGGACCTCCCAGCGGCTTAAGCAGATGGTCATTCCGGTCTCTGTTTATCTATACAGATGTCCACTCTGCCTTTCGTTTTATCATGTAATGTTGACTTAAATCTATTTCAAAGAGCATTAAGCTACCTTATAATACTTTCTGTTATTCTTTCGTATCAATTCGTTATACTGGTGCTCAAGGTAACCTAATTTAATTAGATTCTCTTGATTTATTTTATACGTGCGGTTTTCTTTTACTAATGCTATGATGAGTTTTAATAGTATTGATGAACTGGCAATTATATTCTTACGATATTTCTTTCGTTTGATTTGTCTCTTTAAAAATTTGATTCTAACCTCTGTAACGTATTTAGCTGCCTCCTCGGTCATTTTATATAAAATCCAAGACAATCTCTTATTGCCAATATGACTCATATGTCTAGCACCCACATTTTGGCCAGATTGCGACTGTCTTAGATTATATCCGGCATATTTTTCTAACTTCTTGTATACATTAAATTGAGACGGATCTCTTGTCTCAGCAATAAATAGAGAAGCCAATTTATTTGATATACCACCCAAAGAGGTTAGAATCTCAAAATAACGGGTCTGTTTCGCTAGTCTTTTTAATTCCTTCATAATCATTTTCATTTGTTCTTCGATATGTTCTAAAAGGATTAACCAACTATCCAAAATAATCCTGTAAGATAAAATTTCTTCACCCTGTAAAGGAAGTCCTATGCTCGCATGAGCATATTTTTTCAAATTCTCTAAAGTCGCTCGGCCATGTTGTTTCTGAGATATCTTCTCAATTTGATTAGCTTCTGACTCTATATCAATATCTATAAAATGAGGAGGCAGAAAATATTTTCCTAACAGATATCTTGCCGTATCCGTATCTAAATCGAGTGCTTTAGTAAATTCCGGAAAAACCCTTTCAATCAATGCTCTTACTCTGGTCTTGTTTTGCACTAAGTTCCTCTTCAGTTTAGTATATGTTATACTATACTGGTGCATTGCTTTTATATGAGAATCAAAGCCTTGATAAAAATCAAAATATCCGTCTTGTGCATTTGAGGCCACTAAATGGGCATCTTTGGGATCGGTACGTGAAAAGTCATGATTCATTAGGGGTCTGGAATGCTTGGTTGTCAAAGGGCTTACTAATAAAACCTGATATCCCTGGCTATGAATGTAATGGACAATATTTTGCCATAGATTACAGGAGGTCTCAACAGAAAATACAAGCTTTTCTTGATTGATTTCTTCTATTTGCTGTCTTATTTTATCCCATAGTTTACTGTAACCATCAATATCATTTTGAGAAAGCTAAAAGATTTACCTAATTGTACACCGTATGGATCTAATATGGCTGCTTGATACCTATTCTTGGCCGGATCAATACCGACAACTGTTTTACCTATTATAAACTGCCTTTTCATCTGAAGAGCTTTAAATTTCATGATGAGGTCCTTTCCTTTTAAATGATTTTTTAAGTTTGTAAGGGATGGAAAGGCAGATTTTAATTTTTATTTTTTTATACTTCAATAACATAGAAATCGTTAGGTTTACGCATTTTATTTTTTGATGATTTTAAATTAACAGAAAATGACGAAATCACGTTCGAGTCCACTTTCGACTCCGCTCAAGGTTACATTTATTGTAAATGCCGAGTTGAGTCGAGGCATCGTCTTAATTTTTTGAGATCCTTCCCTTCGGTCAGGACAAGCTTTTTTATCAAGAAAAAAGTAGGCCGCCGGAGGCTAAATAATTTTGAATATCAAATGCAAAACCTAACCCGCTGTTGCACAAAATCCCGAGTACTCGGGTCTTGTGCAGCAGCAGACCGTTATACCTTTAAAATTAAATAATAAAAATTATCATTAAATATCGAAATATCTGTACGTTAGCGAACACTTTTCATTTTATTTCGTAATATATTTTACATAACCCCTTGAAAATCAATGATGGCATAGTTCTTGTGTTATATTACGTTAATATTTTTGGTGGAATATTAATATAATCGAAAAGAAAAGATCATGTTAAAAAATTATTTTAAAATTGCTGTGATGAACATCCTTCGTCATAAAGGGTATTCATTCATCCATATCGTCGGTTTGGCAGTAGGAATGGCATGTTGTCTACTAATTACCTTGTGGGTGATCGATGAGTTGAGTTATGACAGATTCCATGAAGATGCGGATAACATATATCAAGTGATGGTGCATCTTGAAAAAAACACCAGCCAACAGTTTCCCAATATACCATATCCCTTTGCTCCGGAGGTTATAGAAAAAATTCCAGAAGTCATTGAAGCAGTAAGATTAGAAGGCATGGGGAGAATTTTACTCAGCAATCAAAACAGAAAGTTTTATGAATCCAATATGAGGGTGGTTGATCCTTCTTTTTTCAATATGTTTTCTTTCCAATTATTACAGGGTAATCCAGCCACCGCCTTGACGAATCCCTTCTCTGTTGTGATTTCAGAAACAATAGCGAAAAAATATTTTTCCGATAAAGATCCAATGGGACAAGTACTCAGAATGAATAATCAGAATGATTTAATCATCACCGGTATCGTAAAAGATGTCAAAAAAAATTCAACACTCCAATTCGATTTTATTGCACCGTTGGAGTTAAGAACGATATTATTAAATCGCAGGCAGGATCATTGGGGTCGTTTTTCCACAACCACTTTCCTAAAACTTGGGCCCTTTTGCAACATAGAAAATGTGAAGATCAAGGCCGCTGATCTGCTTAATGAACATTTGTCAAAGCAAGGGCAGCTCTTCGAAAAAAACATTGTAACTTTGCTACCTTTCGTAGAAAGACATTTCTTCTTCGATACGGATGAAGTATACATCTATATATTTTTGACGGTCGCCTTTTTTATTTTTACGATTGTATGTTGTAATTTTATTAACCTGTCAACCGCCCGTGCATCAACAAGAATGAAAGAAATCGGAGTGAGAAAAGTGATAGGGGCAAATCGTGGAAAACTCATAGTTCAATTCTTGAGTGAATCCATTGTTCAATCATTCATTTCATTCATTTTCAGTTTGATTATTGTGATTGTCTTTCTCCCGGTATTCAATAATTTGACCGCTAAGGAATCGGTGTTAAATCTGCCTTTTATAATCGCGGGCTTTGTAGGACTTGCATTTTTTGTCGGAATTGCAGGTGGAGTTTACCCCGCCCTCATTTTATCTGCCTTTCGTCCGGCTTTGGTTCTAAAAGGACATCTGACTTCCCAAAGAAAAGGTGTGAATTTAAGAAGATTACTTGTTGTTATACAGTTCTCATTTTCCATTGCTTTGATTTTGGGAACAATGATTCTTTATAAACAGATGGAATATATTAGAAATAAGGATATCGGCTATGAGAAGGAACATATGATAAGAATCTCGATGCCTAATAACAGTAATGAATATTATAATCTTATTAAGAATGAATTATTACAAAAAGGGGATTTTTCAGGGATTACTGGAACGCTTGCCGATTTACCATATTTTTTTTGGACCGAATATGGAGAGATAAAATGGGAGGGAAAAAATCCGGATTTAAATGTGGGTATAGGATCCAACATTGTGGATTACAATTTTACCGAGACTATGAAAATTGACATTGTAGAGGGAAGAGGGTTTTCTTCCGTTTTGCTTTCTGATATCGATAATGCATGCCTCGTGAATGAAGAGATGGTAAAATTAATGGATCTGGACAAAGGAGTTGGGGCATCGATAACGTATGGATCGCAAAACTTAAAGATCATCGGTGTTATGAAAAATTTTCACTTCAAATCTCTGAGAAATCTGGTTGAGCCACTTATCCTGCGCTTGAATCCCAATAGAGTCAGCTCTATGTTAATCAAAGTCAAATCGGAAAATATCTCTTCATCTCTTTCAACAATCAAGAGAACATGGGAAAAGATACTCCCAATGGCTCCTCTGGAGTATAGCTTTCTCGACGAGGATTTTGATAGAGCATATAAAAACTTTGAAATGATTGGTTTGCTTATAAATAGTTTTACCCTACTTGCAGTTTTCATTACCTGCATAGGTTTATTTGGATTGACATCATTCTCGACTGAACGAAGAATTAAGGAGATTGGTGTTAGAAAAGTTTTTGGTGCTTCGGCTTTCAGATTAGTTTTATTGTTAATGAAGGAATTCATGCAGTGTGTTCTTATTGCCAATTTTATTGCATGGCCAATTGCATATTTTTCTTTAAATAATCTATTACAGGACTTTGCATATAAGACTGAAACAAATATCTGGATATTCGTTTTTTCTGCAGTTATCACCATTGTAATTGGATTTTTAACGATCAGTTACAAAACGATTAAAGCAGTAGTGGCCAATCCGGTAGATTCACTACGGTATGAATAAATCACATAACAAATCACTGCACTGGATTTTTTCTCTGCTCCGCTGCATAAAAACCAGTGAGTTCAGCCGTTGAGATTGTCGAATAAGTCCTAAAACCGTAAAAATATTAATATTTTCAAAAATGTTAGTGTTGTAAATATTGAACTTACGTAGTTCTGTTGCTAATATACATGGAACAATTTATGAGAAATTACTTTGGACTAATTTTACTTATCAACCTATTTATCTTTTCTTGTTCGACATCGACTGATGATGGACATCATTTAAAGATCCAATTTGAGCAAAAAAGTCAATTGAGTTATAAGGACGTATTAGGAGGTGTTGCGATAAATGCAGGAGCCTGGGATAGATTTAATCCAGAAAAAATCATATCATTTCCCCAAAATTATGAAATTGAGGAAAGCTATCGTGTACCATTTCAAGTTAGTCAGTATCAATATTATCTGAGTAAAGTGGATAGTAATTATTTAAATCTTATAAAAAATGTATATGATAAAAAGTGGTTCAAATCTGCTGATTTACTATATACAACTGAATGGGTTGATTGTGTTGTATCAATGTGTTTATTAAGAGACTCAACAGGAAATCAGTATATGGTAGTTGATGAGAACAATGATGAAGATCTTACAAATGATCCTATTTTAAAATTTCAGGAGGAAACATTTGGTTTAGGTGAACTCTCATTGCAAGTGATGGTTGTTAAATGCAATTCTGAGATTGAATATTTTGATGGTACGAACGTCCGCAAGCGAAATCTGGCATTTACTCTCTTCAACAATGAAAAAAATCCTAATTGGTTATTTTGCGCTCTTCTCGAACGTCAATCGGGAGAAATCGAATTAAACAACCAGAAAATTCATATTGAATTAGTGCCAATGTCTGATATCGAATATGCCAAATATTCCCGAATCTTAGTAGATTTGAATAGAAATGGTTATCAAGATAAGAATGAAAGTTTCAGTCAACTTGTAAATCCTGTTACCATTCAAGACAGACTCTTTAATGCAACACATATAGATAGATTTGGCAAAGAAATAATACTAGAGCTAGATACAGTACATCTCCCCGTTTTGAATAACCAAACAGCTTCTTCACTCTTAAAAAAGGGATCGTTCGCACCAGATTTCGAAGCATCTACCCTTGATTCTCTTGAATTCAAACTTTCTAGTTTCAAAGGAAATTTTGTATTAGTACAATTTTGGGCACCATGGTGTGGACCATGTACAAAAGAGATTCCGCATATTCGAAATGTCTTTAGTCGGTTTCAAAAGGAAGGATTTAAGATCGTAAGTATTGGTATTGATAAACCTGAGAAATTATATCACTATATTAAAAACAAATCAGAAAATTGGGTACATATATCTCAATCCAAGAATGATCAAATTGTAAAATTATACCGTATAAATTCTATTCCAAAATTATACCTTTTAAACAAAGATGGTAAGATTATTGAAGATGAGAATTCCCTCAGGGGAGAAAATTTAGAAAAAACTATAGGGAAATATTATAGTAGCTTAAAAGAATAATCGTAAAGAGATTTTGGTATCGTTTGTCCACATGATTTCTGGGCATGAGTAATAGCACCTAACAATCTGCTGAACAGGAAGCCTTCAGCTGTGGTATAAATTTAATTCTTCTTGAGCCCGGCTCCTGATGGCATGACCATTAGGCACACAGCTCAGGTTAATTAGTTTTGGGCGAAGCTATTTAATTAAATATTACTTTCCATTTGATATAATAATTAGTTGCTAGTATTGATAAATTCAAGAGGTTGAAATTGAAAATTATAGCTGTCGAAAAAGATAGTGACCGTACTTCTATCAATGATTTTCATCCCTTTCTTCAGTATGAAGCTTTAGCAGTATGGAAATTATATCAGAAAAATATATTACGGGAAATTTATTTTCATTCTGATAAAAATAATGCGGTTTTAATACTTGAATGTGATTCAATTGGTGAGGCGAATAACATTCTGTCAGATTTGCCTCTCGTAAAAAATAAACTAATCGAATTTGAATTGATCCCTCTGAAGCCTTACACTGGTTTTGCAAGATTATTTAAAGATAAATGAGTAGGTTGTATATTTAAAATTAAAATTATTTCAAATTTGTGCCCAATAAAATAATGAAGCAGACGACCATAGCGGTGGCTTGAATCCAATCTGAGTTAATCGCATGGCGTGGCCAGCTTATTGTCAATCGTTAGTGTGAGTTGAATAATTCCATTATATAAAAAGGAAAAATAGGGAATGGAAGAAAAACCTCGACTAAAAATATTTAATTTCTTCAATATTTTGTTAACTGTTCTGCTTTGTTCTATTTGTAATTCTCTCTTGATTGCTCAACAAAAAAATAATTTTAATGATCAAAGATACAAATATAGAGTACTGCAAAAAATTGATAGTTTATTGAAAGCAAAATATGTATTACCTGAAAAAGCGAAAGAATATGCAGGAGAATTTAACAAGAAATATGAAAGTGGGTACTATAAATCTTATACAAATTCAAAGGAATTCGCAGAACAAATCACAGCGGATCTTAGACATATTACAGAAGATAAACATATAAACTTTCGAGTAATAGAATCGAGTGGGGTTGGAGAAAAACCTGAGAGTTCACTTCACCATCCCATACGTTATCACCTCTTAGGCATTAAGGAAAATAAAGGATTTTCCAAACTTGAATGGATTGATGGAAATATTGGCTATTTAGATATCAGAAGATTTTATTATTTTTCAGATATTAAGGATTTAGTTATCGCTGCAATGAAGTTTTTATCCAATTCCAATGCTATCATAATTGATCTAAGGGAAAATGGAGGTGGTTCGGGAGAATATTTGAGTAGTTACTTTTTGAAATATCCAACTCAATTGAACAGTTGGTATAGTCGTGAAGATGATTTCTTAACAGAGTTTTGGACTCTAAAAGAAATTGGAGTGAAACGATGTACAGATATCCCTCTCTTTTTATTAACGAGTAAAAGAACATTCTCTGCTTCTGAATCATTCGCTTATGATATGAAAGTTAGAAAAAGAGCTACTATTATCGGGGATTCAACGAAAGGTGGAGCCCATTCCGTTGATCTATATAAAATAGATAATCAATTTGAAATATATATCCCAACTGCACATGCAATAAATCCAAAAACAGGCACAAATTGGGAAGGAACAGGTGTTATTCCTGACATAATCGTTCCATCAGAATTTGCGTTAGATACTGCGATTGTGTTAGCAAAGAAAGCAGCTGCAGAATTTGCCAAGGCAAAGGAAGCAAAACTCAAATTGGCGGTCGAAGAGATGCAGATTCATATGGATCGTGCAGAAAGACTTTTTCGAGAAAATAAGAATGATGAGGCAGGAGCTGCCTTGGATTCAGTTTTCCAAATAGCAGGTAAACATGGTCTCATAAATGAATTTTTTATTGATGTATTAGCTTATAATTTTTATTCTCAGAAAGATGATCAGATTTTATATGCAATTTTAAAAAAGAAAATTGAGTTTTTCCCAAAATCTCCCACAGCGTATGAAACTTTAGCATATGCTTATTATAAGAATAATAAAAAGAAACTTGCAATTGCTAATTTTGAAAAGGTACTTGAATTTGAGCCAGACAATCGTAATGCAATAAGAATGATTAAACGATTACAAAATGAATGAGTTGTGTTTTATATCTTAGAGGCATTTAATTAACAATCTTACTCTCTCCTTTAGCGATTCCATCGCTTCAAGCGATGGAATCGTTGACCGAAATGAGGTAGTTACTTGATCAATACCATCTTCTTCACATCACTCCATCCGCCTGCCTCTATTCTATACAGGTAAACTCCCGAAGAAAGATTCTGCCCGTTAAACTCGACTTCATGATAGCCTGCTGGCAGGGGCTTATTTAGTAGAACTTGAATCTTCTGAAATGTAGAAGAACTTCCGAATATATAGATTATAAACTAATTATACAGATAAATACTAGCAAGAATATTTTGTATAATTTCAGCTGCGGTTTATAAATTTATTACTTAATGGCAATTGCAGTTTATATTTTGCATTTTTTAAGGATTAATTACTCATCTTGCCATTCGAAAGGATTTCCTCTACTATTTCGGGATATTTATCAAAGAAATACTCTAATATCTGACTTATCTCAATATTACAGTTATCACACATCGG
>SMTZ1_10011753_pt1 | contig 15535 bp, 15 predicted proteins | sample DeeMarSWOR136_30_FD_25667 | JGI IMG/M metagenome (IMG submission 25667)
TGGACCTCGCCGTGGGCGATGGGAGCAAGCTCAGACAAGCCAAGCGGGCGATCTACGAGGAGACCCTCAAATTGGGCGGAACGATGACCGCAGAGCACGGGCTGGGCAAGGTCAGGCCGCCGGACCTCGACATGTTCCTTGATCAGAAAAGAATCGACCTCATGCGTGGCATAAAGCAGGTCTTCGACCCCAACGGCATACTCAATCCGGGGTGCGTCCTGGGGGCGCAATAGGCAAGCTGGGCAGGTGCACACGCCGTTTATCAAACAATGGGGTGCTGGAGTACTCCTTCAATCCGGTCAACTCGAGATAGGAGGTATAGCAAATGCCAAATGTCATCGCTAATGGGATTGAGATAGAGTACGACACGTTTGGAGACCTATCTTCGCCGCCACTGCTTCTAATCGCGGGGACGAGGGCCCAATTGATCAGCTGGCCTGATCCGCTCTGCGACCAACTTGCCAAGCAGGGCCTCTATGTGATTCGATATGATAACAGGGACGTTGGCCTCTCGTCCAAGATTGACTACGCCGCCGCACCCAATATGCTGGAGGTTCTTGCCTCCCGTGAAAGGGGTGAGGACGCTAAAATTCCATACACTCTCGATGACATGGCTGAAGACGCAATAGGTCTTTTGGATGCTTTGAATTTCGAGAAAGCTCACGTTTTCGGCATATCGATTGGCGGAATGATCGGTCAAATTATGGCGATTCGATATCCTTCGCGAGTCTCAACCCTGATATCAATGATGTGTGGTACGGCAGGCGCCAGTATTGGTGCAGTAAAACCGGAAGTTGCGTCAATCGGAATGATCCCTCCGCCTGAAGACCGAGACGGTTACGTTGAGCACAACGTCAGGTTCTTTCATGTCCTTGCTGGGTCGAAAATCCCGCTTGATGATCAATTAACACGCCAAGTAGCGCAGCAATCTTATGATCGTTGCTACTACCCTGAGGGATGGGCTCGTCAACAGATTGCTGTTTTGACCGCTTGGGATCGTACACAAGCACTGAAATCGGTCACTGTTCCCACTCTGGTGATTCTAGGGTCTGAAGATCCCGTGATACCAGTGGAAGATGGTAGGGCGGTGGCCGAAGCAGTGCCAGGAGCAGAACTTCTGATAATCGAGGGATTGGGGCACGGCTTGCAGTTCCCCGAGGTCTGGCCGATATGGGTGGATGCAGTTGCTGCGCATACACGCAAGGCAGGAAGCTGAGCAGGCTCGTTGTTTCGCGGCGACGTCCGCCACAGAGATGAGGCATATATAGGCGGCTAGGTAATCTGGCAAGGGAGTTTACTGTGGGAGGGAGTCATGCCCAAAAGGCTATATCGCAGCAAGGATGAAAGGATGATCTGGGGCGTATGCGGCGGCCTGGCAAAGTATTTTGACGTGGATCCTACAATTATCAGGCTCGTCGCCGTGCTGACGCTTTTCCTGGGCCTAACGGGTATCTTTGTCTACATTATTCTCGCGATCGTTATCCCGCTGGAACCGTAAAAGGCTGCCCCAAAACAATATCCAGAGTTCCGCTCAGCAGCTAGATAGCGGAGTCGGCTACTCGGGGGGGCAGTTATACACAAGCTACTTGCGAACTCCTGTGTTTATCAGCTCGATTAACTGGTTCAGATCCGAGCCGGCGCCGAATACCTCCTTGATGCCCTCTTTCTTCAGCCAATCAACATCCTCATCGGGTATCAGGCCTCCAACCAGCACCATCACGTCTTCCATTCCTTTTTCTTTCAGCAGCTTCATCACCTCTGGTACGTGAGCATCATAGGCCCCCGTTGAGAAGCTCATCCCGATCACATCCACGTCTTCCTCAAGGGCTGCGGCTACTATCTCCTCCGGCCTCATATATACTATATAGACCACCTCGAAGCCGGCATCCCTCAGACTCGCTACGACGCTCTTTACCCCCCGGTCATGGCACTCCATCCAGTGCTTGACCAGAAGGACCTTGGCTTTGCCATTGGATTTCAATTCTCAGTACCTCCTACCTCGAGTTAGTTACAGGCCGCAACGCCCATCTTCAGCCCCGAAATAGCGATTGGCTTCAAAAATCAGAGTTTTGGGTGTCATTGCGAGCGCAGCGAAGCAATCCCATCACAGATACGCTCAAGATTGCTTCCCCCGATAAATCGGGGTCGCAATGACATTGAGATGTAGCACACTGACCTAGTGTTCTGATCGCTATTTTTGAGTTCAGCATGGATGCTTTCCTAGTGGGGCAGTGACACGCTGTAGTGGGGCCCCCACTTAAAGACCTTCCTCAGGGTTTTTGATATCTCGCCCGCGGTTGCCTTGGCCCTCGCCGCCTCAACGCATGCTGGCATGACGTGACCGTACTCGCCTTTGTCCAATCGCTCCGCCGCCGCCACCAGCGCGTTAAGCGCGGCGTCTGTCTTCGCCTGGTCGCGCCTGGCTTTGTACTCCTTAATTCGCTCTATAGCGATCCTGGCTACGTCAGGATCGGCTCGGAAGGGTTTGATTTCCTCCTTTTCAGGTACGACGTACTTGTTCCAGCCTACGATTACGTTTTCCCCACTATCAATCGCCCGCCGCCACTCGCTGGAGTGCTTGCGCAGCGTGCCCATCAGCATGCCGCTCTTGTGCGCCTTCACGAAGCCGCCGGCGTCGTCTATTTCCTTCAAAACCGCTCTTGCTTCCTGCTCCATCCTGTGTGTAAGCCACTCCACGTAATATGAACCTGCAAGCGGATCGCTCACCTTGGTTATGCCTGTCTCATGGCGTATGACCTGCTGTATCCTCAGTGCCAAAGTCGCCGACTCCTCGGTGGGAATGCCAATTGGCTCATCATATGCTGGCACCTCCATCGCCGTTGTGCCTGAGAGCGCTGCACCCAGGGCGTGAAAGGCGCTGCGAATCAGGTTGACCAGCGGCTGCTGCTTGGTCAACTCAAAGCAGGACGTATGGGTGTGTGTCCTCAAGTGCATGGATGATGCCCGCTTACAGCCGTATCTCTCCCGAGCAATGCTTGCCCACAGCTTCCGCCACGCTCTGAACATACAAATATACTCGAAGAAGTCATTACACTGGGCTATCTGAAATCCTATTCCTGGCATGAAGGCGTCTGGGTCCAGGCCTGCGGCGACGCAGGAGTCAGCGATTGCCCTGGCCGTGGCAATACCGTAGCTCATCTGGTGAACGGCGTCAGCGCCTGTTTCCGACATGCCGTGACCCTGGATATTAGTGTGATTCCATCTAGGCATCTCTTTGCTGCAGAAATAGATAACGTCGGTAGCCAGTTTCAGGCCGCCCTCGGTTTCCCAGAGATGGTTGGGGGCATACCAGGCTCCGAATTGCCAGTTCATGGTGTTGCCGCGAAGCTGATCTGGCTTCAGTCCCTGAGACTCGGCATACGCAACAAAGTGAGCCAGATAAGGGAGGGTGTCGCCATTTATGAGCACAATATTGGTCTTGGTAAGGTCTATGTCGTGGAGCATTCTACCGAAATCCTCGTCGGTGGGGCAGCTCACTCCATCTTTACCTATATACCCTTGCGCATCGGGATCGTCAGGATCAACCCCAAAGTGGGTCGGCACGTCAACCACTATGTTGTAGGCTCGGCCGCCGAAGTAACCCTCCATCCCGGCTGCGGCCAGCTTGTCCATTCGTTCTCGAGTATGCTCTGGCAGTCCATATCCGTGTACCGGTTGGTTTATCCATGGCTGGAATTGATAGTGTAGGGGGTAGTTGCTTCTGGTGTAAGGGTAAGAGCCGGGCACACCTATATCCTTTTCAAAGTCGAGGTCTTGAATGTCCAGCGGGGTATATAACGGCTTTATTGGTATCCCGGATGAGCCTGTAGTCGAGGAGAAGTCTTTCCCCTGATACCGCTCAGCGACAGCAGCCTCGTATTGCTCCATCAATTTTCGGCATTGTTCCAGAGTTTTCTCGTCACACATCTGCTCTCCTCCTTACGGATGAACGTATATTGCTTTGGCTCCCTCTCAGGCACTCCCCCATTCGGCCTCGATGATGGACGGGAGTTTGGCGGCCCGTTCCTTACCGCTCATGAAGTCCAGAAACCTGATGCCCTGCGGGTCGATCTGCTTGATCAGTTCGAGTTCCTGCACGGCGGGTGCTTTGGTAACCGGGCAATCCGCAGGTATTTCCACTTCGAAGCCGGTATTGCTGATCACGTCCTCGGCGGTGACGCCGTTGTGCAGCGACAGAACCTTCCATTTGCCGCGCTCGACCATCTGCATGACGCAGAGATTGGTGACCACGATCATGGGGCCGGGGCGGAGTCCCTGCGCCTTGCGCTCCTCGTCGCTAAAGTAGTACCTCGTGCCCGTGATATAGTTTACCTTGGGAACAAAGGTATTTTTGGAGTGCGCTGCGAAGTAAGCGACGCTTTTGCGGTGCAGTCCATAGACCACCGGTGCGCCAGCGCCTCCGGGCAGTCGCAGCGCGCGCGGATTCATTTCGCCCGTGGGGTTGCCCTCAGCGTCCTTAACCGGCATCGCCAGCCAGGAGATGTTGATATCGCCGTTGGCGTCCAATTGTGCGCTGGAAACAGCCTCCACATCCCCCATTCCTCGCAGGTGCAAAGCTTCAATGCATTCCGTCATCGACCAGAGACCAGCCGCAAACTGGGTGCAGGCAGCCTCTGAGGAGTGAAAGGTCAACTGGAAGGGAAGGGGGTCAACGCCGCTATAGCCCACGATGAAGGCGTGGGGCGCATGGGTGAGCTTGGCCAGCATGTACGCGGTGTATGCCAGTGGGGTGAATGAGCCCAATATAATGGAATCCCCGTCCTCAATGGCGCGGGCTAGACTCACCACCATCTGGGACGAGGCATCGTACTCCGATGCGGCTTCATCCCTCAACGCATCAGGAAACTCGATGCGCTTGGTATTCTTGGCCAATCTTGTGAGTTTCCTCTTGGCCGTCTCCCCACCGACATTCCGCATGTACTCCTCTTCATTCTGGCCGATGAGTTCTTGGATGTATTCGGGCGCGGTCTCGGGATTGCCGATACCCTGGACGTCCTTCATCATCTGCATGAGATGGGCAGAGTAGTAAGGGACGCAGCTGCAAGGAGAGGCTCCGAAGGGAGCATGGATCACCAGGTCCACTTCGGGGCGGAAGAGCACTGTTGCCGTCTTCTCCGCGCGAATCTGCTCGGGGGAGACGATCTCTTCCACGGTTACGACTACAGACTTGGCGGCCATGGCCATATCCAGGTCCGATGCGGAGGTGCCGAAAATCTGCACGTTACCCTGCTCATCGGCTCTTTGGGCGTGTATGATTGCCGCGTCCGGCGCGATAGCCTGGACGGCTGTGAGCTCTTTTCCGGTAAAGGGACAGGTCACGGTCTTATATAGCTCAGGGGCTTCCTTGACGATATCCGATCCTTTGGGTCCAGCGAACGCGGCGAAGGGAACGCCCCTTCCCGCGGCTTGCAGCCCCTTGACCATGCTACAGCCCTCGATTTCGGTTAGCTTGATCAGGTTTCTCTGCGCGACTCTGCGAAAGTTGGGTGGCAAGCCGAAAGACTCCAGGCTTAAAAAGCTGAAGACCAGATGGTCCACCGCACCCGCAGCCAAGAGCCACTCCATTTCCCAGCCTCCGACGATGGACATCACTTTCAAGCCAGTGATCTTTTGCCGGATGATTTCCCTGATGATGGCCATGGGCTTATTGCAGCTCCAGCCGCCCCCAATGCCGACAAAGCTTCCATCTTTAATAAACGCCCCGATATCGCTTAGCTTCCCAACCTTGTTGTGACTGGTCATATGTTGCCTCTTCGCTTGAGATTTAGTGGCAGCCCTCTAGCCCTGTCTCTTCTGAATCATGGGGAAGAACACCAGGAAGCGCAGGTATTTTAAAATACTCCCTGCCAACCTGTCAATGAGTTGGCTTGAATTCACGAGCCAATGACCTGAGACATTGACACGTGGTACAGCCCCAACTTATACTATCTTGGCCGCGCTTGTTCAGACGAGGAAGCTGCCCGGAAGAAACCTGTCAAGGAGGAAAAAAGATGATGGAGACAAAACCCGGCGATACCTTAGGAAGCATATTGGACAGGGTGGGAGCCAAATACCCCAAGCAGGAGGCTATGGTCTGTGGGAAAGAGCGGGTAACGTACGACACGCTGCTGGACAGAGCGAACTCCATGGCCAGCGCTCTGCTGAAAATGGGCGTCAAGAAGGGGGATAAGGTAGCGATTTGGATGAGCAACATACCTGAGTGGGTATATGCGCACTTCGCCGCCGTCAAAATAGGGGCTGCCATCATCCCTCTTAACACGCGGTACAAGGTTCACGAGCTGGAATATATCCTCAGGCAGTCCGATTCAACCACCCTTTTTATGATGGACCATTTCCTCAAGATAGATTTTATCCCCATGATCTATGAGGTCTGTCCGGAGTTGAAGGAGTGCAAGCCTGGTGAGCTGCGATGCGAAAAGCTACCGCTACTCAAGAGAGTCATCATAGTCGGCGAGCAAAGCTATCCAGGAATGCTCGATTACAATGAAGTGCTGGAATCCGGCAAGGACTATGCCAATACCGATGAGTTGAAGAAGGCTCAGGCGGCGGTAGGGCCTGAGGATATCTACATCATTCCCTTCACCTCTGGCACAACTGGCTTTCCCAAGGGCGTGGTGACCACTAACTACCAGTACGTCAGGGTTATCGCTGCCTTCAGCGAGAGATTTCAGATGACAGAGAAGGACCGCATTCTGGTCATATCCCCTTTCTACCACAACATGGGGAATATGACGGGAATGACTCTGGGTGCGTGCCACGGGGCCTGCATTCTGCCCATGGAGTCCTTCGACCCCGGCGAGGCCTTGAGGTTGATCGACGAAGAGAAGGCCACCAATTTCACCGGCTCGCCCACCATGTACATTATGATGCTGGACCATCCCGATTTCCCAAAGCGTGATACAAGTGGCGTAAAGAGCTCGATAATCGGTGGGGCTGATGTCTCTCCAGACCTGGTAAGAACCATCATCGAGAAAATGAAAATCAAAGACATGATATCGGGCTAGCGGGAAGCTTATGTTTGACGATTGTGAGCTGAAGATACTGGATCCGGAAACCGGAGATGAGCTTCCCCCAGACACTCAAGGGGAGCTTTGCACTCGTGGCTGGTTTGTTATGAAGGAGTATTACAAGCAGCCAGAAGAAACAGCGAAGGTCTTTGACAGTAAAGGTTGGTTCCACACCACTGACTTGGCCACAATGGATAAGAACGGATACGTCAAGATAACCGGCAGGCTCAAGGATATGTTCATTACCGGAGGAGTGAACGCCTATCCTGCAGAGATAGAAAGCTTCCTTATGACGCATCCCAAGGTAGCCATGGTTGCAGTAGCTGGAGTGCCCGACAGGAGGATGGGCGAGGTGGCCATGGCCTTCATTAAGTTGAAGGAAGGCCAGACCGCTACTGAGGAGGAAATAATAAGTTTCGCCAGGGAGAAGATGGCCAACTACAAAGCTCCGAAGTACGTCAAGTTCGTAGATGACTTCCCGATGACGGCCACCGGCAAGATACAGAAGTTCGTCCTGAAGGATGCAGCCATAGAGGAACTGGGGCTCGACAAACAGTAGCGGCTTCTGACTTTTGAGAATTTCGAAAGTATCCAGAATAAGGCTGTATAAAAGATAAAAGGAGGAAAGTAGCGGTGAATTTCAACTTGACCGAACAGCAGGAGATGTTCCAGAAGGAGGTCAGGAAGTTCGCTGAAGCGGAGCTCCCCCCTTTGGTAGATATAATGGACAGGCAGAACAACTTCCCCCATGAGATACGGCCGAAACTGGCTGCGATGAATCTCTATGCGATTCCCTTTGATCCAAAATATGGTGGGGCGGGTTCTGACCATGTTAGCATGACTCTAGCCATGGAGGAAGTGGCAAAGATATTGGCTCCTCTGGCGATACACATGCAGGTGGGAAACGTTACCTGCGACAGGTTCAATAAACAAGGTACCGAGGAACAGAAAAGGGAATGGATGATGCCGATTTCTGAAGGTAAGAAGCTTGTCTGCTTCTGCTTCACCGAGCCAGATACAGGTTCAAATCCAAAGATGCTCAAGACCACGGCAAGGTTGGATGGCGATGACTACGTTCTGAACGGACGGAAAAGATTCATCACCAATGCTCCTTTTGCCGACGCAGCCTTCATTTTTGCCAAAGACGATGAAGGGGACATCAGCCTGTTCCTTGTGGAAGCAGATAGAAAGGGCTTCTCTACCGAAAAGAAGATGGATAAGCTGGGGTTGAGGGGTACCGAGCTCTGTGATGTGGTCTTGGATGATGTCCGAATACCCAAAGAGAACCTGATGGGAGGCAAAGGCGGGAAGTTTGATGCTTTGAAGGACGCAATGACCATAGGCAAGCTCTGCCTCAGCGCCCAGTGTGTAGGGCTTATGCAGGCATCTCTGGAAGAGGCCATCAGATATGCCATGCACCGGATGCATTTCGATGAGCCGATCTTCGATTTGCAGGCCATTCACTGGCTACTGGCTGAGATGGCATCCAGGCTCGAGGCCTCACGGTGGTTGACCTATCGGGCTGCTTTCCTCAAAGACCAGGGCATAGATACTATTAAAGACATGGCCATAACGAAGCTCTTTGTCACTCAGACCGCTGTGGATGTATGCAGATGGGGCATGCAGGTACATGGCGCCTATGGCATCAGCAAGGAGTACAAGATTGAGCGGCTGTATAGAGATGCCAAGATGTATGAGTTGCTTGAGGGGACGTCTGAGTTACAAAGAGAGCTCATAGTGAGGCGTTTGCCGAGGTAGCGAAACCAAAACGCTTGGAATCTAGAATCAAGTATAGAACGCGGTTAGAGTTGGAATCGTCCAAGTACTGAGAGCTCCGCCGATTGTCAGAGGACTGGGTATCCACATAGAGCGACACGCCTGCCCATATCAGATCTCCTCTCATTCAAAATCAAGAGTCTGACACTTGACTTGCACCGATTTCTGGCGGGCAGGTCAAGTTAACTTGGCGCTACATGTGCTATACTGTGCACAGGGTTGGGTCTTCCCGGCTGAAGGACTGCACTAAATGAGCTTCAACAAGCTACCGGCACTTCAAATGGGTGACTTGGTAGCAAGTGTTCCGATAGTCCAAGGAGGAATGGGTGTAGGCGTTTCTCTATCGAGTCTGGCATCGGCTGTCGCCAATGAGGGCGGGATCGGGGTCATCGCTACCGCCGGGATCGGCATGCTTGAGCCTGACTTCATGACAGATCTTGCCGAAGCAAACAAGAGAGCTCTGCGCAAGGAAATGCGCAAGGCAAAGGAGCTTACGACAGGAATCATCGGTGTGAACATAATGGTGGCACTTACAGACTATGACGGTCTTGTTGAGGCCGCATTCGATGAAGGCGCAGAGATAGTCTTTCTTGGAGCAGGAATCGCCAGAAAACCCAAGACATTATCTGTAGAGCGTCTAACAAGCGGCACAACCAAGGTTATTCCCATAGTATCTTCAGCAAGGGCTGTCAACGTCATTTTTCAATATTGGGGGAAGAACTACAACCATGTGCCGGATGCCATCGTCGTTGAGGGCCCATTGGCAGGAGGGCACCTTGGATTTAAGAGAGAGCAGATAGATGATCCTGACTATTCGCTGGGAAAGATATTACCAGAGGTTATTTCTGCTGTAGAGCCCTATGAGCAACGTTTTGCTAAGAGCATTCCGGTGATCGCTGCAGGCGGTATATATACCGGTGCGGACATATACGAGTTCACTCAGCTGGGGGCGCAAGGTGTGCAGATGGCAACCAGGTTTGTTGCAACCTACGAGTGCGATGCCACCATACAGTTCAAAGAAGCTTATCTGAAATGCAAGCAAGAGGATCTCATAATAATTGATAGCCCAGTCGGCTTGCCGGGAAGAGCTATAAAAAGCAGGTTTCTTGAAGAAGTTGCAGCAGGAACAAGAAAACCATTCAAGTGCCCATGGAAATGTCTGAAAACCTGTAAACTGGAAGAATCTCCGTACTGCATTGGTCTCGCTTTGACAAATGCGAAGAGGGGAAATCTCAGGAATGGATTCGCTTTTGCGGGGGCCAACGCCTATCGGGTAGATAGAATCGTTTCCGTCAAAGAACTCGTGGAGACTCTATTGGTGGAATATGAAACAGCAGCACGTGCCTGACCTGCCCCGGATTATTGTACCACCTCCAAAGTTAGATTGGTTAGGGTGTGCACCCGAGCAGGATTCGACCTACCCCGAACCCCTTACTAAGCCTGAACCCTGCGTAGCGCTATGAGCAGCCCGGCGATGCTCTTGGCGTCGCATACCTCGCCCGAGGCAATTAGCTCGGGAGCGGTGGTCAGGGGTACGCGCACCAGTTCGATGTTCTCGTCATCGTCAGCAGCATTCTCAGCAGGTATAAGCTCGGTGGCAAGATAGAGGTGCATCTGCTCAGTGCAGAAGCCGGGGCTGGTGTAGAAGAAACCCAACTCCTCCCATCGCTCAGCGGAGAAGCCCGTCTCCTCCTCAAGCTCCCTGCGGGCACAGACAAGCGCGTCCTCGCCGGGTTCCATGCCCCCTGCCGGAATCTCCAGCAGCATCCCCTCCACCGCCTTGCGATACTGCCGGACAAGAAGGACGTTATTCTCAGAGTCAATGGCAACTATGGCGGCGACGCCACCATGCTCCACGATCTCCCGCTTCGTGTTCCTGCCGGAGGGCAGCTCAACGGTATCCACCCTCAGGCCGACCAGTCTTCCCTGGTAAATACGCTCAGTATGTAGAGTCCGTTCCTGGCTCATTTTCATCCTTTAACGGCCGCGGCGGCCCAAGATGCAAGATCAGCGACACCTCATCACAATCGGGGAACTTGGGACATCTGTAGCACTCGCCCCAGACCTTGCGGGGAAGCTCCGACTTGTCAATGAGAGCAAAGCCACACTTCTCAAAAAAGGCTGGCTTATAGGTCAGACAGAAAATGGTGGAGATGCCCAGTTCCCTGGCCTCTTCGATACAGGTCTTGACCAGTGTGGCGCCGACACCCCGCCCTTTACTACCCTCAGCGACTGCCAAGGATTTGATCTCCGCCAGGTCGGACCAGCTCACATGAAGGGCCACACAGGCAGCCACCCGGTCGCCATCCCTGACCACAAAATAGTCCCTGATATTCTCGTAAATCTCGCTCAGGGCACGAGGAAGCATCTCGCCCTGACCGGCGAATTTATTGATAAGCTTATGCATCTGGGCAGCATCAGCTATTTTGGCTTTTTCCACTTTCATTTCCGTCTACTCCCTCTTTCCCAACCTCTGCATCAACGTTTCGTAAAAGGATGTTGGGCGATCAGACCTGAGCAATCTGGTGACATGAGGACTGCGTCCGACTTTCACAACAGCCCCATCGCTTAGCGGGACTTCAACTTGACCATCAATGCTGAGCCTTGCTGAGTGAGTGGTGCTCACCTCAAGCTTCACCTCTGCGTCAGAGGGTAAAACCAGAGCAGTACCTAAGCTGAGATGAGCTGCGATTGGCTGCAGCAGTATCTCCCTGGCGAGGGGATGGAGTATAGGACCGCCTGCCGCCAGGGAATAGCCGGTGCTGCCGGTTGCTGTGGCTAAAATCACACCATCGCATCTGTAAGTTGCCAACGGCTCCCCATCGACGGTCGCCGTGATGCAGATCAGACGGCACCTCTCCCCACGGCCGACAACCACATCGTTTAGCGCATGAAAAGGAGGTGTATCCGCCGAGACCAGCTCCGCCTGAAGCATACTCCTCTCCTCAAGCCAACCCTCACCTTTAATAAAGGCAGGCACCCGGCTCAAGGCATCCTCTGCACGCAGCTCAGTCATAAAACCAACGCGTCCCAGGTTTACGCCCAGAATAGGAATCGACTGGGGAGTAGCGATGCGCGCTGCCCTGAGAATAGTGCCATCGCCGCCCAGGCAGATTATGAGTTCGGTCTCACCTGACTGTTCTTTCGCCCTGTCCTCCTCCCACGATGAGCAAATCCAAACCGCGACATCCAGAGCGCCCACGACCCCTGCCAGCTGTTGAGCTAAATCCCGAGCAGCCTCGATCTTAGGCTGGAACAGGATGCCAACCTTTTGCTTCAAGTCCACCTTCTTTTTCATAAATCCACTCTACGGCTTTCGTAGCAGGATAAAAAACTCTTGGTTGCCCTCAGCGCCCAAGAGCGGCGACGCCACCAGGCCCTCCAATCTGAAGCCCCTGTCGACAGCCCAGCAGATGAAGCGACCGAGAACAGCAGCATGGATAAGAGGGTCTTTGACCAGGCCTCCTTTGCTCACCTGCCGCCGCCCCGCCTCAAACTGAGGTTTAACCAGCACAATCAATCGCCCTCCGCCCCTCACCACATCGGCCACTGTGGGCACCACCTTCTCCAGAGAGATAAATGATATGTCGACTGTAGCCAAGTCAACCGGCTCAGGTAGAGTGAACGGGTAGCGAGCGTTGACCCGCTCCATCACCACTACCCTGGGGTCTTGCCTCAGACGGTAGTCAAGCTGCCCATAGCCAACGTCGACGGCATATACCTTGCTCGCTCCGCGCTTCAGTAGGCAATCGGTGAAACCTCCGGTTGAAGAACCTACATCGATCACCACCAAGGAGGTAACATCCACCTGGAACTCGTCAAGTGCCCCCTCCAGCTTGAGGCCACCCCTACTTACAAATGAAGGTCTCTGGAGCAGATGAACCTCAGCGTCGTCACTGACCAGGGTGCTGGGCTTGATGACCGTCCTGTTGTCGGCGACAACAGCGCCCTCCATGACCATAACCCTGGCCTTCTCCCTGCTATCCGCCAGTCCCCTGCTAACAAGGAGGGTGTCTATCCTCTGCCTACTCACACCGTTTTTTAGCATAGACTCGAAGGCGTTGAAAGTCAAGGTTGCCCCAATCCCCCTCCCGCAAGGGGAGGAAGGACTGTATCATTTCCTGCGGTTATGGCTCTAGAACAAAAGCGCTTATCAGTGTTATTATAGCAATAGCCCAATTTGGAGGGATATGATGACACTGGCACTGGAAGGCATAAAGGTTCTAGACCTATCCCGCACCGTGCCCGGGCCATTCTGCACCATGGTCCTGGCAGACATGGGCGCAGACGTGATCAAGATCGACGCCCCCGGGTACCAGATGGGAATGCTTCCAGACCAGGAGAAACAAGCGGCCTATGATTTCCTGTCCCGTAATAAGAAGAGCATCGTTCTCAATCTGAAGACCGAAGAAGCCAGGGGGGTTTTCCGCAAGCTGGCGACTGAGGCTGATGTTGTCATGGAAGCCTTTCGCCCCGGGGTTACCAAAAAGCTGGGTGTGGACTACGATACTATCTCCGAACTCAATCCCAGGATTGTCTATTGCAGCCTCACCGGCTTCGGCCAGGATGGGCCCTACCGCGATCTCCCCGGGCACGACCCTAACTACACCTCCATAGGCGGGGCGGTGGGACTTACCGGGGATCGGGAAGGCGATCCAGTGATCATTCGGGCTGCTCTGGGAGACATAGGCAGCGCCCTGCACGCCGTCATCGGCATCCTCTGTGGCCTCATGGCGCGGGATAAGACCGGCAGAGGCCAGTATGTAGACATCTCCATGACCGACAGCGTCCTCTCCTTCCTCACCGTCAGCTTGCTGAGATACTTCAGAGACGGCTTTATCCCCAAGAGGGGTTGGCCATCGCCAACGATAAACGTGTGGAGGACCAAAGATGGCAAGTTTGTCTCCACCGGCCTGATAGAGCCCTATTTCTGGGAGCGCTTTTGCCACGCTCTGGGCAGGGAGGACCTCATCCCCCACCAGCGCGCCAAGGGTGAGAAGTTACAAGAGGTACACTCCGCAATCAAGGAGACATTTCTGACCAAAACCAGGGATGAATGGTTCCAGATTATGAAGGACGCGGATACGTGCGTTAGCCCCGTCCTGGAGCTGGATGAGGTGGTCAAAGACCCGCAGTTGCTCAGCCGCGATATGTTACCTGAATTCGACCACCCCACTGCGGGAAAGGTAAGACAGCTCGGCATGCCGATAAAGCTCTCGGAGACGCCGGCGAAATTCAGGGGCTTCGCCCCCCTCATCGGGCAGCACACGGAGGAGGTCCTGCAAGGGTTGGGCTACACCAAGCACCAGATCGAGGAGATGCGCAAGTCGGGGGCGATAGAGTAGGAGCGCGGCATGCCGTGCGCTTACAATCATCTTTTTTCAACTGCCAGACCGTCGTTTGCAACTGCCCTAGGTTAGAAACATGCCTGAGCTACCGGAGGTCGAGACCATCAAGAACGACCTTCGCCCCACAGTAGAAGGTCGTCGTTTTACCAGTGTATCCCTCTTCTGGCCGAGAATGGTAATCCAACCCTCGGCCGAGGAGCTTTGCCAACGACTCCCCGGTCAGGTGATAAAAGAGGTGGCCAGAAGGGGCAAGTACCTTATCTTTCGCCTGGCCAGCGGCGAATCGCTGGCGTTGCATCTAAGAATGAGCGGCTCGCTGCTGCTCAGGAACAGAAACGATGCCTCTATCGAGTCCAGTCTTCCCCTGACAGCCGTATTCGCTCTAGATAGCGGCCTGGAGCTGCTTTTCTCCGACCGGCGTAAGCTGGGCACCATGTCGCTGGCAACGGATGAGCGTGAAATAGCCAGCAAGCTCGGCCCCGAGCCCCTCGACGCCAGCTTCACCCCAGCGATCCTAAGGGAGAGATTAAGCAACCGAAAAGCTCCCATAAAAGCAGTGCTATGCGACCAAAAGTTCGTCGCCGGCATCGGCAACATGTATGCCGACGAGGCATTGTTCTTTGCCAGCATCCATCCTTTGAGGCCAGCCAACAGCCTCTCTGAAGAGGAGATAAAGAGGCTGCACAAAGCTATACGCCAGGTGCTCAACGAAGCCATCGGCAGTGCCGGGGCCAGCATCAGTGACTATCGCCGCCCCGGCGGCGAACTGGGAAGCCAGCAATATGCTTTCTACGTAGCACATAGGGGCGGGCAAACCTGCAAAGTCTGCGCCACCCCTATTGAACGCATCCCTGTTCGCAATCGAGGGACCTATTTTTGCCCCAAGTGTCAGGACTACGCTAGCCGTTCCTGAAGATGGGCTTCCTCTTCTCCCTGAGAGCCGCCGAGCCGTTCCTGGCAGGCGCACATCCTATTGGCGCAGGTATCGCGGTACTATTTCCCCACCTACAGCTACCTGAAAGAACTATTGTGTACCTGATGAAGAACTGCTAATGTGCAAAGTGGCATTATCGGTTGCTACTATCTTATCTTGAAAACTTGAGCTTTTATACTTCAGATCTGGGAGCGAGATATGTTGAGAACAAGCAAGTCAATGCGAAATAGGGCCGTGCCGACACCCGGGAACATCACTGAGTTCAAGAGAACGCAAGAGCAGCTCCGGTTGGCCGAGGAGAACTACATAACCATTTTTGACAATTCATCCGTCGCCATAACTATAACCGATGAGAATGAGAGGATAGTCAACTGGAACAAGTTCGCCGAGGTTCTTCTGGGGATGGATAAGGACGACCTGTATATGAAACCCGTCAGCTCCCTCTACCC
>SMTZ1_10017119_pt1 | contig 15535 bp, 14 predicted proteins | sample DeeMarSWOR136_30_FD_25667 | JGI IMG/M metagenome (IMG submission 25667)
ATTAACGGATCGAATACCCAGTTCATCCCTGTTAAACTCCCTCTTAAACCATCGACCATATAAAATAATGGATTTGCAAAAGATGCATCAATTAAAAATTTAGGTAAATTTTCATTTGTTTGTATTGGAACAATTGCTGAAGATAAGAAAAAAAGTGGTAAAATGATTAAGTTAATAATAATCTGAAATCCCTGGAAATCTCTCATTAAAGATGCTAGAATAAGTCCAAAGCCTACTGCTGTGAATGCTAGTAACACCATAAATATTATAGTTAAAAACAATCCAGCCGTACTAGAAACTGTAACTCCTAAAAAAATTGATATTATAAGAATAATAAAACCTTGTAGCAGAGATATTGTAGCTCCTCCAAATGTTCTACCAATAATAATTGAAAATCTGGAAATTGGAGCAACAAGCACCTCTTGTAAAAAACCAAATTGTTTATCCCACAAAACAGAAATTCCTGTAAACATTGATGAAAATAAAATAGCCATTGCAACAATCCCTGGTGCTATAAAATCTATATAATCACCAGTCAATCCAGGTAGGATTGCACCTCTAAGTCCGAATCCAAGAATAACCAAGAAAAACAAAGGTTGAATTATTACCCCCACAATCCTACTTCTTGATCTACTAAAACGTTTCATTTCTCTAAGCCACATGACGTATATTGCTTGAAATTCTGCTCCTATCAAAAATCTTCACCTTCCTAGTAATCTGCGTCGTGCAATTTTTTTATATACTGGTTCAGGTTCTTCAATTCTTATGTTTTTACCAGTAAAGGATAAAAACACATCATCAAGAGTAGGTTTTCTGACACTAATTGATTTAATTTTTAACCCTAAAGATTGAGCTATTTCTATTATAACAGGTATTTTTTCTTCACCTTTTTCAACACCGAGAGTTAAACTAGAACCATACATTTTTATATTTTTTATCCAGGGTTCTTTTTGGATTCTAATAATAAGTATTTCTAAATCATCACATGAAAGAGTAATTACATCATTGCCTACAGAGTTTTTCAGATTTTCTGTTGTATCAATAACAAGTATTTTTCCTTGATCAATAATCCCAATTCTTTTGCATAAATAATCTGCTTCATCCATGTAATGGGTTGTAAGAAAAATAGTTGTTCCTTCATCTCTATTCATCTTTTTAATGTATTCCCAAATAGCTCTTCTTGTTTGAGCATCAAGACCCAGAGTGGGTTCATCCAAAAATAAAACAGTAGGATGATGCATAAGACCTCTGGCTATTTCCAATCTACGTTTCATACCACCTGAATAGTTATTAACATATTCATCTTTTTTATTTACTAAATCAACCAGTTTTAAAACCTGATTTATCCTTGTTTTCCTATTTTTTTTATCTAAACCATACATCCTTGCATGGAAATCTAGGTTTTCTCGTCCAGTAAGTTCATTGTCAAGAGCAGGTTCCTGAAAAACTATTCCGATTTTTTTTCTCACTTCGTCTTTTTGTTTAATTATATTAAAACCTACAACTTCTGCAAAACCATCTGTTGGATTTAAAAGTGTTGTAAGCATTTTAATTGTTGTTGTTTTTCCGGCACCGTTTGGACCAAGAAAACCGAATATTTCTCCCTGCTTAACAGTAAAAGATACATTATCAACTGCTGTAAAATTATCAAATTTTTTTGTTAAATTTTCTGTTTTTATTATATCCGAAGTCATTAGTTTCATTTTGGCGTACAATATAAGCTTGTTAATAAAATTATCTAACTATTTATCAAAATCTTTATCTAATTCTATATATTATACCCCCATAGAGTAAGGGAGGTAAAAAATGAGAAAATTATTAGCAATCTCTGTAATATTAATTGTGTTAATTAGTATACCAATAGTAATATCTCAACCAATAATGAAAGATGTAAAATTTATTAATCCAGATGGGAGTTTTTCAGGTTACATAGGATTTCCTAAACAACAGAATCCGATAATTATTGGAAATATTTCAGGAATTTACAAGTTAGGTAAACGTGGTGGTGGTTTTAACGCAAGTTGGGATATTGAATATAAAAACCACAGCGGCTCTGGAATAGTTCGTGGCTTTTTTGGAAAACATATAATGTTAGGAAAATTATCTGTTGAAGGTTTTAATAAAACCCTTCGTGTTATTGGTTTTATAGGCTTTGACAAAGTAAATCAAACATTTAAAGGAAGAGCTATGTCAATTATTGGTCCAGCATTATATTTTTGGGGAGAATACGAGCCATATTAAATTATCCCCAAACCTTTTTTATTTTATTTTTATTTAAGGTTGCTCTAAATGTCATTCTATTCTGAAATAACCCAGCTTGATAGCTCTGTACTTTTACGATTACCTGAGGATTTTTCAGAGGAGGAAAAAGAGTTTGCTGTTTCTATTTTACAAAAAAAAGCAACCCGTACAATTTCAGGTGTTGCTATTGTAGCAGTAATGACTTCACCTGCAGATTGCCCTCATGGTATGTGTATTCCTTGTCCTGGTGGAGTAAAAAATAATACCCCTCAGAGTTACACAGGATACGAACCTGCTGCTATGAGAGCTGCTCTAAATAATTTTGATCCATATCTACAAACTAAGAATCGTTTACATCAGCTTAAATCAATAGGTCATCCAATAGACAAAATTGATTTTATTATAATGGGAGGAACATTTACAGCAAGAAACCCTTTTTACCAAGAGTGGTTTGTAAAACGTTGTTACGATGCGCTTAACGATAAAGACTCAAAAACTTTAGAAGAAGCAAAGGAAAAAAATGAAACAGCGCAATCACGTTGTATAGGTCTTACTATTGAAACAAGACCTGATTGGTTTCGAATTCAACATGCAGAGCAAGCCTTAAATTTTGGAGGAACAAGAGTTGAGCTGGGCGTGCAAACAGTTTTTGATGATATTCTTTACAAAATGGAGCGTGGTCACACGGTAACAGATTCTATACTGGCAACAAGAATTGCTAAAGATTGTGGATTAAAAGTAGTATACCATATGATGCCTGGACTTTTTGGTTCAGATGAAAAAAAGGATATTGAATCATTTATAGCAATTTTTCAGGATTCATTGTTTAAACCAGATATGATAAAAATTTATCCAACTCTTACAGTTAAAGGAACAAAACTTTATGATTTATGGAAAAAAGGTGATTATGAACCTCTTTCAACAAAAAAGGCATTAGAACTTATTGTTAAAATTAAAAGTTTTATTCCAGAATGGGTTCGTATACAAAGAATACAAAGGGATATTCCTTCGTCTTATATTGATGCAGGTGTTGATAAAAGTAATTTGCGCCAATATGTTGAAAATGAAATGAAAAAATATGGTTTTGAATGCAGATGTATAAGATGCAGAGAAATAGGTTTTAAATCTCTTAAAGAAAAAATAGAAATCGATAAAGATAATTTATGTTTTAGTAATAGTTTTTATTATGCAAATGATGGAGAAGAAATTTTTATTTCATTAATTGAAAAAAATCTAGATGCCATTGTTGGTTATCTTCGATTAAGAAATATTGTTAATTCTCATAGATTTGAGCTACAAAAAAATCCTTGTATGATTATTCGTGAATTGAAGGTTGTTGGTAGAGAATTATCCCTTGGTAAAAGAACAAAAGAAGCACTGCAACATAGAGGTTATGGTAAAGATTTAATAAAAGAAGCTGAACGAATTTGTAAGGAGGAATTTGATAAAAAAACTTTATTTGTTCTTAGTGGTGTTGGAGTTAAAGAATATTACCGTAAACTTGGTTTTAAAGACAATGGTGTGTATCTTAGTAAAACTATTATCTATTAATTTCCTATATAGATTTTAATAATTGTTTTAATATTTCAATAAACTGCAAAATGATAACAAATTTACTTATATGTTTTATAGGAATACTCTCTATTCCCCAAGGACCTTCTTGGTCATATATATCTTTTGCTTTTGCCCTTACTTGATATATTTTTTTCTGTATCCATGTATGATTACATGTTATTTCTTCACCTGATGGAAATGGACCAATCCAATTACTATACGTTCCATCACCCCAGTCAATAAAATAGTATATATCCTCGTTTTCTGGGTCTGTTGCATTAAATGTATAGTTATATGTTCCTGGTTTTGGTAGTGGTTTTGGAAATGGTTTTGCAATTAATGGATCTTTTACTCTTGGTTTATCATGTCCTTTTATTTTTGGTGCGCTTGGCGGAAGATTTATCCCTGTTGTAAAATTCCAGTTAAATCCTGAGGTTGATGCACCATTGTTATCCCAAGCAACGATTCTCCAAAAATATGTTTTATTTAATTCCAGTTCAGTCAATTCATAACAAGTCTCGCTCTGGTTATTAGAAACCAAATTATTTAGGGGTATACTATCTCCAAAATAAACATCATAAGTTACAATATCACCAGGGTCAGGATCACCACCTGTCCAACTCAAAACAACATAGATAGGTACTTTAATTGAACCATCAGTTGGATGAGGATTACCTGGTTCATATGGTGGGTTATTATCCATAAGACTAACGTTTAAAGCAGAAACAACACCAATACCAATAAACAAAACAACAATACCCAGGACAAGAGTTTTTATCAACCACTCTTTTTTCATGCGATCTCCCTCTCAAAATTTGATATATCTTATTTGATGACGCAATAATATGTTTTTGAATAACTGATTAATTTGCTGACTAATTGATTGTTGGATTCTAAGACTTTTTTGAGCTGATGTTGAGCTACTAGCACTATTTCCAGCCATATCATAAACAATTGCTTTGACTGTATGTTTATGGTTATCTGTAATGTTCCATGTCCACTCATATGGAAAATTTATATCATTATATTCAAAAAGATTATCCAGATAAAAATTAACCTGCCAGACACCACTCATTCCGTCAATAACATTTGCAATAAATTTGATATGATTTTTATCTAATCGTTCTTTAATCAAAGTTATTTCTGGAGGTGTTTTATCTATTTTGAAAATAGTAGATTCAGGAGTAGAAATATTTCCTTCTGAATCAACAGCATACCACGAAAAAACATATACCCCATCATCTGAAATAATCAATGGTTCATTATAAACTTTCCAACCTTCATCATTAATTTGATAAAACACATCAGCTATTCTTTCAGACTCATAAAAAATAGGAATCGAAATATTACTAACTATCCAACCATTTCCTCCTAATATTCTATTACAAACAACTATAATATACGCCGGGTCAAAAACATCTTCATTAGTATAAACCGAGGGTAACTTCTCAATAATTTTATGATTTTCTAATTTATTAATTTCAGATGATAAAAAATCATTTGAAATGCTTTGAACACTGGTTTCTTTACTAATATCTGGAAGAGATACAGATGATTTCAGAATAACTGTACTTCTGGGATTAAAAAATCCATCCATAGCAGTATTTCCGGCCTTATCATAGGCTATAGCATAAATATTATTTATGTGTTGATCGGGAAAGTAAATAAATACCCACCAGTAAGTTGGTCCAGGTCCAACCACTGTTTCTTGTAGAGTGTTGTTGAGGTAAAACTCTACACAATCCATGCCACTGATCGCATCTGTTGCTGTTGCTGTAAAAGTAAATTCCCAACCAGTGTATTGATTACCACCGGTTACTTCATATGTTAATGAAATTTCTGGTTTTGTTTTATCAATATTAAAGAAAAATGGACCATCCACATCAGAAGTATTACCTTCATAATTAACGGCATACCATTTAAGAGCATGTTCTCCATCATCAGAAATAATAAAAGGCTCGATATACTCATTCCAGTTGTTATCATCAGTATTGTAATAAATTGAAGCTATGTCTTCGGATTTTTTTGCAAAATCAAAAGAAACATCATTTGAATACCAGTTGTTTAACACTGGTTCTCCAACAACTTGAATGGTAATCAAAGATAATCCAGAATTATCTTTTATTGAATGACTTCCAACCAGGGATATCGTACTCATACCAATAAACAAAACAACAATACCCAAGGCAAGGATTTTTATTAACCATTCTTTCTTCATAATTTACCTCCCTCTCAAATTACTTGTATCTTATTTGATGACGCAATATTATGTTTTTGAATAATTGATTAATTTGTTGACTAATTATGCTTCTAAGAGATTGCTGACTATAAATACGGCTATTCCATGTTTTCTTTGAGCAGCTATTAATATTTCCTGCTTTATCATAAACCCAAGCTGTCATTTTAACATTTGAAACTCCATAACAAATACACTCATATGGATATTCATCATCAAAAAATTCAATATTCCGACTATGAAATCTAACTCCTCTGTCAATTCCACTAGTTGCATCATAAACCTCTGCAACAAATTTAACTTTATTTATCGCAATTCTGCTTTTTATTAGATTTATTTCTGGAGGTGTAATATCAACCTTGAAGGATAAGAATTTAGGAGTAGAAGTATACCCGTCTGAGTCGATAACATACCATGAAAAATCATATATTCCATCCTCATAAATAACAATTGGGCTGGTATATAATATCCAACTTTCATTATCAAGATGATAATATACCTCATCTATTCCATCAGATTCATAAAAAATAGAAATAGAAACGTTACTGTTGATCCAATCATTTTCACCAATTTCCCTATTAAAAACAATTATAACAGAAGCTGGATCAAAAACATCTCCAATAGAATGATCAGTGGGCATTTTTTTAATAATTTTATCATTTTTCCTTTCAACAATTTCAGATGGCAAATTATAATTAGAAAAGTCTTTAACATTTATTTTTTTATTAGGATTAGAAAAAGACATGGATGACTTCAAGGTGAATTTATTGGTTGGTTCCTGAAGATATTCCTTAGCGCTATTTCCAGCTTTATCATAAGCTATAGCACAAATATATACATGTGGTATTGGAAAAAACCAGAAGCGCCATGTATATTTTGGACCAGGGCCTTTAACAGTTTCCTGTAATACATTATTTAGATAAAATTCAACACGGTCCATACCTATCATAGAATCGGAAGCTATTGCTGTGAGTTCGAATTCCCAACCTATTAACTGGTTACCACCAACAACCTCATATGTCAATTCGATTTCTGGTTTTGTTTTATCAACCTTGAAGTAAAAAGGACCATCAACTTCTGATTGATTTCCCTCATGATTAACAGCGTACCATTCAAGAATATGCTCTCCACCATCATGGACATTAAATGTACCCGTATATAAAGACCAGTTCCCATCTATACCATAATAAATCTCTGCTATTTCATCAGATTCGTAAGAAAATGTAAAACTATTGTCACTTCCATACCAATTATCTCCACCGGTTAATCCTGTAACTTCAAGGGTAATCAAAGATATCTCAGAATCCTCTTTTGTTGAAGTTTCAATTGATAATGAATCACAATTTGCTTGTTTTTCTATCGAAGTACTTCCAACTATCGGAATAAGGCTCGTATCAAAAAATAAAACAATAATAACCAAAGCAAGGGTTTTTATTAACCATTCTATCTTCATAATTTACCTCCCTCTTCTACAAATAATAAAACGATTAATTGTTTATAAACCTCTGTTTAACAGATTTTTTGATATTTTTCCGACTTTTTTCATTTTCATTCTAAATTATATTACCTTTAATAATTTTTTTTCGGTTATCAAAGCATTGTATTTTAGTTAGTTTTTTCTGTTTAGTAAGACTATAATATAGGTTTTTGTTTTCAGGTGTTGTTTATGAAAATCCATACTGAATGTGTACCATGCCTGCTTAAGCGTATTATCTTCGAGGTTGAGCATAGTACTAAAGACAAAGATGTTAAGAATAAATCAATACAGAATGCATGCAGAGTTCTTTCTGAAGAATTTGACCTAAATAATTGTAGTGCGACTATTGCTACAAAGGTTCATAAAATCGTTTATGAAACTCTTGGTGATAAAGACCCTTATAAGAATTTAAAAAAACAAAGTAATATAGTTGCTGAAAGTCTTGTTCCAAAAGTTGAAGAATTTATATCTTGCTCTGATGATCCACTAAGAATAATAATTATTTGTTCAATTGTTGGAAATCACTGATGACCTAAAAAAATTACTTCTTGAATCAAAAAGAGTATTACTTTTTACTGACAATTGCGGAGAGATTGTTTTTGATAAAATTTTATGTCGTGAACTTAAAAAATTCAATCCAAATATTTTTTTAACACTTGTTGTAAAAGGTGAACCAATTATTAGTGATGCAACACTTGAAGATATTAAAGATTTGAATTTTGAGGAAGTAACAGATGAAATATTAACTACTGGTTGTTTTGCAATTGGTCTTGATTTTGACAAACTACCTGTTGAACTAAAAAAAGCACTTGATCAAGCTGATTTAATTATTTGTAAAGGTATGGCTAATTATGAAGCATTCTCTGAAACAGATTATAGCCCAATTGCTTATCTTTTAAGAACAAAATGCAATCCTATAGCTAGCTCAATGAAATTACCAAAAAATATTGGTGCTGTAAAACTTTTTATCTAATTTCTGTTTTTCTTATTTTTAATAAATGTAAACAAAAATATTGAAATTAAAGCAAAAATTAAACCATAAAAAAATATTGTTTCTGGAGAAATTTTATCCCAGATCAATCCAATTATTATACCTCCAGGTAGAGCAACAAGTCCTGTTGCTGTATGAAATGTTCCAAGAGCTGTTGCTTTTAAATTGGCTGGTGCTAAATCAACAACATAAGCTCGCTGAACTCCTTCTACTAGGGCTGAAAAAATACCAAACAAAACAAAACATAACAACAACATGTACAATGTTGAATAAAATATTAGGATAATACAAATAATAGCAAATAAAAAATAACCTGTAATAATAACTGGTTTTCTTCCATATTTGTCTGACAATACTCCTGCGGGTATACATAAAATAGTGTTTACAATAAGAAATAATAAATAAAATAAAATAGCAGTATCATTGGAAAAACCCATTCTTGTTCTAAGCATGAGAAAAGCATATCCAAAATTACCTATCGTAAAAACAGTTGCAATAAAAATAAACATTTTTAGATTCTTTGGTAATTGTTTAAAACTAATTTTCATCGGCAATTGCTTTTTTTCAGAGCATTCAGTAACTGTTTGTTTTTCTTTTATAAAAAAAATAAAAATTACTGCTATAACACCAGGAATAAATGCATATAAAAAAATGTTTGTAAATCCAAATGTAGGAAATAAAATTAAAGCAATTGTTGCCCCAAGAATAGCACCGATACTATCCATTGCCCTATGAAAACCGTAGCCTTTACCCCGAACGCAACTATCACATGACTCAGCAATTATCGCATCACGTGGTGCAGTACGAATTCCTTTACCTATGCGTTCAAAAACTCTAATAAATAAAACAAGTGGCCATGTGTTTGCTAATGCAAATAAAGGCTTGGTGATTGTGGATAAACTATATCCAGCAAACACAAAAGGTTTTCTTTTTTTAATTTTATCAGACCAGTAACCTGAAAATACTTTAAGTAAAGATGATGTTGTTTCTGCGGCTCCTTCAACTAGTGCGACAACAAAACCACCACCACCTAGAAAAACTAAATATAAAGGTATTAATGGAAAAACCATCTCACTACTTATATCTGTAAAAAGACTGATTAAACCAACAATTAAAATATTTCTAGTAAAACCTTTAAAAAATGTATTTTTACCCATCAGAACCTCTTATTTTTTATCAAAGTTATTAATAATCCAAACTTTTATTTCATCTCGAACCTTTCTAAAAATAGAAAGTGTCTCTTCAATTTCTCCATTAAAATTTGTAGGATCTTCAAAACCTTTATGCAAAATTTTTTTTCCTGGAAAAAAAGGACAAGACTCTTTTGCATTATCACATACTGTCACAACAAAGTCGAATGTCACGTCACGGAATTCTTCTATGCTTTTTGATCTGTTATCTGAAATATCAATACCAAGCTCCTTCATCACTTCAATTGCATAAGGATTAACTTGTCTGGGAGTGATACCTGCACTAAATGCTTGATATTTTGATTTAAAAAGCATATTTAGTAATCCTTCTGCCATTTGTGATCTAGCGCTATTATGTGTGCATAAGAACACTACAGTTTGTTTTTTCATATTTTCTTGACACCGGCGAAACAGGCTTTTGATGTTTGTTCACGGCAATCAATTTCCACACGTTGGCCTGATATCATATAAATTATTTTTTCAGCAATTTTACAAGCATGATCACCGCAGCGCTCTAGATATCGAGCAATCATAATATAATAAGTACACCGGGTAATTACTTTAGGGTCTTCCATCATATAACTAAGACATTCTCTAAAAATAGAATATCGCAGTTCATCAACTGTTGTTTCTCTTTCAATGAAATCATTAAATTTTGAAATATCTCCTGTTTCAAAAGCACTAAGTGCATCGTTAATCATGCCTTCTACAATTTCAGCCATGTGCGGAAGGCTTACTAATTTTTTTACATGACCAGTTTTTTCAAATTCAAAAACTAATTTTGCAATATCCTTACCGTATCTTCCTATTCGATTTAAATAAGTTATCATTTTTAAAATACATGCAATTTCTCGTAAATCACTTGCCATTGGTTGGTAAAGTGCAATTAGCCTCAGTGTTTTATCCTCGATATTATCATCCATGTTAGCAAGTTTGATCTTATTAGAAATAACCCAATTTGCTTTTTCTTTATCTATATCTATTAAAGCCTGAATAGATTTTGTAAGCATGTCGTTTGCTAAGTGCCCCATTTTATCTACTTCTTTTTTTGTCTTTTTTAATTCAATATGAAATTTTTTAACCATTATTCATCCTCCTATCCAAATCTTCCTGTAATATAATTCTCTGTTAATTCTTCTTTTGGATTTTCGAAAATCTGCTTAGTTTCACCAAATTCGATAAGTTTTCCAAGATACATGTAAGCAGCATTATCACTTACCCTGGCTGCTTGTTGCATGTTATGTGTAACAATAATAACAGTGTATTTCTGTTTAAGCTTATAAATAAGGTCCTCAATTTTTGCAGTTGCAATTGGATCAAGCGCACTACATGGTTCATCCATTAAAATTACCTCAGGTTTAATGGCCAAGGCTCTTGCAATGCACAGTCTTTGTTGTTGTCCACCTGATAGTCCCATGGCGGATTCATTTAGTCTTTCAGATACTTCATCCCATAAAAAAGCTTCCTTCAAACTGCTTTCAACAATTTCGTCTAATTTCTTTTTATTGCTAATGCCTGCAACACGCGAGCCATATGCAATATTCTCATAAACACTCTTTGGAAAAGGATTTGGTTTTTGAAAAACCATCCCAACTTTTTTTCTAACATCAACAACATCCATATTTTTTCCGTAAATGTCCTTTGCATCCAAATAAACACTTCCTTCTATTCTACATAAAGGTATAATATCATTCATCCGGTTAAGACATCTGATCAAAGTGGATTTTCCACATCCTGATGGTCCGATTATAGATGTTACTTTATGTTGTTTTACTGGCATATCTACATCATATAATGCTTGTACTTTTCCATACCAGAGATTTAATTTTTTAACTTCCATTTTGTTTGTCATTTTTTTTCACCATCTTACTTTTTTACGATAACGATTACGAATCAAAATAGCTGTTAAGTACAAGAGCAAAACAACTATTAATAAAACTAAGGCAGTACCATATTGGTTTGTTTTTGAGTTAGGTACTGTTGTTGCAAGTATATACAAATGATAAGGTAGTGCAGATACTGGTTGAAAAACTGAATTTGGCAAAAATCTTGATGAAAAAATTACTGCAATAAACAAAATAGGTGCAGTTTCTCCAGCGGCTCTACCTAAACCAAGAATTGATCCGGTCATTATACCAGGTGTTGACGGCGGAAGGACAACTCTTCTTATTGTTTGCCATCTTGTAGCACCTAATGCATAACTGCCTTCTCTTAAAGATTGAGGTACAGCCTTTAATGCTTCTTCCGTTGTTCTTATTATTGTTGGCAGGATCATAAATGCAAGTGTTATTTGACCTGCTAACATACATCTTGGCAATCCTAGAATATATAAAAATACTGCCAGTCCAAATAATCCAAATACAATAGAGGGTGTTCCATTTAATAAATCGGCACCCATCCTGATTATTTTTGTTAATTTTCCTTCACGAGTGTATTCTGTTAGATAAATAGCTGAAAATACACCAATAGGAAGTGCTATTAAAATTGCTCCTCCTGCTAAATAAAAAGTGCCAACTATAGCTGGAAAAATACCACCAGATCTACCTAAACTTCTTGGAGATTGGGTAATAAAATCTAAACTTAATGCTCCTATACCATTGGCAATTATATCCTGTAATATAATTACTAAAAATGCTACTACAATTAAAACACATGTTGTTATCAAAATAAAAGCTATGCGTTGCGAATTTTTAGCTGTTATCTTTTTTCTAATCAGATAAAATCCTACAATGATTAGACCGAGAAATCCAGCAACAAGTATACCAAAAATCCATAAGATAAGTAATATACTTATACATAAAATGATAATATTTAGATGTCTCTTTATTTTCTGTAAAATTTTTAAGGATAAAATTAGATTTTTTTTCTTATCAATTTTAGAAGAACTAGCTAGATGTTTTTCTCTTAATTTCTTTAGTACATAATAAGCAATAAGGTTAACTACTAAGGTGATTATCAAAAGAATAAATGCAAGACCAAATAATGAATGTTGCCAAATTGAACCATGAGGAGCCTCCCCCATTTCAATTGCAATGGCTCCTGTCAATGTTTTAACAGGGGAAAATGGATCGGTTAAAATTGGTATATTTGCTGCATTTCCTGTTACCATTATTACAGCCATTGTTTCCCCAATTGCTCTACCTATTCCTAGAATAATTGCAGCAGTAATACCTGATAATGAAGATGGAATAACTACTTTACTTATGGTTTGCCATTTTGTTGCACCTAGTGCTAAAGACCCTTCTTTGAAATGTTGTGGTACAGATGTAATTGAATCTTCAGCTACACTTGTTATTGTTGGTATTGCCATAATAGCAAGTATAATTGATCCAGAAAGCCATCCTTCAGCAGAGGTTATATTAAAAGTATTTTGTATCCATGGTATCAAAACAACAAGGCCGAAAAAACCGTAAACAATAGATGGTATTCCAGCAAGTAATTCAATTGCAGGTTTTGCAATTGCTTTTAGCCAAACTGGTGCTAGTTCTGCAATAAAAATTGCACTTCCTATACTAAGAGGAATTGCAATTAGCATTGCACCAAATGTGCAAATCAATGTCCCAAATATAAGTGGTAAAGCACCAAATAGTGGTTTAAAACCATATATGATTCCTTCAGGTTTCCATACAGTGCCTAATAAAAATTCAGTTATGCCTATTTCAATAAAAGCAGGAATTGATTCATTTAAAAGAAAAAGAATAATAGAGAATATAACGCCTATTGCAACCAGTGCAGAAATCAACAGCAATATCGCTATTAGTTTCTCTGTAAATTTTACTTTAGTACCACTTATGGAGAATTTTTGTTTTATTGACTCTGGCAGCAAAGGCATATATCTTTAAACTTCCTAAACTAAAGCTCAATTTTTAAGTGATTTCTCGGATTAACCCAATGGAACAAAACCCTCATCTTGTACAACTTCTTGTCCTTCTCCACTGAGTATAAAATCTATGAATTGCTCTGCAAGTCCAGTTGGTGATACTTTTGTATAAAGATATAGATATCTCCAAACCGGATAAGATCCATCTTTTACATTTTGTAATGTTGGTGCAATATAATCTCCTTTTGTATTCTGCAGATTTATACCTTTAACTTCACTAGTTACATAACCAAGACCTACATAACCTATTGCATATTGATTTACTGCTACAGTATCATGAACAAGACCGTTTGAGTTTTTCTCAAGCATGGAAGATGAAAAATTCTCCTTACCCATTACATGTTCATAGAAATACTCTCTTGTGCCGGAAGCAGAGTCTCTTCCAACTAAAACAATATCACCCGAGCCACCAAACTCACTCCAACTAGTTATAGCACCGTTATAGATTCCTTTTACTTGAGAAATGGAAAGATCTGAAACAGGATTTATAGGATTTACAATAATTGCTATGCAATCAATTGCAATCGTTGTATTTATTAGATCTGGATATGTTTCCAGTTCTGAAGCTTTTATTTCCCTGGATGCCATGCCAATATCTGTTTTTCCACTACCTGCTCCAGAAATACCATTGGAAGAACCTGTTCCAGTTACCTGAATATCTACATTTGCATGTTGATCCATATATCTTTCAGCTGCTGCTTGAACAATGGGAAATACAGTTGTTGAACCATCAATTATCAAAGTTTGTATTTCATTGTTATCTTCAGTTCCGGTACAACCGCTTAGTATTCCCACTAAAATAACGGTAGTAGCTATAGTTACTAGCATTAATTTTCTAATTTTTTTATCATTTGTGTTAATCATTTTTATCATCCGCATAAAGAGGTTATGTAAATATATAGTTTATCTATATATACTATATACGAATATATATTTGATATAGTTTTATATAGTTATATATAAAAGATTATTAATATATGATATATATCAATGATACAACAAGTTTGGTGACTATATGGAAATTAGACGTGTACAAATGACAGGTGGTTCTTCATATATTATAACACTCCCAAAAGAATGGATAAAAGCATCCAATATCAAAAAAAATGATCCTATTGGATTATTAACTCAATCTGATGGTACTTTGCTTATTACATCAAAAATGAAACAGGAGCAGTTATATAAAGTTAAGGAATTTGATTCAAGTAAAATACCAAAACAAACCTTTCTATTACGCCAATTAATAGGTGCCTATATTGCAGGGTATACTTCGATTATTGTTAAATCATCTACAAGAATAACAACTGAAGTAAGAAGTGTACTAAGAACATTTACTCAAACTACTATAGGCCAAGAAATAGTTGAAGAAACTGATAACTCAATAACATTAAAGGATTTATTAAATCCATTAGAAATATGCAAATAATTGTTAAAGGTATGAATGAGGATGCGCTTAGGGCAATAAAAACTTGTGATAAAAAATTAGCAGATGAAATTATTTTAAGAGATACAGAGGTTGATCGTCTACATTGGCTTATTGCTAGACAATACCATATGATATTACAAAATGTTAGCCTTGCAGAAAAAATGAATATAACAATTGATCTATCATCAACATATTTTTTAATTAGTAGAATCATTGAGCGTATTGGAGATCACCTAGTAAGAATTGCACAAAATATTCTGTTTTTAAATAACAGTAAACAAAATCAAAAAATAATTGTTAAGATTGGAGTAGCAGATGGTCTTGCAATTGATATTTTTAATAAAAGTATGGGTGCGTTTTTTAGAAAAGATATTAAAAGCTCGAATGAAAATATTGACACGGTAGAAAAATTAGAAAAACTTTGTGAAGAAATAAACACACTTGCATTGCAACAAAAAGGCATTGTTGCAATATCTATTGGTTATATTGCTGATAGTATAAGAAGAATTGGTGAATATGCTGAGGATATATCAGAAACAG
>SMTZ1_10004683_pt1 | contig 15534 bp, 11 predicted proteins | sample DeeMarSWOR136_30_FD_25667 | JGI IMG/M metagenome (IMG submission 25667)
CGAAAGAGATGTGTCTCCACGCCACCATAGATTTGCCAATTTAGCTGTTTGGTAAATTTTAAATTTACATTAGCCCCGTCAAGGCTGCCCAGAGTGATACCGGGGTGTAAAAATTGACGACCAATTTCAAAGTCTAAAAAATTGTTAAATAAATTTTGCATAGAAATGGAAAGACGATATGCCCGAAACCTCTCTTCACTTTCTAAAGATTGGGCAAGATCGGTTAAAGCACGGGCCGATACATTAAAGCTCAGATTATTTAGTTCTCTTGCTTTAGCCGAGAATCGTAAATACTGGTATAGAAGAGTGTGGGTCGTAGCGCCTGTAGTACCATCGGTTTTCTTTCCTTCAAAGACATATATGGAATTCGTTACCCGTCCGCTTGTTTCTATATCCTGGGAAAAAAGAATATGATTCAGGGTAAAGATTAAAAATAATGTAATAAATAGTGAATTAATTTTCATGGGTCGAAACCCTCATTTTGCTCTATATTTTTTTACTAAAATACATTACAAAACAAATATAATACCAGTTAAAACTATATTTTAGTCTCGAACTTAAAAAAATATAAAAATAACCAGAGCCGTTACGGCTCCGGTTATATGCTGACATAGATTGGTTATTCTGTTATAATTGAATTGTAATCTTCATTTGGTATAGAATATTTGGGGGAACCATCAGGTAATTGATTATAGGAACAGCCGTTCACACCATAATATAAACTATAAGCATCGTAGCCTAAAATTTTTAAATAAGCAACTACCTGTGCTGAAGTTTGACCAGTCCAGCAATATACCGCGACCTTTTTATCCGTTGGCAGTAATTCAAGATCTGCGGCCTTTTGCAGGGATAATTTCGGTGCAAACTGATAAGCACCTTCGATGTGACCAATATTCAAGTAATCACTGGTACTCCAGTAATTGACGATGAAATAATTATCTTTATCTGTCATTAAATCATTAAAGGTAACTCCCCATCCTGATGCAGTTGCGGGAAACCTTTCCATGATAATCTCTTCAGCATTTGTTTTACTCGTGTTTAGCTCAGGAAAACCGGTTCTACTTGGTGGTGCCCCGGCATCATTTTTACTCAGAGTATATTCATCTGCACCGGTGATTTGGTTCTTCCACCTATCTGTCCCGTTAATTTCATTGGGATTGTCGGTAACCGAGCACATTCCGTATGACAGATTTTGTGCTTCATAGCCGAGCATATTTAAAACAGCTGTAGCGACGCTGGCTGTTTGACCGGTGTAACAGACATTCAGAACCGTTTTACCGGCAGGTATATCAGCAAGATGATCCATTAAATCCGCAAGAGAAACATTAACAGCACCGATAATATGTCCGCTGGCAAAGTCAGTGGCATTGCGATAATCGATAATATAAGGATTATTGCTGTCATCACCATCTGTTAAATTGTCAAAAACAGCAGCAATGCTAATATTCACACCTTTACCACCGGAGGTTGTATAGGTGGTAAAATAATCATCGCCCACTTCCGTTACCAGATTAAATTCATTTACTTTCTCCGGTTCAGTTGTGGAATCTTCACTACAGGCCATAAGTAGTAACAGAGTGAGCGAAATAAAAAGTAAGATTAATTTCTTGAGAATCATACGAATCTCCTTTCTTTGGTTTAATGTTAGTAAGTTGTCACATTTATATTAGTCTTCTGGTATTACTACGTCTTTATTAGCTTCTAATTCATATTCTTTTAAATCTTCATTCCGCAAATAGGTTTTTAATTCCTCTACCCAGTTGTTATGGCAATTGCTCCAACACTGCTGTCCATTGGTAGTGTCGGTACGAGCTGTCCAGCGTTGTATATTATGAGGTGTGGCATATTTCCAGGTTGGTTCGGAATCATAATTGGCAAGTGAAGCCACACCCCAGGAAGCATAGGTATTGGGTGCAATGGGAATATGCCGCACAACGACATAATCATATGGTCTTCTTTGAGATTGAATAGGATTTTTACCTATTTTGTATGTTATGTAAGAAGGTTCGGCAATACCGCTTCCACCGGTATGACATTCATTACAATTTTTATAATCCTGAGAATGGCACACCTGACAAGACAGATGTGGAATATCTGGACTGGTTTCCGCCCTTTGCCAATGCTGTTCGTGATAAAGATTTGCAGTCTTGGCATCTTCATGACACTCTTCACAACGAGCAGCCAAGGTATTGCTCTCATCATAGCGTGTCTCCAGAAGCGTACCATTGCCATGAAGTGCAGAACCTTCATGGCAGAATTCACAGCGTTTGCCATTAGGCAGCCAGTGTACATCAGACCTATAGCCTTCATTTTGCCCTAAATATTCTGCCCCTACACGGCTTCCATGACAGGCAGTACAGTTATTGGTCATATGTGGTGTTCTTCTAAATATATGCCCGTTAACGAAACCTCCCTCCACAGATACTGGCCGACTTACATGGCATTGTCCGCAACTGGTGTGGCATTTTCCACACTCCCTATCGAATTCTTCCTGCATGTTGGGATCGTTTTTTAGATCAAATCCGGCGCGCTTTTGGAATAGCGTATAATATCCATTTTGCGTGCGATGTAAGCTTGTTTCATGGTTATCTGCAATGCCTCCATGGCATCCATTACAAAAAACAGTAGCAGAATCACTAGGTAATGCTATTAAATTAACATGGGCGTTTTCCTTATCCTGTGCTTTAGGATCACCGCCATGGCAGGATATACAGCTAATTCTACCATGAGAAGTGTTTAGAAAATCCTCATCAACCAACACCTTTTCCCACGCCTCCAACGGAGGCACCTCTCCACCTCAGCCTTCGCCGCTTTGGCCATTTTCAGGTGATGGAATCGGCGTAGCAACTTCTTGTAGTAGTTCCTTATCGAGATGACAGACGTTGCACCCATCGCCAACATCTTTACTAATATCATCCGACTCGGAGACGGGATATTTTTCGCTACATCCCAGTAGCGCCAGTAAAATAAGAGCTGCATAAATAAAGGTTAAATTTTTCATGATTAATCCTAAATTTGATAATTTAGAAAATAAGTTAATCTTAATTACAAAATCCATGCCAATTCATATTTTAATATTTAACTAATTGTTTTTTCTATAATTATATTTTTATTGTATTAATTTTAAATAACGGTCACCGATACATTACGTTTCATATTCTAATTAAAATAATCCCTAATACATTATAATTATTATATTTAAATATTAATGATACAATTTATTTCATATGCTACATCCTGAGACACAACGGGATATGTTTGAAACGTTATATTTCTGGACATGAATTAAATTTTTGTACGTTTATCTGCATGTCGTTTTATTCTACGTAATATTTGCTGTAATATTTGATTTTCGGGACTTAATTCCAGGGCCCTCGAGAAATAAAATATCGAGTCATCGATATTACAATACAGATTTAGTATACCTAGAATACAGTTAAAATCATATGAAGTACTGGCCACTTGCTCATACCATTTCATGCGCTCCACTAATTCAGGACAAGGGCAATCTTCACTTATCACATCTGTGTCGACAATCAATTCGATATTTTTTTGTATCAGGTGATCAAAAAGCTGTAAGGCAGTCTGAACCATGCCAACTTCACAATAACAAATAATCATTTTTTTCTGAACACATTCATTGTCGGGTTCCTCTTTAATAACTTCTTCAAAGTGCAGTAATGCTTTGTCAAAGTTTCTGGATAAGAAATATTGATTAGCTAACATTTCAGACATGGCAATGTTCCTCGTGTTATTTTATACGATACAAAGTCCGTGCCAATGTATAAAATCGAGGAAAAAGGGAGTAATTTGAAACAATCTGTTCGGAAAGAAATAAATATATTTAAGTATAAGTCTTTAAAAATCAAATATATAAAAATAATATAACCCATTAAGACATTTAGCTGAATTGATTCATAATGTATCATTATGGTTAACGCTTGTCTTTATTGGTAGAGTGCCAATTAATTTAATAAGTCATAAGCCTTCATTTTGCGCCAAAGTGTTGCTCGTCCTATGCCCAGTTTTTGCGCAGCTTTGGACCTGTTCCAATGTACCTCTTCCAGCACCCGTTTCATTTGCTCGTATTCACCTGGGTATTTTGACACCTGTGGTTCTGTTAGAGGTATAGTATATTTAACTTGTTTGAGCGCAGGCGGCAATTTTTCCGGACTTATTATGCTACTTTTTGTTCTGGAAAAGGCATATTCGATTGTATTTTCCAACTCTCGCACATTACCTGGCCAGTTGTGTTGCATCAGGATTTCCATTGAAGGATCATCAATTTCGCTGATCTTCTTACCGGTTAGTAATGAATATTTCTGCAAAAAGTGCTGTAAAAGAAAGGGAATATCGTCCTTGCGCTCGCGTAGTGGCGTAATATGAATGGGTATTACATTGAGGCGATAATAAAGATCCTCTCTAAATTTTCCAGACGCAATTGCCTTTTCAATATTAAGATTTGTAGCTGCAATGATTCTTACATCGACTTTACGAGTTACCGATTCCCCTACTCTTTCAAAAGTCCCTTCCTGCAGTACGCGCAACAGCTGGATCTGAATTCTGGGATCGGCCTCAGCAATTTCGTCTAAGAAAATGGACCCACCATTGGCCATTTCAAAACGGCCGATACGGTCACGATGCGCATCGGTAAAGGCTCCCTTTACATGGCCAAAAAGTTCACTGGCCAGTAAATCAGGAGGAAAAACTGAACAATTTACCTTAATGAATGGTTTATGCTCACGCGTACTCATTTTTTGTATCGCATTGGCAATTAACTCTTTACCCGTGCCAGATTCACCCTGAATTAATACTGCTGAATCTGAATCCGATATCTCTTCGACAAGGGTATATAATTCCTGCATATGTTTATTTTGTCCGATAATTCCCTGGAATTCGTGACGTTTGTTAATACCGATACTGTTGGATTTAAATTCGCTTACAGGGCGAAATAATACCACTCCCCCTACTGGCTCATTATCTTCAGATCTGAATATAGCACCATTGATTTTCAGCTGAATTGCACCATCATTTCTGTCTTTCATGACCATATCGTAATTGCGCACATTCTCTCCCATTTCTAAGGAATAGGTCAAAGGACAACCCTGTTGACAGCGATCGGTTCTGAAAACATTTTTGCAAAATTTCCCCATGATCTCATCTTTGGTGTAACCGGTTAATTTCTCGGCTGCCTGATTGAATCCAATAATCTTAAAATTTTTATCTACAGTATACATACCTTCATACAATGAATCGAAAATAACCTGGTGAAATAAGGGCGGCTGTTTCATAACTTCAACTCCTGTCTCATGTTGAAAAAATTTGTTTCAATGTAACAAATTGATTCAATTGTATCAAGGCTAATTTATCAAATCCCTATGAAATATTTGATTTAGATGAATTCTATAATGGGAAAAATTTTTATTGAGGGATAGAGCTTATTTGAGCAGAATCATCTTATGCATAATCTGGTGTCTATTTCCATTACCACCTGGTGAGTTGTCCATCACCTCAATCCTGCACAGATATATCCCTGAAGCCAGATTATATGCTCGAAATTCCATCTCATGATAGCCCGCAGGCATTATACTATCTGACAAATCTTCCACTTTCTGGCCTAAGGGATTATAAACAGCAATATGTACTCTCGCAGGATAAGGTAACGTAAATATAATGTTAGTGATCGAGTTGAACGGATTAGGGTAGTTATATACGAGAATTGAGTTTATAAGGCTGTTCTTTGATACATCTATGCATTTGCTTGTAGTCAAACCATTCCATCCACAATTATTCGCACCACCATATGCCCCCATATCGTTTCTCCATGTGCCAAGGCCAGGAGGTAAACAGGTATCATTAGCTAGGGCATCGGGATGTCCAGCATCGATACACAGTGAATGGGGTTGAAGCGTTAAATAAGCGTTATTTTGACTGGTGAAGAGGGGATCAATACATATATTTCCTTCATTATATCGAAGCAATTCTAAGTCATCACATACGGCACCGCCATAAAGCCAATTCTCTGCGGTTGTATCGATATCGGAATAAGAAATTGATATTGTATCACAATTTCCAATTACGAATGTAGAGCCCAATCCAGCTTCATTTCCCCAAATAATTGAATTTTTAACAGCAAAATTGTTCTTACCCCCAAGTGTAATAGCACCACCAATAGTAAATGCTTTATTGTACGCGATAGTAACGTTTACAAGTGCTAATGAAGATTGACTGGCGTAGATAGCCCCACCATAGGTTGCTTCGTTTTGGCAAATAACATTATTAGAAATATAAGGAAATGACTGGTACAGATACATAGCACCGCCGCATTTATCACAGACGTTGTCTTTAAATAGATTATTTAAAATCTTGGCAGAAGACCGGTAAAGAAAAAGCGCGCCTCCATTGCCAAAGGATCTATTATCCCTGATTGTAGAATGGGTGATTACTGGAGAGGATGAAACAATTGAAATCGCACCTCGGAGCAGGCTTGTAAGTTCGTTACTACTAGTATAATTGATATTCTGTACAACACAATATATTAATGAATCATCACCTGCACTATCTATAAAATGAAGGCCGCGCCATCCATCAAGAGTGTCTGCCGCTCTAAAATATATAGAATCTGATTCTTCTCCCCTGGCTACCAGTTGAGCATTGTCTTCAATGGATATTTGATACGGTCCATTAAAAACGATCTCTACTCCTGGTTCAATTATTAATTTTTGACCTGTAGCAACAAAAATATCTTTACATATATAATATGGGGAACGCCTCTTTTCCCAACGACCGGAAATATTTTCTTTATTGACAAGGGTTCCTGGAACTCCAAGTCCAATTAGCTCAATCTCGTGATACTTGTATTGCCCCAAATAAGATGCAAAAATCTGGATTTTTCCTTCAATTCTTCCCAGAGTATCTGGTATGCAGGTGATATATAGATCCAATTCCCCGCCTGGTTGAAGAACAGTAGGTTCATCAAACACGAATTCTGGTGCGATAACAAAAAAGTTATGGGACGCTATTACATGATCTATAGTAACGGGAGTTTCGCCGGGATTGAATAAAGTGATATGCTTTATCTCAGAACCTTCATTGACCAGAGCACCTGGTAAAAACACGATGCTGTCGCTCACTGCGATTTGGGGCTTAACTTCAAATGGGAATGGATTGATATTTAGAAAACCACTTTCAATTCCATCATAATTATCTGGCAGATATTCAGGAATCTTCCACCATGCCTCATTAATCACAGCAGGTTTCTCACAACCCCATCCAAAGTTCAAATGGAAAAATCCATCCGTATTATAACCATCAGCTATGATGGCATGCTTTTCAACAATTAGTATTGCAGGCAGACCATTGATCAGGTTTTCAATCAGTATTTTATAAAAGTCCCTGTTTGCTATAAAGTCATCGACGCCATAATATTTCAATTTATTTTTAAGGGAATGAGCAATATCTTGAATCCGATAAGAGCAAGAGGCCTTCGCCGTATAATCAATTTTCAGTGTAACACCACAGGCAAAGCACAATGCAGCCTCCTCTTCCCAGGTCAGCTCTTCATTTTGCCCATATTTATATTTTACTTGCTCTATAAAACTATTTAATTGATGAAAGCTGGGGAAGTCACATTTAGAGCTATCTAAATCAACCTGTATACCACTGCTGACAGTTACGTATTCATCTCCATGACCGAATTCCAAAACACCTAAATATGCATGATAATTTACAATTTGTGCCATAGCAATTGCTGCGCATCCCGCCGAACTTCTGGCATTTTCAACGGGATCAATGGGACAATATTTATTATAAGGCTCACACTGATGCCAGGTAGTTTCCACCCAACCATCGGTTGCAGTAGATCCTTCTTCCGGCCATTGTTGAAAAATAAAATTTTCGATCACCCCTGATTGAAGTTCGCCGTCGCACCTGGTATTGTATTTATTAAAATTATGTTCATGTGATTTTTGTAAACCTTTTATTTTTGAATTAATATTAAGTGCAAGCAGAGCATAGATTACATTATTGTTGCTAATAGTATTATCCCAGTCACAATGAAAAGAATAAGCTATAATCGATTCAAGCGCAGTATCCGGGGAGATGATTAGAAATCCTTTGGGTTTAATATTAATAAGATATGCCAAAAGTCTCTGCGTTTTTGGATCCTCTAACTTTTCTATTTTTTCAATTGCATAGGAATTTGATCCGGAAATGACATCTCTCTGTTTTAGGAATGTATAGGTTAAAAAATTCTGCGCCACTTGCTCCACCATGCCCTTATCAACCACTTTAGTAGAAGCAATCTTTGCCCAGAATACAATTTGTATCACAATCACGAAAATGAGAAGGCAGGATTTTCGCACTTTACGTTTATCCTCAGTGACAATCGATTACTAACGTCAATAATATATTTTATATAATCTCTAGAAATAATCAAAGCAAATATTGCGGTATAATAGAATTAAATTGAAGTATCAATTATTAAGGAAGTAATGTAAAAGGCTCTGCACAGTTGGCAGAGCCTTTTATTTAGATAATTTTAGGAGTAAGATTCCTGAGATGGACTACAAAATTGTTCAGTCTATTTTACCAGCACCATTTTCTTTACCGATGAGAATTCACCATTGCCAGCAACAAGACGATAGATATAAACACCGGAAGCCAGTGCTGGAGCATCAAACCTTGCTTTATAGACGCCTGCTGCCATATTATCATCCACCAGTGTTCTAACTTCTCTTCCCAACATATCATATACTTTTAGAGTGACCTTCCCCGCCTTTTTAATGGAGAATTCAATTTCTGTACTGGGATTAAATGGATTGGGATAGTTTTGCGAAAGTGCATATTCCATAGGAACGGCACCATTTTGTGTATAAATTCCCGCAACGCCACGCAAGGCGTTAATTGATGCCTGCAGCAATGTAACTGCAAAGGCAGGGTTATGAACGCCCAGACTTCTGTCTTCCTCAATAAATAAGTAGTTATAGGCTGCTCTGGCTTCGGTTAATGTAACGGATGAATCCTCAATCGAAACTTCTCCATCTTCATTTTGTGGCAGCAGACTTGCCAGCGTATCCAGTAATCCATGTACTTCATGTTGTAAGCCTTCTGCTACACCGTTACCATCGTGATCAGCATTACCGTTCAGATAAAACTTCTTTTCTGCAAAACTATCACCGATGTCACCATGACAGTCGGCACAGGCAGCTACATTATCTTCCCCATCCTTGCTTACCATGCTAAAGGAATGCATTCCAGCTGTGTTAAGATTTCCCTCATCATCATGCTCGCCATGGCTTCCCAATTCGAACATGTGGCAATCAACACAACCATTCTCGGTAGCCTGCAAATGTGGCGATGTAGGTAAAATTTCTCCAAAGGTCGGGACATTAGTAGCCAACAGCAAATCTGTTTGCGGGCCATAATGTGGTCCGTAATGGCTACTCAAATTGTCAAGATATTCATCGGTATATTCGATACCATCTCTGCGGCTCTTATGGCAATTCATACACAATTTGCCAAGTCCACCCTCGCTGACAACCTCACCGTTACTAAGTGTTGCATCTATTTTTCTCAACTGATATTCGTTAGTGGCATCATGAGGATCATGACAGGTTGCACATGTAATAGGAACTTCCTCACTTACCGTTTGACTCTCACCATTCACATTATCGATAAATCCCTGCCCGTTATGGCATGGTGCACAACTTCCCCTACTATATGAAGCATCGTAAAGGTGGTCACCGCTGGCGTGTTGGGAGTATTCCCACTGCGACGGATAAACGTGATAATGGTCATCATCATGGCAAACTGCGCAATTATCCGGACCCAAATCTGAGACTATTTTAGAATCTTCAGTAGCGCCCCAGTGCGCGCTTCCAGGACCGTGACAGCTCTCGCATTGAATATTAGCACGTTTCATGGCATCGGGATATTTGGTATACATGGAATCAGCCATTCCCTCAAAGAGAGTATCAGGAAAAACGAATTCAAAATCATCGAAACCGTCGTTGGCTGCATCGAGATCATAACCTGTAGTATGACAGCTAATACAAGAAGAATTATAATGACTGCTGGCCGCGCCATCAAGCCCTCTGTCTAAAAATGTGGCATGTCCAGTCTCACTCCATGGATCTACATGACTGCTTGTTCCACCGTCATGGCAAATGGCACAATTACTTACGGTCAGGTATTTTGCAGCGTTGATAACGACGGTATCGCCATAGGTTCCTTCCGAGATCTCTATGCGATATGTTCCCACCTGATCAGCGATAAAAGTCACGATTTCGCTTGCTTCATCGACTGTCACTGCTGCTGATAGTTCTGCTCCAGATCCGGCAGGCTTTTCATACATGTTCCATACAGGGGTTGTAAGTGAAGAATCGACAAATGTACCGATCAGATATACCTTGGTCTCCACTCCCACGTTGGCCAGTCCACTAAACACGCTGGTCTTTATACCCAGGTAATTGGGATTACCACTCGTATCTGCATTCACAGCGGCCGGTGATACCCCATAAGGTTCAATAGTAAGGGTTTGTGAAAAGATAACCGCTACACAAATTAAAATACTCAAAATTGTAAGAACCATTCTGTTCATTCGAACACCTCCTTATATTGTTTTGATTGATAATTAGCTACTTTCTTTAAATTGAGATAAGTATCTTCTATTTTAACTCCCGGATTAATATTTTCAGACATGCTTTGCAGAAACCTCCTTTCGCCATTACAGTTAATTCTCAGTATGACTTAGTTCTTTTTTATATAGAGTCTTAATTTTTTCTTCAATTCCTGTGATATTAAATGGCTTTTCAAAATATGCTGCAATATTTTGTTTCTTTTTAAGTATGAGATTTTCAGGAATCTCTTGTGCCGAGATAACGATAAATTTTTGCTCCGGTATTATTTCTGTTATCTTTAATAGCAACTCCCCTGCAATCTGATCGGATATTTTTAAATCACAAATAATAAGGTCAAATTTTTCTTTCTGAATTAAATCCAGTGCAGTATGTGGACAACTTACATATTGTATTTCAGCCGACATCCTCTTCCTTAAATAACGGGCTAAATTCTCAACTAAAAATTTTTCGTCATCTACAATGAGTATTTTCATCATCATTCACAGTAAAATTTACAGATTAGTATGCAAATCTCGTGCCATACAAAATAAGTTATTAATTATTAGTAACTTAGGAAGATAGATAAAAATATATGGAGAGGTAAAATGGAGAAAATTAGCCCTAAAATAAATTAATCAGATAGATAATATTTTTTAAATATAATAATATCAATATGTTAGGAGGTGGATAATTTTCGCCAGTATCTAGTTATAAATGTTCATTATTATCCATTATCATGTTGTGCTTTTTAAGCAAATATCTTATGATATGACGCGGCTCATTGAGGAGTTTGGCGGCTTTTACCTGATTCCAGTCACTCAACTCCATGGCTTGTCTTAAGAATCTGGATTCTAGATCATTAAGAAAATCTTTTAATGATTTATCCTTCAAATCAGATATATTCAGCGTATTGCTTGAACCATCTTTTATATTGGCAGAAATTTCTCTGGGTAAATGTTCAGGTTCAATGGATTCTGCATTGCTGAGAATAACGGATCGTTCAATTACGTTATGCAATTCACGCAGATTCCCGGGCCAATCGTAACCTATGAATATATCTTTGCATGACGGGGATATATACCTTATTTTACGATTCATTCGCGCGTTTAACTTTTCAAGAAAAAATTGTGCCAGTATTAACAGTTCCTCTTTTCTTTCAGCCAAAGTCGGTAATTTCAAACGAAAAACGTTCAGCCGAAAATACAGGTCTTCCCTAAATTTTTTTTCTTGAACAAGTTTTTCGATATCTTTGTTGGTTGCAGTAATAACGCGTATCTCTACTTTAATATCTGTTATTCCCCCCAGACGCTTAAAAGAATGATTTTCTAAAAATCGTAATAGCTTTGCCTGCAAAGCAAGACTCATTTCTGCAATTTCATCAAGGAATAGGGTGCCTCCGTCAGCCAACTCGATTAATCCGATCTTTCTCCTCTTGGCATCTGTAAAAGCACCTGGTTCGAAACCGAATAACTCACTTTCTAATAAATTTTCGGGAAGCGAAGCGCAATTGATTTCAATAAAGGGTGCATCTGCCTGGCTGGAATTATTGTGAATATATCTGGCTAACATCTCCTTACCTGTTCCTGTAGCACCTTCTATCAAAACGGTACTCACAGGAACCTCTGCTATTTTCATGGCCATTTTTTGTATCTCATGCATCACAGGTAATCGGCTTACAAAAAATTCAAAATCCTGATTACCTTGCGCTTTACGGCGGTAATAATTCAGCTGATTTTTTATATGATACCGATTTAATAAGGACTCAATTAGAATAGTAAGCTCCTTCATGTCGAAGGGTTTGGTAATGTAGTCATCAACACCCAGTTTCATGGCATCGATTGCCGATTGAATCGAACTATGTGCAGTTAAAACAATGGTTGGAATAAACTCTTGGTCTTTTTTCAGCTGGTTATACAGTTCAAGCCCATTCCCGTCTGGCAAATTTAAATCAAGAAGTAATAAATCGGGAAAGATGGTCTTAATTTTTTCTCGCCCTTTTAAAAGCGTGTCAGCTAGATGAACAGTATATCCTTCTTTTTTCAGACCTTCTTTTAAAAAAAAGGTTAAATTTTGTTCGTCATCAATGATTAATATATTCTTTTCCATATTCTATTTAGGCAATCTGATAATTACTCTTGTTCCCTTATTTTTATTACTTTCAATTTCTATATCGCCACCATGCGCGGTGATAATTTTTTTTGAAATCGCCAGGCCCAGTCCAGTTCCATGGGATTTTGTACTGTAAAAAGGTTGGAATAATTTCATTAGATTTTCTTCAGATATACCGATTCCATTATCTGAAATTATCAGCTGAACTACATCAGGCCTGCTATTTTCAATCGTTATATCAATTTCACCCTTCTGATTGATGGCCTGAATGGCATTTATGATTAGATTCCAGATTACCTGTTCAATCTTTTGGGTATCCACTCTAACAACGCTATCCTTCCCTTCAAGCTCAATCGACCAGAGAATCTTTTTATCTGTAACTGCCTGCTTGTTTAATTCAACAATACCCTTCACTAATTCCATCAGATCTGTTTGCTTCAGCTCGAGCTGTTCTTCGCGAGAATATGAAAGCAGCCCTTTCACAATTCCATCAACACGTTGTACTTCAGAGGTCAATTTACTAAAATATTCCTGTGTCTCCACATCCTGTGGTAAGTTCGACTCCAATAATTGAATACCTGCCTGAAGACTAGCTAATGGATTTTTAATTTCATGGGCAATTCTTGTCGACATCTCTCCGATAAAGGCCAAATGTTCTCTGTGACTGTTTTCACGCTCTTTAATTTTCATAGCGGTCATATCATGAACAACCAGCTGATATGCTATTTTACTACCCAGCAAGAATCTACCGATTGATATCTCAAGGTCAAGAATCTTTTTAGATTTCGTCTGTCCCTGTAAGTTTAAAATTACTCGTTTCTCTCTATGAGTTAAAAAATTCTTGATATTTTCATTAAGTATATTAATATAATCAGGAGTCACTAAAACATAGAACGGTAATTCTTCACTATTTAATTCAGCTAATGAATAGCCGAAAAGGCTTGAAAATTTTTCATTGGCAAAAATAAATTTTCCCTTTTGATAAATGGCAATCGCATCTGGAGATTGTTCTCTCTATTTATACTATAAAGAATAATGCTACCTACAATGACCACCAGGATCATAGAGGCACTCAGGACAAAGAACATCCAGAATTGTTTACTGTTAGCCTTGGTAATGATGCGATAGGGCATATCAATTGCCAGGGACCAGTTAACTCCCGGTAAATTAATCTTAGAAAAAGAGAGCAGCTTTTCCTGGTCGATTTCAGATTTTTCACCCCATCCAGAATCTTCCAAGGTCATTCTTTTCTCTATGTGAAAATCCTCGTGACATCTTTGACAATAGCCTGACTTATCGTTAATATTATTCCTGATCATTTCAGGATGCATGGGATGATAGATGACCGATCCACCCTGATTGAGAATAAAGGTATGCACATCTTGTTGCTCAATAACCGGTTTGATGATAGAATCTAACGATTTATTTACATCTATAATACCAAAAATAATCGCATGGAATTTTTCATTGTTATCATAAACAGGAATTTGAATACAGACAAAATTCTCACCCTTCTGAAGGAAGGAACGTTCACAAATTCTGGGATCCTGTCTGGTTATTTTACTTTTATAAAATTTAATAACACTCTCTAAGTTATAAAATCTATCCGAAAGATTATCTGTTATTGATGACGGGTAAGCGCCAATTATTTGACCCTGATCATTCAATAGAATTATATGCTCAAATAAACCGAAATGTAGGTTGATATATTCAGATTCGGAAGAAAACTCAGTATAATCGCCCCGGCGTATTTTCTGTTTTTCGGCAATTAATTTTAATGCCTGTATTCTCTCATTGAAAAAACTTTCAACACCGAGTGCAACCTGTTTTGCCAGAACCATTTGCTTTTCACCATACAACTGTACCGTGCTCTGGCGTGCTGTGAAGAACTGTAAATGAGCAAGAAAAATAATAAAAGCACATAAAAGGATAGAAAGGGCAATAATAATTGATTTATTTGTGAACATTTTATCTAAAAGTGTAAAATTTAATAACCATAATTTATTAGTAAATATCAAAGACACAAAATTAATTTTTCTTACCGTTAAAGCGATACCGACAATAATAAGTTCATGCTGGACATTTCAAAATGAAAGATTAATTGGGACTGATTGCGTTTTTTTTTATATTGTAACTGCTGTGTGAGCAACCAACTAGTAAATCTACTTCTTCGATAATGCACTATAGAAAGTATAGGATTATACAATTTGTTGGACAGACTGTATAATTGCGTTGACTATCAACCATTTTAATCAGGAGAATATTGATGCAATTACCCCAATCTTCACGAAATTGGATCACCCTGATCGGAGCGATGATCGCTCTGATCACTCTCTTTATGATTATTTTTCTATTTGTAATCACTTCTATCACAGATCAACAAGCTTCTTATATAGGTTTGGTGATATACATATTATTACCCGCAATCATGATAACGGGGATGATTTTTATACCAGTTGGTATGCTAATTCAGCGGAGGAAATTAAAACAACGCGGTGAAATAGCCAAGATGGAATGGCCCAAAGTAGATTTAAATGATGTGCGTTACCGCAATGCTTTTTTTATTTTTGTGATCGGTACGGTTATTTTTTTATTTCTTTCGGCCATTGGCAGTTACGAAGCGTTCAACTACACGGAATCTGTCGAATTTTGTGGAACCGTATGTCATAGTGTTATGCAGCCAGAATATACAGCCTACCAAAATTCACCACATGCCCGGGTGGCCTGTGTGGACTGCCACGTAGGTTCGGGAGCCGATTGGTACGTGAGATCTAAGCTATCGGGCCTCTATCAGGTATATGCAGTT
>SMTZ1_10006624_pt1 | contig 15534 bp, 16 predicted proteins | sample DeeMarSWOR136_30_FD_25667 | JGI IMG/M metagenome (IMG submission 25667)
CCCCCTGACCAGGGCCTTCATCATCTCCCGGTTTTTCTTCACAACGGGATAGATGCTGCTATGGGCCAGGGTACGGACCAGGGTCTCGCCCTTGTGTCTCAGGTTGGCCTGAATGAGATCGACCTCCCGTTTGATGAAGAACCAGCTCATGGTGATGGAGGTGAGCATGATGAGAAGGACGATGATTACGATGAACTTCAAGTGGATGCCAAAACGAATCCTTCTTCTCACTACTCCCCCTCCAGGCGACCCCTTCCCATTGACTTAACAAGCCAGGCGCTTCGGCTCATAGACGCAGTACGGTTCCTCTGATAGATAATCCCCCGTCAGCTCAAAGGCCCTGGCTCGACATCCACCGCATACCTTTCGATATTCACAGTAACCGCATTTCCCCTTGTAGTTGTCCTCATCCCGGAGTTCTCTGAAGAACGTACAGTGCGACCATATGGATTCGAGGGAATCATTCCGTACATTCCCACAGTCCAGTTCCAGGTAACCGCAGGGCTGAACCGTCCCCGTATTGGAGATGAAGCAGAAGGAGATTCCGCCCATGCACCCACGTGTGACGGCATCGAGGCCGTAATGTCTCGTGGTGATGGTCTTTCCCTCCTGCCGAGCCCGCTGTCTCAAGATCCGGTAGAAATGGGGCGCGCAGGTCACCTTCAGGTGGAGGGAAACGTGGTCCCTCTGCTCATAGAACCAGTTCAATACCTCCTCATAGTCGTGGGGGGAGATGGCCTGGCCCTGCAACTCCTTGCCCCTGCCCGTTGGAACCAACAGGAAGAGGTGGTGCGCAGCAGCCCCCAAGTCAACTGCCAAATCCAGGATTTGAGGAATCTGATGGAGGTTGTGGTGGGTAACGGTGGTGTTCACTTGAAACTCGAGCCCCACCTTCTTCGCGGACGTAATCCCCATCATCCCGCCTTCAAAGGAGCCTTTCACGCCCCGAAACTGATCGTGGCTCTCCGCGTCAGCGCCATCCAGGCTGACGCTGATCCTCCGGATGCCCGCCGCTAACAACCTTCTGGCCTTCTCCTCGGTGAGGAGGGTCCCGTTGGTGGCCAATACCATCCGCAAGCCCTTCCCCGTTCCGTATTCGGCTATCCGATACACATCCGGCCTCAGCAAGGGCTCCCCACCCGTTAAGATAACGATGGGATTGCTAAAGGAAACGATGTCGTCGAGGAGATGGAGGCATTCCTCTGTGGTGAGCTCTCCGGGATAGGGACCCTCGCCCGATAGAGCCCTGCAGTGTAAACAGGAGAGATTGCACCCCCGGGTAATCTCCCAAGCCACCATTCTCAATGGCAGCGCAGAAGTCTGTTCCCGGGCAACCCTTCTCATAACCGTTTCGCGGCCTCTTTGGCGAAATAGGTCAAGATGATATCGGCCCCTGCCCTCTTGATGCTCAAGAGGGCCTCCATCATGGCCCGTTCCCCATCCAGCCATCCCAATTGGGCAGCTGCCTTGATCATCGCATACTCCCCGCTCACATTGTAGGCCGCCACCGGGATGTCGAATTCCGCTTTCACCCTGGAGACGACGTCCAGATAAGGCAGGGCGGGCTTAACCACGATGATGTCAGCCCCCTCCTGGATGTCAAGGCGAACTTCCCTGAGCGCTTCACGGGCGTTGGCGAAATCCATCTGGTAGGTTTTTCGATCCCCGAACTGAGGTGCTGATTCCACCGCCTCCCTGAAGGGACCGTAGAAGCTGGAGGCGAACTTGGCGGAATATGCCAAAATGGGGATTTCCCCGTATCCATTCTTATCCAGTGCTTTTCGGATAGCCCCGACCCTGCCGTCCATCATATCGGAAGGCGCCACCATATCTGCACCCGCCATCACGTGAGACAGTGCCTGTTTTGCCAACAATTCCAACGTCGGATCGTTCAGGATTTGATCCCCCTCCACCAGTCCGCAATGACCATGACTGGTATATTCGCAAAGGCAGACATCGGTAATGACCAAGAAATCGGGAAACTCCTCCTTGATGGCCCTGACCGCCCTTTGGATGATCCCATCATCCGAATACGCCTCCGAGCCCACCTCGTCCTTTCTCTCCGGAATACCGAACAGGATCACGCCCAGTATTCCCAGGCCCTCCGCCTCCTCGATCTCCTCAACGAGACGGTCGATGGAGAGCTGAAATTGCCCCACCATGGGCGGGATGGGGGTTTTCAGGCCCTTTCCCGGGCGGACAAACAGCGGATAGATGAAATCATCCACGTGTAGGTGCGTCTCCCGAACGAGACTCCTGAACCGTTCGTTTTTCCTCAATCTCCTCAAGCGCTGCTGGGGAAAGCTCATCGATCCCTCCTGTTAAAAGGCTCAACCTTTAATTTATAGCCCATTTTTCCCATATTGTCCAGTAAAATTAATGAGATAGCTTACTCCCCTTTGCTGGGCACATGGCTCCCGGGATGGGTCTTTCGGAAAGTCCACCGCAATAAGGGGAATTAACCAAGACTGGAGGTTCCTGACTTTTTCGAGAACACCGTCGGACCACAAGCGCCATCTTGGAATCTTATGGAGAAATGGAGTACCCATCACGGGTAATATCATGGCTGACTTAGACCGTCCACCTTCAGTTGGGGGGAATGTACCCGGCATATATCATGCACGGGCACGACCATGGTTCCCGGCCTCAGGCTTTCCCGGCGAAATAGTCCACGATGGCCTCGGTGAGCCCCCACATGGTAAAGGAAGTGGGGATAATATGGGGGCTTAGGCCCCTTCTCCGGAGGGTATCCGCGGTAATTGGGCCAATGGCCGCTACGGCCACCCCAGCCAACGGGGGTTTCGATCCCATCTTCTCCTTATACAGTCGGAGGAAATGGTCCACTGTTGAGGAACTGGTGAAGGTGATGACGTCAATCTTATTCCCCTGGAATACCTTCTCTATCTCCCCTCTACTGAGATTGGGCGCTATCGTTTGGTAGACCTCAACCACATCTACGGTAGCCCCCAATGTGCACAACTCCTTTGGGAGGATGTCTCGTGCCCTCTTTGCCCTCGCGAGCAGGACCCGCGTTCCCTTGAGTTCCTCAACTGCAAATCTCCGAACCAGGGCCTCGGCGCAATACTGATCCGGAACGATGTCCACCTTTCCCCCTGCCTTCTCGACCTCCTGGGCCGTCCTGGGCCCGATGGCGCAAAACCGCAGACCCTTGAACTCCGCCAAGCGCCTCTTCTTCAGCCTTAACCGATTGAGGAAAAATGTGACCCCGTTGGTGCTCGTAAAAATGAGCCATTGGTAGCTTCCGAGCTCGTCTATTGCCCTATCTACGGGCTTCCAGCTATCGGGGGGAACGATCTCAATGGTCGGAAATGCGATCACGTGGGCTCCGTATTCCTCCAGCAGCCGAGAGAGTTCCGCTGCCTGTTCTCGCGCCCTTGTGATAACGACCCTCTTTCCCAACAGCGGTCTCCCCATTCTCTCCATCCATTTACAGCGCGTGTCCAATTCCCTTTTCGTAAATCTCCCTCAATATCTCATCCGCACCCCGGGAGAGAAGGTTCTCGGCTAAGGCCATTCCCAACTCCTCGGCTTTTCCCATCTCCCCCTCAATCGCGCCCTTAATCAGCTTCCTTCCATCGAGGGTTCCCACGAGTCCCCTCAGCACCAATGTGCCGCCCTCCGATACCGTTCCCAAGGCAGCGATGGGAACTTGACATCCCCCCCCAAGCCTCCTCAAAAAGGCCCTTTCCGCTCGAATTGACTGATGCGTTACCTGGTGATCGAGGATCCCGAGAGAGTGATTGACGTCTTCATCAGCGATTCGAGTCTCGATCCCCAGGGCCCCCTGACCAATGGCGGGAAGGCATACCTCCGGCGAAATATGTTGGGAAATGCTCCCCTCCAAGTTCATCCTCTTCACCCCGGCAGCAGCCAAAACAATGGCAAAACAATGGCATTCAAATCCATTGTTTTCAATTTTCTCAGCCGGGTATCCACGTTCCCCCTCAGTGGTACGATGGCAAGATCCGGTCGATAGGATAAGAGTTGAGCCCTTCTTCTGAGGCTGCTCGTGCCGATCTTAGCACCACGGGGGAGTTCCTCCAGGGTAAGATGGTCCCTGGAGATGAGAACGTCCCCGGGATCCTCCCTCTGGGGAATGGACTGAATGTGGAGACCGTTCGGCAATTGGACGGGGACATCCTTCATGCTGTGGATAGCCAGATCAATTCGCCCCCCCAACAGCTTCTCCTCGATCTCCTTAACGAAAAGACCTTTTCCCCCCACGTTGGCCAAGCTGACATCAATGAGCTTATCACCCTTCGTTCTAATCCTCACCAAGGATACCCTCAGCTGGGGATGTGCATCGGATAGACTTTGCCTCACCCAATCGGCTTGCCACAGGGCCAGCGGAGATTCCCTCGTGCCGATCCTCAGCTCCCTCATCTCCCTCCCATCCCCTCGCTTCTCCTCCCGAGAAGAGGCCCCCTTTGGGGCCGTAACGTATGGGTTTGGTTCGTTGCCCAAATCCCATTTCGCTCACTGTTCGTTTTTCCGGTCTTCCAGGGATTCCCAACTTTGACCTTTGACATTGACTCGCGTGTTCATGGTGATTACGACCGAAGACGGCGGACGGCAGACCGCGTTAGAGGATCGTGTTCGTGCTCGTTGTCCGTGTTCGTGAATCGTTACTCGGTGTTCCTTATCAGTTATTTGACATTTTGATTTTGTTTTTTGGCATTTGAACTTTGACATTTGGCATTTTGCCTTCAGCCTTCCGCCTCTAACCTCCGACCTCAAACCTCTTTCGCCTATCCGACTGCAGCACTGTATACTTGTTCGCTCAAGGGAGTTGGGTAACAGCCCCTCATCACGTTCCTATCAGAATTCCTCATGCGTGTCAACGAGGGCGAAGCGCCGAGTCCTCCGGGCGCCTCCATAGGAAAGGGAATGCATGGAAAAACAGCGAGGACGGGACCTTGGGCCATTTTTTGGGGGAGGGGGCAAGCCTATCTCACCAGCGTCGGGTCAATCGGTAGAACTGCCAGTTCATGATGAGATAGAAGAGGGGGTGAATTCGAGGTCCCTTAATAATCCTCGTGTAAATGGAGGGAAGGGAGAATACCCTTTTCCATGTCGTTCGCAATCCCCTCTCCAACTCCTCCGGGGAAATGAACAAGGGCCTGTAGACGCAGTTCAGGGAGTCATATTTCTCCCAATCCCTGGTCAGAATTCGGCCCTCCTTTTCCAGCCGCAGGAAGGAATCCGTTCCCGGACACGGGGCCATGATGAAGGCAAGGGCCCAATCCAGCTTGTTCTTCATGACGAAATCGGTGATGCGATCGAAGACCGTTTCGTCATCGTCATCCAGTCCCACCATAAATGTCCCCATGATCCCAATCCCGTATTGGTGAATTCGCTCAATGGCCTCCTCGTATCGGGTGGGCTTATTGAAACCCTTTTTCATCGCCATCAAGTTCTTCGAGGACAGGGATTCGAAGCCGAGGTTCAGGGCGATACATCCGCTTTCGGAGAACAAGCGCAGCAGCTCTTCATCATAGCCCACCGAAACGGGGGCATGCCCCCACCACAAGAGGTCATACTCCTTGAGCAGGATGAACAGCTCCTTCGCAAACGCTCGATTTGGGACCACGTTGCTGTCGATGATGTAGAGGAGCCTTCTTTTCAGGAAATACGGGAGGTCTCTGCTGATCAAGGAGAGGACTCTTTTCCCGATGGGATTCATGGCCAACCCCTTGGGGAAAAGGATTCGAAGGTCCCTATCGATCTCCTCCAGGGGACGAGTTCGATACCGATTTCCGAAAAACTTCGAGACGCCACAGAAGTCGCACTTATGGGGACAACCCCTGCTCGTCTCCATTAGCTTCAGGGGGAAGTAGTGGGCTCCGTTGAGGAGATCCCTTCTGGGGACGGGAAGGTTCTTAATGTTGAGCTTGGTGGTGGGTCGGTAGAAGCGCTTTAACTCCCCCCTTCTAAAATCCTCTATCAGTTGGGGCCAAGATGCCTCCCCCTCCCCAATAACGACGCTGTCCACATGGCGGATGGCCTCTTCGGGAAGCATGCTGGCATGAACTCCCCCCATAACCACGGGGATTCCCCTCCTTTTGAATTCGTGGGCTATCTCGTATGCCCGTGGAACAACGGGGGTTTGGGCAGTGAGCCCCACGAGGTCCACCTTCGCATCGAAATCGATGGCCTCGTTGGCCTCGTCGAGGATCTTCACATCCACATCCCTTGGGGTAACGGCGGCGATATAGGGAAGGTTAAGAAACCCCAGTTTGAAGAGAAAGGCCTCGTCTCTTTTCCGTTTCCTCTCCGGCGAGATGAGGAGTACCTTCATAGTACTATTCTTGTATCCGAAATCTGGGCAATGGTCAATCCTCCTATCACGCCTCCACACCCTGCTCTCCCCTGAAAAAAGGGCGTGAAAATGAAACGAACGAGCACCGAGGATTTTCAGCTCTGCTTCTGGTGACAATTGCCGCAATTGAAAAATCTGTTTTAAATAGTGTTGACATGATTTTGAGTTTTGCTACAATACGGGGGTTCAGGTTGGTAGCCTGGCCCGTTGAGGAATGAACAAGTACTGGTACCGAAAGTTTCCTGGGCCTTGCCAATCCGATTACTGGGGATTCTGCAAGAGAAAGGGGGTGAATCACTGTTTTTGACTACCTTTCCGTTTTCTTCTCTAGAAGAGGAGGTGGCTTATGAAAAGAACGACGATATCTTTCATGTTGATTATCGCTTTGGGGTTTTCATTGGCGGCTTTGAGAATCACCGAGCCCGCCCTTGCCGCTGATGTGGTGATCGGGAATATCCTCCCCTTGAGCGGTCCCGTGGCACCCATCGGTAAGGTGGGGAGAGAGATCCGGGAGATGACCGTGGAGGAGATCAATGCCGCGGGTGGCATCAAATCAATGGGGGGCGCCAAGCTCAAGATGATCTACGCCGACAGTCGCGGCGACCCCAAGGTCGCCATGACCGAGGCGGAGCGTCTCATCACCAAAGACAAAGTCGCCTGCATCACTGGCGCCTATCAGAGCGCGGTCACCTACCCGAGCACCGAGGTCGCCGAACGGTACAAGGTTCCCTATCTTGTTCCCGTCTCTGTCAGGGATGCAATCACGGAGAGAGGCTTTAAGTACACCTTCCGGGTTGCAGCGAAAGCCTCCTGGTATGCCAGGGACCAGATCAACTTCATCAAGGCCATCCAAGAAAGAACGGGGCTCGTGGCAAAGAAACTGGCCTTTGTGTATGAGAACACGGACTGGGGAACTTCCACCGCGGAGGGCTGGCGGCCGCTTGCCAAAGAGGCGGGCTTCGAGGTCGTGTTGGACGAGCCTTATCCGGCAAACGCCCCTGACCTCACACCCGTGGTCCTGAAGATAAAGCGGGCAAAGCCTGACTTCATTCTGTTCGTCTCCTACATAGCCGACGCCACGCTGTTGATGAACACAATTGCCGAACACGAAGTCGATGTCATGGGAATGATCAGCAGCGGTGGAGGACACTCCGACCCCCAGTTCATCCCGAACACGGGCAAGAACTCCCTTTACCACTTCGATGCCTGTGAATGGGAAGCAGACCTCAACCGCCCGGGGTTGAAGGAGACCAACGCGAAGTTCAAGGAACGCTATGGGTACAATATCAGCCCAGAGGCCGCCAACGTGTATGCCTCCATGTACGTGTTGGCGGACGCCCTGGAAAGGGCAGGGTCTGCTGATCCGGAGAAACTCCGTGAGGCATTGGCCAAGACCGACTATACCAAGGGACCGGGCATGATCGTCCCCTATGAGAAGATCAGCTTTGACAAATCAGGCCAGAACCCTCAAGCCCAGCTGGTGGTGGTTCAGATCCGCCAGATGCCCGACGGAAGCATCGAACGGTGTACCATATACCCGTGGGCGGTGGGACGAGCGGGGTATGAACCAATCTATCCGATACCCTCATGGAAGTGGCGGAAAGCCAGCGGCCGCGCTGAGTAGCGGAAAGCGGGGGCCCATTGGACCAGGGGCCCCCGCTTCTCGCCCAAAGAGGACTCTTCATTTCTGACCAGGGGGAAGGAGCCGGGAGGGGGCACTGTGGACATTATCGTAGCCACCATCATCAACGGCATTCTGATGGGGGGAGTATATGGGCTTACCGCAATGGGGCTGACACTCATCTTCGGGGTGATGAAGGTGATTAATTTCGCCCACGGGTCCTTCCTCATGGCCGCCATGTTTGTGACGTATTACCTTTTCAGGATTACCGGGATCGACCCGTATGCCGGACTGGTTATCATCGTGCCCTTACTCTTCGCCCTCGGCTATTTCACACAACACGTGCTGATCCGACCGGTATTCAAGATCGAGCGGGACGTGCGTGAGCCCATCAGCGTCTTGATGTTGACTGCGGGACTCTGGATCTTCATGGATGCCTTCGCCCTGGCCCTTTTCGGCGCTTTTTACAAAACGATAAGAACTCCCTACAAGGGGACCGTCCTTCATCTGGGTGATGTGATCATCAGCCTTCCTCGGCTCTATGCCTTCCTGACCACGGTGATTCTGGCCATTCTTTTCTACCTTTTTCTCAAGAAAACACGGCTGGGCAAAGCCATCAGGGCCACCGGTCAAGACCGTGATGCCGCACGACTGATGGGCATCAACATCGACCGAATTTACAATGTGGCCTTTGGTATTGGCATCGCTATTGTGGGGGTTGCCGGGGCCGTATTGATGCCTTTTTACTACGTTCACCCGGTCGTGGGCGTGGTCTTTGACATCCGCGCCTTCATTATCGTCGTCTTGGGTGGCCTTGGAAGCATCCCAGGCGCACTATTAGGGGGCGTAATCATCGGTGTGGTGGAGTCTCTCGTAGCCCAGTTCATAACCGCAACGTGGACTGAGGGCATCATTTACGCCATCTTCATATCGGTCCTGTTTCTAAGACCCGAGGGGCTTTTCGGATTCAAAGCCGAGTGGTAGGGGGGAGATGTGGAAAAAGAAAGAACTCACGCAAAGACATGGGAAATAGACCGGATAGCCTGGGTTACGTTGGTCAGCATCGTTATCCTGCTTGTGTTTCCCCTTTTCATCCGAAGTCCGGCATTTCTCCAGTTCATGATTCTGATCCTCTGGTACGCATATCTCACCACGAGCTGGAACCTCGTCGGGGGATTTGCTGGTGTACTTCCCCTAGGCCATGCTACCTTTGCCGGGATTGGTGCCTATACCTCCTCTGTCCTTTTCGTCCATTACGGTCTCACCCCCTGGGTCGGCATGTTTGCGGGGGCATTGCTGGCGGCGATCGTGGGGGTCATTCTTGGGGCTCCTACCTTCAGACTCAGAGGAGCCTACTTTGCCCTGGCAACCATCGCTATTTGTGAAAGCTTGAGAGTCGTTCTGGAAAACATTCAGAAATTTCCATTTCTGGGGTTTGACATCAACGGGGCTCGGGGGATTCTCCTCCCCTTAAGGGGGCACTCTCCGATCAACTACCAGTTTTTGGACAAACGGTATTTCTATTATATCATCCTGGTCATGCTGGCCATTATCTTCTACATCACCTACCGGATTGCCCGGTCCAAACTGGGCTACTACCTCGTGGCAGGAGGTGAGGAGAAAGAGGCAGCCGAGGCTCTGGGCATCAATGTGGCGAAGTGTAAACTGATCGCTATGGCTATTAGTACCTTCTTCACGGCCCTGGGAGGTACCTTCTACATGCAGCTCGTCCATTACATCTATCCCCGGGGAATTGTGAGCCTCGATCTCTCCTTTGAGATCGCCTTCATTGCCATCATTGGGGGAAGAGGGACGCTTCTCGGTCCCATAGTGGGAGCGATCCTTCTGGTCCCTGCTGCTGAACTGACCAGGACATATCTCGGCGGAAGCTACGAAGGGGTCCATCTCATGCTTTATGGGGCCGTCCTGATGGCCGTGATGGTCTTCAAACCCAGAGGCCTCATGGAGCCTCTGGAGGCATTCTACAGATGGGTCTCGGGGAAATTCTTCCCTCAGCCACTCTTGCAAACGGAGAAGGGCTCGTGATGAACATGCTGCAGCTCAACGGAGTTTCGAAGAGTTTTGGTGGGTTGACGGCGGTGGCGGACCTCGATCTTACCATCTCCGAAGGTGAGATCGTTGGGATGATTGGTCCCAACGGGGCCGGCAAGACGACGGTATTCAACCTGATTACTGGCTTTCATCCTCTAGATCGGGGGGAGATTTACTTCAATGGTGAAAACATCACCCGCCTGAAGCCGTATGATCTCTGCTTCAAGGGAATCGGGAGGACCTTTCAGATTGTGAAACCCTTTGCGACAAAGAGCGTGATTCGAAACGTGATGGTGGGGGCCTTTTGCCGGGTGAAAACCGCCGGGGAAGCTGAGGAGTGTGCTCGTGAAGTCCTCGATTTCACCGGTCTTGATCCTAAAAAAGGAATGCTGGCTAAGAATCTCACCATCGCGGATCGAAAGCGCCTGGAGTTGGCAAGAGCTCTGGCCACCCGGCCCAAACTCCTCCTGCTGGATGAGGTCATGGCGGGTCTGACTCCGAAAGAGACGGATGACATGATCTCGCTGGTGAGGAAGATCCGCGACCAGGGGATCACCCTGTTCATTATTGAACACGTCATGCAGGCGGTGATGACGATTTCGGAAAGGGTGGTTCTCCTCCACCATGGAGAGAAAATCATGGAAGGGACGCCCGAGGAGGTGGCTTCCGATGTGAGGGCAATCAAGGCTTACTTGGGAGAAGAATATGTCGTTGCTCGAGGTTGAAAACATCGACGTCTTCTATGACGACGTCCAGGCGGTATGGGGGATCTCCCTGCGCGTCGACGAGGGCGAGGTTGTTGGCATCATCGGTGCCAATGGCGCGGGGAAGAGCACAACGTTGAACACTATTTCAGGGCTCATTAAGCCGAGGACTGGAAGCATCGTGTTCCAGGAACAAAACGTCGAGCACTTACCCGCTGAGAGGATTGTCGAGCTGGGGATCGCGCAGATTCCCGAAGCCCGGCGTCTGTTTCCATTCATGACCGTCCAAGAAAACCTGGAGATAGGCGCTTACAACCGGCGGGCCCAGAGCATGGAGGAGCAGACCCTGGAGGAAGTGTTTGACCTCTTTCCCATATTGAGGGAGAGGAGGAACCAGCTTGCCAGAACCCTGAGCGGAGGCGAACAGCAAATGCTGGCCGTTGGCCGCGGTTTGATGGCAAAGCCGGTTCTGCTCATGCTGGATGAACCTTCCCTCGGGCTTGCGCCCATGTTGGTAAAGACTGTTTTTGAAGCCGTGCAGCAGATCAACGATGGTGGAACCACTGTTCTGCTGGTGGAACAGGACGTACAGCATTCCCTTGAATTGAGCCACCGGGGTTATGTTTTTGAGAACGGTCGGGTCGTCATGGAGGGGAATGGTAAGGAACTGCTAGAGGATCCTCATATTAGGAAGGCATATCTTGGGCTCTAGGGAGGTATCGTGGTCATGGCCAAGGCCATGACTGGGGGTCTTCCTTTCAAGGGACTGCTCGTGATATCGGCGGGGGCTTCCTCCACTATCACCCGGCCTCCGATGCATCTGGTGATCACGGATGAACGACGTGAAAAGGGGATTTCCATTATCGAAGAGGGCCTGAGCGAACTTCAGCGTCGTTCGAAATGATGTACATGTGCCTGGGATAATGCCTTTTACCGGTGTTGACCTGAACCTTCCGCATCTTTGGCCATTCACATCGTCACAGCCCCCGTAACTCGGCATTCGATCAACGAGATCGCAAACGATGGGAAAGATATGCTAGCCGTTGTCAAGGATTTCTCCAGAAAGGGAATATCACTGCAAGATGTTCCCACCCCTGAGATGAGCCCTTACGAGGTTCTCATCAAGGTCAGGGCTGTGGGAATTTGCGGAAGTGACGCTCGGATTTACAATGAAGTGATGCCCGGAAGGAAGAAGATCATCATTGGCCACGAACTCTCAGGTGAAATCGTCCAGTGCGGAGAGCAGGTTCATGACCTGAGAAAAGGGGAGAGGGTTGTCACCGAAATCTGCATCGGCTGTGCTATCTGCCGATATTGCAAGAAGGGTCTCATCAACCTTTGCGACAGGCTGGAGGAAGTCGGCATCACCGTGGATGGCGGAATGGCGGAATTTGTATCAATTCCGGCAAGAAATGTTCATCCTATTCCAAAAAATGTCTCCTTTGAAGAGGCTACCCTTGCTGACCCCCTGGCGTGTACAATTCGCGGGCTGGAAATGGTAAGTGTTCAACCGGAATCATGGGTTACGATACTGGGGCCGGGAACAATAGGGCTCCTCGCAGTACAGGTGGCCAAGAAGATCCTGAGGGCCAAGGTGATTGTAACGGGAACGCGAGATGAGAGGCTGGCTCTGGCAGAAGAGTTCGGCGCGGATTATGTGGTTAACGTTCATGATCGCGACCCGGTACCGTTTATCTTGGAAACGACGGGAGGAGGGGCCGATTTTTCCTTTGAGGCCGCCGGTTCAACCGAGGCATTGGAGAATGCCTTTTTCTCCACCAAAAGAAATGGCTCCGTTGTCTCGATGACTGTCCACAAAGAGATAAACATCAATATAGAGCCGGTGATCAGAAATGAACTCAAAGTGTTTGGTTCCATTTGCTACAACTACAAGGAATTCGATGAGGCTTTGGATCTCATTCGAAAGGGGAAGATCAATGTCGAGGAATTCACAGGGCACACGTTCCCCCTGAAAGAAGCGGACAAGGCGTTTGATTTTCTGATGTCAAGAAAGGGCGTAAAGGTAATAGTGAGACCCGAATAATTGGAGGAGGGGAAATGGTTGCAGGTGTATTGATTAAAGTAGAGCCAAATAAGACAAAGCAGGTGTACAGACAACTGAAAGACCTGGAAGGAGTGGCAAATATTGTCACCGTTTTTGGAAGCTATGACATGGTCCTCATGATTAGGGCATTAGACTTAGATGCCGCCAGTAAACTCATTGCGAGAATCAGGGAAGTGGAGGGGATCGTTTCTACGGAGACACTCATTGCCTCCACTCCTCCTGAATAGGATGGAGGCGCTACACATTCTTTTTATCAAAGGAGCCACACATGAAGGCTACCCGGGAAATGGGCGGTGAATCTCATCTCATTCACCACCGGACACCAATGAAACTGATGCAAGAGGAAATTACCGTTATTAGCTCGAGGCGAAGGTGTCCGGGTTTTTGATCACCATGGAAGAAGGTATCTTGATCTTGTTGCCGGCGTTACCAGGCCAGTCCATGTGGGCTATGGGCGCAAAGAGATGGCTCAGGCGATCCATGATCCCATTACGGCGCCAACCCCGGTGCTTCCGAGGAAGTGCCAGGGATCGTTTTCAAACACGGAAACGGCAAACCGGACCAGATTCTCCTCCTCAACGGCAAAGGGATTTCTTTTCGACACCCTGCCATAGGCCAAAAATTTCCGGAGTTTCGTAATTTTTATTGGAAGGATCTCTGTAACTTTTTGATTTCATAACGGATTCTATTTTCCCCGAGAGAACACCGTTGTCCCTTCGCTTCAATGCTTCCGAAGTGACCCTTTCGGGGTTCGCAGGTGGGGAATGCTTACCCTCGATGGGTACCCCACTTCTCCGGCAGATTGCGCTCATGGACAACGGTGTTCTCCAAAAACTCAGGAAACTCCGCAAAAATTTTTCTTGACTTTTCCCTATTATGTGGATATTTTTTATGTTTATTTTATCTCCAGAACCCGATTGTGATTCAATTTTCGATGCAAAGAAATCAATCTTGACTTTAACGTAACTGTCTATTATATTATTAGTAATGATTATCATTCTGAACACAACGACGTAACGGAGATGGTCAGTTGAAACTAAGGAAGGCCAACAGAGGCATGAAAGGGTTTGTGGGAGTGAAAAGGAGGGGGCGGTTTCTCGCTTACAACGTGGCCGACCTCCTAGGAATCAATGGATCCGCCCCAGCGTCACTCGACGAATTGACGGGGTTCATCGAATGTGCAACCACTGAATCACAGATGAAGGCCAACGTCTCCCCTGGCCGCGAGGAGGGCCTCCAAGACGAGAGTGCTACCTCAAGCAAATTGGAAAATATCACCCTCGCCTACCTCAAGGAGATGCAGAAAATCTCCCTCCTCACACGGGAAAGGGAGATTGAGCTGTCCAAAACCATCAGAAAAGGGGAGGATACCATCTGCGATCTCATCCTCAAGTTCCCCCAAGCGAGAAGGGAACTGGCCTCTTTGGGGGAAAAGCTGGAGGAGGGGAGTCTCAAACCCCGAGAGATTGTCCAAGCTAAGGAGGACCATATCCACCGGATCATCGAGAAATTGGAAGATACGGTTGAGGAGGAGAAGCATTCAAACCGCGCAAAAGGGGAAATGCTCGACACCCTGAGAAGCATTAAGAGGGCCGAGTCGGAAGTGGAGGCGGCCAGAAAGGAGATGATTCAGTCCAATTTACGGTTGGTGGTTAGCATCGCCAAGGCCTACATGAACCGTGGGCTCTCTTTTTTGGACCTCATCCAAGAGGGGAATTTGGGACTCATCAAGGCCGTATCCAAGTATGATTATACCAAGGGCTACAAATTCAGCACCTATGCCTCCTGGTGGATACGACAGGCCATAACCCGGGCAATCTCCGATAAATCCCGCACCATCAGGATTCCCAACCACCTGTTGGAGAGCAAGAGCAAATTGGCAAAGGCGTTCAATGCCCTCTCCAGGGAATTGGAAAGGGATCCTACCCCCACGGAAATGGCAAGAAGGGCTGAGCTCCCCATAAAGACCGTCAACAAGGTTATGGGATTGGCCAAGGAACCCCTTTCCCTTGAGACACCCATCGGGGACGATGATGGGCGCCTTCAGGACTTGATCCCCAATGAGGATTCCGAGTTCGCCACGGAGAGCTTTATCGAAAGCCTCGACGTCTCCAAACAGGCCCAGAAATTGCTGTCCGTGCTGACGCCGAGGGAGGAGAAGATCCTCAGGATGCGGTTCGGGATTGGGGAATCGACGGATTATACGTTGGAGGAGGTCGGAAAGAGGTTCGGGATCTCCAGGGAACGGGTTCGGCAAATCGAGGAAAGGGCAATAAGGAAGCTGAAACATCCCCCGAGAAAGGAAATGCAACAGCCCAGCGATTAATCGTGGGCCTTTACATAAGCTCACTCCCCTCGGCAAGGGGCGTTGAGAGATATCTCTCCCCACAACTGGGGATGATCACGACCAACATTTTTCCACGGTTTTCCGCCCTTTCGGCAAGCTCCAAGGCTGCCCAGACCGCTGCGCCCGACGAGATACCCACCAGGATGCCCTCCTCCTTGGCCACTCTTCTCGCCGTTGTAAACGCATCCTCGTTGGACACGGTTACCACCTCGTCGATGATTTCCCTGTTGAGTATCTCCGGAATGAATCCCGCCCCGATCCCCTGAATCTTATGGGGGCCCGCCTTTCCCCCCGACAGCACCGGTGAGTCGGCCGGCTCAACGGCCACCGCCCTAACGGCGGGCTTCTTGCCCTTGATCACCTCGGCTACCCCTGTAATGGTTCCCCCCGTTCCCACGCCTGCTA
>SMTZ1_10003612_pt1 | contig 15530 bp, 12 predicted proteins | sample DeeMarSWOR136_30_FD_25667 | JGI IMG/M metagenome (IMG submission 25667)
GGCAAAAGCGCAGAAATTGAATTTAGTAAAAACAGATATTAATGAATTTTTAAACGATATTATAGATTTGACTGAGATTGAAGCAAGAGATAAATATTACGATTTTTCCCTGCTCATATGCCGAAACTACCGCACTGTGCATTGACTCCAGAACGTTTCCGGTCAGGGTTTTAATCTGCTTGTAAGATCTGTCCAGAACAAAATAGCTCTGGTTGACCACCACTATCCCTATAAAGAGAAGGCCCAGAAGGAACATCACAATGGCCAATATCATCATCTGCTGCTGAAAGCGCGCAGAGACCTCGTGGTAGCTTTCCAGAGACATGCCTAATCTGAAAATTCCTGAAGGAAATTCCTCTGAGGTAAATGGTTTGACCACCTCAAAAACCTTCCTCTCCTCGAAAGGAAAAACCCTGCTTGAGGCTTTGTTTTCTTCTAATGATGCCTGTAAAAAGGGATCGCTTTCAATCTTCACCATCCGTCCCACTTTTTTGGAGGCAAAAATGATCCCCTCCTCTGCCTGAAGCACTATATATTCGATCCCTGCCTCTTGAGATATCTTCTGGATCAGGTATCCGATCCCTATCTCCTTTTTGAAATTCTCCATATACGCCGCTGAGGCAATAGCTACAATCAGGCCTTCAGATTCAGTTCTTTTTAATGCCACCGCATATCTACTCTCAGGAAAAGTACCTTCTCCTGGGATCTCAAAGGCGATCTGATCCTGTGTTCCATTCAGTACCACCTCCATCATTGAAAACAAATTCTTGCTCGTATCCTGGTAGACCATTTTATCTTGCGGGTTGCTGCTTTTGACAATCTTTTTCTCCTGATCAAAGATATCAATTCGCCAGAGGTTACTTTCTCGAGTAATCTCCGAGAGCTTGGCATCGGTTATATCTTTTTCCCTTTCCAGTCTATCCACTATAACCGCAACATTCAAAAGCCTCTCCCCCACCAGTTCCTCCACCAGTGAGTTGGCTTTGATGGCGTTGCGGCTGGCAAGAATTAAGGATTCTAAAAGGGCGGTCCCCTGTCTTTCCATTACTCTGAGCATGTTGGACTTACTTCTCTGAATTCCGAAGAAGGCAATAAAAAATAAAATTGCAGCCAGAAGCAGAGTAATTATGACAGCATATTTAACTCTCAGGTTAACAAAGAGTTTCGGGACAAATATCCTTCGCATGATATCACCTTAAATTAAACATAGTTAATTTAAGTTAAAAAAAACAAGTGTCAAGAAGTATGAGTTGAAGTTACTGAAGTATTATGCAGAAATGCCTGTACAGAGGAAGAATGAAGTTTTCAATTTCAGCTTACCAGAGTTACCAACATAACCAGGGAAAGTGTTATCATGATCCCGGAAACAATCCAGGCGAAGATGTTGAATCCTTTTTTATTTATATACTTTCCCATAATCTTTTTGTCATTTATCAGTATCAAAATAAAAATCAAAATAAAAGGTAGAAGAACTCCATTCAGAACCTGGGTTACAAACATTATGGGAAAAAGGGGCAGCCCGGGCAGAAGAATAAATCCTGCGCCAGCGAAAATCAGAAGGGAATAAAGACCATAAAACTGAGGCGCCTCGGAGAACTTTTTGTTAACCCCGTTCTCCCATCCCATTCCCTCGCAGACCACAAAGGCGGTGGACAGAGGTAATATGGAAGCTGCAAAAAGGGATGCATTCAAAAGCCCAAAGGCAAAAAGGGCTGAGCAATATTTGCCGGCCAGAGGAGCCAAAGCCAAAGCAGCATCCTTTGCAGTCTCGATTTTGATTCCAGCTTTGAATAAGGTAGCAGCGCAGACCACTATAATGAAGAAAGCAACGATGTTGACTATAAAGCTGCCCATGATCACGTCTACCCTTGAGTGCTTATATTCTTTCAGTTTGATATTTTTCTCCACCACGGCTGATTGAAGATAGAACTGCATCCAGGGTGCAATGGTGGTTCCCACCAATCCTACTAGCATGGCCAAAGACCCGGAGGTCAAATTGAATTTCGGATTAATCACGCTTTGAGCAACCATATCCCAGTCAGGTCTGGCCATGAATCCTGAAATGATGTAGGTGACATAGAAAAGACAGGCAACAAGGAAAACCTTTTCCACCGATTTGTAGGTACCCTTAACCACCAGAAGCCACACCAAAAGAGCGCCAATGGGAACAGAGATGAACCGGGAGACATTGAAGATCTCAAGAGCAGAGGCTATGCCCGCAAACTCAGCCACCGTGTTTCCAAAATTGGTTATCACCAGAGCAAAAAGCAGATAGAAGGTCACCCTCACGCCGAATTTCTCCCGAATGAGATCGGAAAGACCCTTACCGCTCACTACCCCCAACCTGGCGCTCATCTCCTGGATGACTATCAAAACCAGGGTGATGGGAATCAAAGACCAGATGAATGAGTAACCGAAATGAGCTCCAGCTATGGAATAGACAGCAATGCCGCCGGCATCGTTATCCACGTTGGAGGTTATTATACCTGGACCGATAATTGCCAAGAAAACTATCATCCATCTCCATCTTGATTTTGAAAAAATTGATCCCATAGTAAGTATTTGGAGTGTCAAGCTTCAGCTTGACTTAAAAGAAATCGATTAATTGTTAGCAACTTTGCCTTAATCCTGAAATTCAGGGAATGCAGCATCCACTGCATCCCGTAGAGTTATTATCCCCTTGAGATGATTTTCATCGTCAACTACCGGTAGAGCCATGAACTTGTATTTCTTGAAAGAATGAGCAACCTCATCAACGTCGTCGTTAATATTCAATTTAACAATATCTTTATTCATCAACTCAAAGAGCTTCTTCTCAGGAGGATTGAGAATTAATTGCCTCAGGGTTGCCACGCCGGTTAACTTTTCTCCTTCATCAGTTAAATAGATGTAGGAGGTGGTTTCCAGAGGATCAGTCGAACCTTTGAACTGCTCCATTGCCTCTTTCACAGTTCTGTCCTGTGGTAGGGACAGGTACTCAACGGTCATAATACTTCCTGCGGTTCCCTCGCTGAATTTCAGAAGCTCCCTCAGCTTCTCTCGCACATCCTTGTCCATCTCCTGTATTAATTTTTCCTTTTTCTCCTCGGGCAAAGACAACAAAAGATCCACAGCTTCGTCCGGTGCCATTTCCTCCAGGATGTCAGAAGCCACAGGTTCTGCCTCCGACTCGATCAGGGCGATTCCCACCTTGGGATCAACCTCCTCCAAAGTCTCGGCTGCCGTCTCCACGTCCAGCGATTCGAAGACCGCCTTTCTCTCATGCTTATCCAGCTCCTCCAGTATATCGGCCAGGTCAGAGGGATGGATTTCACTCAGTTTTCTCAAGGTTACAGTGAGTTTCAGAGTTTTCCTCTCCGGGTCGCTGGCCACAGGCTGAATATGTTTCACCGAGATAAGCTTGTCCTTTACCTGGTAAGCGAAAAGCCAGTTGGTTATTGCGTCCACCCACCTGGTCCACCTGAGCCTTCTCAAAATTCCCCTGAGTCCGATATCCACGTGCACAATTCTAAGCTCACCCTCTGATGATAAAAGATGAACATCGTTTACCCGCTCCACCTTTGCACCCAGGGTGTCCACCACCTGTTTGTCCAGTATCTCCTTTGCCAGAAGAATTTCCATCTGCTCTGTTTCCACAGGAGAGGTCTTTTCTATGGACTTCTCTTTTAATTTGATTATGTTCTCATTTATTGTCTGCACATCTTCCCAGTTTATCAGGAATGGATTTCTCGCCCCCCTGGCCTTCAGGCAAAGGAAATTTATTTTGGGAAACAGTTCACCCAGTCTGGCTTTCATATCCACCACTTTACCCACTACCTCACCTCTGGCATCAAGTACTCTTCGTCCCAGAATTTCAGACAGAAATAGAAACATCTTTAATGAATTCTCTTTCATCTTATCCCTTGGTTCAGAGTTATCTTTAGAGCCTACAGGAGCTCAGAAATTCCCCAGATGATCAGAATAACCGGCCAGTACTTCCATGTACTTCCATGGATGTAGCCCAGATTCTGCAAAAGAAAAAGAACTCCCACCAAAATGATTAATAAACCTGTAAAAACGTCTTTTCTTCTGTGTTTACTCATAATTAAGAACTAAAATATCAGCCAGCTTGATTATTGTCAAACAAATTTTAAGGCAATTTGAAAAAGACGCTTTCGAATCGAAGCTTTCGTGGTTCTCAAAAGATGAAATAGAAAAATCTAATTCAGATTCTTTGTGCTATGATACTCGAATGTGATTGGAGAAGATCCAGCCCCTTTTTTTACGATATGCCTCTACCCGGTAGTTACCTGTTGCATCAGGAGTATATTCTAATCTTTTTCCCATTTCCTCAAAAACCACCAGACCATCACGCAAGAGCTTTATTTGCGCCCTTAGAGGTGTTTTTACTTTTAGTTTTATTTTCCCCTTGAGGCCAATCTTTTCGCCGATTTTGGCTGTCTTGTTTTCTCCAGATGCATAGAAAGCAAATCCCCTGGCATCGCCCCGGCGGTAATTGGATGCAAAGACGTTGCAGTTTAAAAGAGCTGAGAAGACCTGCTCTTTTGCCTTCTTAAAATTAGATGATAAAGGCTTATCCAGAAGAATATGAGTTCTGATAGATTTAAACTGAACCTTGTACGGGAAGATAATTATCCTGAAGGGACCCATTTTATAGGGATGGGCATGAGCATCCACCCCTCCTATGCCTACCACTTTTCTTTTTTTGTTTAGCTCATCCCATTTTTTTAAGATCCTCTTGGTTGGCGAATCCAGGATTCTTCTGGGGGATAACACCATCTTCAGTTGATTGAACCTGGTGAGTTTCTCCATCCATTCGGACATCTGATTCCAGATCTCAATTCCATCGAAATCCTCTGCTTCCCAGGCAGTCCAGGGGTAAGAGGGATGTTTTGGTAAGGTATCCCGGATCTCATCCGGATGAGCAATAATACCCAGGCCACCCTCCTCTTTTACTTTTCTCACATACTCAGATGCACAAAGCTCCCCTGGCAAAACATACTCCACTCCAAAAACCAGATAATGGTTTTTGTTTTCGCTGTCCTGAATCTCATACCCGATAATAATTAAGGTGTCCCCGCACCTTCCTTCCAGACCCTGATGATATGGTCTTAAAGTCATATGATCCGTAAACAAAAGAAAGTCCAATCCAGCCTTCTGCCCTATTTTGGCAATCTGCTGGATAGACTGGCTTCCGTCAGATTCAGAGGAGTGAATGTGGATTGCGCCAACGTATTCATACCAGGCAGGCAAATTATCTTTTTGATGCTTCATTAATTGATTAGAACTCATACTGTTTTTCTTTTAAATCTGTCTGGCACTTTTACAAATATAATCAAACCTAAAATCATAACCAGAATCAAAACTCCCACTGCGAACCTGTATTGGATAGTTCTCAATACTTCAAACGAGAAACCTATCCCTACTGATTCAAAAAGCGACAAGATTTTCTTAACCAAGAAGTTATCTTTTTTAAAATAAAGGACAGCCCCTCCCCACAACAAAGGACCAATGATTGCTGCTGCCCTTCCGGAAAGGGAATACAAGCCAAAGAACTCACCCACCATCTCTTTGGGAACCAACGAGGTCAGAAGAGGCCGGGAGGCTGTCCAGGTTGAACCCAAAAATATTCCAACAAAGGAACCGATTATCCAGAAAGCTGTAATATCAGAAGTAAACAACACCACTGACAAAGAGAGTATCCATCCCACAACCACAAAGAGTAAGGTCTTTTTTGGCCCGATCCAATCACAGAAAAGTCCGGATAGAAAAGATCCCACCACAGCAGAGGTGGTAGATATTATGAAAAACCAGATTTTGACCTGATCTCCCATCCCCATTACTACCTGAGCGTAAACCGCCATAAAGATGATAACCGTGGCAATGGCATCCTCGAAGAAATAGTCAGCAATCAAAAATCTTAATATCCCGGGGTATTTTTTGGTGTGGGTTAATCCTTCCCAGACCCTTTTGAAAGCATGCTTGATTCCTATTCTTACTTGATCAGCGCTGGTCTCAAACTTCTCTTTTACCCACAAAAAGATGGGCAAACTGAACAAAAGAAAAAAGATGGCCGTGGGTATAAAGGCTTTTTCTCGGCCGGGCTCGCTCACCAGTGGCAATTTCAGGCCAAAAAGATTACCCTCAACAAAGGGTTTCACCAGCAACAAACCCACAATGGCCCCCATATATCCCAAAGCCACACCTAAACCTGAAACCTTTCCAATATTCTTGGGAGTGCTGACAGTAGGCAGCAAGGAATTATAAAAGACCAATCCTCCTTCATAGGCAAAATTAGTAATAACAAAAAGGATCAAAGCTAAATAAACTCTCAAATCCACCTGGGCTATGTTGTTGCTGACTATCCCTATGAAAAAAGTCCCTAATACGCATCCCAGAGTAAGTGTTAAGAGAAAGGGTTTTCTTTTCCCATAGGAATCTGATATTGCTCCCATAACAGGCATAATCAATGCTACCAAAAGCATGGACAAGGCATAGCTCACGCTGTACCAGATGTCCTCCTTGTGGTTGTCAATGATCACCCACTGAGCAAAATACATGGTTATTATATTCATAGAATAAATGGTGTTGGCAAAATCATAAATTCCCCACCCGAAAACCTCTAATTTTTTTGGATTTTGTTCCATACTATCTGGTGACAATTAATAATCCCACTCCGATCCCCAGAAGATCATAAATCAAATCTTTGTAGCTGAATCTCTTTTGGGGTCTGGTCTGATCATAGATTTCCTTGCCCAATCCCAGGCTCAAGGTGAAACCAGTTGAGAAATATAAGGAGTGATCTTCTCTATTATGCAATTCATTGTGATAGATTTTGTAACAGACTCCTGCCAGAAAAGCACTGACCAGAAAGTGCTCGGCCTTATCTTTCCCCCACCACTTGTCAACTTTTTTAGTTTTCGCTTTTTTGATTTTAACAGAGTCTTGTTGAGTTGCGTCAGCTAACGAATAACTGAATAGTAGAATCAGAAGGATTAAAAAGCAAAGAAATAAGACTTTATAATTCATCTACAATATAAAAAATCAAGAAATCTTACAGCCCCAGCTCGCTGTCTATCCTCTGCATTCCCTCTAAAGCTAATCCGATAAACTCCTCCAAAGAAAGACCGATCTTCTCACATTCTTTGATGTCTTCCCGTCTTGCTCCGGCTGCGAATCTTTTCTCCTTGAAACGGTTCATAACAAATGCTACATCAAGATTCTTGAGCTTCTTTGTAGGGTGCATCAGGGCAGCAGCAACTATGAGACCTGAAAGGGAATCCGAGGCAAACAGGGACCAATCCATTTTTGATTGGGGTTCCACCTTTCGGGGATGGGCTTTAATGGCATAAAGAATTTTCTCATCCAGATCGTAGTCTTTAAGCCACTCCACTGTTTTAAGGGAATGTTTTTCAGGATCATTAACTGTTTCATCGTAATCCAGATCGTGCAAGATTCCGGTCAATCCCCAGAGCTCCTCATCCTCCCTAAAGCGCTGGGCTAAACTTCTCATAATGGCTTCCACTGCCAGCATGTGCTTGATTAGATTCTTATTTTTGACTTTTGATTTAACCAAGTTCAATGCTTCTTCTCTTTCCAATTTAATCACCTCTCTTCTTTATTGAATATATAATAGATTAATCGAAAAACTCCCAGTAAAAACCCCACCACTGGGTTCTTCCATTCATCTCAAATTCATCTCTGGTTCTGTATTCCTGATCCGTTATATTCTCCATCACATAATAAAAGTGGAAATCCAGAAACCTCAGATCAAACTTGGAGTTGAGAAGAAAGACTTTGGGAGCCTTTTTCTCTTCTCCATATGCTAAATATCTAGAGGACAGGAACTCACCCTCCAATCTAATGGTCGCTCCCAGCCCTCTTTTCAGTCTTTCATTTTTGTACTGAGTAAAGCAGAACAAACTATGTTCAGGAACAAACGGAAGAGCAATTTCGTCTTTAGATTCACTGTATAGACTTCTCTTATAAGCATAGGACAAATAAGCTTCAAAAGTGGGATGAGGAATTAGTTTTGCGCTCTGGTGAAATCCGAGAATCTCTGTATCTCTTTTTTGCGGTTGATTCTCCATCCAGAGGATATCTCCATCTATTTCAGCGTAGATAGTGGAAAATGTTATTTTGAATTTCTCTTTTTGCAGCTTCACTACTAAGTTTGTATTTAGAATCTTTTCATCCTTCAAATAATTCGTCCGGTCCCCCAAGGGAGAAGTTTTGCTCCCATGATAGGATAGATCAAGGTAGAGATCGTGAAGGGAAGGATATGAATAATGTTGTCCAATGTTCCCAAATATATTCAGGCTTTTGTGGAGGGCATAAGAAACTCCGCCCATAGTTGAGAGCTCTGGATCGTAATTCCCGAATTTGCTCCCTTTGAGTAAAAATAAAAGAGCTAATCTTTCATTGAATTCAAACAAATCCGCCAAAGAAATATGTCCATCCCATAAAGAACGATGGGGATTTTCATTCTCATCATAAGATCTCTTTCTTAAAAAGCCTTTCAAAGACAAATGATGAGAGGATATTTTACTTTGATAATCTCCCTTCAACACGAAATCCTTTTCTTTTTTCTCATGGGGAAAAGAAGTATCTTCGCCTTTCAACATTTGACTTCTTGGAGAGTAGTAAAATTCAAGGGTCAAATTGGAGTTTCCTCTTATCTTCTGCCAGGATCTGAAGTTTAATGTCCAATCGGACTGTTCCTTTTTGTTGGGATTCAGTAAAATATTTTTAAACTGAGGAATTTCCGTTTCTGCATTATAGTGCAAAAAATAAAAGCTCATCTGCCAGTTTGGATTTATGTCAAAAGAGAATTTCCCAGTATAGTGTCTTGATTCAGAAAAACTTCGGAATATCCTTCCTCCATATTTTCTGAAATCTCCCGTCACATAGAATTTCCCCTGCCTCAGAAAATCCCTTCCCAGCTCCAAAATCGTATGTCTGTAATGATCCGGTCCCTTCTGGTAGGTAGCCCGGGAATAAGGTTCATCTCCTTCATAATCTTTTCCAACAAGATTCAAGTATCCCAGTCCGACATCTGTTCCCATTGTATTTGCTAATGGCCCGTCAACAATCTCTATTCTTTTAATATTATTAAAGGAAAGGTTGTTAAGATCAAAGTCTCCTGTTTGGGGAAAGTAAAGGGATTGAACCTGCAAAGGGATATGATCCAGATAAACAAAAGACCTTGATTTTATACCCCACCAAGAGGCTATCTCCGGCTGTGAATAAACTCCGTAAGAGGTCACATCTATAGCCCTATATCTTTTTATAACATCGCCAAAGCTTTTGACAATGGAGTGTTCTATATCCTCTGAGGTAATTATCTCACCGCAGGTGAAATATTCGAAAACTTTCTCCTGAAAATCCTTCTCTATTAGCTTCAGGGAATCGCTATTCTGGGCATGCTGGGCAAGAAGCGGCGAACTCAATACTAAAAAAAAGACAACAAAAAATACTAAGCACTTTCTAGACAAGGATCAGACCTTTTTTGTAATCTATTTAGCCTGGATAAAACAGGAGCAAGAACAACAAAGATCAAAGCGTTAGAGCCAATATGTAATAGAGCAAAGGGAACTGCCGCTATCATCACTGGTATAAATTGGCCTACAACATAAGCTACAGCCAGATTGGTTAAAACATCATAAACCAGAGTCAAGACCACGCCCACAAGACCCAATAAGATTAAATTTGTGAGCTTGACTAAAATTGCCAGACCAGCTTTGAAAATCAACCCCCCAAAGACCCCTATGAAAATCATGGAAAAAACCTGGGCCAAAGCAATAGGCAGAGGAGGGAAACCATAGGGGTTAAATGTAGTGTAAATTAAAATTGACAGCCCACCAACTACCCCTCCCTCCAAAACCCCAAGAAGATAACCTGAGGAAAATACAACAAAGGTAAAAAATTCCACGTTGGGAATCTGCAGGATTGGAAGTTTCAAAGCAATGGCCAAAGCCACAAATATGCCCATCTTGGCCAACTTCCCCGCATCCCAGCTCACCTTATCACCACCATCTTTTTAAGCTGAGAACTATTTCGTGTCTTCACGTGATAAAGGTAAACACCAGAGGTAACATATTCCCCTTTCTCATTTTTCCCATCCCATTTGGGAAGAAGATGCTTATTACGGTAGTCATAGGTTCCCACACCTAATTTCTCTTTTAGACTTTGAACTTTTTCCCCTGCCACTGTGGTTATTAAGATCTCCACATTACTCTCCTCTGAGAGAACCAGAGGGAAATAGGTATAGTTGTGTTCTTCAATAACAAAAGGGTTAGGGAAATTTTGCAGGATCACATCTTTTTCCGATCGAAACATTACGGTTATCTCCACTATGGTTGTGTCAATTCCACCCTTGCCATCAGTCACATCGAAAATCACATAATAAGGAGAATTTAAAGTGTCAGCCACTGCCGGAGTCCAGCTGAAGTGACCCATAGCTGGAGAGACCGAGGGTGCAAAATTGAAACTTCCCACCCCATCTTTGGTTATCACCAGAGTCTCATCGGGATTCTGGTCTGTGGCAATGACATCAAACTTCAGGGTCTTACTGGTATAACCCACCATGGGACCTCTGGGATTTGTGGTCAACCAGGGAGGAAATAACTGTTCTCCATAGAGTGCCGTATCATAGTTCGCTGAATAATTGTAATTATAAGATAAAATAGTTCCTCCTTGGGATATAACAGAGGGGATCAAAACCATCTCCGAGTAGTTATTCCAATTATAGACCTGAGCATTCCCCAGTTGAGATTCGTCCAAGTTCACCTCAAAGGTTAAGGGAAGAAAACCCTCAGTATAAGTTGCCACAGATGCTTTCCATTGATCTGTGTCAAACCCACTGAAATCGATGTTCAGGCCTCCAACTGAGTCAGGATAAGGTTCAAAAACCAGATAATTCGAACCCAGATCCTCAGGTCTGTGAGTGAACTGCGGGCCCGACGTAGTCACAGGGTAATCCTTATGCGTCCGTTCCACCATCATCTCCAACGGATTTCCACTGTAGTCCACAAAAAGATCTCCCTCAGAGAAGAAGAGCTCCGGAATCGCACGTTCACCAATGAAATAATTCCAGATGGTGAACTCCCTGAAAGCGTCTTTGAGGGAGGAGTTGTAGGGGGACCTCTGTAATATCTCATCCATAGCCTGCAGAGCATTGTCACCCGGAACCTCAGCGCATTTCTCCCAGATTTTTTTGATTATCTCCCTGCCATATTTTTCCTGAAGGAAAAATGCCCAGACACAACTGGCATAAGGATGGTAGTCCAGAATACTCTCGAAAGTCCTTAAGGAAAGCCAGGGGCGGTTGTAAAAATGAGGCAGGTATCCCAAATAGTCATTTATGTTATCATAAACCATATCCTCCATCCAGACCGCTGAGATCTCCATCCAGTAAGGCTTGTAAAGGCTGTCCGCCTCAACTTCAGCCTCCGTGGCATCATATCCAAAATGGATGGCGTGGAAGAACTCATGAGCAGCAGTTACCTTCATCGGCTCATAGACATTCTTGTATATCGGGTATTCATCTACCCAAAGACTGTAATCATTTCGAAGTATCAGGTAACTTGTATAAACGGGAACTCCCGGAGTAACCTGCCTGTCTGGAAACGAAGCGCCAAAAAAATCCGTGGAAAGGTAATCCAGATATACGTCATATTTACCATCACCTCCGTTGTCCCAATCCGGAGGATAGTCGTAATCACTTGGCGGTGGATTATAACCCAGAGTATCGATCTCTCTTGCCCAGACGTGATCCAGAATCTGAGCACACTGGTTAACGTAATCCGGTACCCCATCCTGATTCTCATCCACATCAGAATTATACACAGTAGCTATTCCCGTTGTGACGTAGTGAATCTTGAAACGTTCACTGGGCGAATCGTGGGTATATTCAGTGTGTTCACCATAATCTGGTCGCTCGGTATACGGAGTTAAAATCCTTTTTGCCTCAGGACTCATCTTTTCCCAGCTTGCTCTTATCTCGACCGCGAGGGGAGTGGCGCACACTGGATGCCTGAGGCTATCTGGATGAATCCTTTTTTGTTCCCTGGAGAATGCCTGCTCCACCTTCTGAATCAGTCTTTGCTCCTGGGAACTTAAATGCGAAATCTTCTGCCCGGTCAGACTGAAAAAAATGAAAACAACAGAAATAATCAACAAAACCTTCTCAAAGATAATTCTTTTCATCTTTACCCTTTCTTTTACCGATATTTGTCATTCTTGATTTTTCTAAGTTTTTCCAGGCACCGGTAAGGTACTTTTATCGTTCCAATTAGGATTTTCTCTTTTCTTCCGTGACAATCAGATCCGCCGGTGTAAATCAATCCAAATTTATCAGCCAGATTTCTATAGTACTTAACAGTTGCGGGATCAGACTGGGAATGATAGGCTTCCAGGCCATCCAATCCTAAGCTGATGAAGTCGGGTATGAGCTCATCCCTTTTGGTAATCCCGGGGTGAGCTAAGACAGCCACCCCCTTTACTGAATGAATCAGGTCCAATCCCTCCTGGGGCGTAAGATATTTCTTAGGAACATAGGCCGGGGCATGATAGCCCAGATACCGGGCAAAAGCCTCCTGATAGGTATTAACATATTCCCCTTTAAGCAAAGCATCTGCTAAATGTGGTCGTCCCACTGAGCTATTCTGGGCAATGGCCCGCACACCATCAATGCTTAAGTTTATCCCCATCTCGTTCAGCTTCTGGACCATCTTTTCACCGCGCTGCAGTCTCTCCTCTCTGAATTTCTCGATTTTTTTTCTGAAATCTCCATCCTCATAATCGATAAGATACCCCAGTATATGGAAATCACTTCCTTTGTGTGAAATACTGAGCTCCACTGCAGGGACCAGTTCAATCTGTAATTCATCGGCTTTTTCTTTTGCCTTAAATATCCCGTCGATTGTATCATGATCGGCAATGGCAATAGCAGAAAGACCAGCTTCTTTGGCTATCTCCACCACCTTTTCCGGAGGGATCAAGCCATCTGAAGCTGAGGTGTGGATATGCAAGTCCACAAATTTCTCGCTCATTTAGAGTTTCCCCTCCACTATTCTTTTCACCTCCCTGGATAGATTCTCTGCGTTCTTCTCAATGCTTTCCAGGGTTCTTTTTGTCTGTTCCACGAAGTTTTTATCCTCAAGCGAACCCAGATTAATCTTAACGTTATAACCGGCTCCCAGAATGGCTGCCTGGGCCATGAGCGCGGCAACCCCGGCATCGCTTATCGCATTCACATTCCCTTTTTCCGCAACTATTTTGCTCAGACTCAAAATCTCCAGAGATTTCTCCATTATCTTCAGGGGGGTGGACGCTGCAAGTTTAGTAGCCTCCTGAATCGCCCTCTCCCTTCTTTTCTCTTCGATATCCGTATGCTGGGTTAATTTTCGAGCGTCCATCACTCCCCGATAACTCTCCGCATCCTTTATCACCAGTTCTTTAAGTTCCCCTCTTGTTTTCTCCACCTCTGTTAGAACCTTCTTAAGTTCCTCTTCTGCCTCCTTATAATTACTTTTTCCAATAGTCAGGTTGCATACCATGGAAAGAAGAGCTCCGGCCAAAGCACCGGAAGTGGCAGCCACGCTCCCTCCTCCTGGAACAGGTTTTTTGGAAGCAACCTCATCAACGAAATCCATAAACCCCGTCTTTTGTTCCTGGGCCACTCTCATCAGTTTGGTTTCCAAAATCTGGCCCTTCTTGAAATTTTCCATTCTCAGATAGAAATCAGCAACATTCACCATGGCATTCACGGGAGTCAGACCCACTATCTCGCTGGAAACAATGGGTACCCCGTAACGCTCTGCTTCTGATTTTATCATCTCGAACACTCTGAAAATCGGGGTTCCCAGATAGTTGACCAGGTTCATTGAGATCTGAACGATTCCCCTCTCCTTTATATCAAAACCTAAAGCTTTCACATATCTTAAGCCCCCTCCACCAAATCTTATGGCCTTGGCAATTTTTTTGGCCACCCGAACGTCCTTTGTGCCCAGATAGACGTTGAAGGCAATCAGTGGCATCCGTGCTCCTATAACAGTGGCACCTGCCCGGGGATGCATCTTGGAGGGCCCAAAATCAGGCTTTCTATCCGGATCGGTCTCTATCTCAACCTTTATTCCCTCGTATTCCCCCTTTCTCACGTCAGCCAGGTTCTCCCGATCCGGCCTGGTGGCTGCTGCCTCATAGAGGTATACCGGAATATTCAATTTTTCACCGACTTCTTTTCCTAATTCCTTGGCCAGTTTTACACATTCATCCATAGTCACACCAGAGATGGGAATAAAGGGAACCACATCTGTGGCACCCATTCTGGGGTGTTCGCCTTTGTGTTTTTCCATATCAATCAGCTCAGCCGCCTTGCTGATGGCTTTAAAAGCAGCCTCTTTAACCTCATCCGGTGCCCCGACAAAAGTTATAACCGCTCGATTATGATCTTTATCCATCTCCCTGTCCAGGAGCATAACTCCCTGAACAGATTTGATCTCAGAGAGAATAGCATCAATAACCTCGGCGCTTTTCCCTTCACTGAAATTAGGCACGCACTCAACCAGCTTGGCCATCTTTGATCCTTTCCTTTCTATTTTCCAAAAGCTTTAGCTTTTATTCCCCAGGCTAAAAGGGGAATCATTAATTCGTGATGTCCGGTAAATGAGAATCCAAAGCCTTTATTTTGAGTTGGTCTTTTCACCACATTCATATCCGGACGATAATGCTGGATCATATCAAAATTGGCTGTGGTGAAATTGTCGATTTTCCTCTTGATGTTTCTGGCCACAGATAATGCTTTCAGGAAGACCTCGGGCAGGATTACTGCTGATCCCAAATTCAACACAACTCCTCCATTATTTATCCGTGTGATCTGGTCACAGAAGATTTTGAAATCTTTAAAGCTGGCCTTTCCGGCTTTAGCACCATCGAATTCCGGATGTTGGTTTAAGATATCCGTCCCCAGGCCCAGATGAACAGTCGCGGGAATTTCCAGCTGGTATGCATTAGCGAAGATACTGTACTTTCTGAATCTGGGATTTAAATCCAAAAGATTCCTGCCCAGAGACTCCCCCAGACCAAGATCATGTTCATCTGAGTAATCGACGATTTTCTTGAAAAGTTCCGGGGTCTCCCTGACCATGCCGAAACTCCCGTTGGCGATGTTTTTCTCAACTTCCTCTGATGTTTTCCCCCACATGCCGATCTCCAGGTCGTGGATAAAGCCTGCACCCTGGGTGGCCAGGCAGGTAATAAAACCTTTTCGCATCAGATCTATTATAATAGTCGAAAGCCCGCATTTTATAGGATGTGCGCCCAGCATGAAAATTATGGGTTTCTTTCTACTTTTGGCTTTCAGAATCAGATCAATCAGCCTTTTGAAATCAGAAGCTTTTAGGGATTTTGGAAAGGTCTCAAGGAATTCCAGAATACCCGCTTTTTCAGGAACTACCCTGGCGAAATCTTCAATCTCAGTTTTGTTTTTTCGTTTCCTTATGGAGACTCTTCTGATTTTGGTCAAATCT
>SMTZ1_10003613_pt1 | contig 15528 bp, 13 predicted proteins | sample DeeMarSWOR136_30_FD_25667 | JGI IMG/M metagenome (IMG submission 25667)
CAAAGATCGCAGCCATAATCGGAGAATTAGAGGAGAATGGGTATGTGAAGATAGTGGGTGTCGGTTGCGTTCCTTCAGCAGGTCTCAGAAAAGGCGTTGTCGTTACTTTGGAAGATACCGTCGAGAGCATACGAAATGCGGTTTCAGAAGCGGAGCAGATGGCGGGGCTCAAAGTGTCTTCAGTTGTCGCCGGTATTGCGGGTGACCATATACGGAGTATGGATTCCAAGGGAGTAATAGCGGTTACTGGCAAAGAGATTACTGAACATGATGTGGAGCGGGTGATTGATCAAGCCCAGGCCGTTTCGATCCCGATGGATAGAGAAATCATCCATGCGCTGCCCCAGGAGTTCATAATAGACGATCAGCGAGGAATAAGAGATCCACTGGGAATGTCCGGTGTGAGGTTGGAGTCGACTGTTCATATTGTGACGGGAGCCGTCACATCAGCCAAGAATATCTACAAGTCGATTGAGAGAGCGGGTTTAAGAGTGAGGGACCTCGTGTTGCAGCCACTTGCATCGAGTTATGCCGTTCTCGATCCAGAGGAGACTGAATTAGGGGTAGTCTTGATAGACATAGGCGGGGGGACAACCGATATCGCCATATTCCACGAGGGATCGCTGAAGTATACACATGTCTTGGGACTTGGAGGGATCAACCTGACAAATGACATCGCGATCGGGTTGAGAACACCAAGAGCACACGCAGAGAAGATAAAGCTGAGATACGGATGTGCGATGAGTTGCCTGCTGGACGATGAAGAGAAGATACGAGTCCCCAGTGTAGGAGGCCGAGGAGAAAGGGAGGTTCCGAGAAAGTTGTTGTGCGAGATCATCGAGCCGAGGGTGGAGGAAATCTTCTCCATAGCTGCCAGAGAGATAAGAAAGACGGATTATGCAGATCTTCTGGCAGCCGGTGTGGTCATCACCGGAGGAACCGCAAGTATGGAGGGACTCGCCCAACTCGGAGAGGCAATCTTCGATTTGCCAGTGAGAACAGGAGTGCCCACGAACGTCTCTGGACTGACAGATGCAGTGAGGAATCCAATCCATTCTACAGGAGTTGGACTGCTTCTATACGCGAAAAAGCATAGACACGACAGATTCTCGAAGATTCGTACCGAAGCCTCTCTTTTCCATGAAATATGGAACAGGATGAAGAATTGGTTTTCGGAGACATTCCTGCTTACATGAATGAAGAGAAGGAGGTCAGCATGTTAGAATTTGTTGAGGAAAGAGTCAAAAGCCCCGACATCAAGGTTTTTGGGATGGGTGGTGCTGGCTGCAATGCGATCACCAGAATGGTCGAGCACTCTCTCCGAGGAGTTGACCTTATCGCCGTCAATACGGACATACAGGATCTGACGAATTGCTCCGCTCACAAGAAGCTGCAGATAGGCATCGAGCTCACCAAGGGCATGGGTTCTGGGGGAGTTCCTGAGATTGGGAGACAGGCGGCTGAAGAAGACAGAGAGAGAATTGAGGAAGTACTGGAGGGAGCTGACATGGTCTTCATCACTGCAGGCATGGGAGGAGGAACTGGGACGGGCGGCTCGCCAGTAGTGGCCAAGACAGCGAAGGAGATCGGAGCTCTCACCGTGGCAATCGTAACCAAGCCTTTCGAATTTGAAGGGAAGAGGAGGATGAACTTCGCACTCAAGGGAATCGACGAACTTCGCAAAGAAGTAGATACGGTGATATGCATTTCCAATCAGAAATTACTCGCTATAGTAGGCAAGCAGACTCCCATCGAGGAGGCATTCAGAATCGCAGACCAGGTGCTTTGCCATGCAACCAGGGGAATATCCGACTTGATCACTGAACCCGGCTTGGTCAACTTGGACTTCGCGGACGTCCGTTCGGTCATGCTGGAAGGCAGCGACGCTTTCATGGGCACCGGAACAGGGACTGGTGAGAGCAGAGCAAGAGATGCCGCGGAACAGGCCATTTCCTGTCCTTTACTTGAGGACATCTCGATACGAGGAGCTAAGGGGTTACTTGTCAACATCACGGGAGGAAAGGACCTTACCCTCTTCGAAGCGAGCGATGCTGCAACTACAATAAAAGAGGCGACAGGAAGTGACGCAAACGTCTTATGGGGTGTCACGGTAAACGAAGAGAGTGATGGAAATGTACGAGTCACAGTAATCGCCACGGGTATAGGCCACGGGAGCAGTCTGAACGGACTTGCTGATATTCCATCAGTCACAAAGGAAGACCTCGACCGCCCAACATTCAAGAGGAAGTTGAGCCGCCAAGATGCGGATTCGACAAACTGGATTCCTCTCGATCCGGAGGACCTCGAGACCCCCACTTTCATCAGGAAGAGGAGCGCACTCTGAACTCACGAGCGGAACTTGACAATGCCACGGATTTTGTATAAGTATTGAGAAATGGAAGGAAACACTTATAACGGGCGAGCATGGGTGGAAATAGACCTCGACAGGCTCCGAAGAAACTACAGGGCGCTCAGAGAGAAGATCGGTGAGACGAGAAAGGTTCTGGTCGCCGTCAAGGCAGATGCTTACGGCCATGGTGCGGTCGAGATTTCAAGAACTCTTCAGCAGGAAGGTGTCGACATGGTGGGCGTAGCGAGCGTAGACGAGGCCGTTGAACTTAAGCTCGGAGGTATCGAGTGTCCGATTGTCGTTCTGAGCCCCACCACCTTTGACTTCATACCGATCATATTGAAAAACGGTTTTAGGCCAAATGTTTCGAACTTCCAATACGCTCAAAGTCTTTCGACAGCTGCTCTCAGAATGGATACAAGGGCCAAGGTTCATATCGAGATAGACACCGGTATGGGAAGAACAGGGGTTCCCTGGGCTGAGGCGTTCAACTTCATCCGGAAGACCCAAGATCTGGCGGGAATAGAGGTAGAGGGAATATTCACTCATTTCGCTGTTGCCGAGGAAAGCCGGAAATACACGGGCGAACAGATGGGCAAATTCCTCAAGGTTCTCCATCAACTTGAGACCCATGGCATTGCCATACCCCTCAAACATTGCGCAAACTCCGCCGGTATTCTTCACTATCCTGACTCGTATCTGAATATGGTGAGACCGGGCCTGATACTCTACGGTCTCTTCCCGAACTCTGCGTCGAGAACGATAGATATAAGACCCATAATGAGTTTCAAGACACGAATAGTGCATATCCAGAGGATTCCATCAGGAAACAGTATTAGCTATGGAAGGAAGTTCATCACACAAAGGGACTCAATCATAGCAACCATCTCTGTTGGCTATGGTGATGGTTACAGCCGCAGCCTTTCGAACAGAGGTGAAGTGATAATTCGTGGCAGAAGAGCAAGAATCGTTGGAACCATCTGTATGGATTTGACCATGGTGGATTGCAGTGACATCAGTGACATTCAGTTAGGTGATGAAGTCACACTTATTGGAAGAGATGGACTTGAAGAGATGACCCCTGACGAGCTTGCCAATCTCGTCGGCACCATTTCGTATGAAGTGACCTCTTCAATTGGGCCTCGCGTACCAAGGATCTTTGTGAGCAACGGACTCCCCAGTGGAATAAAATCTTTGCTTGGCCACGAGAATTGCCTCCTGCACAGTCAAAATGGCTAGGAAGAAGACGCAAAAGAAGAAGGAGAAGAAAGAAGAGGAGACTCAACAGCCCGCGTCTTTCTCTTCGCTCGTCCTCATGCTTGCCACCGGTGCCCTACAACATCTCGGTGTAGTGGAGAATCCCCTCACCAAGAAGAAAGAGAAGAACCTTGCGATGGCGAAACTCACAATCGATATCCTGGGAATCCTGAGAGACAAGACCAATGGGAATCTCGAACGTGAGGAGGAGAAATTGCTTGAAGAACTGATCTATGATCTTAAGATGAACTATGTGAAGGAGACCGGAGTGTAGTATGCTCAGATTTGCCTTGAAATCGAAAATCCATGGTGCAAGAGTGAACCATGTGAATCTCCACTATGAAGGAAGTCTCGAGATGGACGAGGACTTGCTCACGGCTGCTGACATAAGACCTAATGAGCTTGTGCATGTGGTGAACGTCAACTCTGGAGCGAGATTTGAAACATACGCCATAAGGGGAGAAAAGGGTTCTGGGATCGTCTCTCTCAATGGCGGCGCAGCCCGGCTCGGTTACGTAGGAGACGAGCTGCTCGTATTCACTTTCTGTCTTATCGAAACCGTTGAGTTCTCAAGTCACAAACCGAAAATCATTAGGGTAGATGAACAGAACAGACCCATAAAACCTTCTTCATGACCGAGACCATCCTGCGGAAACGAGGCAAGGGTAAGAGGAGAAGAATACGATTTCTTCCCTTTTTTTTCGTCATACTCGTACTCGCGGTGAGCGTCTATACTGCGTCGGTCCTTCGCAGAGTTCTCCCTTCGATTCTGCAACGAAGCGAAGATGCAGTCGTTCTTCGGGTCGAGGTTCTCAATGGCTGTGGTGTTCCTAGGCTCGCCAGAGCAGTCTCATGGGAATTGAGAAGACTTGGTTTTGATGTTGTGAGCGTGGGTGATGCCCGCGAGAGAGACTTCGATGAGACCGTAGTGATAGAGCGTAGAGACCAGACTCTTAAGAACGCGAGGAGACTCGCAGAGAAGATAGGTTGCAAGAAGATTCTTGATGATGTAGACTCTACTCTCTATCTCGAAGCAACTCTCGTGTTGGGAAGTGACTACGAGAAGTATTTCCCCCAGCTCAGATTTGAGCCAGAGTAGTCATCGTATCACCGCAAATTTCTCAATACAATCGGTGAATCCCGTCGAGAAGTGTGCGATGTAGACTCCTGATGCCAGATCTTTTGGGTCCCATGGTATACCACTCCAGGAACTTGAAGAATTCATATCCAGATATCTTCCAGGCACAGTCAGCGGTCCTTGTATCTCTTCAACCAACTTCCCTGAGAGCGTATAAACCCTAATTATGGGCATGGCGTCGTTGATGAGTACATATCTGAACCACAGAAGATCATGCTCCCCCACGACGAAGGGATTTGGAGCCGGAGGAAGAAGGGAATCGACGAAGAAAGGCGGAACTGGTTGAGGCCCAATATACTCAATAGTCCTTATTACATCTGGCACACCCCAACCGAGGCTGTCGTTTGGCGTCTGGCCGAATCCCATCGTGTCGGGGTCCACAGTCGTGTGCAGACTACCCCGACGCATCACGGCTTCTCTGACGTCGTGGTTATCCGCGAGCGGGTGAGCTTCCATCACCAGCGCACACATTCCCGCGACGAGAGCCGTAGCCATTGAAGTCCCACCTTTAGAAGAGAAAGAATCCGGAGGTTCGCCTGAGTCTGCATCTTCGCTAGGTGCGTGGTGAGCGACTCGTGCTATATGGTACGTCGCCACGTCAGGTTTGTCGCGTCCGTCTGCAAGTGGTCCGTACGCAGCCATTTCGTCATACTCTCCATACTCATCGGTTGCGCCAATCGCCAGCACGCTGTCGCCATCTGCAGGAGCTACAAGCCAATCTTGAGGAGAAGAAAGACCATGGTAAGATCGATTCCCCACTGCATTCAGTACCAGCACCCCAAGATGGGCTGCTATATCTGCAGCCCGAGTAGTGACTGCAGTATTGCCATCTAAGTCTTCATAGTCGACAAAGCGATACCCGAGAGAACTGGATACGATATCGGCCCCCAGCTTCTCAGCCCATTCGATTCCCCTCACCCACCAATCCTCTTCAACCTCGTGTTCGAACCTCTGTCCCCCCACTGTGTTGATCTTCTCAGTCTTCGCGAGAATGAATTCAGCGTTGAACGCAGGCCCGTAAAGTTGACTCGGTGCGTATCCCCCGATGACTGACAACACGGCAGTTCCATGCTCCATCTGTCCAGGAATGTCCCCGCCTTCATCACGGGTCGTATCGTCTCCACAGCTTTTCCAAAGTCTGAGGCCACTTTGGGATAGCTCCGGGGAATACGAGAATCCATTGGGAGTCAGTGTGTCTGGGGAAAGACCGTCAGGAATGGCACCCGCACTCCATCTGTAAAGACAGACATGGCCGTGATCCTCATAAATCACCCAGACAGAATCCGTCGAGGAGGCAATTGCCACTTTTCCTATCGCAGAGCGTGGGTCCGTGAACAGATCTACTGGTTGGCTCCATCCATTCCAATCACGATGGAGATAAGTGATGTTGTAGAAAGGAAACGCTCCGTTACCTTTGTAGACAATATGGACCATTCCATCAGACGCAGAGATTTTCGGCGATTCTGCAGCAGTGGTAAGCACGGTGTCGCTCCATGTGTTCCCTTCATCCTGCGATTCTACGAAGATGAGCTGGTGGGTGACATCGGTGAGAGCAACGAAGAGAAATTCCCCGCTGGCAGCACACGAGAAACCCGATAGACGATTGGGGAAGACGGCTGCCGTTTGAGTCGTCCAACTCAGCCCATCGGCAGATCGCCCGTGGCTCAGTATATCCTCAGTTGCCCACGTGATCTGAAAGTAATCCGTGGAGCGTGCAAGTGCTGGCCAAAGAGACGGCACTACGTCCTGAGATACGTTCACCACAGTGTCCTGAATGCCATTCCAGACGAATATGTCCTCTTCATAGTAGCCCTGAGCACGGAGCGGATCATCATCCTGCCACGCCACGAGAACTGAATCCCCATAGCTGAGAACGGCGGGACGAGCTGAGTGTCCCTCTTCACTCTGCGAGATGTTTGCTGGGCCGCTCCATGTAACACCCCCATTGAGCGTGTGAGAATAATAGACTTCCTGGTTCAGAGAGGAATCAACCACCTGGAAAGCAACGTATACTCCCCCAGACGGATCTTCCCAGGCATCGATATCTTCTATCTGATAATAGTTGAGTGGGCTCTTCCTGCCTTCAAACCAGAGCCATTCCCCGCTCAAGAAATCACGTTCGGCCACCAGTTTGAGTCTCTGAAAAGCCTTATGTCTGAGTTCAAACCCTGTGTCGAGTATCCCAATCCTCACCCCTGCACCGGTGTAGCCTCTGCTGTGAGCATCAGGTATTCCCAGCATATTAAGTTGCTGATAGGACGGTCCGTACTCGAAATACTGAGGTGCCTTCATGGAACCGCCCTGCGGCGGCGCATACTCAAGTTCAGGTTCCCTCCAGGTAGACACGGCCACATCCTTTATTTCCCTTACAAATCGGAGATTTCTCACTTCCTCAATACGAGATGAAGGTATCTTGAAACTCGAACCATTGAGCCAATTGGATGAGACGCGATGATGTGCCCCCAGGCTTTTTACCTTTTCAACGTACGAATAGCATACGGGAAGGTCTCTCCAACCCACCACATCCCGAGCGGGAAGCACCTTTCCCCTCCTTCTTCTCGCTGCCGGGCTCAATGAGCTCCGGGCAATTTCCAGTGCTTCACTGTATCCGGCTTTGCCCGTGAGTCCTTTATCTTCAAAGAAAACCCAAATTAGAGAATTCTCTTCTGCCAGCAACGCCGTAACAAGGAGAAACAGACCTGCCAGAACGATTGACCTCTTCAACACTGCCACCTCCTCTGTCTCTTTCCTTCAGTAAATAAAACGGGAACGGAAGTGTCAAGGACATTTATGAAATCGAACGCGAGTTCAACGCCCCCTTTCACCATACTCTCGCTTCACATATCCAGTGGATCATGTTCCCACGTTCTCTCAGCCCACCCTATTCGCGTCTGAAGCTGACCACAAGCTGTCTTGGTGAATCTGACACGAATTCCGTACGGTCGTAATTCCCGAATTTGGCTTCAATCGTGAATCCGTTGTAACCGAGAAGCGCGTCCAATTCCTGCGGATAGAAGATCCGCATGTTCAAAGATTTCACGCTCTCCTCTGCCTGGCTACCTACTCTGTAGTACCATTTGATCCTGTTGACCTGGGTAGCTCGGTCACAGACATTGTTTTCCGTGATTACGACCTTCCCTTTTCCATCAGGGTCAGGGTATTCGGTCACGGGATAACGCTTTGCAGGATTTCTCTTCAGAATGCGCAAATCAGGCCGGAAAATATCGATGATGAATCTGCCTCCAACTCCGAGGTGCAGTTTCACGCACGAGAAGCATGCTTCGACGCTCTCCAGGTCGTGAAGATGGGCTATGGAATTGAAAGGGAAGAAGATGAGGCCAAACTGCCTATCCAATTTGAAATCGCGGCAGTCTGCCTCTATCCATTCAACCTCTAGCCTTTTCGCGGCGGATTTTCGTCGTGCATGAGCAAGCATGGAAGATGAGATATCCAATCCGGTGACGTCAATTCCTTGCTCGGCTAAGGGAATGGCGATTCTGCCTGTCCCACACGCCAATTCAAGAACAGGTTCACCATATTTTCGTATCAGTTCTAAGTAAAAGGGGATATCAGCTACAAAACCTCTATTCGCAAGGTCATAATGTCTCCCATCACTGTAAAGAGCCTCACAATCGAGGGGCTTCATCCTCTGTGTGCTCCGTTTCCATGGTGTCGTCTCGTGAAATGGCTTTGATGCCCGAGTGTCCAAGGGTGAGCAGAACGCCCAGGTCTACCTCTTCTTCGGTCCTTTCGTGGCGGGTCACTGAAGTCCTGATGAGTCATCTTCTGCTCACCATCTGTATACACTCTTCCGGGCAGACATCAGTGCATAGACCGCAACCATAGCAACTGTCCTGCTCTATGGCCAGTCTGCCATCATCCACACTCCTGGCTCTGAAATAGCAGACTTCCACACACATACCACAATTCTTACATCTGCCGAGATCCGTTTTCTCAACGAAGTTACCCTTGTCGCACGGCTGGTTCGGATCCAGGAAGTACTCACAGCAGTCGTCGCAGCAAAAGCAAATGCCATCAGTTTCAGCCTTGTCTTGCTCATTTCGGAAGGGTCTGGTCACCAAATGTTTCTCCTCTGCCTCTCGGAAGATCTCCTCCACCAGGGCTGCGGGAACTTCTCTCAGACAGGACCCGCCCCCGCCAGGAATATCGTCCCTAAATTGGAGGCAGACGTCTACGCGTGAGCGGACGCAACCTCCACGGTCCTCGCGGCAGCCACAATTCGACACCCAGAACCGGCTGCGTCTTCGCGTGATTTCCCGTGCTTCTTCCCGAGTGCACACATAGTGGAACGCCAAATCTCCTCCATTCATACCTACCTCCCAATTCCATTCTATATTGTAGCCCCCCCTGAATACAAGAACAAAACCCACCGCGTAGGGGTCAGGTCTTCAAAATTCACTTTAGACGAGTCGACACATCGAGAACGCAGGTTTGCTCCATTCTTCAAAATGCCAACGAATGACTGGTCTATTTTGAAGATTGAAGGCTTGATCCCTAATCGTTTCCGTAGGCCTTCACAAGTTTCTGGAGTTTCATAGAATTCCCTGGGAATCAAAAATCCGTTAGCATTGGAGCGAAAGTCTCTTTGATAGGTTAACGCATGTAATAGAGGGGTAATAGAGGGGTCAGGTCTTCAAAATTCACTTTGGACAGTTTGCACGTCGGGAGCAAATGTCGGTTCTGTTGCTAAATTCTGTCGTTCGATAGTTAGCACGAATGTGTCCCTGCTCGGAATTGATCACCTGACTCTACCAAAGGGGGGTGAAGAATGAAGATTTCTGAAGTTCTCGTGTTTCTCACGCTGATCTCGTGTGCTGAGACGGTCACAGGACCCGAGGTCACCGACACCGTTCAAGCAGTCAACAACAGAGACTACTTCCAGACTGTGCTGGGAGGAATAGAAGGGGCAACCCAAGAAATCGATGTGCTTATGTACCTCACCAAGTTCACCCCGGAATCAGAAGATTCGGTCTACATTATCCTCACGGCACTTGTCAATGCATCCAGAAGAGGACTAGAGGTGAAGGTGCTACTTGAAAACTCGGTCGAAGAGAATATGCTCACCGCGGATTACCTGATAAGTCAAGGTATAGACGTGAAGCTCGACCCTTCTGATGTCACGACTCACGCAAAATTCATGCTTATTGACTGCCAGTTTCTCCTTCTCGGTTCTTCGAACTGGACAAACCACGCACTTAGACTGAACAATGAAGCGAATCTATTGGTCAGCCAACGAAGACTTGCTCAGCAATATCACAGTTTTTTCGACCAGCTCTGGTGCATTTCTGAAACACCGGTCGGCTCGGCTTCCTTCTAGTCTTTGCCTCCTTGTTGATCAGGATTAGGCGCCCTCTGATCACTGGGTACTCCATCTGAAAAGAAAGTCGGCGGTCTCCAGCCGCCCTTGCTACCGCTCTGGCAGCATTTCACAGAAAGCAATGAGGCTGTAGAATCCGTCGTCGCGAATCAACTCTACGGCTGTTCTCCCCGAGGGAATCAGTACGCTCAAGTGGGATCTCTTGCTTTGGCGAAGTTGTCGTGGAGCATAGAGACTAGAGTAGGTGAGAAGACTCCCAAAAATACCGACAATCGTCAGACCGATTTGGCTTGCTTAGCTTGGCAGAAGAAAGTTCTTTGGGCAACGGAATACTCCATCTGGGAGAGGGGGCTATTTGTGACGCGAATGCCTTCTGCATCCTGTCATCATATGCTGTGCTTCGCCCACCGATCCATACGCAATCGCCTCGCGGAGAAAACAATCCATTCACGATGTCACTTCTGACAGACTTCACTGAGTAAGGCCTTCGCGTTTGACAACTGACTCCTTTCTCTCTCATCATCCCAAAGTGAATTTTGAAGACCTGACCCCTGGCTAGAGGAGTGGGGATAGGGGAGATATGACGAAATAGAGGAGAAGTGCCCATACAGCTGCGGCAACCCAGTCCAGGAAGAACCCGTTTCTCACCATGTCACGCATCCCTACATACCCCGTTCCGTAGACAATCGCGTTGGGTGGTGTAGCCACGGGCATCATGAAGGCCATTGATGCAGCGACAGCTCCTCCAACCATAAGCAAGAGAGGAGGTTTCGCAATTGCAACGCCAAGACAGAATAGAATGGCCATCATCATATTTGTGGTGGCTGTGTTCGAAGTGATTTCTGTAAGGAAATCGACGAGAAGAATCACAACCAAGAGAAGAAGAAGCGTGGGAATATTCCTCAAGCCGACAAGGTGCATGGCAAGATACTCAGCCGCGCCCGTTTCTGCCAGCGCCTTTCCAAGCGCGATGCCACCGCCGAACAGAAGAAGTGTTCCCCATGGAATGTTGCGGTTACTCTTCCAGTCCATCGTGAACTCCCATTTCCTGACATTCACGGGGACGACATAGAAGAGAATCACACCCATTATTCCTATGACCGAGTCATTGACCCAAGGCAGACACAAGACGGACGTCCACTGTTCCCTGAATATCCACAGAACAGCGACAGTAATGAATATATACAACGTATTTCTTTCGCCTCCTCTCAGTTTCCCCAAAGATTTGAGTCTCTGCTGGATCAGCTGCTTGGACCCGGGAATTCTCACATCTCCAATCGGATTCAGCCTCAAGAGCAGCACCCATGTAACGGGAAGAAGAATAAGAACAAGAGGGAGTCCGATCAGCAACCAGTCCCGAAAGGTTATCGTAACACCTAACAGAGTGTCAGCGAACCCTGCAAGCACAAGATTTGGAGGCGTTCCGATGAGGGTCCCTATTCCTCCCACTGAAGCTGCGTACGCTATACCCAGCATCATCACCCGCCCAAAGTTGTTCTTTCCCTGCTTCTCTCCCGCGCTCATGATGACGGCCAGCCCAATTGGCATCATCATCGCAGCGGTAGCAGTGTTGGAGACAAACATAGATATGATCGCAGTCGCTACCATGAAGGATAAGATGATGCGCTTGGGTGAGAACCCGATAAGTCTCACGAAATGGAGAGCTATTCTCTCGTGAAGTCCCCATTTCTTCATTGCCTCCGCGATAGTGAATCCTCCGATGAAAAGGACCACCAAATAGTGCATATAGGGCGAAAATGCATAGAAGTATCCCGGCATTGACGAACGGTCGAAATGGGCAATCCCCAACAAGGGCAGGAATAGCATAGGAAACAGGGCAACGATCGGTATGGGAAGAGCCTCAGTTATCCAGAAGATGGCCATCAAGATGGCGAGGGCCAACGTCTTCTTGATGCCTTGCACCTGGATTTCTGCAGCATCGTACAGGCTCCCCCCCTTTTCACTTAGGCGTATGCCTTTTTCGCCAGTTTTCGAGAAGTCTTCCGGGACTTCTACATAAGTTCTCTTCGACTTTTCCAATAGGCTCACCAGATTGTCGTAATTGATATCTTTGTGTGCTGCACCAACTCTTTCCAATACTTCATCCCCTGAATGTTGCAGCACAACCTTGAAGGCCGAGATCCACATTCCTTTACTTGGAGGCAACAGAAGAATGGCGCAAAATGCCAGCAATCCTATGCAAAACCCCGATTTTCTCCGCACTTTAAGGACGATATTTCTATCCTGCAGAAATGTCAATCCTTTTTCCTGCCTGTCTGAAGATGTTGTTCTTCTTACCGTCTTGACAACTCGGAATTTTCAACATAGAAACTGTACGGGATGAAGCGTTGATCTGAAGAGTTTTCGATGAATACAATCGGAATCAGGAGAGAGGACAAGAACGAGTGGGAACGCCGCACACCCTTAATTCCCGAACACGTCAAGCAGCTATACAGGGCACATTCGATTCAAACCGTAGTCCAAACTTCAGAAATCCGTGTTTTCCAGGATGATGAATACATCAAAGCTGGTGCCGTAGTCCGGAAAGACCTCTCTCCATCCTCCGTGATCTTTGCGATAAAAGAGATCCCGCTCTCTTTCTTTGAATCAAAGAAGACGTATGTTTTCTTCTCCCACACCATCAAGGGCCAACCGTTCAATATGCCAATGCTGCGGAAGATCCTCGATCTAGAATGTCAATTGATAGACTACGAGAGAATTCTCGACGAGAACGGCAATCGCCTCATCGGCTTTGGGAGGTATGCCGGAATCGCTGGGATGATTGATGCACTTTGGGCACTGGGAAGAAGGCTCGAGTGGGAGGGCGTTTCAAATCCCTTCTCTTGCGTGAAGCACACCACGCGCTACGCAAGCCTCGAAGAAGCAAGAGAGGGAATAGAAGAAGCGGGAGAAAGAATAAGAAAGCATGGCCTTCCCAAATCTCTCACGCCCCTTGTATGTGGCATCACCGGCTATGGCAACGTCTCCCGCGGCGTCCAACACGTGCTCCATTGGCTCCCGGTCCGTGAAATACGGGCTGCCGAACTCAGTTCACTATTCACATCGCCGATTTGGAGTAGGAATCAAATCGGAAAGGTCGTATTCAAGGAAGAAGACATCGTGGAGCCCATCCGAAAAGGTGACAAATTCGAGCTACTCGATTACTACCACCATCCCGAGAAATATCGCTCTCGTTTCAGCGCGTATATGTCGTACCTCACTCTGCTCATAAACGGCATTTATTGGGATGAACGATATCCGAAGTTGGTCACAAAGCCGTATCTGAAGAGGATGTATGAGAAAGAAAAGCCGCGCCTCCGAGTGATATGCGACGTGAGCTGTGATGTCAAAGGATCGATCGAATCTACAGTGCGTCATACAAATCCCGGAAACCCGGCGTTCGTATATGAACCGTTGGAGGAGAAAGCAGTTGATGGATGGAAAGGTGCTGGGCCTGTTGTTCTGGCAGTGGACAATCTTCCTTGCGAATTGCCAAAGGAGTCTTCGATCTACTTCAGTCAGATTCTCAGAGACTATGTACCACAGATTGCGAACGCCGACTTTTCAAAGAATTTCGCTCAATGCGAGCTCTCTCCACCAATAAGAGGCGGAGTGATCGTCTATCATGGAGAGCTCACGCCAGGCTATCGATACATCAGAAAACATCTGGATCGACACGCATAAGGTCAAGATGTGAAGGAGGAAGAAATGAAAAATATCCTAATCCTGGGCGCTGGAATGGTCGCACGTCCGCTCGTTCGCTATCTCCTCGACCAGGAAGATTGTAGAGTGGTGGTTGCGAGCCGAACCCAGAGCAAAGCTGAGAAGTTGATTGAAAGTCACCCGAGAGGAAGAGCGGAGCAGCTTGATGTTGCTAACGTTGAGGCCCTCGGCCAATTGATATCCTCTTCAGATCTGGTCGTAAGCCTGGTCCCCTATGCTCACCATATTGACGTCGCGGTCCGCTGCATTGCGCAGAGGAAGCCGATGGTGACGACTTCTTATGTGAGCAGTGACATGCAGGCGCTCGATGAAGAGGCAAAGAGAGCAGGCGTAATACTTCTCAACGAGATTGGACTCGACCCAGGGATCGACCACATGTCTGCGATGAGAATAATCGATGGCGTCCAGAGTGGAGGCGGCAAGGTCGTCAGTTTCTGCTCCTACTGTGGAGCTCTCCCTGCGCCAGAGTCTGCAACCAATCCCTTTCGATACAAATTCGCATGGAGTCCACGAGGAGTTGTCCTCGCCGCAAAAAACGCTGCAAGGTATCTCAGCAATGGTAAGCAAATAGATGTTCCCGGGTCGCAGCTCTTCGACGACTGCTCAACGATCACCATAGAACCCCTGGGAGATTTTGCAGTGTATCCCAACAGAAACTCCCTCGGATACATCGACAAGTACGGCATCTCTTCGGCTCACACGATGTTCAGGGCGACTTTGAGATATCCTGGATGGTGCGCAACCTGGAAAAAACTGGTGGAGCTTGGTCTTCTTGATGAAAAGCCAAGAAGGCTGAAAGGTCTTTCATACAGAGGGTTTGTTGAATCGCTGGTCGGTAAGGGTGCACCGGCTAGTTCGACAACAGCGCAGGTAAGCACTAGATCAGCCGTAGCCCATTATCTTCACCTGGATAAGGACTCTCCTGTCCTTAATGCATTTGAATGGCTTGGCCTTTTCACTGATGAGCCGCTCGTTTTGGAACGAGGATCAGCCCTCGACGTCCTCGCTCAGCGACTACTCGAGAAGCTCGAGTATGAAGAGGGTGAGAGGGACATGGTCGTCCTCCATCATAAGTTCGTCGCCGAGGATTCGCAGGGGCTGAAAGAAGGAATCACCTCCACACTCATCGATTATGGTACACCCGGAGGAGATACGGCTGTGGCTCGCACCGTTGGTCTGCCAGCTGCAATCGGCAGTAAACTCATTCTGGAGGGAAAGATCGACCTCACAGGAGTTCACATCCCAACAATCCCGATCATTTATCAGTCAGTCCTTGAGGAATTAGAGCATCAGGGGCTAGTTTGCAGTGAGAAAAGCGAGCCTCTGACTGAGTGAACTCCTACGTCCTGCCGATAAGTGTGGGGACGCTCATGTTCCTGATCGCCTGCCAATTGTGAACGAAGACCGAAGATATCGCGTCCCCATATCGTTCATATTCAGTGGCGTTGCTTCGAAGGCCCAGCTCCACTTTTCACGCCTCTGCCTTTGCTCTCCGGTATGCTCTTCCTGGTCAATCTCGGCTTTTCACTGCGTGCACGAGCTTCAGGACGTCTCTCCTGCGTAGCTCTATCTTCACTTCTTGGCTCACTCTTTCTGATGAACGTCGGGCTCTTCTTATCTGGGACGATCGTTGCTGGCTTCTCTTCTCGTCTTTCGGTTGTTCGTCGCGGCTTCTCTCGTTCGATATCTCGCGTTCTGGACCCAGGATTCACTCTCTTCCTC